>Ga0070659_100002854_pt1 | contig 12305 bp, 11 predicted proteins | sample KBSC23metaG_FD_64666 | JGI IMG/M metagenome (GOLD analysis project Ga0070659, IMG submission 64666) | Corn rhizosphere microbial communities from Kellogg Biological Station, Michigan, USA - KBS C2-3 metaG | ecosystem: Host-associated > Plants > Roots > Rhizosphere > Soil ...
ACCGTGATGCTGGGCACCCTCTATCCGCTGATCCGCGAGGCCATGACGGGCGAGGCGATCTCGGTCGGGCCGCCCTACTTCAACCTGACCTTCGCCCCGCTCATGGCCGCCCTGGCGATCCTGCTGCCGGCCGGCCCGCTGCTCGCCTGGAAGCGCGGCGACCTTGCCGGCGTCGGCCAGCGGCTGTGGATCGCCGCGCTGATCGCGCTGGGCTGCGGCCTCCTGACGATCGCGCTGGTCAGCCCGCACAAGGCGTTGGGCGCGGCGGGCATCGCCATCGGCGCGTGGCTGATCGCCGGCGCGGCTGCGGAGCTTCTCGAGCGCACGCGGGCGTTCCGTGTTCCGGCCGCCGACAGTTGGCGTAGGCTCACGGGCCTGCCCCGCGGCGCCTGGGGCATGACACTGGCGCACCTGGGCCTGGGCGTCTTCGTGCTCGGGGCCTGCTTCGAGCTCGGCTGGAAGGCCGAGTCCGCCGAAACCCTGCCGATCGGCGGGGCGCTGGACGTCGGCGGCTATCACCTGGTTCTGGAACAGGTGGGGCCGGTCGAAGGGCCCAACTACGAGGCCGAGCGCGGGATCATCCGCGCCACCAAGGACGGCAAGCCGGTCTGCGTCGGGGAGCCGGAGCGGCGCTTCTATCCCGCCGGCGGCCAGACTACCTCCGAAGTGGCGCTCTGCTATCGCGGCGCCTCGCACCTCTACATGGTGTTGGGCGAGCGGCGCGAGGCGGTCGGCCCGGCCGGAACGACGCCGGTCTGGCTGGTGCGCGCCTACTGGAACCCCTGGGCGACGCTGATCTTCCTTGGCCCGGTGATCATGGCGCTGGGCGGCGTGGTCTCGCTGTCCGACCGCCGGCTGCGGCTGGGCGTGGCGCAGCGGCGGGAGCAGCCCGCGTGAGGCTCCGCGCGCTCGCCGCCGCCCTGGCCGGGGTGATCTGCATCGGCGCGGCCTCCGACCCCGCCGAGCGGCTGCCGGATCCGGCGCAGGAGGCGCGCGCCAGGGCGATCTTCAAGGATGTCCGCTGCCTGGTCTGCCAGAACGAATCCATCGACGACAGCGAGGCCGAGCTCGCCCACGACCTGCGCCAGGTGGTCCGCGAACAGGTGCGGCTCGGCCACAGCGACGCGCAGATCAAGCGCTTCCTGACCGACCGCTATGGCGAGTTCGTGCTGCTGACGCCGGCCTTCTCCTGGGTCAACCTGGCGCTCTGGGGCGGACCCTTCGCAGTGGTGATCCTGGGCGGCGGCCTGCTGGTGGGCCGCCTGCGGAACCGAACCGCCGATGCCGAGCTATCGCCTGAGGAAGCCGATCGCGTGAGGCGCCTGTCGCAAAGCGATTCCGCCTGACATGATAAGGCCCTACATCCGTCGGATTGACGAACGCAGGGTGACCTAAACGTAACTTGAGAGCGGTTGCGCTCTCGTGCATCGAACCTAGGTTTGTGAGGCGCGTCGCCTCCCCATCGGGCGCGCACAGGGAACAGAAGGCATATGACCTCGAAGAAGACCGGCTATCTCCTGGGCGCTGTCGCGGGCGCGGGCGTCATGGCCGCCGCCGTCGCCGGCGCCGGCATGCGCTTGCCGCAGGCCCACGCCGACCAGGGGCATCTGATCAAGGCCTCCACGGCGCCGATCTTCGCCCCGCCGCCCGGCGCGCCGATGTCCTTCGCGGACATCTTCGACCGCGTCTCGCCCGCGGTGGTTTCGATCAATGTGACGAGCCGCGTGGACGCCAGCGCCCTTCGCCGGATCCCGGGCTTCGAGAATTTCCCCTTCGACGTCGTGCCGCGCGGCGGCCAGGGCGGCGACGATGACGAGGACGGCGGCGCCGCGCCGCCGCAGGGCGGACGCACCCAGAGAGGCCAGCCGAAGCTTCCGACCCAGCAGTCGGCGGGGTCCGGGTTCTTCATCTCGCCGGACGGCTACATCGTCACCAACAATCACGTCGTCGAGAACGCCGAGACCATCAAGGTCGTGATGAAGGACGAGACCGAACTCGACGCCACCGTCGTGGGCCGCGACGAAGGCACCGACCTGGCCGTGATCAAGGTCAAGGGTTCGCGCAGCAACTTCCCGTTCGTCAACTTCGAGAACGCCGGCAAGCCTCGGGTCGGCGACTGGGTGATCGCGGTCGGCAATCCCTTCGGCCTGGGCGGCACGGCGACGGCGGGGATCATCTCCGCCTACGGCCGTGACATCGGCGAGACCTTCGTCGACTACATCCAGATCGACGCGCCCATCAACCGCGGCAACTCCGGCGGCCCGACGTTCGACATCTACGGCCGGGTCATCGGCGTCAACACGGCGATCTTCTCGCCGTCGGGCGGTTCGGTCGGCATCGGCTTCGCCATTCCGGCCGAGGTGGCCGACTCGGTGACCAAGCAGCTGATCTCCGGCGGCAAGATCCAGCGCGGCTACATCGGCGCCACCATCCAGAACTTCACGCCCGATATGGCCGAGGCTCAAGGGCTCGGCTCGCAGAAGGGCGCTATCGTCTCCGACCTAGTGCCCGGCGGCCCCTCCTCGCGCGCCGGCCTGGCGCCGGGCGACGTGGTCGTGGGCATCAACGGGGTTCCGGTGAAGACCTCTTCGGAGCTGACCCGCGAAGTCGCCAAGGGCAAGCCCGGAGACACCCTGCGCCTGGACGTCATTCGCGACGGCAAGCATCGCACCGTCGAGGTCCGCTCCGGCGTGCGGCCGGCCGAAAAGGACCTGGCGACGAACGACAACAGCCCGGGCGGCGACCGCGCGACGCCGGCCGTGCCCGGCACGCCGCACCCGTCGGTGCTCGGCATGGCGCTCGCCCCGCTGGACGAGGCGACCCGCCGGCGGCTGAACGCGCCGCCCGAGCTGAAGGGCGTCCTGGTGGAGAAGGTCGAGCAGGCCTCCGACGCCGGCCAGAAGGGGCTTCGCCCCGGCGACGTGATCGTTCAGGCGGGCGGACACACGGTGAACAGCGCCGCCGATGTCGCCGCCGCTGTCGAGACCGCCAAGAAGGCGGGCCGCACCGGCGTCCTGGTGGGCGTCTTCCGCCAGGGCCGCACCACCTTCCTGCCGCTCAAGCTCGCGGCCGGATAAGCTTCGCGGGGGCGAACGAAACGATGCGGATCCTGATTGTCGAAGACGACCGCGAGGCGGCTGAGGCCATGGAGCGCGGCCTGGCCGAGGCGGGCAACGCCTGCACCCGCGCCGCCGACGGCGAGGAGGGGCTGGCCGCCGCGCGGGCGGGCGAGTTCGACGTGATGATCGTCGACCGCATGATGCCGAAGATGAACGGGGTGCAGCTGATCGAGACCCTGCGCCGCGAAGGCGACCAGACCCCGGTGCTGTTCCTCTCGGCCCTCGGCGAAGTCGGAGACCGCGTGGCGGGCCTGCAGGCGGGCGGCGACGACTACCTGGTCAAGCCCTACGCCTTCGCCGAGCTGATCGCCCGCGTCGAGGCGCTCGCACGCCGGCGCGAGACCGGCTCGGTCCAGACCCTGCTGCGGGTGGGCGAGCTGGAGATGGACCTGATCGGCCGCGCCGTGCATCGGCAGGGCAAGGAGATCGACCTGCAGCCGCGCGAGTTCCAGCTCCTGGAGTTCATGATGCGCCATGCCGGCCAGTCGGTGACGCGGACCATGCTGCTGGAGAAGGTCTGGGAATACCACTTCGACCCCCAGACCAACGTCATCGACGTGCACATCTCGCGCCTGCGCTCGAAGATCGACAAGGGCTTCGACCGGCCGATGCTGCAGACCGTCCGCGGCGCCGGTTACCGGCTGGATGCCTAGCCGCCCAGATGCTCCCCCTCAGGGGGAGCTGTCGGCGAAGCTGCCGAAGCTTGTCATCGGGCCGCTCAGCGCGCGCCGCAGGCGTCGTCCATTCAACCGCCAAGGACGCCAAGATCGCCAAGAGTCCCCGGTGAGCCGCGGCGCCGCGATTGCGCAGGGCGCCTTGGCGATCTTGCTGTCCTTGGCCGTCGTCGTTTCGGAGATTGCCGCTTCCGCCGCACATGCACCGGCGCCCCTGAGGGGCGCGTAGAGCCATGCGCCTGCCGCGCATCTTCCGCACCACGCCGTTCCGCCTGACGCTGCTGTTCCTGGCGCTGTACGCCTCGGCGGCCCTGACCCTGTTCGTCTACATCTACGCGGCGACTGCGGGCGAGGCGACGCGGCGCACGGACATGGAGATCACCCGAGAGATGCACTCGCTGGTGGCGGCCTATGACCGGGCGGGGATCGATGCGCTGAACCAGTCGCTGATCGAGCGGGCGGCGAGCGAGCGGCCGTTCCTCTACCTCTTGATGGACCGCGACCACAAGCCGATCTCGGGCTCGATCCAGGAGAGCCCGGTCGAGAAATTCACCGGCCCGCCGACCTGGACCAGCTTCTCGGTCACCGACCAGGACGCCCAGGGCCACACGATGAAGCATCCGGCTCGCGGCCTGCAGCAGCGGCTGAGCGGCGGCCAGATCATCTTCGTCGGCGCCGACATCGGGGCCGACGAGGCCTATGTGAACAAGATCGTCCACGCCCTGCAGGGCGCCGGGGCCCTGGTCGTGCTGCTGGGCCTGGCCGGCGGGGTGCTGGTCAGCCGCAACGTGACCCGCAGCATGGTCGGCCTGACCGGCGTCGTGGACGCGGTGCGCAACGGCGACCTCGGCGCGCGGGCCCAGGTGCGCGGCGCCCGCGACGAGTTCGACGAGCTGGCTGCGGGCGTCAACGAGATGCTGGACCGGCTGGAGCGGTCGATGGCCGGCCACCGCCACGCCGGCGACGCCATCGCCCACGACCTGCGCTCGCCGCTGACCCGCCTGCGCGCCCGCCTCGAGGCCGCCTATCTCGACGCTGAGGCCGGGCGCAGCGACCCGACCCAGGCGCTCGCGCAGGCGCTGGAGGACACCGACGGCGTGCTGAAGACCTTCGGCGCGGTGCTCTCGATCGCCCGGCTGCAGGCGGCCGGCGCGGCGCCCGACCCGGTGCTGTTCGACCCCGCCGAGCTCGCCGCTGACATCTCCGAGCTCTACGAGCCGCTCAGCGAGGACAAGGGCATCGACTTCGCCGCGGAGTTCTCGAAGGATCTCCAGGTCCGCGGCAACCGCGAGTTTCTGGCCCAGGCCCTGGCCAACATCCTGGACAACGCGGTGAAGTATACGCCGGCGGGCGGAGCGATCATGCTGCGGGTCCGGCGGCGCTCCTCCGGCGAGGTCGAGTTCTCAGTCACCGACACCGGCCCGGGCGTCCCCGAGAGCGACCGCGAGCGGGTCGTCGAGCGCTTCGTGCGCCTGGAGAACAGCCGCCATCAGCCGGGCGCGGGGCTTGGCCTGTCCCTGGTCGCCGCGGTCGCCGAGGCGCACGGCGGGCGCCTGGAGCTGGCCGAAGGCCCCGGCAAGGTGGGCGAAATGGGGCCGGGCCTACGCGTGGCGCTTGTCCTGCCGAGGGCCTGAGCGGAAGCGGCGATGACTCCGGCGCCGCTCGAAAAATCCACGGAGCGTTTGTCGGGGCGCGTCCCGTCCGCCCGTCCTGTGGACGCCGGCCATTCCTGGCTGGCGGTCGAAACAGTGGAGGCCGTGATGTCAAAGGTGCGCGTCGGGGGCTTTTCGATCTCGCTCGACGGCTACGGCGCCGGACCCGAGCAGAGCCTCGAGCATCCGCTCGGCCGCCGCGGGCAGGAGCTGCATCAGTGGATATACGGCACGCGCTTTTTCCGCGCGATGATCGGTCAGGACGGAGGCTCGGACGGCATCGACCAGGCCTATGCGCACCGCGCGATGGACGGGTTCGGCGCCTTCATCCTCGGCCGCAAGATGTTCACGCCCTCTCGGGGTCCATGGCTGGACGACGGCTGGAAGGGCTGGTGGGGCGACAACCCGCCCTATCACGCGCCGACCTTCGTGCTGACCCACTATCCCCACGATCCGATCGTGATGGAGGGCGGCACGACCTTCATCTTCGTGACCGAAGGGATCGAGGCCGCGCTGGAGCAGGCCAAGGCGGCGGCCGGCGACCTCGACGTCAAGATCGGCGGCGGCGTCGAGACGGTGCGCCAGTACCTGCGCGCCGGCCTGATCGACGAGCTGCACTTTGCCCTGTCGCCGGTCGTGCTCGGCCAGGGCGAAGCGATGTTCGCGGGCCTCGACCTGCCGGCGCTCGGCTTCCGCGTCACCGAGCATCAAGCCAGCGAGTTTGCCTCCCACATCATGCTTGGCCGCTAGCTCTCGGGGTACGGCCCCGCCTCAAATCCCACGCCTCCGCGACGCATCGTCCGTTTGCCGATCAGCGGATGGTTTCTTTCTCTCTGGGCGCCGACACCGGGCGTGATTTCGCCTGGGCCTTGGGCTTCGGCAGCAGCCGGAAGCGCGTCTGACACCAGGCGAAGTCGATGCCCACGTCCAGCAAGGCGTCGGAACGCCCGCACGGACAGGCAAAGTCCATGACGTCGATGACACGGTAGGTCTCGCCGGCCTGGAGGGGCGTCGGCCTTCCCGTGGCATGGTTTGGCGCGGCGTTGACGCAGAGAACCAGATCGCCAGGGCCGATAGCGTCGCTCATCGCCTCATCCACCACTCTGAGGCCAAGACTAGACCCTGGCGGGCCAGGGGCAAGGGCGGCCTTCCGCCCAACCGGACGGCCCGTGCTTGCCATCTCTAAACCGGCGAACGCCCCGGACTGTTGCGGTCGGTTAGGTGCAGCCCTCCACCAGGACGAGTTTGCTGTTGGTGGTCCTGTGGCGCACATCGAACAGCGCCTGGGCGTCCGGGTCCTTCAGAAACGCCTTCGCGCGTTTCGACGAGGGGAATTCCAGGATCACCATGCGCTCGGGACGCCAGTCACCTTCCATGACCCTCGGCGCCGCCCCACGCACAAGGTACCTGCCGCCATGCCTTTCGATGAAGGCCGGGATGGCGTCGACGTAGGGCAGGAAACCGGGCAGGTCGGTGACCGAAAAGTCGAGCACGAGATAGGCCTTCATTGTCTCCCCCCGGGGTGGCCGCGGACAATCACTCGCGGGCGACTGACAGCCCCGCGAGGAGCGGAGCGTAGCCGGCCAGCCTACGGGATATGAACTCCGTGAAGAGCCGCACGCGCTTCGTCTTGCGTGTCTCTCCCTGGGTGAGAAGCCAGAGCGTCCCGTGCATGTGCAGGTCTGCGCCCGGCGCCCTCGCCAGCAGGGGGTCGGCGTCGCCCACGAAGCACGGCAATGTCGTGATTCCGAGCCCTTGCCGCACCGCGACGATCTGCGCCTCGGCGTCCGTGGTCCTGAGCGGCGCCCCCGCGGTGCGAACCTCGCCCTCGCTGGCCCAATCCGGAATTCCATGAGCGCTTATGACGATCCATCTCGTGGGATCGGGCGCGCCCGCGCGCCACGCGGCCAGTCGGTCGCGGGACATGTAGACGCCGCCGAACAGCTCCGGTCCCTTGAGGCCGTGGAGATTGAGCGGCAGGGTCTTGCGGTCGTAGACGACGCGGATGGCCACGTCGGCCTCTCGGTTGGTCAGGTTCGCCAGCTCGCCGGACGACAAGATCTCCATCTCGATGTCCGGATGCAGCCGCGCGAAGTCGGCGAAGTCCGGCATGAGCAGGTGTGTCGCCAGCGTCGGCGCCAACGTCACCCGCAGAAGCCCGCGCACGCTCTGGTCGCGCCCGAAGACGCGCGTCTCCAGCTGGTGCGACGACGCTTCCATCTCGGTCGCGAGGTCGAGGACCTCCTCGCCCGCCGCCGTCAGGCGGTAGCCGGAAGGCAGTTTTTCGAACATCTGCGCGCCCAGGCGTTCCTCGAGTTGGGCGATGCGTCGCAGCACGGTCGCGTGGTTCACCCCGAGGCGCCCGGCGGCGGCCCGCACCGAGCCTGCGCGCGCGACGGCGAGAAAGTAGCGAACGTCATCCCAGTCGATCATGGTGCAATCCGGCGCGACGCGATGCGCCGACCAACCCCGCAACGAACACCTCGAACGCCGGCGCGGGGCTCGTCATAACCCATGCCGAACGGCGCGGCCCGATTTCCGGGCGCCGGACACCGATCGTTGCAGCCGCCCAGCTGGATCGATTTTGCACCACCGATGTGCGCGCCTCCGCACTCAACGCCTGACACCGGCCGACCCATCTTCAGCGTCCCGGGGGCGGACCCCCAACGACCAAAGACGGAATTCGAAGGTAAAGTCATGGGAAAGCTTGAGGGTAAGATCGCCGTCGTCACGGGCGGATCGAGCGGCATGGCGCTGGCGAGCGCCAAGCGGTTCGTCGAAGAAGGCGCCTACGTCTTCATCACGGGCCGGAGGCAGGAAGCGCTCGACGAAGCCATCAAGCTGATTGGCCGCAACGTGACCGGCGTGCGCGGCGACGCGGCCAATCTCGACGACCTCGACCGCCTGTTCGACACCGTCAAGCGGGAAAAGGGCGGGATCGACGTCCTCTACGCGAGCGCCGGCGTGGGCGAAGCCGTCCCGCTGGGCAAGATCACCGAGCAGCATTTCGACGCGACCTTCGGTCTGAATACCCGCGGCACGCTGTTCACGGTCCAGAAGGCCTTGCCGCTTTTCAACGATGGCGGATCGATCTTCATGACCGGGTCGGTGGCCTCGGTGAAAGGCTTTCCGGGCTACGGCGTCTACGCCGCGAGCAAGGCGGCGTTGCGCTCATTCGCGCGCACATGGCTCAACGAACTGAAGGACAGGAACATCCGGGTGAACGTGCTGAGCCCAGGGCCGATCGCCACGCCGATGCAGGACCAGGTCCTCACCGAAGAGGCGAAGCGCATGTTCGAAACCCTGATCCCGCGGGGAAAAATGGGGCGTCCTGAGGAAATTGCGGCGGCCGCGCTGTTTCTGGCTTCAGACGATTCGAGCTTCGTGAATGGGGTGGAGTTGTCGGTCGACGGCGGCTTCTCGGCCATCTGACATCGCGGCGGATCGCCGGAAGCGGCTGATCCGCAGGGAACGCCGTGTTCACGGCAGGACGACGACCCGACGGGCTCCGCACAGCGGAACAGGCAATCCAGCACCGTCGATGACCTAGGCATCAACATCAACAAGGATCGGAGAAGTATTGTGAGCTACGCGATTATAGGATTTGGCAAGGTAGGCCAGGCTCTCGCCCACGCTTTCGCCCGCAAGAACATCGAGGTGACCGTCGCGAGCCGCCATCCGCCCGAGGCGTTGGCGCCGCAGGCTCAGGCGATCGGACCCACGGTCATCGCCAGGTCTCTGCAGAACGCAGTCGAGGCCGACACGATCATCTTGGCGGTCCCGTTCTGGGAGCATCGCGAGGTTGCGAAGGCTCTGCCAGACTGGGCGGGCAAGACCGTCATCGACGCGACGAACGCGTTTGGAGTTCCCCCTGAAGAGTTGGACGGCCTCCCGTCCTCCGCCTTCCTGGCGAAGGCGTTGCCCGGCGCCAGGCTCGTGAAGGGGTTCAATCACCTGGCTGCGGCCACCCTGGCCGCCGATCCGAGCGTCGAGGGCGGCCACCGGGTCGTCTTTCTGTCGAGCGACGACGAGGACGCGACCGCGCGCGTGGCGGCCCTGGCCAAACAGCTCGGGTTCGCACCCGTCAACCTGGGAAAGCTCAACGAGGGTGGCGCGCTGGCGCAGGCACGTGGCCGCACTTGGGCCCCGCTGATTTTCCAGGACCTGTTCAAGAAGGAGCCGTGACGGATTTGCTGTCCGCGGTATGGGGGCGCCTGCCCGGCGTCCCCATCGGAGTCCAGGTGAGGCAAGTGATCAGCCGAGGCGCGCACTCACTCTGACCTTCCGCGCCGGCGAAGGGCTGGATTGCTGGGGTGCGCGTCAGCCGCTACTTTCCAGTCTCGTGCCTGCCATGGTGATTATCCGATGACGCTTTCCTGTCTTTGCGGCCAAGTCCACGTCACGGTTGAGCGGCAGCCGGAGTTCATCAATGAATGTAACTGCACATTGTGCAGCAAGACAGGTGCGCGCTGGGCTTACTTTTCTCCAGCGGAAGTGGTCGTCGATGGCTCGACGACAGGATACTGCCGGGCGGACAAGGAAGACCCGAATGCGGAAGTCCATTTCTGCGCCGGATGCGGTTCGACCACCCATTTCGTCCTGACCAAGGCCGCCGTGTCGAAGTTCGGAAACACGCTGATGGGCGTCAACATGTGGCTGGCGGACGAGCGCGACCTGCGCGGCGTCGAGGTGCGCTATCCCGACGGGCAGGCCTGGTCCGGCGTCGGCGGGTTCGACTATGTCCGAGAGGCCCGGGTCATAGGCTGAGGCGCAGCGCCGCCTGAGCGCCAGCCCCCTCGCACCGTTTCACGGGGAGATAAGAGCTTGAGCCTTCTCCCCGGCCAGCGAGGGCTGCTAATCCTCGCCCATGGCGCTGGCCGACTCTCTCAACCCCTGCGGCCCGGTCGTCGATGACAAAGCGGCCGCCCGCGCTCGCGACTTCATCGCCCAGGCGCTCTGGACCGATCGGCTCGAGCGCGCCTGGCCAGCGCTCGAGCCGGTGTTCGCCGCGTCGTCCTATCTCGCCAGCCTCGCACGCCGCGATCCGGCCCGGCTGGACGCGCTGCTGGCGGCCGACCCGGACGTACAGCTCGACGACATCCTGCGCCGCACGGCGGCGGCGAAGGACCTGGACCTGGAGCCGGCGAAGGCTCGCCTGCGCGTCCTGAAGGCGGAACTGCACCTGCTGACCGCGCTCTGCGACCTCGGCGGCGTGTGGGACCTGGACCAGGTGACCGGCGGGCTGACCCGCTTCGCCGACGCGGCGGTCGCCGGGGCGCTCGCCGTCGCCGCGCGCGGCGAGTTCGAGGCCGGCCGGCTGACGCGGCTGGGCGAGGGCGTCGAGGGGCCCGTTCCCGGCTGGTTCTGCATCGCCATGGGCAAGCAGGGCGCCTTCGAGTTGAACTATTCCAGCGACATCGACGTCTCGGTCTTCTTCGATCCCGAGCGAATGCCGCTGGCGCCGGGCGTCGAGACAGAAGCCTTCGCCGTGCGCCTGACCCAGCGGCTGTCGGACCTGATGCAGGCGCGCACCGGCGACGGCTATGTCTTCCGCATGGACCTGCGGCTGCGGCCCGATCCGTCCTCGACCCAGCCGGCGGTGCCGATCCCTGCGGCGCTCGACTACTACGAGAGCGTCGGCCAGAACTGGGAGCGCGCGGCCTTCATCAAGGCCCGGCCCTGCGCCGGCGACCTGCCCGCCGCCCAGGCCTTCCTGACCGAGCTCCTGCCCTTCGTCTGGCGCAAGAACCTCGACTTCGCCGCCATCGCCGACATCCATTCTATCAAGCGCCAGATCCACGCCCACAAGGTCGACGAGCGCGTCTCAGCCAAGGGCGTCGACCTGAAGCTCGGCCGCGGGGGCATCCGCGAGATCGAGTTCTACGTCCAGACCCAGCAGCTCATCCTGGGCGGCCGCAATCCGGAGCTGCGCAGCCGCCGCACGCTCGACGCGCTCGCAGCCCTCACGCAGGCAGGACATGTCGCCCCAGCCACCGCCGAAGAGCTGGGCGAGGCCTACCGTCGCCTGCGCGCGGTCGAGCACCGCATCCAGATGCTGGCCGACGAACAGACCCACCGGCTGCCGGAATCGGATCTGGATCGGCGGCGGGTGGCGGCGCTCAGCGGCTATGACCAGCTGCGCAGCTTCGACGCGGCGATCACCCGGACGCTGAAGGGCGTCAATGCCCGCTACGGCGAGCTCTTCCCGGAGGAGGAGCCGTTGTCCTCCCGCTTCGGCAGCCTGGTCTTCACCGGGGTGGAGGACGACCCGGCGACCCTGGCGACGCTGAAGCGCATGGGCTTTTCCAACCCGGCCCACGTGGCGGGCACGATCCGAAGCTGGCACCACGGCCACATCCCGGCCACGGCCACCGAGCGGGGCCGCGAGCTGTTCACGCGGCTCGCGCCGCGCCTGCTGGACGCTGCCCACGCCGCCGGCGCGCCGGATGCCGCCTTCAGCCGGTTCGCCGCCTTCTTCGCCAATCTCTCGTCGGGCGTGCAGCTTCAATCGCTGTTCCTGGCGCAGCCCGGCCTGTTCGAGCTGATCGTGCAGGTGATGGCCTTCGCGCCGCGCCTTGCCTCCACTCTCGCGCGCCGGCCCGCAGCCATCGACGCCATGCTCGATCCGGCGTTCTTCGAGCCCATCGATATCGCCGAGGACCGGGCGATGATGATTGCTGCTCTGTCCCGCTCCGCAGGCTTTGAGGCGGCGATGGACGTCGTCCGCCGCGTGCATCGCGAGCAGGCCTTCCGCGTCGGCGTGCAGGTGATGAGCGGCACGGCGACCGCTGCGGTCGCCGGCCGCGCCTTCGCCGACCTTGCGGACGTGGCGATCGGCGCGCTCGCCCCGGCGGCGCTGG
>Ga0070659_100002858_pt1 | contig 12292 bp, 8 predicted proteins | sample KBSC23metaG_FD_64666 | JGI IMG/M metagenome (GOLD analysis project Ga0070659, IMG submission 64666) | Corn rhizosphere microbial communities from Kellogg Biological Station, Michigan, USA - KBS C2-3 metaG | ecosystem: Host-associated > Plants > Roots > Rhizosphere > Soil ...
CTGACCGCGCATGCCATGCTAGGCGAGCGGGAGAAATGCATCGTTGCCGGCATGGACGACTTCCTGTCCAAGCCGATTCGCCCGCAAGCCCTGCGGGAAACGCTGGAGCGCTGGCTCCACGCCCCGGCAAAGCAGTCGGCATGTGCAGACGAAACCGCCATCGCGGCCGAAGAGGGCAACGAATTGGCAGCGAGCAGGGATATATTGGGCGATGCTTTTCCCAATGTGGTGAAGCTTTATATAAGCGATAGCTCCAAACGTCTGGATGTCTTGCGTGCGGCTGCGGTAAAGGGCGATGCCGCGCAGGTGTGTGCCACTGCGCATACGTTGTACGGCAGCACGGTGTCGATTGGTGGCAGGCGCCTCGCCGTTTTGTTGAAAGATCTGGAGAAGGTGTCGATGTCTGGAATGCCGCAGGACGTCGATACCCGTCTTAAACTGATCGAAGCGGAATATGCGGCGCTGGCGGACAAGCTGCAAGCTTTCGCGCAGGTGATTTGACGGTTAAGTACCCCCGCATAAAAAACTGTGTTTTTATGCGGGGGTACTTAAGAGCAACAAGTTCAAGCCGCTTGCGCGTGCTCCACCAGCAATTGCACGCGAATCACACCGTTAAATTCGTTCGCATCCAACCGATATGCAACCGTCACTTCCTCCGGCAGCTGGTCAGCATGGCCGAACCAGATGGCATCGTAGCGGTAGCCATTCTTTTCCAACATCAGTTTCAGGTGCCTCTCTTTCAGGATGCGCTGGCTCAGCACACGGAATTCATCACAGAACAGCGGCGGCGCGAATCCTTGGCCCCACACTTGTCCGTCCAGCAGTTCGATGAACTGCGGCGTGAAATAAGCATCTTCCAGCGAACCGTCGGTTTCCACCACGCGCTCCAACTGGCTTTGTGTCAGCCAATCGCGGCCTATGGCTTCAAACGCGGCGGTGAAACCTTCGAACGACTCGGCGCGTACAGTCAGACCGGCAGCCATGGCATGTCCGCCGAACTTGGTGATGATGGAGGGGGCGTGCTTCGATACCAAGTCAAGAGCATCGCGCAGGTGAAACCCTGCAATCGAGCGGCCCGAGCCCTTGATCAAACCATCGCCGCCCGGTGCGAAGGTGATGGTCGGGCGATAGAACTTGTCTTTCAGGCGCGAGGCAACGATGCCGATCACGCCCTGGTGCCAGGATTCGTCGAACACGCTGATGGTTGCGTTATTGCGGGGATCGTAGGTGTCGAGTTGGGCGAGGGCGGTGTCTTGCATTTCCGCTTCGATGTTGCGCCGCTCGCGGTTAATGGTATCCAATTGTTGTGCGATGGCCCAGGCGCGGCCTTCATCATCGGTGGTCAGACATTCAATGCCGAGCGACATGTCGGCCAGGCGTCCCGCCGCATTCAGACGCGGGCCGACCGCAAAGCCAAGGTCGAAAGGCGAGGCGCGCCTGGCTTCCCGTCCGGCGACGCGAAACAGCGCGGCAATCCCAGGGTGCATGCGGCCGGCACGCATGCGTTTGAGCCCCTGGGCCACCAGGATGCGGTTGTTGGCGTCGAGACGGACGACGTCGGCTACCGTTCCCAGCGCCACCAGGTCGAGCAGCGTATCGAGCTTGGGCTGTGTATTGGCATCGAAGACCCCGCGTCTGCGCAACTCGGCGCGCAGGGCGAGCAGCACGTAGAACATAACGCCGACGCCGGCCAGGTTCTTGCTCGGGAAGCCGCAGGAAGGCTGATTGGGATTCACGATCACGTGTGCATCGGGCAGACGGTCGCCGGGAAGGTGATGGTCTGTGATGACTACCTCGATGCCGCGCCGGTTTGCTTCGGCCACGCCATCGATGCTGGCGATGCCGTTGTCAACGGTGACAATGACGTCGGGCGATTTTTCGCGAATTGTCAGTTCGACGATTTCCGGCGTCAGGCCATAACCGTATTCAAATCGGTTAGGCACGATGAAGTCGACCCGCGCACCCATCGCACGCAAGCCGCGTAATGCCACCGCACAGGCGGTGGCGCCGTCGCAGTCATAGTCGGCGACGATGACGAGCTTTTTTTCAGCCGCAATGGCATCGGCCAGAAAAACCGCAGCGGCGTTAATGTGCAACAGGCCGCCTGGCGCAATCAGAGAAGTCAGCTCGCTCGACAGTTCGCGCGTATCTTCCAGTCCCCGGGCGGCATACAGCCGCGCGAGTACGGGGTGAATGCCTTGTTGGCGCAGCATTTCGGCAGTGCGAAAGGAATAGGAACGGGTAGAGATGCGGGTCATGAAGCAAGCGGGGCCAGCGAGGGAGTAATCCAGAATTTTCGCAGGGAAGAGCGGTTGACTGCAAATTGGCGAAGGTGTGCGTCGTCGGAGGCGATGAGTGTCAGGCCGGACAGCCTGCCGGTCTTGAACGCATCGAGCAGCGGCGCAAACCAGTTTGCTTCCAGCGCTTGCATGGCTGACAGCCAGCGCGCCCAGTCGTTTGACAAGGCAGGTTCCAGTAACGTGTCCAGATAGACAAGGCCGTGCTGTGGTGTCTCGGCCAGGGCTGTCGCGGCAGAGTCGGCGTGGGAATGGCGGCCAATGCGGGTGGCGAATGCCTTCGTCCAACCATCGAAGTTGAATGCATTCGTATAAGGCGCTCGCGGCAATTCGGCGATGTCACTGCCTCCCCATAGCCAAATGGAATTGATCGGTTTCGCCCCTCGCGCTTCCCGTTCCGCGTTGACAGTGTGACTGAACCAGTGCATCTGCACCTCGTTTTGTATCTTCCGCCAGTTCCTTTCGCCGGGACCAGCGGGCATCCAGATATCGATATTGCGACCGCCGGCGGCATCGGGGGTGGATGTTTGCAATTGCGACCACTCGTCCGCGCGTACAAACCAGATGTTGGTATTTCCGTAGAGTAAAGGCTTGCCGGTTTCGCCAAACAGATCGTGTGCCACGGCATACAATGCCTGCGCTTCATTTTCGCTTATCGACAGTTGCTGCGGATCTGTCAGTACAAGATGGTCGCGTGCAACATGAATGTGAACCGGTTGCAGGGCGAACCAGGTGCCTTCATCCGCTTGCAGTCCGAAGGACTGCATCAGGGCGTGGGCAATACGCGGACTGCTCTCGCCACCGACGCCAAAGGTTCGCGCCAGCCAGATTTCGTGCGGGAGTGCGCGGTGGAATCCTTCGAAAGTTTCCCGCAGGGCACCATGACGGCTGGATTTGGACCGTGAAAGCAGCCGGGCCAGGGCAGGTGTTTTGAGTTCCCGTAGCAGGTCGGCCGAGATTTCCGCAGGGGGGATCGCAAAGGGAAGGAGAATATCAAGCTGATTCATGGCGAGATTCTATGGCATATGGCAAACTGCGGTCTGCAATCGATGTTGCCATCCAGTTCATGCCGTATATTTTGGCTGCCTGAAGACGGCTTCTCCTCCAGGAGTTCCTTTTGTCCATCATCAAGAACCTACCGTTCGAATGGCTGGTCGGCATACGCTATACCCGTGCCAGCCGCCGCAGTGCGCGTAACACTTTCATTTCCTTTATTTCGCTGATCTCCATGGCCGGCATCGCGCTTGGCGTGGCAGCACTGATTGTCGTCCTCTCGGTCATGAACGGCTTCCAGAAGGAAGTGCGCGACCGGATGCTGTCGGTGTTGTCGCACATCGAGATTTACGACGCATCGGGCAGCATGCCCGACTGGCAGGCAACCGCGAAGGAAGCCATGCAGGACAAGGAGGTCAAGGGCAGCGCCCCCTTTGTCGCCGCGCAGGGGATGCTGGTGCGCGATGATGTGATGCGCGGCGTCATGATACGCGGTGTGCTGCCGCAGCAGGAACCGAAAGTATCGGACGTCGCCTCGCAGATACGGGAAGGCGATTTCAATGCACTTGGGCCGGGTGAATTTAACATTGTTCTTGGCCGCGATCTGGCGAAGGGATTGCGTGCTCATGTCGGCGACAAAGTACTGATGTTCGCCCCCCAAGGACAAGTCACTCCTGCCGGTGTCGTGCCCCGCAGTCGCTTTTTCACGGTGGTCGGCATTTTTGAAGCAGGCCATAACGAGTACGATTCCGGGTTGGCATTCATCCATATCGACGATGCAATCAAGATGTTCCGCCTCGAAGCGCCTTCAGGCCTGCGGCTGCGCATCGAAGACATGCAGCGCGCGCCACAGGTCGCGCACGATCTTTCCCGCATCCTGAGCGGCAATCTCCTCATCCTCGACTGGTCCAAGCAAAACCGTACCTGGTTCGCTGCAGTGCAGACCGAGAAGAGGATGATGTTTATCATCCTTACGCTGATTATCGCGGTCGCCGCGTTCAACCTCGTGTCGACTCTGGTCATGACTGTTACCGACAAACAGGCCGATATCGCGATCCTGCGCACGCTTGGCGCTTCACCCGGCTCCATCATGAAAATTTTCGTGATACAAGGTGCGCTCGTCGGCTTGTTTGGAACGGCGCTTGGCGTGGGATTCGGCGTGCTGGTGGCGCTCAATATCGACGTCATCGTGCCGTTCATCGAACATCTGCTGGGGGTGCAGTTCCTGTCGAAGGACATCTACCTGATCACGGAATTGCCGTCCGACTTGCGTTGGCCGGACGTCTGGACCATTGGGGGTGTCGCGGTGATCCTTGCCTTTCTTGCCACTCTGTACCCGAGCTGGCGTGCAGCCGGCGTGCGGCCGGCGGAAGCCTTGCGCTATGAATGATCGGAAAAACAATATGAAACTGATCGGACTTTACGATTTTCCCTATGTACGCCGCGTAATGGTGCCGCTCGCATGAACCAGAACCAGATCGTGTTGTCGTGTCGCGGCTTGGCGAAGACTTTCTCGCAGGGAAAGTACGCGGTTGAAGTGCTGAAGGGAATTGATTTCAGCGCCTACCGGGGCGAGCGTGTCGCTATCGTCGGTGCTTCCGGCTCTGGCAAGTCAACCTTGCTGCACTTGCTGGGCGGACTCGATGTGCCGACTGCCGGCAGTGTCACTCTGCTCGGGCAAGACTTTGCGAATATGAGCGAGAAAGCGCGCGGCGATTTGCGAAATGCATCGCTGGGCTTCGTGTATCAATTCCACCATCTGCTTCCGGAGTTTTCCGCGCTGGACAATGTCGGCATGCCCTTGATGATCCGTCGTATGCCGAGGGAGCAGGCGCACCGGCAGGCGCAGGAAATATTGGCGCGTGTCGGGCTGGCGAAGCGCGTCTCGCATGTGCCGGGTGAACTGTCTGGCGGCGAGCGCCAGCGTGTCGCCTTGGCGCGGGCGCTGGTCACGCAACCGGCCTGTGTGCTGGCCGATGAGCCGACCGGTAATCTCGATCGGCACACCGCACACCAGACTTTCGATTTGATGCTCGAACTGTCGCGCACCCTTGGCACGGCGTTTGTCATCGTCACGCACGACATTGAACTCGCCCGTCATTGCGATCGCATCCTTCGACTCTCGGAGGACGGTTTGCATCCCTATGTGGATTGACACGCACTGTCATCTGGATGCAGCCGAATTCGGTGCCGAAGCGGGCGAGGTTGCTGCTCGCGCCGCGCAATCAGGGGTCGGCTGCATCGTGATACCAGCAGTCGCACGCGATAACTTTGAGATCGTTCGCATGCTGGCGGCACAGCATGCGAATTGCACATATGCCCTCGGCATTCACCCCATTTTCGTACCGCAGGCAACAGAGTCCGATCTCGATGCGCTGCGCAATGCAGTATGCGAAGCGATCGATGATCCGCGCTTCGTTGCTATCGGCGAAATTGGACTCGACTTCTTCGTGCCAGGCTTGAGCGATCCGCCGCTGCGGCAAAAGCAGGAATTTTTCTATGTCGAGCAATTGAAGATCGCGCGCGATTTCGGTCTGCCGGTTTTGTTGCACGTACGGCGCTCGCAGGATGTCATCCTGAAATATCTGCGACGCATCCATGTGGCTTCAGGTATCGCACACGCCTTCAACGGTAGCTTCCAGCAAGCGGAGGAGTTCATCCGATTGGGCTTCAAGCTTGGCTTCGGTGGTGCAATGACCTTCACGCGCGCCTTGCAGATCCGTCGGCTGGCAACACAGCTTCCACTAGAGGCATTAGTACTCGAAACCGACGCGCCGGATATTCCTCCCGCATGGGCGCATCGGGAGCGCAACAGCCCGGAACATTTGCCCCGGATAGGCGAAGAACTTGCCGTGCTGCGCAGCATGCCGGCCGAGGAGATTGCACAAGCCACGTCGCTGAATGCACGTGTCGTCTTGCCGCGCCTGACCAACATTATTTAGAAGATTTAGAAGACTATGCGCAGCAGCGTGATCGCGTTCGTGCTGGGTGTTGCAGTTTTGCAAACCATGCCGGCATTGCCATCGACGGTTACGGCTTTCCTGCTTTTTTGCTCCGCCTGCCTCCTTGCGGCTGCGGCATGCCGAATGCGCTCACGTGCACGAATCGTCATCCGGGGTGTCAGTGCATACTTGCTGGGTTTTCTGTGGGCAGGAGCGCTCGCTTCGTATCACCTATCCCAGGAATTACCCAAGGAATGGGAAGGTCGAGATATTACCTTGATCGGTACGATCGACAGCCTGCCGATCGCTTTTCAGCAAGGTGTGCGTTTCAATTTTGCAGTGGAGCGCGTGTTGGCGCAGGATGGTATGACGCCAACGGTTCCGGGTCGGCTCGCGCTCTCATGGTATTCCGCGTTCAATCGCGACGAGCTGCAGTCCGTACCTCAAGTGCAGCCCGGCGAGCGCTGGCAACTCACTGTGCGCTTGCGTAGGCCGCAGGGCAATGCCAATCAATACGTGTTCGACTACGAAGTATGGCTGCTCGAACAGAATCTGCGTGCAACGGGCTCGGTGCGGGCGGATCACAGTTTCCAAATCAAGAATCAGCGGCTCGATTCCTTTGTCTTCAGTGTCAACAATGTGATCGAACGAAGCCGTGGCTGGCTGCGCGATCGCATCTACAATGCCTTGCCGGGGCATCCCTACGCCAGCGTGATCGTCGCTCTCGTGATTGGCGATCAGCGCGCAATCGATCAATCGGATTGGAAGATATTCAACCGCACCGGGATCGGTCATCTTATTTCCATATCGGGGCTGCACATCACGATGATCGCAGGTTTATGTGCCAGCCTTGTCCATGCCTTGTGGCGCCGTTCCTTCTTCACGCGCGCCCAGCTTCCGCTTTTGCTGCCGGCGCAAAAGGCAGCAGCCTTGGCTGGTGCGTTGGCGGCTCTTGGCTATGTCGCCCTCGCCGGATTCGGTGTGCCGGCGCAACGCACGCTCTATATGCTTGGCGTGGTTGCCGTAGCGTTATGGGCCGGGCGTATCACTAGTGTTTCCCATGTGCTGTGCGTCGCGCTCGGCATTGTGGTCGTATTCGATCCATGGGCTGTGCTATGGCCCGGTTTCTGGCTGTCGTTCGGCGCGGTGGCTATCATCCTCTATGCTTCGGTGGGTAGGACGGTTGCCCAGCACTCCAGCGAGCTCACGCGCAGTGCCAGCCTGATTGTCAAGTTGAAGTCTGCATCGCATACGCAATATGTGGTAACGATCGGTCTTGTGCCGCTGACGATGCTGTTGTTCGGTCAGATATCCCTGGTCAGCCCGATCGCCAACGCCATCGCCATTCCCCTCGTGAGCTTCTTCGTAACACCATTGGCGTTGGTCGGCAGTACAGCTCCAGGGGGACTTGGCGTCTGGATGCTGCAAGGTGCGCACTTCCTGATCGAACAGCTCGCACTCTTGCTTGGCTGGCTCAGCAGTTTTCCCGTCGCTGTCTGGAGTGCTCCCATTCCGCCAGCCTGGATATTCGCTGCAGCGTTGCTCGGTACCTTGTGGTTACTGGCGCCCGCTGGTTGGCCTGTGCGCTGGCTCGGTTTGGCTGCATTGTTGCCTCTCGCCTTGAATGTGCCGTCCCGTCCGGCGGCAGGGGAAATGTGGGTTACTGCATTCGATGTCGGCCAGGGCATGGCGCTATTGATTGAAACGTCACATCACCGGCTGCTGTATGATACCGGCCCGGCTTATTCGCCCGATTCCGATGGTGGCACACGCGTGATCCTGCCTTATGTCAAGGCGCGCGGTATCAGCAGATTGGATGGATTGATCGTGTCGCACAGCGATACCGATCATGTCGGTGGGGCTTTGTCGGTGCTCGATGAGCTCAATGTGGACTGGGTGTCCTCATCGCTCCCCCTGGAGCATCCGGTCGTCGAGCGGGCTGCTTCTCACAGGCGATGCGAAGCGGGGCAAAGCTGGACTTGGGACGACGTCCGTTTTGACATGCTGCATCCGGCACCAGTGAGTTACGAAAGCATGAAATGGAAGCCGAATGCGCGCAGTTGCACCCTGAAGATTAGCGTCGGCGAGTATTCCATTCTTCTTGCGGGCGATATCGAAGCGGTGCAGGAAAGCGAGTTGGTCGAAAGAGAAGGGGAGCGCTTGGCCTCGACCGTGCTACTGGCGCCACATCATGGTAGCGGAACCTCGTCCACCATGCCTTTTTTGCAAGAGGTGAAGCCGCAGATAGCCTTGTTTCAGGTTGGGTATCGCAACAGGTACCGGCATCCCAAAGCAGAGGTGTTCGAGCGGTATGGCTCGCTCGGTATCGAGAGGATTCGAACCGATGAATCCGGCATGGTGACGCTACGTTTCGGTTCCGGTCTCGTCAAAAGTGAATTTCGCAAGGAGCATGCGCGTTATTGGTACCACCGCTAGGTTTGGTGATGTTAATTTAACAATTGTTCTTATGATGCGACAATGTAAAGAGGGAAGTGGAAGCGCCGGTTTGCGTTATAATTTCAATTTCCCGCAAGTGCCGTCCGGCACATTCACCAATGACCAAGTTTGTATTTGTCACTGGCGGCGTCGTATCTTCCCTCGGTAAAGGGATCGCCGCCGCGTCCCTTGCTGCGATCCTCGAGTCGCGTGGCCTTAAAGTCACCCTTATCAAGCTCGATCCTTACATTAATGTGGATCCGGGTACGATGAGCCCTTTCCAGCACGGCGAAGTGTTCGTCACCGATGACGGCGCGGAAACCGACCTCGATCTCGGCCATTACGAGCGTTTCATTACTGCGAAGATGAAAAAGCTCAACAATTTCACTACCGGCCAGATCTACGAATCGGTGATCCGCAAGGAGCGTCGGGGTGAATATCTCGGCAAGACCGTGCAAGTAATTCCGCACATCACCAACGAGATCCAGGATTACATCCATCGCGGCGCCGAAGGCTTCGACGTTGCTCTGGTCGAAATCGGCGGCACGGTCGGTGATATCGAATCCCTGCCGTTCCTTGAAGCCGCGCGCCAGCTCAGTCTGCGTGCCTCACGCAACGAAACGGCCTTCGTGCATCTGACCCTGGTGCCCTATATCGCATCCGCCGGCGAGCTGAAGACCAAGCCGACTCAGCACAGCGTGCAAAAGCTGCGCGAGATCGGCATCTCCCCCGACGCGCTCCTGTGCCGCGCCGACCGCAAGATCCCGGACGACGAACGTGCCAAGATCTCGCTGTTCTCCAACGTGCGGGAAGAGGCCGTTATCTCCGTGTGGGATGCCGACACTATCTACAAGATTCCGCAGATGCTGCATGACCAGGGGCTGGACAAGATCATTTGCGAAAAGTTGGGCCTGTCGCCCCAGTCGGCCGACCTGTCGGTCTGGAGCAAACTGGTGTATGCGCTCGAACATCCTAAAGCGGAAGTCACTATCGGTATGGTCGGCAAGTACGTCGACCTGACTGAATCCTACAAATCCCTGACCGAGGCGCTTCGCCACGCCGGCATCCATACCGAATGCCGTGTCAATATCGAATACATCGACTCGGAAGAAATCGAGGCCGAAGGCACTGCCAGCCTGTCAAAGTACGATGCCATCCTCGTTCCTGGCGGCTTCGGCAAGCGCGGTGTGGAGGGCAAGATCGAGGCTGCCAGGTATGCTCGTGAGAGCAAGGTGCCGTATCTCGGTATCTGCCTTGGCATGCAAGTTGCGCTGATCGAGTTTGCGCGCCACAAGGCCGGACTTGCCAATGCCAATTCCACCGAGTTCGATGCGGACACCGAACACCCGGTCGTCGCTCTGATCACCGAATGGCAGAACCACGACGGCAAGATCGAGAAGCGGGATGCAAATTCCGATCTCGGCGGTACCATGCGTCTGGGTGCGCAGACCTGCGCCGTCAAGCCGAGCACGATCGCTGCCGAAATCTACGGAGGGCAGGTAACCGAGCGCCATCGTCACCGCTATGAGGCAAACAACCATTACCTCAGCCGCGTCGAAGAAGCAGGCTTGATCATCTCAGCGCGCACCCCGACTGAAGATTTGTGCGAAATCATGGAACTGCCGCGCACCGGTGAGAGTGCACATCCGTGGTTCCTCGGCGTGCAGTATCACCCCGAATTCAAGTCGACGCCGCGCGATGGTCATCCGCTGTTCATCTCCTTCATCAAGGCAGCTCTTGCGTACAAGCAGTCTGCGTCCGAGAGGAAGGCGGCATGAAGCTCTGCGGTTTCGAGACTGGCCTCGGTCAACCCTTCTTCCTGATTGCAGGCCCGTGCGTGATCGAATCGCAGCAGCTGGCGCTCGACACGGCCGGCCTTCTCAAGGAGATGACAACCGAACTCGGTATTCCCTTCATTTACAAGTCGTCGTTCGACAAGGCCAACCGGTCTTCCGGATCATCCTTTCGCGGCCTCGGCATGGAGAAGGGACTCGAAATTCTTGCCGAAGTGAAGAAACAGATTGGCGTGCCGGTCTTGACTGATGTGCATGAAATCGACGAAATCAAGCCGGTGGCTGAGGTTGTCGATGTGTTGCAGACGCCGGCATTCCTGTGCCGCCAGACCGATTTCATTCGTGCCTGCGCCCAATCCGGCAAACCGGTCAATATCAAAAAAGGCCAGTTCCTTGCACCGCACGACATGAAAAACGTGATTGACAAGGCGCGCGCCGCGGCGAAGGAAGCGGGGCTGGAGGAAAACAATTTCCTGGCATGCGAACGGGGCGTTTCGTTCGGCTACAACAACCTGGTATCCGACATGCGCTCGCTTGCCATCATGCGTGAGACTGGTTGTCCGGTCGTGTTCGACGCGACACATTCGGTGCAATTGCCAGGCGGGCAAGGCACTTCTTCGGGAGGTCAGCGGGAATTCGTGCCGGTGCTGGCGCGTGCGGCGATTGCCGTGGGCATCTCTGGCATTTTCATGGAGGCCCATCCGAATCCGGCGGAAGCGAAATCCGATGGCCCGAATGCAGTGCCGCTCGGACGCATGAAGGAACTTCTTGCTACGTTGGCCGAACTCGACCGCGTCGTCAAAAAGGCAGGATTCCTCGAAACCGATTTTTCCTGATGGAGCGGGTGGTGTGCGCCTGACGCACAGCCCTGCAGAATGATGCTGAATCTGGTGCGCCCGGCGCACTGACCGTTTTTTCTTGTTTAGGAGATTTGTATGAGTGCCATCGTAGACATTATTGGCCGCGAAGTAATCGACTCGCGCGGTAATCCGACTGTCGAATGCGACGTATTGCTGGAGTCGGGCGTTATGGGCCGCGCAGCCGTGCCCTCGGGCGCTTCGACCGGTTCGCGCGAAGCCATCGAATTGCGTGACGGCGACAAGAGCCGTTACCTCGGCAAGGGCGTGCTGAAAGCCTGCGAGCACATCAATACTGAAATCTCCGAAGCCATCATGGGCCTCGATGCCAACGAACAGGCTTTCCTCGATCGCACCTTGATCGACCTGGACGGTACCGAAAACAAGAGCCGCCTGGGCGCTAATGCCATGCTGGCCGTCTCCATGGCTGTGGCCAAGGCTGCCGCCGAAGAAGCCGGTTTGCCGCTTTACCGATATTTCGGCGGCTCAGGTGCAATGCAGATGCCAGTGCCGATGATGAACGTGATCAACGGCGGCGCGCACGCTGACAATAACCTCGACTTGCAGGAGTTCATGATCATCCCGGTAGGCGCACCGAGCTTCCGTGAAGCAGTGCGTTACGGCGCCGAGGTGTTCCACACCCTGAAGAAGATCCTGCACGACAAGGGTCTGACCACCGCAGTGGGCGACGAAGGCGGTTTCGCACCATCAGTGGCTAATCATGAAGAGGCAATCAAGCTGATCCTGCAAGCGATTGAAAAGGCTGGCTACGAGCCGGGCACGCAGATCGCATTGGGCCTGGACTGCGCCGCCTCCGAGTTTTACAAGGACGGCAAGTACCAGTTGGAAGGCGAAGGCTTGACACTGTCGTCGGCTGATTTCACCAACCTGCTGGCGACCTGGTGTGACAAGTACCCGATCATCTCGATCGAAGACGGCATGGCCGAGAACGACTGGGAAGGCTGGGCGACACT
>Ga0070659_100002859_pt1 | contig 12291 bp, 11 predicted proteins | sample KBSC23metaG_FD_64666 | JGI IMG/M metagenome (GOLD analysis project Ga0070659, IMG submission 64666) | Corn rhizosphere microbial communities from Kellogg Biological Station, Michigan, USA - KBS C2-3 metaG | ecosystem: Host-associated > Plants > Roots > Rhizosphere > Soil ...
TTGAGCCGCTCGACATCGGCGAGCTCCTGCTCACTGACTCCGGCCAGCTGGTTGCGGTGCTCGATAATCGTGATGTTGCCGCCGCGCGCAGCCTGCTGCGCCCTCAGCGCCTGGACGATGCTGGCGCGGGCCTGTTCGGTCCAGTCCGCGCGCGGCTCGACCATTCCGCCAGTCGTCAGCGAACCTACGGTCACGTCGGGCCGGAGCACGAGCAATTTGTAATCGCCGCTCGGGGGCGTGAACTGGACGTCGGCATATTGCCGCGTCTGCACGCACCCGCTGAGCGCGACGCTGGCCGCCAGAGCTACCCCGAGACCCCGCTTGAACATCACCGACCCTCTCATTGGGGCGCATCTGGCGCCCCTCCCCACGCTTACATCTGCCGAAACATGCCTGAACGCGAGGTTAAAGAAAAGGTAGTAATTTTAAATGGTTAGCGCGCTGTACACGAGACGAAGGGGACGTCGCTCAAGCAATGGCCGTCGACCGAGGCCGGCGCGAGTTCCAGCCCGATCAGGCTGGCCAGCGTCGGCATGAAGTCGGTCGTATCGGCCGAGCGTTCGATCGTCGCGCCGGCAGCACGGGGGCGCCAGAAGAGGATCGGCACCCGCCGGTCATAGTCCCAGGGAGAGCCGTGCGTCGAGACATAGCGGGTCGTATCGGCGATCGGCGTCACGTCCTTTTTCAGCATTACAAGAAAATCGCCCGAGCGGCCGGGATAGTAGCTTGCTCGCGCGCGCTGGATCAGTGTCCATTTCTCCTGACTGCTGGTCGGCGGCGCAGTCCGCGCGATCTGCGCTGCAGTGAATACAGCCTCGACCTGTGGGTGCGCCTTGTAGGCGGCCACGGCGGCAGTGAGCAGGCGCTTCCGGCCGGCGGGTTTGAGGTTCTTATCGACGTACATGTCGCCGAAGGGACTGTCGCCCAGCAGGCCGGGTCCCGAAAGACCGAGCTGCGCGACCAGCTTCTTGCCCATCGTCGCGGGACTCAGCGCCGGATCGACACGTGCAGCGGACGCAATGCCGGCGAGACGTTCGCGCTCGGGAATGTCCTTGCCGCCATGATCCGCGGTGAGCGCAACCGCATAATCGATGCCGCGGCTGTCGAGCAGCTTCAGGAAATCGCCGATTTCACGGTCGAGCTCGAGCACCTGGAGGCACATCTCCTCGCCCTCGGTGCCGTAGGTGTGGCCGACATAATCGGTTGCCGAGAGGCTGATCGCGAGCAGATCCGGGTCGGCACGCCGGCCGAGCTGCATTTCGTCCACGAGTCCAGCCGCGAGCGCCAGCGTATCGCCGTCGAGCTCGGGAGACGCGCGGAAGCCATTCAAATCGCCGGCCGGTCGCGCCAGCCGCCCTGAACCGACCGGTCTGCCGCCGCCCTCAACCGGAACCACTTTCGCTTTTGCCTGGCAATATGGCGGCGCTTCGAGAGGCGGACGTGGCTGCGCGAGTGCCGCGGTAAGCGCTGCCTGGAACTTCGGCACGACGTGCGGCATGGGAGCACCCTGGAGATCGGTGTCGAAAGTCTTGCCATTCCAGTACCAGCGCTGATCGGCATTATGCCCGGTCATCATCACCGCGGCGCGGTCCTTTCCCGCCACCGCGACGTTGCGGCTTCCGGGCCAGCGCTGCTTCATCAGCTCGCCGAGCGTCGGCACCAGCAGATGCCTCGGCGAGACCTTGTAGGCGGTCGAGCTGCTGCCGGGCTGACTCTCGTCCTCGGCGCAATAGACGCTCTTGTCGGAGCGGCTGACCGACTGATCTATCCAGCTATTGCCGATGATCCCGGTTCGGGCTGGATGATCACCGGTCAGGATCGTCGAGTGACCTGGGCAAGTCTCGGTCATCGCGTGGCTCTGATAACCATTGCGGAACACGGTCCCGCTCGCCAGCCGCGCAAGGCCGCCGGTGAACTGCGGTCGATATTCGTCGAATAGGTTGGCTGAGAACTGGTCGACGGCGATGACGACGAGCAGCTTGGGAGGATGCGCTTGCCGGGTTTGCCCACCAGCGGCGGTCGCGCCCAGCGCTGCCAGGGCGGCGAAAAGCTTCAAATGCATTGCGGCAAACCTCCACGTCACCCCGGATTTTACTCGGGGCCTGCCTGTCCCCTGTTGCAGAACCAAGAAGAAGGCGGATGCCGGGTCAAGCCCGGCATGTCGATTAACCGAGCTTCGCCCGCAGCCGCTCGTTGACGACCTGCGGGTTGGCCTTGCCGGCCATCGCCTTCATCGTCTGGCCGACGAAGAAGCCGAACAGCTGCTGCTTACCCGCCTTATACTCGGCGACCTTGTCGGCGTTGGCGGCAAGGATCTTGTCGATCTCGGCGTCGATAGCGCCGGTGTCGCTGGTCTGCTTAAGGCCACGACTTTCGACGATCTCAGCGGCGCCCTCGCCACTTTCGAGCATGATCTCGAACACCTGCTTGGCGATGGTGCCGCTGATTGTCCCGTCGGCGACCAGGCCGAGCAACTCCGCGGCCCGTGACGGCGAAACGGGGCTCTGGTCGATGCTCTCGCCGCGACGGTTGAGCGCCCCAAACAGTTCGGCGACAACCCAGTTCGCGGCCTGTTTGGGCTCCGCGCCCGCCTCCAGCAGCGCATCGAACCAGCGCGCGGTCTCGACTTCGGCGGTCAAAACGCTTGCATTGTAAGGCGTTATGCCCAGGCCTTCATAGCGCTTGCGCTTGTCGTCCGGCAGCTCGGGCAGCGACGCCTTGCATTCTTCGAGGAATTCCTCGTCGAGCTCCAGCGGCAGCAGATCCGGATCGGGGAAGTAGCGATAATCGTGCGCGTCTTCCTTGGAGCGAAGCGACCGGGTCACGCCCTTGTCGGGATCGAACAGCCGGGTTTCCTGGGCCACCGAACCGCCGCTTTCGAGCAGCTCGACCTGCCGCTTTGCCTCATGCTCGACGACGGCCATGACGAAACGGACCGAGTTTACGTTCTTCGTCTCGGTTCGGGTGCCGAATTCGCCGCCAGGTTTGCGCACGCTGACGTTGACGTCGGCTCGCATCGAGCCCTCTTCCATATTGCCGTCGCAGGAGCCGACATAGCGCAGGACCGACCGCAACTTCCGCAGATAAGCCCCTGCTTCGGCTGGGGAACGCATGTCGGGCCGCGACACGATCTCCATCAGGGCAACGCCGCAACGGTTGAGGTCGACGTAGCTCATCGTCGGGTGCTGATCGTGCATCAGCTTGCCCGCGTCCTGCTCGACATGGATCCGCTCGATGCCGATGCGCTTGGCGGTGCTCTCGTCCTTCTCGTCGGTGAGGATCTCGACCTCGCCCTCGCCCACAAGCGGTTGGTAGAGCTGGCTGATCTGATAGCCCTGCGGCAGATCGGCGTAGAAATAGTTCTTCCGGTCGAAACGGCTCCAGCGGTTAATCACCGCGTCCAGCGCCATCCCGGTGCGCACCGCTTGGCGGATGCACTCCTTATTCGGCACTGGGAGCATGCCGGGCATCGCCGCGTCGACCAGGCTCACCTGCGTGTTTGGTTCAGCGCCGAACGCCGTCGCCGCGCCCGAGAACAGCTTGGACGCTGTCGCCGTGATCTGCGCGTGGACCTCCAGGCCGACCACGACCTCCCACTCGCCCGTTTCGCCTTTGATGCGGAAAGGTGCAGCTGCGTCAGCCATTCTTACCACCACTTGTCCGGCTTGGCCGTGAAGGCCGCGCGCTCTTCAATTGCGAGGCCGGCATTCAGAACCGTCTGCTCGTCGAGTTCGTTGCCGATGAGATGCAGCCCGAGCGGCAGCCCCTGCGCATCCAGCCCACCCGGAACGCTCATCGCCGGCAACCCGGCCAGGCTCGCCGGAACCGCGAACACGTCGTTGAGATACATCGCCAGCGGATCGGTCGTCTCACCGATCCCGAATGCTGCGGACGGCGCGGTAGGCGTCAGAATGATGTCGCAGCTCTCGAACGCCTTGCGGAAATCCTGTTTGATCAGCGCCCGCACCCGCTGCGCCTTGGTGAAATATGCGTCGTAGAAGCCGGCCGAGAGCACATAGGTGCCGATCATGATGCGGCGTTTCACCTCTGCGCCGAAACCTGCGGCGCGCGTCGCGGCGTACATATCATCGAGGGTCTTCACTCCCTCCTCGCGCAATCCGTAACGCACGCCGTCATAGCGGGCGAGGTTTGACGAAGCCTCCGCCGGGGCGATGATGTAGTAGGTCGGCAGCGCATATTTGGTGTGCGGCAAGCTGATCTCGACCGGCGTCCCGCCTGCGTCCTTCAGCCACTCGATGCCCTGGTCCCAGAGTGCGTTGATCTCGGCGGGCACTCCGTCGATCCGATATTCCTTCGGAATACCGACGCGCTTGCCTCTGAGATCGCTTGATAAATTCGATTCCCACTGCGGCACGGGCAGGTCGAGCGAGGTTGAATCCTTGGGGTCGAACCCGGCCATCGCCTCGAGCAGGATCGCGCAGTCACGCACTGTCTTCGCCATCGGCCCCGCCTGATCGAGCGAGCTGGCGAAGGCGACGATCCCCCACCGCGAGCAGCGGCCGTAGGTCGGCTTGATACCGGTGATGCCGGTGAAGGCCGCCGGCTGCCGGATCGATCCGCCCGTGTCGGTGCCGGTAACGCCCGGTGCAATTCCGGCCGCGACCGCCGCCGCCGATCCGCCCGACGAGCCGCCGGGCGTCAGCCCGACATTGCTGCCCTTGCGCCGCCAGGGGTTAATCACGGGGCCATAAGCGCTGGTCTCGTTGGACGAGCCCATGGCGAACTCGTCCATGTTCAACTTGCCGAGCATTCCCGCGCCGGCCTTGCGAAGGTTGGCGGTGACCGTGCTTTCGTAGGGCGGTTTGAAACCCTTGAGGATGTTGCTGCCAGCCGTCGTGTCGACGCCGTGGGTCGCGAACAAATCCTTGATTCCGAGAGGGATGCCCGCGAGCGGGGGAAGCTCCCCGTTATCGCGCTCCGCATCAGCCGCGTCGGCCGCCGCGAGCGCGTCTTCGGGTGTCTCGACCGTATAGGCGTTGAGCGACTTTGCCGCTGCGACCGCGGCGTTGAAGCTCTCAGCAACTTCTCGCGCCGTGAACTCGCCCGACCGGAACCCGTTGCGTAGCTCGGCGATGGTGAGGGAGGTAAGATCAGCCACAGATCGTCACCCCCGCAAAAGCGGGGGTCCCGCTTTCTTTTATTCCGGCAGCAGGAAGGCAGCGGGATTCCCGCTTTCGCGGGAATGACGAGTGAAGATCACCCGTCATTCAATCACCTTCGGGACTGCAAAGAAGCCGTGCTGCGCTTCGGGCGCGTTCTCAAGCACTTCGGTGCGGATGTTGCCGTCATTGACGATATCGTCGCGCAGGCGAAGCTTCTGATCGACCACGGTCGCTAGCGGCTCGACGCCGTCGGTATTGACCTCCCCCAGCTGCTCAACCCAGCCGAGAATGTTGTTGAGCTCGGGCACGAGCCGCTCGAGCTCCTCCTCGCTCATCGCGATGCGCGCGAGCTTGGCGATGTGCCGGACCTGTTCATTGGTGACTGACATTGTTCTTTCTTCGGGATGCATCGGCAAGCGATGCTTGGCGCGGCGATAGCCGGGCGCCCCCTGCCCTTCAACTGCCTTGCCGGGCGGTTCACGCGCCAATAGGGCCGCGGACCAATGTACGCCCGGCGATTCCTCGGCTGTGTCTTCGTCCTGACCTTGCTCGCCGTCGCGGGCGCGTTCGCCATGTACCAATGGGGCGGCCGGGTGCTGGTCGAGCAAGCGGTTCCGAAAGGCCATTTCGAGCCGGTTAAAGCCGGCACCGGGCCGGACTATGCGAGTAACGATTCGTGGCTGACGCGTCCGGGTGTCGAATGGCCTGACAACCCGGCGGAATGGAAGCCAGTCGGCGCTCCACTTCCGGCCAGCGGTTCGCGACGCGCAGCCCTGTTTTACATTCACCCGACCACATATTTGGAACGGGACCGCTGGAACGCGCCGCTGGGGACCGACGGCTATAGCGACACGAGAATGACGCTTTTCCTGCAGAGCCAGGCCAGTGCGTTCAACGATGTCGCGGAAATTTGGGCTCCCCGGTACCGCCAAGCGGCGTTCGGTGCCTTTCTGCTGAAGAGCGACGACGCGCAGAAAGCGCTAGACCTCGCCTATCAAGACGTAGCTGCCGCCTTTGACCAGTTCCTGAAGGATGCCGGCAAACGGCCGATTATCCTCGCCGGGCACAGCCAGGGAGCACTGCATCTCGAGCGCCTGCTGCGGGAAAAGGTCGCTGGGAAGGCGGTCGCGAAACGCATAGTCGCAGCTTACGTCGTCGGCTGGCCGATCAGCGTGAAGGCCGACCTGCCTGCGCTCGGCCTCCCGGCCTGCACCTCGCCGGACGAGGCCGGGTGCGTCCTGTCCTGGATGACTTTCGCCGACCCGCCGAATGCGGATTTCTTCCACGACTGGGAGAAAACGAAGGGCCTGAACGGTGATGCGAGGCAACGGGAGGATGCGCTCTGCGTGAATCCGATCAGCGGCAGGTTTAACGGAACGGCACCGCCGCAGGACAACGCCGGTACTCTGATCCCCTCGGCCGACATGCGCTCTGCCACGCTCCAGGCGGGCGCCGTCGGGGCACATTGCAAAGAAGGATTGCTCATCCTCGATGGCGCTGCACCGCAGATGGGCTCGTACGTGCTCCCCGGAAATAACTACCACGTCTACGATTATGCTCTCTTCTGGGGCTCCATCCGCCGCGATGCCGAGCGGAGGCTCGCAGCATGGCATCGCTGATCACCGCCGACACCACCGAGCTCGCGTCCGCGCTGCCGGACTGCGGCAAGCTCGCCGGCCTCGACGTCGGCACGAAGACCATCGGCGTCGCGATCTGCGATTCCGGTTGGCACTTCGCCGGACCGGCCGAGACGATCCGCCGCACGAAATTCACCAAGGACCTGGAGACGTTGCGAGCGTTCATCGTGCGAGAGCATATCGCGGGTCTGGTCGTCGGCCTGCCGCTGAACATGGACGGCAGCGATTCTCCGCGCACGCAATCGGTCCGCGCCTTCGCCCGCAACCTCGCGGCGCTCGAAATGCCAATCCTGCTTTGGGATGAACGGTGGTCGACCCAGGCGGTCGAGCGGGCGATGATCGAAGCCGACGTCAGCCGCGCCCGGCGCGCGGAAAAGGTCGATGCCCTCGCCGCCGCACATATTCTCCAAGGCGCGATCGACGCGCTGGCCAACCTGCCGCCGCCGCAATAAGCGACGCGCTCGTGGACATCCTTTCCATCGATTCGCTGACCGACGCCCAAGTCGCCGAGATTCTCGACACCGCCGACCTGTATTTCTCCGGCAATCGGGGACGCCGAGCGAACGAGCGGCTGCACGGCCGGATCGTCTTCAACCTCTTCTACGAGAATTCGACCCGTACGGCGATGTCGTTCGCAACCGCGGCACATCGCCTGGGCGCATCGACCATCGGCCTTTCGGTGGAGCACAGCTCGGTGAAGAAGGGCGAAACGCTCGAGGACACGGCGCGAACGCTCAACGCAATGCGGCCCGATGCGCTGGTGATCCGTCACCGCGAGAATGGTGCTCCAGCCGCGGTTGCGCTGATCATGGACGCGCCGGTGCTGAACGCCGGCGACGGCACCAACGAGCATCCGACGCAGGCGCTGCTCGACGCCGCGACGATCCGCCACCGCTTCGGCCGAGTTGAAGGATTGAAAATCGCCATCTGCGGCGACATTCGTCACAGCCGCGTCGCACGTTCGAACGCCAAGCTGCTGCCTCGCCTTGGGGCCGAGGTTCGGCTCGCCGGCCCACCGGCGCTGATGCCCGACGGTATTCCGCAGCTGTCGATCGGCGAAGCAATCGCAGGTGCCGACGTGGTGATGATGCTGCGCGTGCAGCGCGAGCGGCTGGAAGAAGATCTCGGCGATGGGCCCGGCGAATATCTCTCGCGCTACGGTCTCACCGCCGAGCGGCTGGCGACCGCTTCACCCGGTGCCGTCGTGATGCACCCCGGCCCGATGAATCGCGGAGTCGAGATCGAGGACCGGATCGCCGACGATTCCGAACGCTCGCTGATCACGCTCCAGGTCGAAATGGGCGTGGCCGTGCGAATGGCCTGCCTGGAAATGGTGATCGGCGGGTCGGCCTAGCGCGAGGCGAACCGAACTGGGGCATCGCCCGCGAAATTGCGGACGAAGCAGCTTCCGCCTTGGTGGCGAATCGCGTTGCATAGCGAGTTTGCTTCGCCAACGCTGCCGAAGCCGCGCACCGACAGGCGATAGAAGGTGCCCTTCTGAGTTGCGAAGCGGGCGCTCATCGGCAGATAGGCCTTGAGCGCACCGAATTTGCGGGCCTGGCCGTTCCAGGCGGCGAGCACGCGCTGCGCTGAGCCATAAGAGCCAAGCTGGACGACCGCCTGCGAGTTGCCGCGGCGGACGGGGGTCACCCGCTGCACGGACGTGGTGAAGCGCGGCTTCGCCGGCTTGGGCGCCGGAGCCTGGCTGTGCGGCAGGACGGAAGCGATGGCGGCCTTGGCTTCCGAATAAGCGTTTGCGGCCATCGTCACGACGGTCGGGCGAGTGGGCGGCGGCGCGGGCGGAACCGCCCCGGCGACGACCGGAACCTGAACCTGAGCCAGTGCTGGCGGAGAAGCCGGCACAACAGCTTCGACCATCACCGGTGCTTGCGGCTGCGCAGCTGGCGCCGCCTGGGCCTGCTGGGTCTCACCCTTGTTCAGAGCGAGCTGGACTGGCTGACCAGCGTCAACTGCGGCGGGTGTAACACCCACGAGCGCCGCGACCTGGTCGGACGCATGGCTGGGCTTGGCGAGCTGCATCCATTGCTGAATGCGCGCGTCGAGCTGCCCTGCCGGGACGTCCTGCGACGCAATCGTCCGGGCCTGATTCCAATCACCGGCGAGCGCATGCGCAAGCGCGAGGTTCTGGCGAACCGTCGCGTCGGCATTGGTCTGCCTGGCCGCATAATCGAGCACCGCAATGGCATCAGCGGGCCGGCCGGCGAGCGCGAGCGCAAGGCCGTAGTCCGACGGGTCGAGCATTCCGCGAGTCGCGCTGAGCATCGCAACAGCGTCACCATTCTTGCCCTGTGCAATCTGCACGAGAGCGAGCTTCAGTACGAGCTGCGGCTGGTTGGGCGAGAGGGTCAGCGAGTCGCGATAGGCCTGCTCGGCCGAATGGAAGCGGCCGCCGGCGAAATAGGCATTGCCGAGCAAGGCGCGGAAGCTCGGGTCGCTCGGCGTATTGGCGACGGCGCGCTCGGCAAAGTCGATCGCCATCGGAATATTGTTGGAGTTGAGCGCTGCGAGCGCGCGGGTGGCAAGCCCGACCTCCTGATCCGCCTTGGCGCTGACGTGCGATGCTGCACGGACACGGGCCTGAGGCGCTGCGCATCCCGCAATCACTGAACCCAGTACGACGAGCGAAGCTGCTGAGCTGAAGCGGAGCGGCTTGGTCATGGAAATTACCCCCTACGTTTTGCCTTTTCGGCCAGCCCGTTGAGATCGGGCATGCGCTCGAGCAAATGATCGAGCGCATCGGTCACAAGCTGCTGTGCCGAGCGTCCATCCACCGCACAGGCAAGCCGCAGCTTGAGATGACGATCCGGGTCGAGGCGGAGCGTGAACGCCGCCTTGCCCTTGCTTCCCACTGCCGAGCGCGGACGCGGCGCGCGGCGCGGAGCCGCAGACGCCGCCGGCACGATGACCGGCGCTAGTGCAACGGGCCGAGCGACCGGGACCTCTTCGGCCTCGGACTCGTAGAGCTCCACGGTTTCGTCGAGCTCCTCTTCTTCGACGTCATCCGCGGCGCCGAATCGGTCTTCTATTTCCGCCTGCTGGTCATGAACCGGCGACTGCACTGGCGTGAGCCCCGTCGGGTGGTGCGCCCGCGGATGCTCGACGACGTCCTCGCCGAACGCGTCATGATCTTCGTCGCGCGGAGCGGCTGCCGGCTTAGGCGGCTCGAACCCCATGTCGTTCCAGCCCAGATCCTCGAGGCCGTTGCCGACCTGGCCGAAGCCTTGCGGCCGCATGGCCGGGCGGGCGGCACCCTTGCGGGCGAGAAGACCGGAGGAGAGAGAGGCGAAAGGCTTGGCTTCTGTGGCCACCTCGGCGCCCCCTTACTGACCGACAACGCGGCGGCCGAAGCCACCGACTGGACGCGGACTTGCCGCTGCGACGCCCGGCGCCGCTCCCGGCGCTGCGAACACGGTACGGCGGAAATTCTTCTCGAGACGGTCGGAAATATATTCCCAGAGCTCGGTCACTTCCTTGGCGGAACGACCGCCCGGATCGATTTCCATCACGGTGCGGCCGTCAATCATCGAGGCTGCGAAATCGGTGCGGTGGTGAAGCGTGACCGGAGCGACGGTGCCGTGCTGAGACAGCGCGACCGCGGCTTCATAAGTGATCTTGGCCTTGGGCGTCGCAGCGTTGACGACGAAGATGAGAGGTTTGCCGGCGCGGTCGCACAGGTCGACGGTGGCGCCGACGGCGCGCAGGTCGTGCGGGCTCGGGCGGGTCGGGATAACGATCAGCTCGGCGACCGCGATGACGCTCTGGATCGCCATGGTGATTGCCGGGGGCGTATCGACGACGGCGAGGCGGAAGCCCTGCTGGCGAAGCACTTCGAGATCGCTGGCGAGACGCGCGACCGTGGTCTGCGCAAAGGCCGGCATGTCGGCTTCGCGCTCATTCCACCAATCGGCAAGGCTGCCCTGCGGGTCGATGTCGATCAGGCAGACCGGGCCCGCTCCTGAAAGCTGGGCCTGCACCGCAAGATGGCCGGACAGAGTCGTCTTGCCGGACCCCCCCTTCTGCGATGCCAGTGCCAGGACGCGCATGCTTTTCCCCTCGCGTGAATAGACGTCAGTTCGGGAAGCGAAGTGACACCAGAGCCTCTAAAATCTGGTTAACATTGCCACGACGCTGTTTGCGGTTAGGGTCCGCTCAGCTAAGAAGGATCAGGGGTGGGTTAACGCATGAGTCCCAGATACTTAGTCGCCGCTGCGCTGATCGCATTCGCTGCTGCGCCGCTTTCGGCGCAATCGGTGAAGGCCGGGATCGATGCGTGGCAGCGCGCGGATTATGCTGGTGCGATCGCCATTTGGCGCCCCCTCGCCGAGAAGGGCGACGCGGACGCGCAGTTCAATCTCGGCCAGGCGTACCGGCTGGGCAAGGGCGTTCCCCTCAACCTCGGCGCCGCCCAGAGCTGGTTTGAGCGTGCAGCAAATAGCGGCCATCTCGATGCTCAGACGACCCTCGGCCTGTTGCTGTTCCAGAACGGGAATCAGCCGGAGGGAATCAAATGGCTAAGGAAGGCCGCCGAGCAGGGTGAGCCGCGTGCGCTGCTAGTTTACGGGACCGCGCTTTATAACGGCGATGGCGTTACGCAGGACCGGATGCTCGGTTATGCCTATGTGAGCCGCGCCGCCGCGCAGGGCCTGGTTCCCGCGCGCCAAACGCTGTCAGAGCTCGAGCAACTCATGAGTGCGTCCGATCGCAAGCAGGCCCTCGCCCTCGCTCATTCGATTCCCGGCGCCTCTTCTGCACCTTCCAAGAAGCCACCGAAGCCGACGCGCGTGGCGCAGGCGAAGCCCGCCACGCCGAAGCCGACGGTCCCAAAGCCAGCTCAAGTCGCGGTCGCGAAGCCGGCGCCAGCACTCACGGGCGGCGCCTGGCGGATCCAACTGGGTGCTTTTTCGCAGCGAGCTTCGGCGCAGGCCCTCTATCAGCGACTCGCCAGCAAGCCCGCGCTTGCCGGACGCGGTCCGATGTACATTCCCGTCGGGTCGATGATTCGGCTTCAGGTCGGGCCATTCGCAAGCCGCGCGGCAGCGCAGATCGCCTGCGCATCGCTCGGGACCGCCTGCTTCCCGGTCTCGGCTAAATAGCTATTTCCTGAACCAATCGCGGCGGCGAACGCCCTGCACCCAGAGCAGCGCATCGAGGCCGTGGTGTCGAAGTTCAGCGTCGGCGACTTCGACCAGTGCGGGCTTGGCGCGGAACGCGATGCCGAGCCCTGCTTCTTCGACCATCATCTTGTCATTGGCGCCATCGCCAATGGCGAGCACGTCCTCGCGCTTCAGGCCGAGCTGCTCGCGTGCCTCGATCAGAGCTTCTCGCTTGGCGATTGCGTCGACGATGGGGTCGCCTACTTCGCCGCTGAGCTTGCCGCCGGCGAAGACAAGCCGATTTGCGCGTACGCGATCGAATCCGGCCGATCGCGCAACCGGTTCAGCGAAGGACAGAAAGCCGCCCGAAACCAACAGACAGCTCGCACCGCCGGCGCGCATCGTCTGCACCAGGGT
>Ga0070659_100002871_pt1 | contig 12270 bp, 11 predicted proteins | sample KBSC23metaG_FD_64666 | JGI IMG/M metagenome (GOLD analysis project Ga0070659, IMG submission 64666) | Corn rhizosphere microbial communities from Kellogg Biological Station, Michigan, USA - KBS C2-3 metaG | ecosystem: Host-associated > Plants > Roots > Rhizosphere > Soil ...
TACTGGGTTCAGACCCTGATTGATTCCAATCTTTTCGCCGAACAGCAATTAACGGTCTCCGACACCACCGCTCCAGAAATGGTCGGTGGGTCGGAGTCAGTTAACTAGCAGGTCTCAACCAGCCTCTTCAACTTCGATGCTGAACAGCTTGATCTTGGAATTAAGAGTCGTGGGCTTAATACCGAGCAGTCGGGCCGCCTTTGCCTGGTTACCGCCAGTCTCAGACAGCGCCATCTTTATCAGGTGGGTTTCGAATCGCTGAACTTCGTCATAGAAATTGATGCCAGCCAGAATGTCCAATGGCTTAAGCTTAGTGGCCTCGTCTGTAAAGGCTTTGTCGCGAGCCAGTGTTTCCGCTTCGTTGAGCAGAGCATCAGCAAGGTCGACAACACGTTGAATACGGTCACGATCGGGCCTTTCGGCTAGTTTTAGCCGTACAGTCCTTTCAGGCATGTGATTACCGACGGCAGCTTGTCTCAGGTTTTCAGAATCCATCAATGCAGCTTGGTCGACGTTCATAATGCTCCCCTTTCGGACTAACCTCTTATAGGCAATACACCAAGCATTCGAATTCCGTGACAAGTTTTTTGGATTTCTTGCTGGTAGTTGTTTGAACGAATAAAAACGCGAGTCCAAAAAAGGCACTCGCGACGGTTTAATGCTGGAAAATTGGTGCGGATGAGAGGACTTGAACCTCCACGATGTTACCATCACAGGCTTCTGAGACCTGCGCGTCTGCCAGTTCCGCCACATCCGCAAAACGGGGGACGGTCATTATGCGAGCGAGCCCCAGACCTGTCAAGAAAGCCGGATTAATGATCAGTTCTAAATTGATTTTTGATAATTACTACCTGGGGAGGCTTTGCACAAAAACTCTAATCTTGGTGAGTGTCGAGCGTTCAGTACAGTACCGCGAGCGAAGCGCGGCGGTGGCACACTCGACATTAAGCCTAAAATCTGATGGTTGGTTAGTTGAGTGTGCCACCGCCGCGCTTCGCTCGCGGTACTGTAGTGTTGGCATGTTACTTTTTGTGCAAAGCCTTGCCACAATCCCCTCACCTGATACATAGTTAGCACACGTCACCCCACAAATTTTAGAATCCGAATGGGAACCTCTATTTCCTGGCGCCGCGCAACTGGAACTCGGACGATGTCCGTAAAATTTAACCCACCCGGGCTTTCGTTTTTAAGGCTCTTTGGCTGTCTATTGACGTCTGTCTCCGTGCTCTGTGCGCAGACTCCTCAAACCCCAAAACCGCAGGATGAGGTGGTTCGAGTCTTTACCGATTTGGTCCAGACCGATGTGATGGTGTTCGACAAGCAAGGTCGATTCGTAAATGGACTCACCAAAGACAACTTCCAACTGAAGATCGACGGTAAGGCAAAAGAAATACAGGCATTTGATCTGGTGAAGGCCGGGAGTGATGAAGAAACGCAACTCGCTGCTGCGCGCGGCGGGAACATCGTTAGTGGAAAGACCGTCGTACCTCTGGATCGAGGACGAACAGTCTTTTTTTACGTCGATGACTTTCACATGGATCTCAGCGGCCTCGTTGCGACACGAGATGTGATTTCCAGCTTCATCGATAAAGACATGGGCCAGAACGACGAAGCGGCAATCTCATCAGCGACTGGTCAGATCGGCTTCCTACAACAACTGACTGGGAACCGTGAAGTCCTCCATGCTGCACTCAAACGCCTGAACGTTAAAAACTACAACGTAGTTGAAAACGATAGACCACTGATGTCGGAGTACTACGCCGTCCTGATCGACCGGCTCGATCGAGACGTTTTTGACTTCTTTGTCACCGAGACCATTAAACTCAACCCGGGAATGACAAGGGATATGGCTGCTGAAATTGTGCGAACGCGGGCCCAGACAATTCTGACCCAGGCGGGTACTTACAACATGAATATGCTCTTCGGATTGGAGCGACTAATTCGATCCGCTAAAGAGCTTCCCGGACGCAAAGTTATTTTCTTCCTATCGAATGGTTTTTATCTCCAGAATAGACGTTCCGACACGATGTCAAAGCTGCGCGATATAACATCCGCGGCGGCAAAAAGCGGCGTGGTTATCTACACAATGGATACGCGCGGCCTTGTCGCCACCCTACACGATGCGAGCGAAGCCTCAATATTTGATCCGACCGGGCGACTCAGCCATGCCAGCCTGGGTGAACTGACGGCGAGTCAGGATGGTCTCAATGCACTGGCGCGCGACACCGGCGGTAGACCAATCTTCAACACCAACGATCTTAAGAAAGGCCTCAAGCCTGCACTCGTCGAAACTTCAACCTATTATCTGCTCGCCTGGAAACCCGATGCCGAGTTGCAAAAACAGAAACGGTTTAGAAACATCGAAGTAGCTGTTGTCGGCCGTCCCGAACTTACCGTCAGAGTGCGCAAAGGATTTTTCGACGTCGACCCAACTAGTACCGCTAGTGATTCGGCTCCCACACCTGAGGACAACAAAACCGTCGCTGCCAAACTGCGTGAGTCAATAAAAGCGCCCTACCCTATTCGAGATCTGCCTGTCTTGCTCGCAATGAACTATCTCGATATTGCCAGTAAGGGATTGATTCTTTCGACTGCGGTTCAGCTGCCTGGCGAGTTTCTTACCTTTGGACCACAACCTGACGGAAAGATCCAAGCTATCCTGGATGTCGTCGGAGTCTATTTCGACGAGAAAGGCCAGCCTCGCGAATCATTTGCCCAACGACTGGTCACGACCGCCCCAACTCTCGAGGCTAGCAAGCAGTACCGAGACGACGTTACCTACACCTACCCGGCTGTTCTGTCAGCCGGACTTTATCAAGTTAGAGTCGCCGCACGCGATGAAGGGAGTGGCAGAACCGGAAGTGCTCATGGCTGGATCACGATCCCGGATCTCAGCAAGAAACAGTTGGAAGCCAGTAGCATTCTACTTGGGGAGCGTGCGGCCGAACCAATCGCCAATGTTTCAAGCCCGCCTACTATTGGACCAATTGCACTCAGCGCCAATCATCGTTTCAGGCGCGATGCCAATCTTCGTTTTGTTGTGTTCGTATACAACGCGGTCCTCGCGGCCGATCAGAAACCTGACGTCGCCGTACAGATTCAGGTCGTGCGAGAAGATCAACCCGTGATCACGACGGCGCTTAGAAAAATCGAACCGGAAGGCATCCCGGACTTAACGAGACTGCCTTACGCTGCCGAGCTCCGCCTGGGCGACTTACAATCCGGCAAGTACGTACTCCATGTCACCGTCATCGACCGGATGGCAAAGCGCAGTATTTCCAGGGAAACACAGTTTGAGATTTATTAGGTATTGTTTCGCTTTCGCACTTCCGGTTTTTCCATCCTGAAAGCTTAAGGAGCGTTGTGTTTGGGCAAGCCCTGGAAACCTACGAAGGAACAGCTCCTTGCTGCAACGCAAAAAACTGTTCGCGACGTGATCGCTCCTGATCTTAAGGTCCTGTTTTGCGGTATCAATCCCGGTCTATACACGGCAGCAGTCGGTCATCATTTTGCGCGGCCGGGAAATCGTTTCTGGCCTGCGCTCCACGCCGGCGGTTTCACGAACAAGCTGCTATCACCGTTTGACGAACTGGAGTTGCTAAAGAGCGGATACGGGATCACCAATGTGGTACGGAGGACGACGGCCAGCGCGGACATGTTGACGAAGGATGAAATCGTTCGCGGCGGAAAGCGGCTTGCGGCAAAGGTTAGGCGGTATCAGCCTCGAGTACTCGCCATCCTTGGTGTTGGCGCATATCGGATTGCCTTTGATCGGCCCAGGGCTGTTGTCGGACTCCAGGAGGAGAAGATTGGGGAGACCCTCCTTTGGGTTTTACCAAATCCTAGTGGACTAAACGCCAACTACCAGGCACCGGATCTGGCACGGATGTTTCGCGCGCTGAGAGAATTTGTTGGATAGCTTCTTTACTCATCTGTGTCTCTCTGCGGTCCTCTGCGTCTCTCTGCGATGCTTTAATAAGAACCGAGATAAGTTTTAATAGGATCAGAAAATACGCAAAGCAACGCAGAGAGCCGCAAAGTGACGCGGAGGAATGGATGAAAGAATCTCCGACGAAGGTTCACACTCTCACAACTTGCTTTCCGATATTCTCGCCGGCGAATAGTCCTATAAATGCACGCGGGGTATTTTCAAAACCGTCCACAATGGTCTCTCGATGCTTCAACTGCCCGGTCATGAACCACTGCGCAAGCTGGGTGATGCCTTCAGTAAATCTCGGCATATACGAGGTGATGATGAACCCTTTCATCAGGGCGCTGCTAACCAAAAGGAACGGTTGTGGGCGCAATCCAATGTCTGGCTTGTCTGAACAGTACATTGAGATCTGACCGCATAAAGGAATCCGCGCACCGTTGTTAAGATGGCGCAGCGCTGCATCCGAAACTGGACCGCCAACATTGTCAAAGTAGATGTCGATACCTTCAGGACATCCTCTGATCAATGATTCGTAGACATCTTCGGACTTGTAATTAACAGTCGCATCGACACCTAATTCGTCGCGCAGATACTCATTCTTCTCGTCACTTCCTGCTATACCAACCACCCGGCAACCTTTGATTTTCGCAATCTGACAAGCAGTCATGCCGACAGCACCCGCAGCCCCCGAAATAACCACTGTCTCGCCTTGTTTTGGTTGACCGATATCCAGCAATCCGAAATACGCAGTCAGCCCAGTGATCCCCAGCACTCCAAGCGCAGCACTCGGTGGCACTCCAGGAATTACTTTCCGCAGTTGCGAGGCGACGGCAACGTCGTAAAGTTTCCAGCCGAGCATCCCTGTCACTATATCTCCTGTTTTAAAGTCGGGAGATTTTGACTCAACCACTTCACCTACAACTCCACTCTCTATCACCTGGCCTACGACAAATGGCGCGACGTATGACTTTCCTTCACGCATTCTTCCGCGCAGGTAAGGATCCACTGAGATGTAGAGTGTCTTGATCAGCACTTGTCCATCCGCAGGTTTTGGGATGCTGGTATCAGCGAACTCGAAGTTCCCAGATGTTGGTAGACCAGTTGGTCTACTCGCAAAACGAATTTCTTTGTTCATCATCTGCTTGGTGTCCGTTTCCTTTTAAAGATATATCAACGTGATTACTCAAGACTTCTCTGCGTCCCTCTGCGGTTCCCTGCGTCCCTCTGCGTTGAGCAAAAAGCAGGTCCTGGAGCAGCGCAGAGTGACGCAGGGAACCGCAGAACACGCAGAAACCGGCTCTCAGAGGAACGACAACCACAGTCGCGGCGCCGTGCCTTTACTCCTGCAAACCACTTGCATAGAGGATAAAGAATCGCAAGGCAGGCAAACCATGACAAGTACACAACCACCAGGTTAAATCCCACGCCCGGAGGCGCCGCGGCGATGCCCGCGTTTTGGAACAACCAGCCCACAGGCTTTCCAAAAGCTAAGTGAAGTATGACCGAAATTGAATGGGCAGTGAACCATTGCAGTAAATAGAAGAAGAGCGGAACCCTGCCAAACGTTATGAAAAATCGGCTTAGTCCGCCTCGTGCAGCAGAGCTCTTTTCAAATGCAGCGAGCGCCAAAATCGCCGGACCAACGTTCGGGTGTTACAGTACCGCGAGCGAAGCGCGGCGGTGGCACACTCAACGAACCACATCAGAATTTAGGCGTAATGTCGAGTGCATCTGGGAGTCTCTTGGGCCGTTTGTGGCAGAGAGAATACCAGATCGTAAAGCAAGGCGGCCCTTGAAAGAGACAGAGATAGAGGCCCGCACCGCCGCACGGTGCCGACCTCTGGACGACCACTAGAATTTTTAGTGCGTTATAGCCGGCAGTTTCACAAGTGACGACACTGTGAGTACAACTACGAGCAGGAGCAAAACGAATGCTCCTACGAACGTTTGCTGGGCCCGTGGATATTTTTCCCCGGTGGCCCAGGCTGCCAATAAGGCAACCCCGGCTGCAACGCTAAGCACCATCTGCAAGGTCATAAGCCCTCCGTTGATGACCTGAACTACCCTCGATGCTTTCTCGTTTAAATTGAATTGAAAAATAACTCAGGGAAGGTTTCTCGAACCGGCGTGGTTGGATCATAAGCGTGCAACCCGGAGGAGGCCGGGGAGAAATGCACCCTCAGAGAGAAATCCTTCACGAGTGTCCGTCGACGCAATTTGCAATTCTCTTGCCACACAAATTTCGGGCTATTTTTGACGACCTGGGTTTACTCAAGTGCTCGCTGGCGAGCAGTTGTGCCATTCCAGTGACTTCCGCCACACGGCGATGTGAGTCGAGCAGGGCACTCCTTCAATTCCCTGGGTCACTCTGCGATTCCCCTGCGTCACTCTGCGTCTTTTCTGAGTGCAAGGTATAGAACTCATCTCGGTTGTAACTGAAGCATCGCAGAGTGTCGCAGAGTGACGCAGAGGGTTTGATCGACTGGGTACCCGGCGCTACCGCGAATCGGTACTGACGAATTCTTGCTACTACTCAACCGAAAATCTTTCTGTCATCTTAGGCCGGTGTCCGAAACATTGGAGAAACTTCGTCACGCTTGGAAGCACCTTAACTCTGCTAAGGACGCGGCAACCCAGGCGCGAACCTATCGGACTGATCCGTCCCTGGTGTATGGGTGCGCCGGATTCGCGCTGGAACACCTCGAGAAGGCGCGCAAATTAATTGAAGAAGTTGGGAAGGAACTGGGCCGAAGAAAACAAAACTAGAGTTAATCTATTTTTCATTGGTCATTGATGATGGCTTTGCCGAAGAGTCGAATTTTGCTGACCCGCCAGCAATCTCAGAAACAAAACTAGTTGATGATCAGTTGGAAGTTGGATAATCAAGTGCGCTTAAAGTAAAGAAACGAGGCATACAGTACCGCGAGCGCAGCGACCGGATGACTCACTCAATTTTCTCTCACTCACGATCCCGTGGCTGAGTGTGGCATCCAGTCGCCGCGCTCGCGGTACTGTATCTGTGGCGGATTTGCTTAGGAGGAAGCTGGAGTAACACTTAACAGACACCCAATAGTTTCAGCAATGAACAATGAAATGACCAAAGATCAATGATCAATAAAAGCTATCGAGGATCACTACAAAAATACTCACCCTTCACCTACCTGATCATCACTACTTCCGCGGCCAATCCATCCGCGACGCCAGAAGAAGCCCAACATCACTACCGCCACCAGAATCATCAATCCCCAAGCTGCATAATATCCGTATCGTGAATGCAGCTCCGGCATGTTCTCGAAGTTCATCCCGTATACTCCGGCGATAAACGTCAACGGCAGCATTACCGCAGAAAAGATCGTCAACACCTTCATGATTTCGTTAAGACGATTCGAAACAACCGACAAGTACGCGTCTAACGAGCCGCCAATCAAATCACGATAACTCTCTGCCAGATCCGTGACACGAACCAGGTGATCGTATATGTCCCGATAAAACGGCAGCATCTCAGGAGGAATCAGATGAAACTCACCGCGACTCATCCGATACAAAATGTCCATCTGTTTTGTTGAGATCCGTCTTAGACGCAATACGCCTCGCTTCAAATCCATAATTTCAGCAAGTATCTGATTGTTTGGTTTCTTCAACGCGAAGATGTTGTCTTCCAGCAGATCGATCTTCTCGTCGAAACTGTCTAATATCGGCGAGTAGTAGTCCACCACCTGGTCCAGGATCTGGTGCAAGAGAAACGGAGCTCCACGCTGACACGCCACCGGGCTCGTTCGCAATAACTGTTTGACGTTATTGATACTTCGGAAAGTGTCGTGATGATAAGTAATCACGTAGTTTGGACCAAGAAACCCATCCAGCTCGATGGTATTAAACGCTTCCGGACTGGTATCCGCTGTCACGCCGTGAACGATGAAGTAAACATAATCAGGAAATTCCTCGATCTTCGGATAATGCCGGTTCTCACGACAATCCTCGACCGTCAAAGGATGAAACTTAAAAACATCCAAAAGTATTCGCTCGTCATCTGTGGTGGGCGCATCCATATCGACCCAAACAACCGAGGATTTATCTTTAAGTAGTTCAGGTAACTGTTCTTTCGTCAAACCTTCCTGAACATGTGTGGTGCCCTGCCGGTAAACGAGAATCTCCATATATGGCTCCTACCGTCAACTTTGTCGGAACGTCAACTCGACGCAAATTCGGCAGACTGTTACCATACCGAGCTTTTACTAGCAAGGCTCTTTCACACCAAGGAAAGGTTCCGAAGGACTTAAGTATAAATGACGACTAAGATATTTGTGGCTGATGATGTCAGCGAGAGCGGGCTCGAACCACTCCGAGCGGCATCTTTTACAGTTGAAAAACGAACCGGATTAAAAGGCGACGACCTCGTTAACGCCCTCCAGGACTGCGAAGGTCTGATTGTAAGAAGCGAAACCAAAGTCGGACCGGCCCTGCTCGAAGCAGCGCCAAGTCTCCGAGTGATCGGCCGCGCTGGTGTTGGCGTGGACAATATCGACGTTGCCTCAGCAACGATTCGCGGTGTGGTCGTAATGAACGCGCCGGATGGCAACACGATCACCACTGCTGAGCACACTATTGCGTTATTGATCTCGCTCGCCAGGTCAATTCCCCAGGCCTCGAGTAGCCTGAAAGCCGGAAAGTGGGAGCGAAAGAAATTTATTGGCGTCGAATTACAGGGAAAGACGCTCGGCATAGTTGGCCTGGGACGGATCGGTCGGGTCGTCGCTTCTCGTGCGCGCGCAATGGGGATGGCAATCGTGGCATACGATCCATTCATTGCGCCGGAACAAGCTCGCGACCTCGAGATCGAGTTGGCTCCACTGGAAGAAGTTTACAGGCGCGCCGATTTTCTGACGGTTCATACACCACTCACGGCTGAAACTCGTGGCTTAATCAATGGCGACGTGCTCTCTAAAATGAAAAAGGGAGCTCGGGTAATAAACTGCGCCCGCGGTGGACTGGTTGACGAGCAAGCCTTGTACGAAGCCATCAAAAGCGGTCACATCGCGGGAGCCGCAATCGACGTGTTCACCCAGGAGCCTCCGTCCCCGGACAACCCCCTGCTCGAGTTGGACCAGGTAATCGTTACTCCACACCTCGGCGCATCAACTACCGAAGCTCAGGAAGGAGTGGCTGTCACCGTCGCTGAGCAGATGCGCGACTTTCTGCTGACGGGCGCGTTGCGCGGTGCCGTCAATGTGCCAGTGGTTGGATTGAAAGAGCTGAAACTGATGCAGCCTTATATCGAGTTGGCTGATCGTTTGGGTAGATTCCAGGCTCAATTAGTCGACCAGCCGGTGAAAGAGGTAAAGATCGAGTTTGCAGGCGAGATCGTCGATATCGACGCGGCGCCAGTAACGAGGGCTTTTCTTGCTGGTTTGTTGCGTGATGTAAGCGCGCGAGTAAACGTGGTGAATGCATTCCTGATCGCTGATGAACGGGGTATTAAAGTCACGACAACTTACGTGCGCACGAGTGGAGATAAAACTCCGGCCATTCACACTGAGATTTTTACCGAGCACTCGAGTCAGAGTCTGGCAGGCACGTTATTCGGGTCCGGAGGCGATCGGCGTGAGGGGCGAATTACGGAGATAGACGGCTTCCATCTTGAGGCGACGCCACAAGGCCACCTACTTGTGATGAGAAATCGTGACGTACCGGGAGTTATCGGTCGCGTGGGAACAATTCTGGGCCAGGACGGCGTGAATATCAGTCGCTTTCATCTTGGCCGTCAGGAGCGAGGTGGCGAAGCAATTGCGGTGATCGAAGTTGATGTTCCCGTAACCGCGAAAACCCTCGAGTCGTTACGCTCCTCCGACAGTGTTCTTTCCGCACGACTGATAGAGCTTTAAGACGCGACGGTCGGACAGGACCGATGCAGTACCGCGAGCACAGCGACCGGATGCTCACTACGGGTACCGCGAGCGCAGCGACCGGATGCTATGGTCAATCGCCAACGTTAAATTGAGTCTACCATCCCGGTCGCTTCCATCGCGGTACCGTATGACCAATAAAGTACTGGGCCCACGGCCTTTATCCCTCCTCCGGTATCTCGTCTTCCTCGTCGAAAGCTCCATCGGGACTGGGCATCGAACTGTCGCGCCCAACTCTCAGATCATTCGTCTCTTCTTCTAATTCTTCCAGCGTTTCATCACTTGTCGCATCAGACTGTCTTTTCTTTGACTCCTGCATTCGTCCCCCTTATCCAACGTAACTCACCAGAATAAACATTCCTATAACTGTACCGATTGCACCGTAGACTCCGGCAACCAGGTCATCGGCCATAATTCCCAGCCCACTCTGCAATCGTTCAAATCTTCTCGCAGGGTAAGGCTTTACGATGTCAAAAAAGCGAAAAAGAATAAACGAAATGATCACCGCAGGAGCGACGGGCCACCACCGAAAGAGGATAAGCGGAAAAAGCGAGATCATTTGGCCCGCGACCTCATCGACTACAACTTTGCCGGGATCCTTGCGGCCTGCCAGTCGTTCAGTTTGTGATGCGGCCCAAATGCCAAGGAAGGTGATGACGATTATGAGCGAAGCTTCGAGGATTAAGTCGTTGATACCGTACACCCGGGACAGACGACGAGCGGCAAGAAAGATCAAAACTCCAACCATCGAACCTAAAGTGCCGGGAGCAATAGGAAGATATCCAACTCCGAAAGTTGCGAGCGCGAGCGCGAGATAATCCAGAACGCCATGGGGTGATTTATGCTGACTGGGTACAACAGTGTTCTTCTCCCCCACATCCGGATTCAACTTGTCACTTGATCCTTTTAGCAATAAGTTCTCAGCGTCTCTCTGCATTTGCTCTGAACGACTGTAAAATTGGCCCACTCGGAGCGAATCGCAGAGAGACGCAGAGAACAGCAGAGTGACGCAGAGTTTCTACTCTCAGTTAGCAGATTCGGCCGACGAGATCGTGCTCGTGTGCTTCGGTGATCTGCACGTCCACAAAGTCACCGATCGAAGGAACTAAGCCGTCAGGTACATCATTAATCAACACGCAGCCATCAATATCCGGCGCCTGAGTCTCCATCCTCGCCTGCCAGAGTAGCTCACTCTCTTTCGATTCGCCTTCAAACACAACTCTCACAACGTCACCAACTCGAGACTTGTTGTTGCGACGAGAAATGCGAGCCTGTTCCTTCATTAAACTGGTCCGTCGTTTAGCGGCAGTTCTATGAGGCACTTTATTATCCAACTCAAATGCCGGTGTTCCCTCTTCATCTGAATACGTAAAGACTCCGACGCGATCAAATTCGACGTTTTTCACAAAGCTCATCAACTCGTTAAAATCTTCATCCGTTTCACCCGGAAACCCCGTGATGAAGGTCGTTCGGACGGCGATTCCGGGAACGCGTTTTCGCACTCGGTCGATGAGCCGCTCCAGGCTTTTCCGGTTGCCGCCGCGCTTCATCAGTTTCAAGACATTTTGCGACGCGTGTTGCAGCGGCATGTCAAGATACTTTACTGCTTTTGGCTCGTCAGCAATCGCATCGAGAAAACCGTCGCTGATATGCGTGGGATAGGTGTACATCACTCGCACCCACTCAATTCCATCAGTTCGAGATAACTCGCGGATCAGTCGCGCCAACGCATCCTCTTTTCCAAGATCCTCTCCATATCTCGACGAGTCCTGAGCTACAAGGATTAGTTCTTTGACGCCTTCTTCGGCGAGCTGATGAGCTTCAGCGATAATTGAACCAAAGCGCCGACTTCGAAAATGACCTCGCATCTGAGGAATAAAACAAAAAGCACAGGGACGATCGCAGCCTTCCGCAATTTTCACAAACGCATAGTGCGAAGGTGTCGCCAATATTCTTGGGGTCGACTCGTCGTAGAGATACGTCGCGCTCTGATTTCCAAGTGGAACAACCGGAAGTGTTCGCGTATTGGTCTTTGGATCGCAAACAGTCAGTATTTCGTTTATTTGACTTGTGCCGATGAACGCATCGACCTCAGGAAGTTCAGCCTTAAGCTCATCACGATAACGCTCTACCAGACAGCCGGCTACGATCAACCTTTTTGCGGAACCTTCAGTTTTCAGACGGGCGGCTTCCAGGATTGCGTCGATCGATTCCTTCTTGGCCGAATCGATGAACCCACAGGTATTAACCACGATCGTTTCCGCTTCGTTCGCATTAGACGTTACCTGATAACCACTCTGTTGTAGTTGGCCCATCATCACCTCGCTGTCGACGAGGTTTTTTGGGCAACCCAAACTAACAAATCCGACTTTCTTCATTAAACAAATCTCAAACTTAATTTCTAAAATCTATCTAAATTTGATTCTCAATTGA
>Ga0070659_100002879_pt1 | contig 12252 bp, 10 predicted proteins | sample KBSC23metaG_FD_64666 | JGI IMG/M metagenome (GOLD analysis project Ga0070659, IMG submission 64666) | Corn rhizosphere microbial communities from Kellogg Biological Station, Michigan, USA - KBS C2-3 metaG | ecosystem: Host-associated > Plants > Roots > Rhizosphere > Soil ...
TCCGGTTTGGTGCGCAATGTTAAATGGCATGCAACAAACCAGGAAGAGAAAGAAGATATCATCAAAATTTTCCCGCACAGCAAAGAAATCGTTATTGCCGAAAACATTCCTAAAAAACCGGCACCAAATATTTCGTTCCCAACTAAAAAAGTGGATGATCTGAGGATGATCTACCTATCACTTATCGCGGAGAAAAAAAACCTGTTGCTGGTACTCAATTTAATGACCGAAGTTAAACCTGGCTTAAGCCTGGAGGTTTATGGGCCGCCAAAGGATTTGGAGTATTGGCAAAAATGTGAGGAAGTAATAAAATCGATACCTAATAAGGTGAAATATATGGGGGATGTTAAACCGGTTAATGTACAACAGATAATATCATCGGCACATGTATTTGTGTTACCTACAAAAGGCGAAAATTTTGGGCATGCGCTTTATGAAAGTTTGAGCGTAGGCAGACCTGTAATTACCAGCTTTTTTACTCCATGGAATAGCCTGGAAGAAATTAAAGCGGGAGTAAATGTGGATATAAACAATGATAAAAGCTTAATTTTGGCTATTGAAAAGTTTAAAGCGATGGATCAGGAAGAATATAATGAGTATTGTACTGGTGCTTATAAGCTGGCAAATGCTTATTATGCGGGTATGGACTCAGAAAATAAATACAAACAGCTTTTTGCCTGATACCGTATGAAAACTGACTTGTCATCATACAATAACTCGTGGTATAAGCCAGGTGCTTCCTTTTTTAAAAGAACGGTTTGGTTTTATATCAACGCTATTATTTTTAAAACATACCTTTTACCATCTAATGGAATCAAAGCCTTTTTACTACGGCTGTTTGGTGCTAAAATTGGCAAAATGGTTGAGCTAAAGCCCTGCATTAATATTAAATACCCATGGTTTTTAGAGATTGGCGATCACAGCTGGGTTGGCGAAGACGTGTGGATAGATAATTTAACCTTTATCAAGATCGGATCAAACGTATGTATATCACAGGGAGCGATGCTTTTAACCGGTAACCATAACTATTCAAAAACCGCTTTTGATTTAATGGTGAAACCCATCGCGCTTGAAGACGGTGCCTGGATTGGAGCTAAAGCTGTAGTTTGCCCGGGTGTAATTGTGCAATCGCATGCGGTACTTGTAGTAGGCTCAATAGCTACAAAGAATTTAGATCCGTATGGAGTTTATCAGGGCAATCCGGCGGTAAAAATAAAAGACCGCAGCATAGTCTGACCTATTTGCAATGAAAATATCTGTTGTAACAGTAGTTTATAATAATGCGGCCACAATTAAAGACTGTATAAATTCTGTTCTGGCGCAGGATTATCCTGATGTGGAATACATTATTATTGACGGCGGCTCCACCGATGGCACGGTTGAAATTGTTAAAGGATACGGAGATAAGATCGATAAATTCATATCCGAAAAAGATAAGGGTCTTTATGATGCCATGAATAAGGGTATTAAAATTGCCACAGGAGATGTGGTAGGTACCCTAAATTCGGATGATTTTTTTTATGATAGCCACGTACTGACAAATATAGCTAATGCATTTACCGACGAAGATACAGATGCTGTTATAGGAGATATTGTTTTTATAAAGGATGATGCTGAACAAAAAGTGCTCAGAAAATACTCATCAGCAAAATGGCTACCGCGCCGCTTTGCATGGGGATATATGCCGGCACATCCTTCGTTTTTTGCCAAAAAGAGTTTGTTTGATGGATTAGGATATTACAAGACGGATTACCGTATAGCATCGGATTATGAATTGTTGATACGGTTTTTGTTTGTGAACCGGATAAACTGGAAATATCTTCCGCTTACCACTACCAAAATGCGCCTTGGCGGGGCAAGTACCCAGGGTATAAAGAGCATTCTTATCTTAAATAAAGAAATTGCCAGGGCATGTAATGAAAATGGAATTTATACCAACTACTTAATGATCTATTCAAAATATTTCTTTAAGCCTTTCGAATTTATCTTTAAATGACCAGTGTTTTAATAACAGGCAGTACCGGGTTTGTAGGCAGTAACCTGACAGACTATTTATACGACAAAGGAATTGCTGTTTCTGTACTTAACCGAACGCATCATTCCAACAAAAAAATAAATCAGAGCTTTACCTGGGATGAATTTAAAACAGAAGACCTATCGGGGATAAACGCAATAATACACCTGGCCGGTAAGGCTCATGATGTTAAAAATACATCGGGCGCGGAAGCGTATTTTGATATAAATACCGGGCTTACCAAAACCGTATTTGATGCTTTTTTGAAAAGTGAAGTCCGGGATTTTATCTATTTCAGCAGTGTTAAAGCTGTTGCTGATACGGTTGAAGATGTGTTATATGAAGATGTAGAATATTTAGCGGCAACACCTTATGGCCAGTCAAAAGAACAAGCGGAAAAATACCTGTTAAACCAGGATATCGGTCCGGATAAAAGGCTTTTCATTTTACGGCCATGTATGATACACGGGCCTGGTAATAAAGGAAATTTAAATTTGCTTTATAAATTCGTTTTGAAAGGCATACCATATCCATTGGCTGCATTCAGTAATAGCCGTTCGTTTTTATCGGTTGATAATTTAATGTATGTTGTAGAGCAACTGATAACCAAAACAGGCGTTCCCGGGGGCATTTATAATTTGGCAGATGATGAGCCCTTATCAACAAACGAGGTCATCACCATAATTGCCGAAGTAAGCGACAAAAAAACCAAATTATGGAATATTAATTCTTCATTAATTAAAGTTGCGGCTAAAATTGGCGATATCCTGCATCTTCCCTTAAACTCAGAACGATTAAAAAAACTGACCGAGAGTTATGTGGTTTCAAATAATAAAATTCGAAATACTTTAAATATGCCTGTGCTGCCTGTCTCATCAACAACCGGCCTTAAACGTACCATCCAAAGTTTCAGCTCGGATAATACATGATCTACATTATTTTACTACCTGTATTCTTTTTAGTAATGCTGCTGTATTTTAAAATAGCAGACCGCTACAACATCATCGATAAGCCAAATGAACGTAGTTCGCACAGTACAATTACCATCAGGGGTGGGGGTATAATTTTTGTATTTGCCGCTTTAGTTGCGTTGATTATGCATTTTGAATATTGGTTGCCTGTATTGGGCGTTTTTATTATCGGCGTTATCAGCTTTTTAGATGACAGGCATACACTCTCCTCCAAGATCAGGCTATTTGTTCACCTCGTTGCAGTAACACTACTTTTTTTATTTTTAAAAACATTTAGCTATCTGCCATATTACTATTGTATAATGCTTTATATCCTGGTTATCGGCATTATTAATGCTTATAATTTTATGGATGGTATTAATGGGATAACCGGGATATACAGCTTGGTCATCTTTTCAGGATTACAGTACATAAATCTTACTCAGAACGCCTTCATTCATCCCGACATGATATGGCTGCCCATAATTGCCTGTATTGTATTCCTGTTTTTCAATTTCAGAAAGAAAGCAAAATGTTTTGCCGGCGATGTTGGTAGTGTCAGCATTGCATTCTGGGTTATACTTTTATTATTAGATCTGATCATTACTACCGGTATTTGGAGTTATATACTCTTTTTGGCTGTATATGGTGTAGATTCAGTTTTCACTATAATTCATCGCGTTATATTAAAGCAGAACATATTTAAGGCGCACAGGTTACATTTTTACCAGTTATTGGCTAATGAATATGGTATTCCTCATCTCATCGTTTCGTCGCTCTATGGTACTATACAGTTAATAATTATAATGCTTGTAATATATTACAGGCAATGCTCATTTATCACTTTATCTGTAGCAACAATTTTTCCTTTAGCTGTAATTTATTTGTGGTTGAAACCACGGTTAATGCATACTGTCGGTAGATGAGCATTATACAACCCTGATTTTCTATACTTCCTGGTTTGTATTAGATTTGTTACATAATTGAAATCTATCAAAACAAAAGAGATTAATTTTCGCTTTAATTTAAAGATGACAAACAACTATTAATGATGATATTCCGTAATTATGTTTAACAACTTTGTAAGAAATTACCCATTAAATTGCTAACTTTACCACTAATGCCTTTTGATATTTTTACAATATGAAAAATTTTTTACTGTTGGGTAAATCGGTGCCGAGATGGATCATATTACTTTTAGATATGCTGATTGTAATATGGTCGTTCATCTCTTCATACTTTACCGTACAGCATTTCGAATTTAGCAGTATTTTAAGGGGCCACTTTTTTGTATACAACGCGGTTTATTGCATTCCCGCTATCGCGGTAATGTATTTTATGCGTATTCATACCGGCTTAATGCGTTACTCAAATACGCATGATGTATTGCGTATATTCAGTTCAATATTTTTAAGCAGTGTAATATGCCTTTTTTTAGTAAAGGTATGGGTTAACCCCGTTTTAGGTATCCATTCAGTTAATATTTATATGGTACTGATGGTTAACTTCTCTATTTCAAGTACCTTACTTATCATGACCCGCACCGCGGTTCGGAGCGCTTTTTTCTATTTAAAAAACTACTCTAATACCAAACGGACAGTTATTGTAGTTTATGGGTCAGACAGCAAAGCTGTATTAATTAAACAAGCCCTTGAAAACAGCCAGTCGAATTACCAGATAGTAGGTTTTGTAGACGGAGATTTAAGTAAGGTTGATAAAGAAATTGAACAGGTAAGAGTATATTCAATAAATAAACTTGGCGAACTTAAAGAAAAGCGGAATGTTGAAAAACTGATCATCACTAACGATAATCTGGAAGATGAGCGAAAGAAAGCTGCTCTTGATGAATGTTTAGCTTTAAATATCCAGGTATTAACGGTTCCGCCGGCGGAGCAATGGATATACGGTAAACTCAATATGCAACAGGTTAAAGACCTTAAAATTGAAGACCTGTTGCAACGGAAACCAATAAAAATTGATACAACTACAATATCCGAAGATATTAAAGGTAAGCGTATATTAATTACAGGTGCTGCGGGTTCAATTGGCTCAGAAATTGTGAGGCAGGTAATGGAATATGATCCGGCTATGGTGATTTTGTGTGATCAGGCTGAGTCGCCATTACATGACATGCAATTGGAAGTACAGGAAAATTATCCTCATGTGCACAGCGTGATCTTTATTGCCGATATCAGGAATTATCAGCGGATGAAAAGTCTGTTTTTAAATTATAAACCCGAAATGGTATTTCATGCCGCGGCATATAAGCATGTGCCAATGATGGAAGATAATCCTTCTGAAGCGGTGTTTACTAATGTATTAGGCACTAAACATGTTGCCGATCTTTCTATTGCTTTTGGGGCCGGCAAGTTTGTAATGATCTCGACTGATAAGGCAGTTAACCCAACCAATGTTATGGGTGCTACCAAACGGATTGCCGAAATATATATTCAATCGTTAAAAAATAAGCACGCGGCAAATGGCGAGATTATTAACACCCGCTTTATTACCACCCGGTTCGGTAATGTTTTAGGTTCAAACGGTTCGGTAATACCCCGTTTCAGGGCACAAATTCAAAAAGGCGGTCCTATCACGGTAACACATCCCGAAATTATGCGTTACTTCATGACCATATCTGAAGCGGTACAGCTTGTATTAGAAGCCGGAGTTATGGGATCGGGTGGCGAAATTTATATTTTTGATATGGGCAAGCCGGTTAAAATAGCCGACCTGGCGGTAAACATGATCAAGCTGGCAGGCCTGGTTCCCGAAAAAGATATCAAAATAACCTTTACGGGATTGAGGCCAGGTGAAAAACTATATGAGGAGTTGTTAAACCAGGAAGAGCTTACATTGCCAACCCATCACGAAAAGATCAAGATAGCAAAAATAATAACCTATCCATACGAGCAGGTTGCTGCAGATATTGATGAACTGATTGCCCTAAACAAACAAAATAACAATATAGCCCTGGTCGAAAAAATGAAAATGATAGTTCCTGAATTTGTCAGCAAAAACTCTCAGTTTGAAAAACTGGACAAAAAAGGAACTTCAGTAATGACAAAAACAGCTGTATAGTTTTTCCACAAAATATTCAATTATCGGTTTAAGCCGAATTATAGATAACATAGTTAATGTCTAAAAAAGCCATTGTAATCGGGTCGGGTATATCAGGCCTGAGTATAACCCGAATGCTTGCTCATCAGTACGAGGTAAAAGTTATTGAACGATCACCTTCCATAGGCGGATTGATCAAATGTGAGCGCATTAATGGCAATCTTTTCCATAGGGTTGGCGGCCATGTTTTTAACAGTAAAAATGCCGATGTTATTAAGTGGTTCTGGGATCATTTTGATAAAGAGACAGAATTTTTGGAAGCTATCCGGAATGCTAAGATATTGTTCAATGATAAATTGATAGGCTATCCTATCGAGAACTTTTTACACCAACTTCCCCCCGATCTTGTTAAGCAGATAGTGAAAGACCTGCTTAATATTTTAAAGGAAGGATATAAGGCCCCTGAAACCTACGCTGATTTTAAAGCGTTTTTATTAGGCAACTTTGGCGAAACTTTATACAATTTATATTTTGGCCCATATAATACCAAAATATGGAACACAGATATCAGTAAAGTGCCTTTGGAGTGGTTAGACGGTAAATTGCCCATGCCAAAAATTGATGATGTGATCATCAGTAATATTGTTAAGCAGGAAGAAAGCGAAATGGTGCATTCCCGGTTTTATTATCCGGTGCGAGATGGTTCTCAATTCATCATTAACAGGCTTGCTCAGGGTGCTGATATTACCACATCTTACAATGTATCTTCAATAAAATACGATGGCAATATTATAAGCGTGAACAATGATATAAGTGCTGATGTGCTGGTGTATTGCGGCGATGTACGAATGTTAGCCTCCATTATTGATACGGAAAGCGAAGGCTTAAAGAATGCTTTAAAAGAAGTTACCGATTTGCCATCAAACGGAACATCAAATGTATTGTGCGAAACGGATAGCAACGATATATCATGGCTTTATTTACCCGAAGATAAATTTAAGGCGCACCGCATAATTTACACAGGTAATTTTAGCCCCACAAACAATGAAGGAACCAATAGAAAAACATGTGTTGTTGAGTTTTCCGGTAAACATGAGCAGGCAGACATGCTTGAAGAATTAAAGCGATTGCCTGGAAATTTAAAAGCGCTCGCGTTTAATTACGAGCCTAATTCATACATTATACAACAAAAGGATACCCGCGAAAAAATAGCGCTTGTAAAAAAACTGCTTGCCCAACAGAACATTTATTTGTTAGGCAGGTTTGCTGAATGGGAATATTACAATATGGATAAATGTATTGAAAGCGCGATGGAACTGCGCGATAGATTAATTGGTTAATCTATTAATTGAAGCTGGGTATTCATACCTGACTTTTTTGTGTTATTTTGTGAGTTAAATTGAAAAGCTAATACCTGTTAGAAAGGTCAATTATTTAAAATAGAATGAAAAAAGCGTTAATTACCGGCATAACCGGACAAGACGGAGCATACTTGGCAGAGTTACTGTTAGAAAAGGGGTATGAAGTACATGGTATTAAAAGAAGAAGTTCTTTATTTAATACAGATAGGATAGACCATTTATACCAGGATCCGCATGATGAGCACGTTAGGTTTAAACTGCATTATGGCGACCTGTCGGACTCAACCAATCTGATCCGGATCATTCAACAGGTACAGCCCGACGAGATCTATAATCTGGGTGCGATGTCGCACGTTAAGGTTAGCTTTGATACGCCTGAATATACAGCTAATGCCGATGGTATAGGAACGCTGCGTTTATTGGAAGCCATCAGGATATTGGGGCTTGAAAAAAAGACTAAAATATACCAGGCATCAACTTCTGAGCTTTATGGTTTGGTGCAAGCTGTGCCGCAATCAGAAACTACACCATTCTATCCGCGTTCACCTTATGCAGTGGCTAAAATGTATGCTTACTGGATTACGGTAAACTACCGCGAGGCTTACGGAATATACGCTTGTAATGGTATTCTGTTTAACCACGAAAGCCCTTTACGTGGTGAAACCTTTGTTACCCGAAAAATAACCCGTGCAGTTGCTAAAATTGCTATGGGCTTGCAGGATAAGTTGTTCTTAGGGAACCTTGACGCACAGCGCGACTGGGGCCACGCTAAGGATTATGTAGAAGCAATGTACCTGATATTACAGCAGGATGTTGCCGAAGATTATGTAATTGCTACCGGCGTTACTACGCGTGTACGCGAGTTTGTACGCATGGCTTTTAAAGAAGTGGGCATTGAGGTTGAATTTAAAGGTACCGGGGCTGATGAAAGAGGCTACGTAGTAGCTTGCAGTAATGAAAAATACCAATTGCCGATTGGCAAAGAGGTTGTAGCTGTTGATGCGCAGTATTTCCGCCCTACAGAGGTTGACCTGTTAATAGGTGATCCTACAAAATCAAAAACCAAGCTGGGCTGGAAACCAAAATACGACCTGCCAATGCTGGTACACGAAATGGTTAAAGCCGACGTTGATCACTTCACTAAAGAAAAGCTGCTCAAGGAATACGGCTATGCTATTAAAAATCAGTTTGAGTAATACTTGAATTTCTTTATAAGATTTTTATGGAGGCGGTTATCATTTAACCGCCTTTCTTGTTTTGAATGAACCTATTGTAAATAGCCTGCGCTATACCCAGGAATAACTCGACCTTCGGCAATAATAGTTTTACCGTTTCTTCATCTGCTACGAAACTTCCACGGTATCTTGCTTCAGAATAGGCTACCTGTAGCAGGGTGAAAACCTGTGAACCCTCCGTTGTATTTAATTCAAATACGTTTTTTAACTCCTCTGTAAACAATAAAGTCATCTTGATCATTCTCGAAAGGTTATGTGCGGAGAACCGGTAACCGGTTACAGCTTTGATAATAGCGATCAGGGTACTTTCAGCGGCCTGGTGCAGCATAAAGGCACCTAAGGTGTAATTGCCGTTGTCTATATAGTACTTCGCCCCTTTTAAAAATTCTTTTCCCTGGACGCCCCATCGTTCCCAATCTGTTATCGACTTTTCTATATAAGCTTCGCGTGACAAAAGCTGAAAGGCAGGCAGTGAAAATTCCGGCACTCGGTAAACATTTAATCCTTTGCTGAGCGTATTGTTCCAAAAACGGCTTCCGGAAGGGATGGCTTGTTTGGCAACTGAAACCTTGTGCACGATCGTGATGACCGAAACCAACGGCCTGCAAAGGTCTTCTATTCGGTTACCGACTTCATGTTCGGCTAGTCTTTCGCTATCATCCAACAAAATTACCAAGTAATAAGTAAAGGGACTGGGGTGGGTACCTAGTAAGGTGATGGATCGGACACCTGTAATTTTTTTGGTGATCAGGTCCACGACCTCGTCTAAGCCCAGTTTGGCTGCCGCAGTTAGATTTGGCGCGACATCCTTGAGCGGTTCTTTAAGGATTATTGGCTCATTATTAGCGTGTTCTTCGTACTGCCGTTCTTTTTTTAACTTTTGAAATTTGCGTTCGCCCGACCTCCATTCCGCTCTTTTGTGAATGAGCCACGCGGCTGAGTACAATAGGAGCATGTTTTCATACACCGGAACCAATTCGTTTACCCGTATTTCTTCCTCATTGGTTTTAATACTTAAAGCCTCATTCAGCCATTCCTCAAAGATGCTCCGATACTGTGGCAGATTATAGGTTTTGAATACCTTTTCAATGACCATGTATGGATTCTTTAACTCCGCATCAGAAAGGTTATCCGGATTATCCCATTCCTCCATTTGTTCCGATAGTTCCTCATCGGTCAATGGTTTGGGCCTTTGCCAATCATGCTCATATTTAACCCATATCAAATACATGGCCTCCAGTAACCGCACTGTTAAATTGTAATTAAATAAGAGCGTTGCCGGGCCAAATCTTTCATCCTTAAAGTAATCGTCCGCAATAACGGCATCCCGCCACCTCTTTAAATCCTTTTGGTGGTCCTCCAGCCAGTCCGAGTTGAAAAAATCTTCCAGGACTGACAACGGATTCTGAACTTCATCAAAGTAAAGGAATTTAGGATAGTGCTCCCAGGGAGCAAATGTGCCTTCGTACATAAATTCAATTTTTATCGTCGCTCACCATTAAGCGGCAACACAAAAGAATGAGCCGATTGTGCCGTACCGAACCACAACGGTTTGTATTTTACAATTTGCGCGATGTTTTGTACATTTACGCTAATCATATACCTTTGAGCTATGGCAGAACCAACTTTACATATTGGCAGAAAAATCAGCAAGATCCGTGAATTGCGAGGAATGAAGCAAGAAACTCTCGCTGCTGAACTCGGTATCAGTCAACAAGCTGTTTCTAAGATAGAGCAAAGTCCGGAAGTCGAAGAAGAGGCATTGGCTAAAATTGCAAAGATCCTAGGTGTGACGGTTGAAGGCTTAATGCATTTTACCGAGGATTCTGTATTCAATAATATTAATAACTTTCATGATCACTCGATTCAAAATAACTTTAATCCAATTGAGAAGGTTATTGAACTCTACGAACGGTTGCTACAAAGCGAGCGTGAAAAAGTTGAACTTTTAAAAAAGAATAAGGACTAATCTATCGTGGTTATTCCTTTTGATATCGCCCATCCTTAATGATCGATCTGAGTTTTAAATAAGACTTGACCTTCGCAATATTGGCAAGTTCGGCCAATAACTCTCCCTGGATTTCACTTTGCCTTTCACACCAGATCTTTTCAGCTTCATAAGACTGACCGTATGAAGTTCCGATATATCGTGCGATCGCATTTAAATTTTCCGCAATAGACGCGATCAACGCATGAGGCATCTGCATGATCTTAACATTAACCATAATATCGATCAACACCGTCAAAAATTCTGCATAAGCATGAAATGCCCGAGTGGGCCTTGCTCTCTTTTTAAACAACTCAACGCATTTAAAGAAAAGTTCAAGAAAGGCAGAAATATAAATATTACTATTTGCTGCAAATAATCGAAGAATCGTAATGCGGTATTTTGAATCATCAATAAATTGCACTGCGGTTTCATGCGTGGGGTTTTGCAGTTCCCTCCTGGTCTGTTCGATCTTCTTTAAGTATCTCTCATGACGAAGTCTATATTGGGTAATTGTATCCGACAGTTCTTTCAAAAGTGCCGCCAGATCATCGAATTCAACAATAACAATGCTATTAATATCCCGATAGGGGGACTTTTTCGGAGCTTTAGGGTTATAATAAAATTGGATAATATCATGAGGATGGTTCACCGTTTGGTTAACAAAGACATTCCGTGACCAGTCTACAGCTGTCAGTACATTAAAGTCACCCAGATTATACCCAATTAACAAGGTCACCGACTCTTTTAAAATCAAAGGTAATTTTTGTTGCCTGTATTGATTGGGCCTGAATAAACCAGTATAATCTTCCTGTGTGATAATAATGGAATCAGGATCGGTCCGGATTCCATGTAAATGGTAAACGGGAATGAAACCCTTGGGCGAAGTGATTTGGTCGGAAGGGCCCAGTGAATAACCTCTGCCCGTGAGTACACCTTCCACCACAGTGTCATAATTCGTCGTAATCACCCAGCTCGGATCCAAAGCTTCAAAATAATGCTGGAATTCGGTTCTGATACCTGCATCAAGATACCAACTGGTAACGTCGGCGATGGTGCGTTTTAGTTTTGCACAAGCGCAACCAAAAGCAATGTCGTCTTTCGCAGCAATCCGCCTGCATAATTCACTTGCTATTTCGGGATAGGAACGCCCCTCGAGGTTCAATACATGAAATTCGATCCCAAACAATTCGGCGCATTGCGCGATCAGTTGCTTCCAAGATAACGCGACGGTTTCAGAATCATTATTCAGGATCGCCATCGGCAGCCCCGCCCCGATGAAGAATCCTAAATTTCCATATATGGAGGAATCCGCAATAAACTTAAATACGTGTTTCTTGCTAACAAACTTGTTCATTTTGTGCGAAAATTACATGCTTAAGCCTTTTCTTCTTTTTCGTGGCGCATGATCCTTTAGTGCCTTTTTATCCATACGAGCAGCAGAGTGATCAGCGCCGCGCAAATCCCGGTTAACACCGCGATCAGGTAAAGCCTGATCGCCCACCGGCTGCCCACTTTGTCGTTGGTTTTCGACAGATGCTCCGCGCCGCTGACGATCATTTGCAACCGTCGAGAGATATTCTCCGCCTTCGTTTCCAGCACTTCCACTTTTCGTAACAGTGTATCGACCGGCCTTTCCGACTTCGTC
>Ga0070659_100002881_pt1 | contig 12246 bp, 12 predicted proteins | sample KBSC23metaG_FD_64666 | JGI IMG/M metagenome (GOLD analysis project Ga0070659, IMG submission 64666) | Corn rhizosphere microbial communities from Kellogg Biological Station, Michigan, USA - KBS C2-3 metaG | ecosystem: Host-associated > Plants > Roots > Rhizosphere > Soil ...
AGCATCCCTTGTTTCATCCCCTGCCGGGGCTGACTCACTTTCTTTGTCTTGCCAAAGAAAGTAAGCAAAGAAAGGCGCGCCCGAGATGGCGACCCCCTCCTTGAATTTGTGTAACCGGGCGGAGACTGGAAAAACTCGCTTCGCTCAGACAGTTTCCCGTCTATTTCCCGCCCGCTTACACAAATTCAAGGCGCCATCCAGGGCAAGGGCAAAGCAAACAGTCTTGTGCCAGTGCGCCATTTCGTCTTGCCAGGGCAGGGGCAAAGCACACCGTCGATTGCGAGGCGCCACTTCATCTCGCATGCAGGGCTGCTGCGATGTGCGCTCCAGCCGTTCGCCGTGGCGCTCACCGCAGTGCTTCGTTGGTTTGGCCTTTGACGTTCCTGCCCTTGATGGCGCCTTGGATTTTTGTTGCGGGGAGGAAAAAGAGGGGAGGCTTGTCTGAGCGAAGCGAGTTTGCCTCCCCTCCCTCCCTGCGACAAAAATCCAAGGAGTCTTTCGCCATCTCGGGCGCGCTTTTCTTTGCTTACTTTCTTTGGCAAGACAAAGAAAGTGAGTCGGCCCCGGCAGGGGACGAAAGGGAGGCAAACCACCAACACCCAATCGTGAGGGCCAAACTGTCACGCATGACGGTCCGAGGTTCAACGATGAGGGCCAAACTGTCACGCATGACGGTCCGAGGTTCAACGATGAGGGTCAAACTGTCACGCATGACAGTCTAGGGCTCAACGATGAGGGTCAAACAGTCACGCATGACAGTCTCGGGCTCAACGATGAGGGCCAAACCGTCACGCATAACAGTCCGAGGCTCAACGATGACCGTCTGAGGCTCAACGATGCATGTCTAAGGCTCAAGCACGATGCTTTGAGGCCCAACGGTGAGCATCAGAACCCCAATCACGCAGCGCCCCCCCAACCCTATATGCAAAAACCAATGAACATTCCCTGAAACCATTCGTTCCCCGCACAAGACCCACTCGGTAGTCTTGCTCCTATCCCAAATCCATCAAAGATAAGAAACGGAGCCAGCAAGATGATTCGCAAGTTTGTCTTCAACGCCATTGCGGCTGCCATTGTGGCGGGGGGGACCGTCGGTGCGCACGCGGCAACGACGCTGCTGAACGTGTCGTACGACCCGACGCGCGAGTTGTACAAAGAGATCAACACCGAATTCGCCAAGCAGTGGAAGGCGCAGACGGGTGAAGACATCACCCTGCGCGCGTCGCATGGCGGCTCGGGCAAGCAGGCCCGCTCCGTCATCGACGGGCTGGACGCCGATGTCGTGACGCTCGCCCTCGGCTACGACATCGACGCCATTGCCGAGAAGGGCTTGACTGGCAAGGACTGGCAGAAGCGCCTGCCACATAACGCGTCGCCGTACACGTCGACCATCGTGTTTCTGGTGCGCAAGGGCAATCCGAAGGGCATCAAGGATTGGAATGATCTGACCAAGCCGGGCATTGCCGTCATCACGCCCAACCCGAAGACCTCGGGCGGTGCACGCTGGAACTACCTGGCCGCGTGGGCGTATGCGCTCAAGCAACCGGGCGGTTCGGATGCCACGGCCAAAGATTTCGTGCAGAAGCTCTACAAGAACGTGCCCGTGCTCGATTCGGGCGCACGTGGTGCGACGACGACGTTCACGGAACGCGGCATCGGCGACGTGCTGATCGCGTGGGAAGACGAGGCGCTGCTGGCCTCGCGCGTGGAAGGCAAGGACAAATTCGACGTGGTGGTGCCCTCCATCTCCATCCTGGCCGAGCCGCCGGTGGCGGTGGTGGACAAGGTGGCTGACAAGAAGGGCACGCGCAAGGCGGCGGAGGCGTATCTCAAGTTCTTGTACACGCCGCAGGGTCAGGAGATTGGCGCGAAGAACTTCTATCGCCCGACTGATCCGGCGATCGCCAAGAAGCACGAGAGCGCATTCCCGAAGGTGAAGCTGGTCACCATCGACGACACGTTCGGCGGCTGGCAGAAGGCGCAGAAGACGCACTTTGCCGATGGCGGCCAGTTTGATCAGCTCTATCAACCGGGCAAGTAAGCCCAGACAACGCACGGGTGGTTCCGCATCATGAGCATTCTGACGATCTCCGGCAGCCCTTCGGCGCAATCGAAATCCGCGCGCCTGCTGGGCCATGTGCGCGCGCAACTGGAGCGCGCCGGCGAGCGGGCGGACCACCTGGACCTGCGCAGCCTGCCGGCCGATGCACTGCTGGGCGCGCAGTTCTCCAACCCCGCCATCGTCGATGCGGCGGCACGGGTGGAAGCCGCGACGGTGGTGATCCTCGCCACACCGGTCTATAAGGCGGCCTATAGCGGCCTGCTCAAAACGTTTCTGGATCTGCTGCCGCAGAGCGGATTGCGCGACAAGGTCGTGCTGCCGATCGCCACCGGCGGCAGCCTCGCCCACACGCTGGCAATTGATTACGCGCTGCGTCCGGTGCTGACGGCGCTGGCCGCCCGTTCGATTCTGCCGGGCATCTTCGCCGTCGATTCGCAGATCGTCGTGGAAGACGACGGCTTGACGGTCGATCCGCAACTGCAACAGCGTCTTGATGACGGCGTGGAGCGCGTACACCAGGCGCTTGCGCTGGCACGGCACCCGGCCGTCGCGCAGTTGATCGTCTCCAGCCGCAGCGCGGTGCGCGCCACGTTCCAGACGGCTGGCGCTGAACGAATGCGATGTCTGGCGTGATGCGCTGAGCGCGCCACCCACATCCTCGACCTTTCCCGTTGTTGTCATGCCGCGCAGCGCCTGCGCGCGGATCGTGCCGTCCCGACATTCCTGATCGACTGAACTTGCCATGAATACGCACTCACCCCTGCGCAGGACCTTGACCATCGCCGCCACGCTGCTCGCCACGCTTGGCGCTCCCACTGCGTTTGCCAACAGCGACGCACCGCCGCCCACTGCCGCCAAGCAGCTGCGCATCGGCTATCAGAAATACGGCACGCTGACCGTGCTCAAGGCGCGCGGCACGCTGGAAAAGCGCCTCGCCGCGCAAGGCATCGAAGTGAAATGGACAGAGTTTCCCGCCGGCCCGCAATTGCTCGAAGGCCTGAACGTGGGCGCCATCGATTTCGGTACGACCGGTGAAGCGCCGACGATCTTCGCGCTGGCTGCCGGCGCACACCTCGTCTACGTCGGCAACCAGCCGCCCGCACCGGCCGGCGAGGCGATCATCGTGCCGAAGAATTCGCCGCTGAAGACCGTGGCGGACCTCAAGGGCAAGCGCGTCGCCTTCAACAAGGGCTCGAACGTGCATTACCTGCTGGTCAAGCTGCTGGAGAAGGCCAACGTGCCCTACAGCGACATCCAGCCCGTCTACCTGACGCCCGCCGATGCACGCGCCGCCTTCGAGCGTGGCGCCATCGACGCGTGGGTGATCTGGGACCCGTTCTTTGCCGCCGCAGAGCATCAACTTGGCGCGCGCGTGCTGGCCGATGGCACGGGCGTGGTCAACAACTCGCAGTACTTCCTGGCCTCGAAGGGATATGCGAGTGCGCGGTCCGACGTGCTGAACATCGTGCTCGACGAGCTGAAGAAGACCGACACCTGGGCCATCGCCAACCCGAAGGATGTAACGACGATCCTCGGCCCGCAACTCGGCCTGGAACCGGCCGTGGTGGCGCGCTCCGTGTCGCGCATCGCTTACGGCATTCAGCCCGTGAGCGCCGAGGCCTTGGCCGACCAGCAGCGCATTGCCGACACGTTCCACACGCTCAAGCTGATTCCGCGTCCGGTGAGGGTGGCGGATTCGGCTTGGCAGCCCGGGGTGCAGACCACCACGCAACAAGCGGCTCGCTGATCGCCATGGCTATCGATATTCAACGCCGTCGCCTGTTGGGCGCTGCCGTGGCGGGCACATCGCTTGCAGCGCTTGGTGAAGCAGCGCGCGCCGCTGATGTGTCGAAGATTGCGCTGCCCGCGCAGCTACGCATCGGTTTCCAGAAGAGTGCGGTCAACCTCGTCATCGTCAAAGAGAGCCGTGCGCTGGAGCAGCGTTTTCCCGGCACCAAGGTGAGCTGGCTGGAGTTTCCGGCGGGGCCGCAGCAACTGGAAGCGCTGTCGGCGGGCAGCCTGGACCTCGCCATTACCGGCGATACGCCGCCCGTGTTTGCGCAGGCGGCAGGCAAGGACTTGCGCTACGTGGGCGTGGAGCCGGCCAAGCCGGACAGCTCGGCGATCCTCGTGCAGCAGGACTCGTCGCTCAAGACGTTGGCGGATCTGAAGGGCAAGCGCGTGGCATTGCAAAAGGGCTCCAGCGCGCATTTCCTGATCGTGCGCGGCTTACAGAAGGGCGGGCTGACCTTTGCCGACATCCAGCCGGTGTACCTCACGCCCGCCGATGCGCGCGCCGCCTTCGAGCGCGGCAGCGTCGACGCCTGGGGCATCTGGGACCCGTACTACGCCGCCACGGAACTCGCTATCAAGCCGCGCGTGCTGGCGACGGGGCGCACGCTGTCGTCCAACAACTCGTTCTACTTCGCGCCCACCGCGTTTACCGAGCGCCACGGCGACACCATCGCCGCCATCTTCGCGGAGCTCTCGCGTGCGGATCGTCTGGTGCAGGAGAACCGCAAGGAGGCCGCGCAGCGCATTGCGGATTTCTCTGGCTTGTCGCTGGCGACGGTGCATCTGTTCCTCTCGCGGCGGCCGCCGTCGCCGGTGCGCCCAGTGACGCCTGAAGCGATTGCCGAGCAGCAGCGCGTGGCCGATGCATTTCACGGGCTTGGGCTGATTCCGCGTGCGGTCAAGCCGCTGGACATCGTGTGGCATCCGACGCCGGCGCAATTGGCCATTGCCCGCGCGTGAGTTCAACAGAGCCAAACACAATCCAAGGAGCCATTCATGGGAGCAGCACCGCAAGTTTTCTGGTTCATCCCGACCCACGGCGACAGCCGCTACCTCGGCACCAGCGAGGGCGCACGCCAGGTCGATCACACCTATCTGCAGCAGGTGGCCGTGGCCGCCGACACGCTCGGCTACGAGGGCGTGCTCATCCCCACGGGCCGCTCGTGCGAAGACCCGTGGATCGTCGCGGCCAGCCTGATCCCGGTTACTAAGCGCTTGCGCTTTCTGGTGGCGGTGCGCCCCGGCCTGATGGCGCCGACGCTGGCTGCGCGCATGGCGGCCACGTATGACCGCCTCTCGAACGGGCGTCTGTTGGTGAATCTCGTCACGGGTGGTGATCCGGCGGAATTGGCGGGCGATGGTCTGTTTCTCGATCACGCGCAGCGCTACGAGGCGTCGGAAGAATTCATCCGCATCTGGCGCGAGACGCTGGCCGCCAGCCACGAAGGCGCGGCGCTGGATTACACCGGCAAGCACCTCAGCGTGAAGGGTGCGAAGGTGTTGTATCCGCCGGTGCAGCGGCCGCATCCGCCGGTGTATTTCGGTGGGTCTTCCGAAGCGGCGCATGAACTGGCTGCTGAGCAGGTCGATTCGTACCTGACCTGGGGCGAGCCGCCCGCCGCCGTGGCCGAGAAGATTGCCGACGTGCGCAAGCGTGCCGCCAAGCATGGCCGCACGGTGCGATTCGGCATCCGCCTGCACGTGATCGTGCGTGAGACCGAAGACGAAGCTTGGCAAGCCGCTGACAAGCTCATCAGCAAGCTCGACGACGACACGGTGTCGCGCGCGCAGGAAGCCTTCCGCAAGATGGATTCCGCCGGCCAACAGCGCATGGCCGCGCTGCACGCGGGTGGCGTGAAACGCAGCCGCGCCGATCTGGAGATCAGCCCGAACCTGTGGGCGGGCGTGGGCTTGGTGCGGGGCGGTGCCGGCACGGCGCTGGTGGGTGACCCGGAAACCGTGGCCGCGCGCATGAAGGAATACGCAGACCTGGGCATCGACACGTTCATCCTCTCCGGCTATCCGCACCTGGAAGAGGCGTACCGCTTCGCCGAGCTGGTGTTCCCGCTGCTGCCGCGCTCGGTGCGTGACAAGTTGCCGGGCAATGTGCTCAACGGCCCGTTCGGCGAAGTGATTGCCACCGGCATCGTGCCCCGCGTGGCCGCAAGCTGAAGGAGCAGGGCAATGGCATCGGAATCGAAACGGAAAACCAACACGCTGCTGAAGACCGCACGCGAGCGCTTGACGCCCTGGATCGTGCCGCTTGTGCTGCTCGTGTTGTGGCAAGCATCTGCTCAGTGGGGCTGGCTGTCGAACCGCATCCTGCCGGCGCCGCTGGACGTTGCAAAGTCGGCCATCGGATTGGCACGCTCGGGCGAGCTGTGGACACATGTGGCCGTGAGCACATGGCGCGCGTTGGTCGGGTTCGTGATCGGCGGTTCGCTGGGATTGGCGCTGGGGCTGCTGACCGGCACCTTCCGCACGGCCGAGACGCTGCTCGACACGACCTTGCAGATGGTGCGCAACATCCCCGTGCTGGCGTTGATTCCGCTGGTGATCCTGTGGTTTGGCATCGATGAATCGGCCAAGCTGTTTCTGGTGTCGCTGGGGGTGTTCTTCCCGATCTACCTGAACACGTATCACGGCATCCGCTCGGTTGATCCGGCGCTGGTGGAGATGGCGCGCAGCTATGGCTTGTCGCGTGCGCAGTTGTATCGCGAGGTGATCCTGCCCGGTGCGCTGCCGCAGATTCTGGTGGGCGTGCGGTTTTCGCTCGGCCTGATGTGGGTGACGCTGATTGTGGCGGAGACGGTCTCCGCGCAAGCCGGCATCGGCTACATGACGATGAACGCGCGCGAATTCCTGCAGACCGATGTGGTGCTGCTGGGCATCCTGCTGTACGCGCTGCTCGGCAAGCTGGCGGACTGGCTGTCGCGCGGGCTGGAGCGTTACTGGCTGCGCTGGCACCCCGGCTATCAAGCTGCAGCCTGATGCGAATGGAGATCCCCATGCAAAGCAACGCTACCGAACACGCCGCGCTGGCCGGCACCGCACTGCACATCGAACACGTCGTCAAGCGCTATGGCGATCGTGAAGTGCTGCACGGCATCGACCTGGACATCACGCCGGGTGAGTTTGTCGTCATCGTCGGGCGCAGCGGCTGCGGCAAGAGCACGCTGCTGCGGCTGATTGCCGGGCTGGAGGGCATCGATGACGGCCACCTGCGCCGCGATGGCGAAACCGAAGACGGCCTGCACGACGATGCCCGTGTGATGTTCCAGGACGCCCGCCTGTTACCGTGGAAAAAGGTGCTCGACAACGTGGCGCTTGGGCTGCCGAAAACACAGCGCGCGCTAGCCGCTGAAGTGCTTGCCAAGGTGGGCCTGGCTGAGCGTGCGGGCGAGTGGCCGGCGCGCCTGTCGGGCGGACAGCGCCAGCGTGTGGCACTCGCCCGTGCGCTGGTGCACCGCCCGCGCCTGCTGTTGCTGGATGAACCGCTGGGCGCGCTCGATGCGCTCACCCGCATCGACATGCAGAACCTGATTGAGGGCCTGTGGCAGCGGCTGGGCTTTACCGCCGTGCTGGTCACGCACGACGTGGCCGAGGCGGTGGCCCTGGCCGACCGCGTGGTGCTGATCGAAGACGGCCGCATTGCGCTGGATGAACGCATCGACTTGCCGCGTCCGCGCCATCGTGGTTCGCCCGCGTTTGCGCGGCTGGAAGAGGCCATCCTCAACCGCGTGATGCAGCGCAAGATCGATCCGAACGAGGTGACCGATGTGCGTTCGCACACGGCGTGGGCGTCACCCTTTGATGTGTCGGCCACGGCCGTGCGCTGGGCCGTGTAAGACGCCGCAAACCTTTCTCCCGAAAACATTCATTGGCGCCGATTGAACATCGGGCTGTTGTCATCTACTAAGAAGGAACATCATGAGCATCCAGGCGATTAACGTACGCAACCAATTTCGCGGGCAGATCAAGGAGATCATCCGGGGCGACGTGCTCTCAGAGATCGACGTGGAGACCCCGGCCGGCATCGTCACCTCGGTGATCACCACGCGTTCGGTCGATAGCCTTGGCCTGAAGATCGGCAGCGAAGTGGTGGCGCTGGTGAAGGCGACTGAAGTCTCGATCGCCAAACTGTAAGGACGGGGAGGAGACGGCGACCCAACAAGGAGCCCAATCCGATGAGTCTTATGCACACCACCGCACTTGCACAATTTCTCGGTACGTTGCCGAGCGCCCCCACGCCGGATCGCCAACTGTGGCGTGACGCCAGCGGACGCGTGCAGGGCCAGTTCTTCCAGTGCGCGCTCACCAGTCTGTTTGAACCGGTCTGGCAGCTTGCCGCCGATGGCTCGCTCGCGCCCGCCGGCCATGAAGCGCTCATGCGCACCTGGACGCGCGACGGTGATCTTGGCCTGAACCCTTGGAAGCTGTTTTCGCTGGCGTCGGACGACAGCACGCTGGTGGAGCTCGATCGCCTGTGCCGGCTGGTGCATACGCTCAATTACTTTGCCCGCACCGATGCGCGACGGCTGGTCGTGAACGTGCATGGCCGGCTGCTGGCAGCGGTGGCGGCCGACCACGGCAAGGCGTTCCACCGCGCGGTGCTGGCGTTGGGCTTGCGGCCGGAGCAGTTCGTCATCCAGGTGCCGTCCACCGCCAATGACGACCTTGGCCTGCTGCTGTTCGTGGTGGACAACTACCGGCGCAACGGCTTCGCCGTGGCCGTGCAGGCGTCGGACCCGGCCGAGGCTGGCGCGTTGCTGATGCACGCGAGGCCTGCGTATTTGAAGCTCGATGCGCGGCGCGATTGGCAGGCGCGGCACGTGGTGTCGCTGGCGGATTCGGCGCGCGAGTTGGGTGTCACGCTCACCCTGCGCCGCTGCGAACGGCCCAGTGATCTGGAGTTGGCGCGCGCGGCCGGCATCACGCATGTGCAAGGCAGCGTGCTGCCCGGCGCAGAGCCCGAACCGGTGGTCGTTCCCGAGCCGCTGGTGGTGGCGCCGCTGCGCACGCCCAGTGCCCCGATGGCGCAGGCGCCGCTGCTGCAACAGCAGCAGTGCGCCGGTTTTTCTCTCTCGGAATGAGTACGTACATGGCGCGCGGCGCACTCGCAACTTCATCGGACATCCGCGACTGGCATTGGCCTGCGGACGTTGCCATCCTGACCGTGCCCGGCCTGCATGGCAGCGGCCCGGGCCATTGGCAGACGCGTTGGGAACATCGGTTCGCGGACTGGCGCCGGGTCGAGCAGACCGACTGGTCGACGCCCGACCTGCCGCGCTGGTCTGTCCGCGTGGGTGAGACGATCCGCGAGGTGCTGGTGAACCGCCCACGCAACCATCGTGTGGTGCTGGTTGCGCACAGCTTCGGCTGCCTGGCGTCGCTGCACTGGGCAACGCAGGCACGCGATCAGGTCGCCGGCATCCTGCTCGTCGCCCCAGCCGACCCGGACAAGTTTGGCGTGCGCGATCTGCTGCCGCAGCGTGCCTTGCCGTTCCCCGCCGTACTCGTCGCCAGTCGCAACGACCCGTGGATGCCGCAAGGCAACGCCATCGACTGGGGCGCGCGCTGGGGCGTTGAATTCGTTGACGCTGGGCAGGCCGGCCATATCAACGCGGATTCCAACCTCGGCGAATGGGACGCCGGCTTGGCCTTGCTCGACCGCCTGATCGGCCGTGCAAGTGCACAAGACACCACCCGAGATGGTGCAGACTGGCAAGCCCAATGGGATGTCTTACCGAGCACCCCTTATATCTAAAACGATGATGCACATGCGCAAATATTCGTTTTCTTCATAAGGGCCACTCGCCACAATCGGTTCATCTGCATATCGGCCGCAGTGTTTTTCGCGCTGCGGCCATTTTTATCGGTGCGCTGATGAGCCTGTCTTCTGCGTTGTTCCCCTCTAAGCGGCCCAAGCCCGCCAACGTGCTTCCCGGTTTCGGGTTGGCGCTGGGCTTCTCGCTGCTGTATCTCGGGTTGATCGTCCTGATCCCGCTGTCGGCGACCGTTCTCAAGACGTTCACCATGACGTGGGATGCGTTCTGGACCACCGTCACCGCACCGCGCGTGGTGGCGTCGTACAAGCTGACGTTCGGGGCGTCGCTGATTGCGGCGGTGGTCAACCTGGTGTTCGGGCTGATCCTGGCGTGGGTGCTGGTGCGCTATCGCTTTCCGGGCAAGCGGCTGATCGATGCGCTGGTGGATCTGCCGTTCGCGCTGCCGACGGCCGTGGCGGGCATCGCGCTGACCGCGCTGTATGCGCCGAATGGCTGGATCGGCTCGCGCCTGGAACCGCTGGGGCTGAAGGTCGCGTTCACGCCGCTGGGCATCGTGGTGGCGCTCACGTTCATCGGGCTGCCGTTTGTGGTGCGCACGGTGCAGCCGGTGCTCGAAGATCTGGAAACCGAACTGGAAGAGGCAGCCGCCAGCCTGGGCGCTACGCGCTGGCAAACATTCATTCGCGTGATCCTGCCGACCTTGCTGCCTGCGCTGCTGACCGGTTTTGCGCTGGCCTTTGCCCGCGCCACCGGTGAGTACGGCTCGGTCATCTTCATCGCCGGCAACATGCCGATGGTCTCCGAGATCACGCCGCTGATGATCTATTCCAAGCTTGAGCAATTCGATTACGCAGGCGCCACAGCCATTGCCGTTGTCATGCTGGCGATTTCGTTCACGTTGCTGCTGGTGATCAACTTGCTGCAGGCCTGGACACGCCGACGCGGCAATCGCAATGACGCCATCGAGCGTGCCCCCGAAACCCTCGCGGTAGGAGCCTGACATGGCCGGATCTGTTTCCCGTCAACTTGGGCAAGTGCTGGCGGCTGCGCCGGTCGCCCGAAGGGGTGCCACGGCGGAATCCGCTTGGGTGCGTGCGACGCTGATTCTCGTGTCGTTCGTCTTCCTCGCGCTGTTTCTGTTCGTGCCGCTGGCGAGCGTGTTCTACGAGGCGTTCAAGAAGGGCATCGATGTTTATCTCGAAGCGCTGATTGAGCCGGATGCGCTCTCCGCGATTGTGCTCACGCTGACCATCGCGGCGATTGCCGTGCCGCTGAACGTGGTGTTTGGCGTGGCGGCGGCGTGGGCCATCGCCAAGTTTGAATTTCGCGGCAAGAACCTGCTGCTCACGCTGATCGACTTGCCGTTCTCGGTGTCGCCCGTGATTGCTGGGTTGATCTACGTGCTGTTGTTTGGCGCGCAGGGGTGGTTCGGGCCTTATCTGTCTGACCACGACTTCAAGGTCATCTTTGCGGTGCCGGGCATTGTCTTGGCGACCGTGTTCGTCACCTTCCCGTTTGTGGCGCGCGAGCTGATTCCGCTCATGCAGGCGCAGGGCAGCGAAGAGGAGGAGGCCGCCATCGTGCTCGGTGCGTCGGGTTGGCAAACGTTCTTCCGCGTGACGCTGCCGAACATCAAGTGGGGTCTGCTATACGGCGTGATCCTGTGCAATGCGCGGGCGATGGGCGAGTTTGGCGCGGTGTCCGTGGTGTCGGGCCACATTCGCGGGCTGACCAACACGATGCCGCTGCACGTGGAGATCCTCTACAACGAATACAACTTCGCGGCTGCGTTTGCGGTGGCCTCGCTCCTGACGCTGCTGGCGCTCGTGACGCTCGCGCTCAAGACGCTGGTCGAATGGCGCAGTCGCCGCGAGCTTGCCGACGCAGATGCCGGTGTGGGCGAGGGCCCGGGCCAGCGCGCCGCGCAATCGCAATTGCAGTCGCAATCCATTCCGCACGTCTCCGTGCAATCTCCGCTCGAAGGGAGCGCCGCATGAGCATCCAGGTTCAACACATCACCAAGCGCTTTGGCAATTTCATCGCCCTCAACGATGTCTCGCTCGATTTCAAGCAAGGCGAGCTGACCGCGCTGCTGGGCCCATCGGGCTGCGGCAAGACCACGCTGCTGCGCATCATCGCGGGGCTGGAGCACGCGGATTCGGGCTCGATCCATCTCAATGGTGAAGACGCTTCCGACCAGCACGTACGCGAGCGCCAGGTCGGCTTCGTATTCCAGCACTACGCGCTGTTCAAGCACATGACGGTGTTCGAGAACGTGGCGTTCGGCCTGCGTGTAAAACCGCGTGCGCAGCGGCCGAGCGAAGCGCAGATCCGCGCCAAGGTGAAGGAACTGCTGGAGCTGGTGCAGCTCGATTGGCTGGCCGATCGCTACCCGCCGCAACTGTCGGGCGGGCAGCGTCAGCGGATTGCGCTGGCGCGAGCACTGGCCGTGGAGCCGCGCGTGCTATTGCTCGACGAACCGTTCGGCGCGCTCGACGCCAAGGTGCGCAAGGAACTCCGCCGCTGGCTGCGCCGCCTGCACGACGATCTGCACGTCACCAGCCTGTTCGTCACGCACGATCAGGAAGAGGCGCTGGAAGT
>Ga0070659_100002886_pt1 | contig 12235 bp, 9 predicted proteins | sample KBSC23metaG_FD_64666 | JGI IMG/M metagenome (GOLD analysis project Ga0070659, IMG submission 64666) | Corn rhizosphere microbial communities from Kellogg Biological Station, Michigan, USA - KBS C2-3 metaG | ecosystem: Host-associated > Plants > Roots > Rhizosphere > Soil ...
AACCCAAACGCGAGCGCTCAAGCGATTTACGGCCTGACTCGCAGGTGTTCATCAAAGACGGCGAGAAATGTTTCTTCGTCAGGTTGTCGGACATTTTCATGTTCGAAAGCGCCGGTAACTACGTGAAGGTTCATTTCAACAACAAAGCGCCGCTGCTCCACAAATCGTTGAACCTTCTCGAAAGCAAATTACCCGAAGACATGTTTTTTCGCGCAAACCGCAAGGAGATGATCAACCTCGCGTTCATTCAGAACATCGAAAGCTATTTCAAAGGCGGCTTGCACGTGACGCTCAAATCCGGCCACAGCGTGGAAGTGAGCACTCGGCAGGCGGTGCGGTTCAAAGAGCTTATGAGCCTCTAGTTAGAAGCGAGGCCGGTTCGCTGTAAGACACAAGAAGCAAGACATTTAAACCGCTCGTTCGAGTGGCCTTTTCTTTGGAGCCATCAGGGCATTGTCATCCTGAGCGGAACGAAGTGAAGTAGAAGGATGACAATTGGCTACGGTCACCATGGCATTTAAGTCCTGCTTCTTGCAGCGCAGCGGTCTTGCTTCTTGCTTCTGTTTAAGGGAACAAACGGCCGTACATCCGCGGGAACGGAATCGTCTCTCTAACGTGTGGCAACTTGCAAACCCAGGCCACCAACCGCTCCAGGCCGAGACCGAAACCGGCATGCGGCACCGAACCGAAACGCCGCAAATCCAGGTACCACTCGAAGGCTTCCATTGGCAACTTGTGCTCGGCGATTTTTTCTTTGAGCAACGCGATGTCGGTTTCCCGTTCGCCGCCGCCTACGATTTCGCCGTAGCCTTCCGGCGCCAACACGTCCACGCCTTTTGCGAATTGCGGCGCGTTCGCGGCGCGCTTTAAGTAGAACGCTTTCACTTCGTGCGGCCAATTGTAGACCATGATCGGCACGTTGAACAAGCGCGTGATAACGGTTTCGTCGCTACCGCCAAGGTCGTTGCCGTACTTGAAATTCTTCGCGGAGTTCAGCCACTGCGGGATGTTGCGGGCCTGCTCTTCGTGGTCTTTGAGGTCTTGTTTCAGTTGATCGACTTTCGCCTGGTTGAACGCAACCTCTCCTTTTTTCATCGCGCCGGATTTTATTTTCTCTTCGCGGCTCGCGATGTCGGCTTCAGTTTCTTTGATCTTTTGTTGAACGGCGGCCAAATCTTCTTCCAGCGTTGCGATGGAATACTTGCCGTTGACGGCTTGTTCGCCTTTGATGATGCGCACGGCTTCGTCGTACGTCAGGCGCGGAAACTTCTGATCGATGTTGTCGAAGATCGACATGTCGCGCTCGATGATTTCGAATTCCGCTTTGCAGTCTTTCACCACGTCTTTAACCACACTCCGCAAAAAGTCTTCGATCAGATCCATGTTCGCGTCCAAATCGTAAAACGCCATCTCGGGTTCGATCATCCAAAACTCAGACAGGTGGCGGCGTGTCTTCGACTTCTCCGCGCGGAACGTCGGACCGAACGTGTAGATGCGGCCCATTGCCATCGCCATCGCTTCGCCGTACAGTTGGCCGGATTGCGAGAGGTACGCGGGGTCGCCGTAGAAATCGGTTTCGAACAGGGTGCTCGTGCCTTCGACTGCGTTGCCGGTGAACAGCGGCGCGTCCATTTGCATGAAACCATTCTTTTGGAAAAAGCTGTGGATGGCAAAAATCATGCGGTTGCGGATGCGCATGATGGCCCATTGGCGACGCGTGCGCAACCACAAATGACGGTGGTCCATCAAAAAGTCAACGCCGTGTTCTTTCTTCGAGATCGGATATTCTTCGGCCACGTGGTAGACTTTCAAATCGCTCGCTTGCAACTCGTGTCCACCCATTTGCTTTTCGTCTTTCACCACGAGGCCGGTCACCTCGAACGAGCTTTCCATCGACAACGACTTCGCCGCTTCGAAGGCTTCCGCCGGTACTTTCGCTTCGTCCACGACCACTTGCATGTAACCGCTGCCGTCGCGCATCACCACGAAGAACAACCCCTTGCCGGAACGTTTGTTCGCCACCCAACCTTTGAGCGTCACCGTTTGTCCGACGTGTTGCCCGATATCGTTTATGAATGCAGAAGCCATGATGATACGCTTGAAATTTTAGCGCGGCAAAATTAGCCGATAGCCGTTAGGTGGTGGCTGTTAGCTTTTTGTCTGCCGCGAGCCGACGAGCGTGTCGATACGCGTTCAGCCGAGACCGTCAACCACCAAGGCGTTTTGCGTTGGACAATCGGCGATCGGGCGCTTAGAACTTAGGTCTCGTAGAGTATTTTTACCCGCGTATACCCGATGATCAGGCAAGGACAATTCCTCAAGCAGCTCCAGAAGCTTTCGCCGCAGCAGATTCAGTTCATGAAGTTGCTTCAGATCCCAACGGTCAACATCGAAGAGCGCATCAAGGAAGAAATGGAAGCCAACCCCGCGCTCGAAGAAGGCGAGGAAGAAGGCGACGAGCTGAAAGAAACGCAGGACGAGGATTTGCTGCCGACGGCGATGGAAGACGAAGCACCGGTGGACGTTGCGCCGACGGACGAGCGGGTTGGTGAGGAAACGCCTGCGACGGAAGAATTCGAAACCGCCGAACAGGAACGCGCCGAGGCCGACGACACCGACTTTTCCGATTACCTGGACGAAGGCGACGTGGCGGACTACAAACTCGCCGGCGAGCGCGACCCGAACGACGAAGACGAGACACGGTCGACGCCGGTGGTGCTTCAGCGCTCGTTCCACGAATACCTCGAAAGCCAACTGTTGATGCTGGACTTCGACGAACGTCAGGAGAAACTCGCGCAATACATCGTGGGTTCCATCGACGACGACGGTTACATGCGCCGTCCGTTGGACGCGATGGTGGACGACATCATGTTGTCGCTGAACGTGAGCTCGGACGAAAAAGAACTGGAAGCGCTGCTCAAGAAAATTCAAACGTTGGATCCGCCCGGCATCGGCGCACGGACGTTGCAGGAATGTTTACTGTTGCAACTCGATCGCGTGACCGAACACCTCGACCTGGTGGAAGCGGCGCGCAAAGTGATCGTTCAATACTTCGACGAGTTCGTCAAGAAACACTACGAGAAAATTCAACGCCGCCTGGACCTCGACGACGAGACGTTCAGGATGGTGATCGAAATGATTTTGCGGTTGAACCCGAAGCCCGGATCCGCGTACGAAGGCTCGGGCGGCACCGAAACGTTTTTGCTTCCGGATTTTTACGTGACCAACAACGACGGCGAACTCGAACTGCAATTGAACGGCATCAACGTTCCGGACCTGCGCATTTCCAATTCGTTTAAGGAAATGATGCGCGATTATTCCGCCGGCGCGAAGAAAGACAAGAAGCAGAAAGAAGCGGTGATGTTCATCAAACAGAAAATTGATTCCGCCAAGTGGTTCATCGACGCCATCCGTCAACGCCAGCAAACGCTGATGCTCACGATGCGTGCAATACTCGATTACCAGAAAGAATACTTCCTCACGGGTGACGACACGAAGCTGCGACCGATGATTTTGAAAGACATCGCTGATAGGATTCACATGGACATTTCGACCGTGTCGCGCGTCGCGAACAGCAAGTACGTCCAGACGGAATTCGGCACGTTCAAGTTGAAATCGTTTTTCTCGGAGTCGTTGAGCACGGAAAGCGGCGAAGAAGTGTCGACGCGGGAAGTGAAGAAGATTTTGACCGATTTGATTTCAGCGGAGAGCAAGAAGAAGCCGTTGAGCGACGAGAAACTGACGCAGTTGCTAAACGACAAAGGCTACAACATCGCGCGGCGCACCGTTGCGAAATACCGCGAGCAGCTCGACATTCCCGTTGCGCGACTGCGCCGTCAACTTTAATGAACCCGTTCCTGAAATTCTCTTCGAAATTTTTGTCGGTGATTTTTCACCCGCTGCTTTTGCCGACTTACGCGTTCGTGATGATCGTGTTGAGCCAACCGTTTTTGTTCGCGGCTTACGAAGGACGGGAGTGGGTGATCGTGCTGCGCGTGTTCGTCAACACGTTTATTTTTCCGGTGATCTGCTTGCTGTTGTTGTGGCGGTTGGGTTGGTTGAAGTCGATCGAAGCGCAGGAACGCGAGGACCGCATCGCGCCGTACATCTGCATCGGCACGCTTTACATCTGGACGTACGTGTCGTTCCGCAAATCGTCGGACCCGCAAATATTGAACATCGTGTTGCTCGGCTCGTGCATTTCGTTGTTCGGCTGTTTTCTGTTCAACATTTTTTCGAAGATCAGCATCCACGCCGCCGGCTTCGGCGCCTTGGTGGTGATCGCCGCGCTGAACATCTGGATGTCGGCGTTCGACGTGCGTTGGGTGTTGCTGACGGTGATTTTACTCGCCGGCATGGTGGGTAGCGCGCGGTTGTATTTGCAGAACCATTCGTTGAAAGAAGTGATGACGGGTTATATGGTCGGCATGGCGGCGCAGATGGTCGCGTTCAACTTCTTCTAAGCCACCGTTTTTTATTCTTCCTCCAACCTCGTCACACGAATACGCTTCACGCGGTGACCGTCGAGCTGCAACACTTTGAAACGGAAATTCTTGTAGCTGAATTCTTCGCTCACTTCGGGAATGTCGCCGGAGAGCTCCATCACCAAGCCGCCTAAGGAATCTACGTCGCCTTTGATGTCTTCGAACGGCGCGTCGCGGATTTGCATGATGCGGTACACGTCGTTCAACAACACTTTGCCTTCGAACATGAACGTGTGATCGTCGATGCGTTTGTATTCGAACTCGTTGCGCTCGTCCAGTTCATCGCGGATCTCGCCGATGATTTCTTCGAGGATGTCTTCGAGCGTCACCAAACCCGCGGTGCTGCCATATTCGTCGATCACGATGGCTTGGTGGATTTGTTTGGCTTGAAACTCGATGAGCAACTCCGCGATGCGTTTCCCTTCCGGCACGAAAAACACCGGACGGATGAATTCCTTCCAATCGTGCCGGTGACCGTCCTGTAGAAACGTGAGCATGTCTTTCGTGTAAAGCGTGCCGACCACGTTGTCCAACGATTCCTTGTAAACCGGTATGCGCGAGTACGCGGACTCTTTCACCACCCGAACCACTTCGTCGAACGTTAACGTGTCTTCCAACGCGACGATGTCGGGACGCGGTTTCATGATTTGCTTGACCTGGATGGAGCCGAACTTCATGATGCCTTTGAGCAACTTCACTTCCTGCGTCGATTGCGCGTCGCCGCTGTTGTCCACGCCGGGTTCCTGCGCGATCGTTAAGTCGGTCACGGGATTGTTGATGCTCTCGTCGACTTTGCGTTGGGAATACAACATCAAACGACCGAACGGGTACAACGCGCGAATGAGCAAACCGAGCCCCGGCAACAACGCCAACGTCCAACCCACGTTTCGTTTTTCCGCCAACGCGTTGGGAATCACGTGCACGAGCAAAATCATCAGCAACGCGACGAGGAATATTTCCGGAAGAAACGGCCACCAGATGTTGTTGATCGGCCAAGTCACGTCCAACGAAATGTAAGTAAGCATCACGATCAAGCCGGTCGAGAACAACGTCAGCAAAATGTTGATCGCCGCAACGAGCAGGCGCGGGTGTTCGAGGAGCTTTTGAAAGTTGGCGTACGCGCGTTTCGAACGGCGGTTGAGCGCTTCGAGGTCGCGTGGGCTGTAGGAGAACAGCGCTTTTTCCGCGCCGGCGAGCAGCATCGTGCTGAACGCGAAGAACAAACAAAGAAGAATGCTGACGAGCAGCGAGGTCGGGAAATCAGACCAGTTGATACTTAATAAAACGCCGACCCAAATGAACATCGGGTCGGCGTCGGTACTATGAGGTTCCAAGTTTCGGTGCGTTGGTGAGAATTGTAAAACTAGGGGAAAGTGAAAAACTAAAAACTAAAAGTGAAAAACGAAAAATGGAATGCGCTTTCGCAACAAACCATTTTTCGTTTTTAGTTTTTCGTTGTTAGTTCTAAAACGGTAAGTCGTCCATTTGATCGTTTCCACGACCGTTGCTTGCGGCAACGGGTTGGCTGATGGAAACGTTGCTGTCGGATTGTTGCTGGTAGGTGCCGCCGTTCGGGCTGTCCGAACGTTTGTCCAACATCGAAATGGTGTCGGCGACGATGTCGGTGCGGTAGCGTTTGTTGTTGTCTTTGTCGGTCCAGCTCGTCGTTTTCAATTTGCCTTCCACGTACACCATCGAGCCTTTGTGCATGAATTTGCCACAGATCTCAGCCAGTTGACGCCATGCGACGATGTTGTGCCATTCCGTTTGGTCGTGGCGCACGCCTTCGCGGTCTTTATAGCTTTCGGTGGTGGCGAGGGGGAATTTGGCAACCACGGTGCCGCCTTCGAGGGTTTGTACTTCCGGATCGCGTCCGAGGTTTCCGATCAGGATCACCTTGTTTACTCCTTTCATCTTGTTTGAATTGGTTTTGGTCTTTATTGAATTGGTTTAATCTTTAGCGTAGGAGGGAGGAGGAACGAATTAGTGGAGAGTTGAGAGTTGAAAGTGGAGAGTTGGCTTGCGCCGAAGTGCATTTAACTCTCAACTCTCCATTCTCAACTCTCCACTGATTTTACTAAACGGTTTAGCAAATGTAATGCTTTTTCAGGTAATTGTCAATGGGTTTGGGAAATGCAATTTCTTTAAGCGATGCCGTGGCGATGGGTTTGAAATGTTTCGAGAGATGTTTAAATGTCTTATTGGAGACTTGCGAACGGTGGAAGTGGATGAAAAGTTTCTGGTGCGACAACGCGTGCTTTTGCTTTTCGACGTGTTCCCGTTTAAACGCTTGACCACCAACCCATTCTTGAACAACTTTTCTTTTTACCAAGCCGGAGAACGTCGCGTTGCCGTTGGTTTCCAACATTGGAAAATCGTAAAGTCCTTTCCAGATGTCGTTTTCAAGCCGTTGTTTCATCAATAACTGACCGTTGTGTTCCATCACGAAGTAATGCAAGTGCCTTTCTTTCAACACCATGCGCTTCGCAACAACCGGAAAGTCCGAAACCAGTTTTTGCTTGAACGCGAGGCAATGCTTTTTCATCGGGCACGTCGGACAAGCGGGATTCGACGGCGTACAAACCGTTGCTCCGAAATCCATAATCGCCTGATTGTAAACTGCTGGCTGTAATTTGTCGATGAGTTTTTGAGCCAACTCGCTTATCGCGCGTTTCCCTTTCGTCGTGTCAACCGGCTCTTCAATCGCAAAAACCCTAGAAATAACCCGCATCACGTTGCCGTCCACCACCGCATGCGGTTTGTTGTACGCGAACGACGCAATCGCCGCCGCCGTGTAAGTGCCGATTCCTTTCAAAGCCACCAACCCGTCAAAATCCTCCGGAAACTTCCCGTTTAACTCGTTGGCAACGGTTTTTGCAGTGAAATGGAGGTTTCGAGCCCGATTGTAATAACCCAAACCAGCCCAATCCAACATCACTTTCTCTTCCGGCGCGTTCGCGAGGTCAAAAACCGTCGGGTAATTGGTGGTGAATTTCTCGTAATACGGCAGCCCCTGCTTCACCTGCGTTTGCTGAAGCATTATTTCCGAAAGCCAAATCTTGTAAGGGTCCTTGATTCCTTTCCACGGCATGGGACGGTCGCGGGTTTTTTCCCAAGCCATGAGGTCACGCGTAAATCGCCTCATTTCGTTGTTAGCAACCGCTTTTTGCGTCATTCCGTTGCAAAATACATCTGAACCGCTGATTGAAGCTGATTCAAATGATTTCCCCATGATTAATGCACGAGACCGCAGAGTGCCGCGGCGCTTTAATGCATTAAAAGAGGGTCACCAAGGCTTTGATGTGCTGCCACCAAGCGGTTTGATCACGAAGCAGAAACTCGGCGTCAGCGGAGGATGCGTCAACGAACGAAAGTTCAATAACACTCTGCTACGAAGGCAATAAGAGCGAGTCGTGCGGCTGGTTCCCGTTGCACCGCGCCAAAGCGGTTTGCAACGGTGCACTTTTCTTTGGTTCTTTCTTTTGTGCACGCAAAAGAAAGAACGGAAAGCAAAAGTCAAGCGATCACGCGGAATGCACGCAGACAGATCCTTCGCGTTGCTCAGGATGACAAAATCAAAACGCCTTGGTGGAGAACCCAACACTTAATGAATAACCAACAAGTAACCACCGCACTGTCTTCTAAAAACCTCGCCGAATAAATTGTGTATCATTCTGTTACATTCATTTCCGCGTCTGCGATTTTTATCTCACTTTTGCAATCCTCAAATTTTAACCTCCACCAATCGAACTGCCTTAACCGATGAGAAAAGCGGACCTCATAAACCGGATTTCGGAAAAAACCGGTGTTCCCAAAGTAGACGTGCTCGTAGCCATGGAATCGTTTTTCAAAGAAGTGAAAGACAGTTTGCGCGAAGGCGAAAACGTGTACGTGCGTGGGTTCGGCTCCTTCATCGTTAAAAAACGCGCCGAGAAAATCGGTCGCAACATCAAAAAAGGCGAATCGATCGTGATTCCGGAGCATTTCATTCCGGCGTTCAAACCGGCGAAAGCGTTCGCGGAAAAAGTGAAGAACGGCAACAAAGCGAAGCAGGAGGAAAGCCTCAAGCAACGCGAACCCGTGGACGGCGACGACGAATAAGACGTTTGAAGTGTGAAGTTTCGTCCCGTCATATTGTTTCCGATAGCCCTCGTTCTGGTCGCGCTGATTTACGCCTTTGGCGAAACGCGCATCAAGCCCGACGCCAAAGCCAACGCCGGCATGCGTCCGCCGATGGCTGGGATGACGTCGCACCGCGGCACCGAAACGGAAGAGTCCTTAAAACACGTGTTGGGGAAGGCGACGGAAACGTTGGAACCAAAACAAGCCGATACGGTTAGAACACTGACCCAACAAGCCGAAGCCATCACCGGACCGGCGAAAGCCGACGCGTACAAAAAGCTCGCGGGTTACTGGTTGCGCACCGGCAATTACATCACCGCCGGTTACTACCACAGCCTCGCCGCCGACGCGAATCCGACCGACACGGAAGAGCGTCAACTCGCAGCCAGAATGTTGGCAATGGGAATCAACGGCGCAGGCGACACGACCGCGAGAATGTTCGCCGCCGACAGAGCGATTCACCAATACGAAGAGCTCATCAAAGTCGACACGGCGAACACGCAAGCGAAAGTCGAGCTGGCGTTGGTGTACATCGAAGGTTTGAACGACGTGATGACGGGTGTGTTGAAGCTCAAAGACGTAGAGAAAATCGACCCGAACAACGAAACGATGAACCTAACGCTTGGACGATTGGCTGTCGTTTCGGGTCAATTCGACAAAGCTATCCCGCGTCTGGAAAAGCTCATCAAGCAACATCCGGACAACGCCGAAGCCTACGTACACCTCGCGGAAGCGTATCGGGCAACGGGACAAAAAGACAAAGCGCTGGCGGAACTCGAAGCGTGCAAACGCGTCGTAAAAGACTCGCCGGAAGCCGTCAAACAAGTACAACAAATCATTACCTCAATAAAAAATTCTTAAACATGCCTTGCGGAAAAAAACGTAAACGTCATAAAATCGCCACGCACAAGCGCAAAAAACGCCTGCGTAAGAACCGTCATAAAAAGAAGAAAGTCTAGTCAGTTAGCTAATAGCTTATAGCCGTTGGCTGTTAGCTTTTCAATGCGTCGTTGAACGACACAACGTGCGTGTCACACTGAGCCTAGAGTTTACCCTGAGCTTGTCGAAGGGAAGTGTGATTGCCATCAAGTTGAATCGAAGCGAACCTTCGACAACGTGTCCACCAAGGCGTTGAAAAGCTAACAGCCGATAGCCATCAGCAACAGCTAATCCCCGCTCCTTACCATCGTTTATCCAACGGACCGTTTCGTCCGTTTATTAAAAACACATGGAGCACCTAAACATCAATGGCAACCCGTGAACTGATTATCAACTCGGCGGACGCCGGCGTTGAGATTGCGCTGTTAGAAGACAAACGCCTCGTAGAACTCCACCGCGACGTCGCCGGTCAGACCTTCAACGTCGGCGACATCGTGTGGGCTTACGCCGCCAAATTGTTGCCGTCGCTGAACGCGGCGTTTATGGAAATCGGTCACCAGAAAAACGGTTTCCTCCATTACTCCGACCTCGGTCCCAACGTGCGCTCGCTGATGAAATACAGCAAAGCCGCCTTCGACGGCGTCGCGCCAAACGACCTCAACGGTTTCAAACTCGAACCCGAAACGGTGAAGACCGGCAAGATGGCGTCGATCCTCCAAAAGCGTTCGCCGCTGCTCGTTCAAATCACCAAGGAACCCATCTCCACCAAGGGTCACCGGTTGTCGTCGGACATTTCGCTGCCGGGACGCTTCATGGTGCTGATGCCGTTTTACAACCACATCAACATCTCCAAAAAAATCGACGCGCCGGACGAACGCAAACGGCTGCAGCGGTTGATGGAAAGCATCAAACCGAAAAACTTCGGTGTCATCATGCGCACGAACGCCGCCGGCAAATCCGTCGCGGAGCTGCACGAAGAAATTCTGACGTTGATGAACCGTTGGAAGGAAATGACGCTGGCGTTGCGCGGCGCACAACCGCCGAAGAAAGTGCTTTCCGAAATGGACAAGACGTCTACGATTCTCCGCGATTTGCTCGACCCGAGTTTCAACCGCATCGTCACCAACGACAAGGAATCGTACGACGAAATCAAAACCTACATCGCCAAGTCCGCGCCGGACAAAACTGACATCGTTCAACTGTACAACGGCAAGGTTCCCATCTTTGATCAGTACGAAGTCACCAAGCAAATCAAAGCGACGTTCGGCAAGACCGTGCAAATGGCAAGCGGCGCGTACCTCGTGATCGAACACACCGAAGCGTTGCACGTGATCGACGTCAACTCCGGCAACAAAATGTCGAACGACGGCGGACAAGAAAACAACGCGCTCAAAATTGACCTCGAAGCCGCCGAAGAAATCGCACGTCAACTGCGCTTGCGCGACATCGGCGGCATCATCGTCATTGACTTCATCGACGTGCGCGACCCCGCCAACAAAAAGCAGGTGTACGACACGTTGAGCAAAGCGATGCAACCCGACAAAGCGCGCCACACGATTTTGCCGATGTCGAAGTTCGGTCTTGTACAAATCACGCGCGAACGCATCAAGCCTCAGCTCAACATCGAAACCGCCGAAGTGTGTCCCACCTGCAACGGCGAAGGCACCATCGGCGCGTCCATTTTGCTGATGGACAAAATCGAGAAAGACCTGCAGATGATTATGCAGCAGCAGAATCAGAAAAAGTTAAGCTTGGTGGTGCACGAATACGTCGAAGGTTACCTCAAGAACGGCGGTATGTTCCGGTCCATCCAGTGGAAATGGTATTTCAAATACAAACGCTGGATCAACCTCGACTCCACCGAAAGCATGGCGCTCACGGAATACCATTTCTACGACGCGCAAGGCGAAGAGATCGAAGTCGGTAACGCCGCAGCGGCTGTCGCGAAATAAGTTATTTCCGCGCGTCGCTTCCCCAGTGTAGTTTCTTAGCCAACGTCTGTAAGAAATTGTGATCCGGTAACCGCACGAGGTTGAATTGGTGTTCGCATTTTTTCACCGCGAGCTGGTACGTCGTGTCGATCGTTTCGTAACGGGAATCCAACGTGCACAAATAGTTGACGCTGCGTCCGGCAATTTCAAACGAGATGACCGAGTTGTCCGGCACCACGATTGGACGGACGTTCAGGTTGTGCGGAGCGATCGGCGTTAGAATAAAATCGGACGACGACGGCGCCATGATCGGACCACCGCAGCTTAACGAGTAAGCCGTACTTCCCGTTGCCGTGGACACGATCAAACCGTCAGCCCAATACGTGTTCAGAAATTCGCCGTTCAGGTACGCGTTGATCGTGAGCATCGTGGCGGTGTCTTTCTTCACGATGGTAAACTCGTTCAAGCCGTAATTGACTTCGCCAAACAACGCGGAATTCGATTCGAGCGCGATCATCGTGCGTTTGTCCGTGACGTAAGTGCCGCTTGCCAACGCGTCGAGTGCAAGGTTCACTTCGTCTTTACCGATGTTGGCGAGAAATCCCAAGCGACCGATGTTGATGCCGATGACGGGGATGTTGTAGTTGCGAACAAACGAAACCGTATCGAGCAACGTGCCGTCGCCGCCGAGCGAAAACATAAAGTCGACGTCGGTGCGGATGTCTTTGTGCGAGCCGAACGCGTTGAACGACTTGGGCACGTCGACGAAATCGTGCAGTTCTTTTAAGTACGGTCGGTGGACCAACACGTCGATGTGAC
>Ga0070659_100002887_pt1 | contig 12229 bp, 10 predicted proteins | sample KBSC23metaG_FD_64666 | JGI IMG/M metagenome (GOLD analysis project Ga0070659, IMG submission 64666) | Corn rhizosphere microbial communities from Kellogg Biological Station, Michigan, USA - KBS C2-3 metaG | ecosystem: Host-associated > Plants > Roots > Rhizosphere > Soil ...
GAAAGTAATGCAGCGCCGTCGTGCCGGATTTTTGCGCGCCGGCTAGAATGAAGTCGAGGCGGCTAATCTTTTTGCGGCGCCTGGTCCGGAACATTATGGCAAATGTAAGCCAAATTTCCGTGTGCGGGCGATTGTATTTCGCGAAGCTTTGGAGTGCGGGGGCGTCCCCAGACCGCTTTTGCACGTGGCGCGCAGTTGGAGGAAAGCGACGGGAGTACGCGTCGCACTCCGAAAGCACTTCGTGCGAAATGAATGCTGTCAGTTGTCGCTTTTGCCTCTGCCCTTTATGGTCCGCGCATGCTAAATCGATCTCAGGCGTTTTTTCGATGTTCACTTTTATTTCTTGGCATCTCATTGAACTCATCCCTTTTAGCCGATGAAGGCATGTGGCTTTTCAACGCGCCGCCGCTGAAACAACTTCGAGAAAAATACCAATTCGAGCCGTCGCCGCAGTGGCTCGAACATCTCCAAAAAGCCAGCGTTCGCTTCAATTCCGGCGGGAGCGGATCCTTCGTTTCGCCGAACGGCCTCGTCATCACAAACCATCACGTCGGCGCCGACACTTTGCAGAAGATCGGCAGCGCCGAACACAATTATCTGAAGGACGGTTTCTATGCGAAAACGCAGGCCGATGAAATCAAATCCACTGATTTGGAGCTGAACGTCCTAATGTCCATCGAGGACGTAACCGCGCGCGTTGCTGGCGCAGTAAAACCGGGCGTGTCGAGCGATCAGGCTTCCACTGCCCGCAACGCGGCCATTGCCGCCATTGAAAAGGAAAGCAAAGACAAAACCGGATTGCGATCCGATGTGGTCACACTCTATCAAGGCGGCGCGTACCACCTTTATCGCTACAAACGTTATGATGATGTGCGGTTGGTCTTCGCGCCTGAGCAGCAAATGGCCTTCTTTGGCGGTGACCCCGATAACTTTGAGTATCCCCGGTATGATCTCGATATCTGTCTTTTTCGTGTGTACGAAAATGGCCAGCCAGCAAAGATCGAGCACTTCCTCAAATTCAATTCCAATGGGCCGAACGACGGCGAACTGATTTTTGTAAGCGGCAGTCCCGGCAAAACCGACCGGCAGCTCACCCTGGATGAGATGGCCGACATGCGAGATCGCAATCTGCCGTACTTCCTGAACATGTTTTATCGTCGCGAAGTGCTGGAATCGGCTTACAGCGCGCGTTCATTCGAAAACGCACGCAGAGCGCGCGACGACTTGTTCGGAAATCAAAACAACCGGAAACGGTACAACGGTTATCTGGCCGGGCTGCTTGATCCGCAAATCTGGTCGGCGCTGGAAGCGCGCGAACGAAAACTGCGCGACGCGATTGCGCGCGATTCGAGATTCAAATCCGCACTTTCTGCGTACGACCGAATCAAGCGTGCCCAGGCTGAGATTGTGAAGAACGCGCCGGTGTACAATTATCTCGAGCAGGAACGGCCGGGCATCGTTGGTTACCGCCCGCCGCGAGCCTTCGCGGGGGATCTTTTCAAGTATGCGCGTCTGCTGCTGCGCGCAGCCGATGAGCGCGCGAAGCCTAACGGAGAACGGATCCCGATGTTTCGTGACAGCGCACGCGAATCGTTGGAACTGGACCTGTTTTCCAGCGAACCGATCTATGACGATTACGAGATTTTGGAACTCACAGACTCGTTGACCGATTTCGCCTCTGCCTTCGGCGAAGACAATCCGCTGGTAAAAAAAGTGCTCGCTGGGAAGTCACCGCACGCGCGAGCGGTTGAGCTTGTCTCAGGAACAAAGCTCAAGGACGCGGCCGCGCGGAAAGATCTCTACGGCAAAGACGCAGCCGCACTGCAGGCGGCACACGATCCGATGATCGATCTAGCGCGCTTGATCGATGCGCAAGCCAGAGAAGCGCGAAAGACTTTCAACGGACAGGATGAAATCAAAAAACAAGCGTATGCAGATAGTGCGAAGGCGCGGTTTGCTATTGAAGGCGCGAGCAGTTATCCGGATGCGACTTTTACGTTGCGGCTCTCCTACGGAACGGTGCGCGGTTACGAGCAGGACGGAAAGCAAATCCCCGCGTTCACCGATTTTGCCGGTCTATATCAGCGCGCGGCCGAACACGATAACCGACCACCATTTGACCTGCCAAAACGTTGGCTCGACAAGAAATCGGAGCTCAATCTGGCAACCAAATATGATTTCGTCTCCGACACAGATATTATCGGCGGCAATAGCGGCAGCCCTGTGGTGAACAAGGCAAACGAATTCGTCGGCATCATTTTCGACGGCAATATTCAATCACTGGTGGCCGACTGCACTTACACCGACACGCAGTCGCGTGCCGTATCTGTCGATTCGGCTGCGATCATCGAAGCGCTTCGAAAGGTGTATGACGCGCAGCCGCTGGTTGATGAATTGGAAGGCAGGAGGTAACGCAATGTTCTCATTCCGAGCAGAGTCGAGGAATCCCGCGATGTGACCAATTGGTTTCGCCGCGGGATCCTTCGACGTATCCCGCGTGTGCGGGACCCGCTCAGGATGACAATCCTATGGCAGTTGTTTAAGCAACGTCTTCCAGCGTGCCCAAGCTTCGTCGCGAGCCTTCTTGTCGGCTTCGCGAACGGCGGGATTGGTGGGTTCACCTGTGCGCATGAAACCGTGGCCGGCGCCTTTGTAGATGACCGGCTCATACTTTTTCCCGGCGGTTTTCATTAGTTCCTCCGCTTTGGGAATCGTCGCGTCCACGCGCGCGTCATTTTCGGCGTAAAAACCATATACCGGGCACGGAATGTTTTTTACTTTGTCGGCTGAATCTGCAGCCGTTCCGTAGAACGAGTAGGCAGCCTTCAGTTTCGGATTCTCATTCGCATACGCGAACGTCACGCCCCCGCCCCAGCAGAATCCACACACTGCCAGCGTGCCGTTACATGATGGAATCTTCGTCAGGGCGTAATCGGCCGTCGCGTCGAGGTCTGTTTTTACCTGCTCCTGCGACAACCCGGACGTTGCTTTACGAGCAGCGTCAAGGTCCTCGAACTTTTGGCCGTGCAAATCGGGCGCGATCGCAATCACACCGTTTTCGGCCAGTTGGTCGCACAGGCTACGGACCCAATCTGTGAGTCCAAAAATCTCGGTGACTACAAGAAGAGCCGGCGCTTTGTCTTTGCGCTCGGGATAAACGACAAACGCCTTAATTTTGCGGTCGCCGGATTTGATGTCTACCCAATCGGCGTGGCGAGGTGAGTTGTTCAACCGGTCGCGACCGAAATCCTTGATTTCTTCGGCTACAAGCCCCGAGCCAGCGAGAAGCACCAGCCCGAACACAAAGTGTTTCATAACGAGCACCAAACGTCGATTTCCGAAACCTAGCTAGCCGGCTTGGTCTTACGCAACATCACATCGAAGCTCCAAGCGCCGGGCCCATAAAGAAAGATGTAAAAGAAAAGAAAGCAGTAGACGACGGCCAGTTCGCCTTTGTTAACGATAGGTAAGATACTGCCTTTGGCATGCATCATAAAAAATGCCACAGCCATTTCGCCACTGGCGATGAAAGCTGCTAAACGTGTAAACAATCCCACAGCAATGAGGACGCCGGCGGCGATTTCGATCCAACCGCCGACTAACATGAGCGGCGGCAATGCCTCACTGGGTGCGCCTGGAGGCTTGAACCATCCAAAGATTTTCTGTGCACCGTGACAGAAAAACATAAGGCCAACGACCAGTCGCATAACGGAATAGAACGGAATCGCATACCGAGTTAGTGAGTTCATAAGCGTTCAGGCTGAATGATTTCTGGATAAAGTGTCAAGTCGCTTCGCTGTGCGCATCCGCGTCCCGAGGGATGCGGCTGGCGCTATGCTGCTTTCTTGGTCGGGTGCGCTTTTTTCGAGCGCGATTTGCCTTTGCTTTTTCCTTTCGCTCCACTTTGTTCGAGGCTCTTTTGCAAAACTGACACCAGGTCGATTACCTTTGTTGGCTTGGGCGCTTTCCTCGGTTTCTCTTCGATTTCCTTGCCGCCGGCTTCCACTTTTTCCTCGATCACGTCCATGAGTGCCTCGCGATAATCGTCCTTGTATTTCTCAGGCTCCCATTTCGAAGTCATGCTGCCGATAAGTGATTTGGCCATGTTCATTTCCCGCTTGCCGACTTCCGTTTTCTTCGGGACATGAAGCTTGTCCGGGTCGGCAAGCTCATCTGCGAAGTGCATCAATTCTAGAACGAGCGCGCCATCCTCCGGCTTAACTCCAGCCAAATACTGCCGCGTTTTGATGACAACCTTGGCGACGCCCACCTTGTTCGTGTCTTTTAACGCGTCTCGCAGGAGCGCGTACGCTTTGTCTCCGCCTTTCTGCGGCTCCAGATAGTACGGCTTATAGAAATACATCGGATCGATCTCTTCCAGATCGACGAAGTCCTGGATGTCGACAGTCTGCGTGGCTTCGAGATCGACTCGCTGAAAATCTTCCTCCCGCAGCACGACGTATTTGCCTTTTTCGTACTCGTAGCCCTTGACGATCTGGTCCCAGGGAACCTCCTTGCCGTCTTTTTCAGCAACGCGTTTGTAATTAACCGGGCTCAGATCCGTCTTGCGCAGGAGACGAAACTTCAGTTCTTCGCTCCGCGTAGCTGAATAGAGCGCGATCGGTATGTTGACCAATCCGAAGCTGATGCTGCCCTTCCAAATCGTTCGTGGCATACAGATTGTAATTCGCATGGCGACGCTGTAGCGGCGGTCTATGACCACCGATCCACGGAAGTGCGATAGCATTCGGCGCTCACAGGAGCGCCGGCTACAGTGATCCGATCAGGCCGCCAGTTCGAGATCCCGGCGCGAGATGCCGCGCAATTCAAAGAGCCGAATCAGCGTCTCTTCGATCAAGTTGTTTGGACAAGATGCGCCGGCAGTGATGCCGATTACAGCCGACCCGTTCGGCAACCAGAAGTGGGAAACGACTTCGCGTTTTTCGTGTAAGTTGTAATGCTTGATTTCCGTGGCGGAAACGAGCCGCGAAGCGTTCAGCACAAAATATGTCGGCAACTTCTCTTCGCCCATCTCAGCGAGGTGCGATGTGTTCGAGCTGTTGTATCCGCCAACAACGAGCAACAAATCCATGCGAACATTCAGCAATTCGCGCAATGCATCCTGCCGCTCTTGTGTAGCGCCGCAGATCGTGTCGAAGAAGCGGAAATTCTTCTGTGCAAGTTCAGGGCCGTCGCGATCGATCACTGCCTGGCGAATTCGGCGTTGCACTTCCTCGGTTTCGCCGCGCAACATTGTCGTCTGATTCGCCACGCCCACGATTTCCAGGTGCACGTCGGGATCAAATCCCGGCGAGTGCGCGCCTCCGAATTTCTCGAGGAACGCCTGTTTATCGCCGCCGTGTCGGATGTAATCGCAAACGTAATCTGTGTCGGCGAGCGTTAGGACCACGACGTAGTGTCCGCCGCCGTCGCCGAGCGCGCGGGAGCTAGTGGCCTTCGTCTCTTCGTGCTCCGCCTTGCCGTGAATAATGGAAGTCACCGACTCACTCGCGTATTTGCGCACCCGCTTCCAAACGCTCATCACGTCGCCGCATGTGGTATCAACAATCTGGCAGCCGCGATCCTTGATCTGTTGCTGAATCGACAATTCGGTTCCAAATGCCGGCACGATGACAACGTCGTCGGGGCCGAGATCAGTGATGTCCGCCTCCTTATTTCTGCCGGTGAGATTTTTGATCCCTAACGAGGCGATTTGATGATTGACCTCCGGGTTATGAATAATTTCTCCCACAATGAACAGGCGGCGATCCTTGAAAACCTTGCGCGCGGCGTATGCGAGATCGATCGCGCGTTCGACGCCATAACAGAAACCAAACTGCTTCGCCAGGCGCACTGTCGTATCTCCCACCGAAATGATTCCCCCAGCGCGCCGGACCTTTTCGATGATATCGCTGCGGTAGTGTGACTCAACCTGTTGCTGCACGGCCGCCATGACGTCGGGCGTGCGCAAGTTCACTCTCTGGCGGGCAGTTGTGCCACTCGAAATCAGGTTCGTGCTCATGGCGTCCGTTAACGTAACCCGAACCGGCCGTTTTCCAATGGCCGGCCATTCGACCGCGATCTGCTTATCTGCAGACGATCACTGGTCGACCAGCAGTGGGCCAGGAGGATCGTTAAACCAGCTGGAGGACATCAAATACGAGCGTGGCGGGTCCGGATCGCGGCTTTGATCGAGCCGGAGAACCATGCTGCCATATTTCGCATCTTCGGGTAGCGAGCCTGCGATTTCCACCGGCGTACCGATCCGGGCCAGGGCAAAGAGTCGAGCAGCCGCTTCCTTATGGAGGCGAACGCAGCCATGCGTATGCGGCACAGGCCAGACAAATCCTTCATGAAATCCATAGGCCGGGGCGAATTCGCACCAGTAGGCCATCGGATAACCTCGGTCCGGCTCGCTCTGCCGGCGACGCTCTTTTTGTTTGCTGTAAATGGTGAAGTGACCATGCGGGGTTGGGCTACCAGGCTTGCCCACGTTGGCCTGAGCAGCCATCAACAGCCGGTCTCCTTCCATTACATACAGGTTTTGCGTTGAGGTGGAGAGTTTCACTTTCACGTTCGACGGATCGTGCGGTTTGTAAGCCGTCACATGATAATTACTTCCACCGGTCACCTTTCCTGTTGCGCAACCGGTAAGTAGTAACAGTGAACTGCCAGCCCCCAGCAGAGTTAATCGGTAAAGATGTCGCATACGGGCATACTGGATAAAGATTAGACAGCGTTTTGTCAAGCTGCCCTCAAGTTGAAGCCGGGTCGAAATCCTTCTCCAGAAAACGCCGCAAACACGCGCGAATCACACAATGAAAATCGCCAGGAAGGCGACTTCAATTGCGAGGCCTTCGTGAATGTTTCGCCCGAGGTGATCTCGCAATTCTTCGAGTGAACGAATCCGCCGTAAGATTTCGGTGGTACTAAATCGGGTTGCGAGCGTGGCGGTTTCCTGTTTCGCAGCTGGGATATCGCGTTGTGCCACCTCGTTGCTGGCGCGCAGAACGTCGGTCCACCAGGCGAACAACGTTTCGACCAGCGCGGCGCGTCGTTGCAGGTAAAGACTTTCGGTCAACGCCTTGTAGTATTCCTCCCGTTCTTCCAGCCAGGCGCCGTCGGTCGCATCCTTGTAACGCGTTTGCTCCTGTTTTAACGCGCCATCAGTTTCCTGTTTCACCTCCTCGCGTAGCGCTCGGAGCAATTGTTGAAATTCCTGAGCAAGTCGATAGGCAAATTGAACACTCCAGTTCGTTTGGCGGGATGCTTGTTGCAGCAATTTCACGAGTTTTTCTTCCTCTTTCTTGCTCCGAGCCTCGCCATCTGACGCAAGTGGAATAGCGATGCACCGCGAAAGAATCGTTTCCGGGAGAGCCTCGGGCAATGCGCTCAGCAGAAGCAACAGCGAATCCTTTGGCGGTTCTTCAAGTGTTTTCAGAAATGCGTTTGCCGCCTCGGTTTGAAGCCGGTCTGCATCGGGGATGATCGCTACTTTGCGACGGCCGTCCGTTGCTCGCATCTGAAGCGCGTGCTCCAGCTCCCGGATCTGCGCAGTGACGATGCGCCGCGATTTCGATTCCGGACGGGCAATGAAAATCTCGCGCGCTTTAGCTGAAAAAACATCCTTGGTTGCGGTGCCGTTAACCAAACTGGCCAACTCCGCTGCCAGCACTTCCTTTCCGCTGCCCGGAGGCCCAGTGATCAGATATGCATGAGCGAGCCGGTTCTGCTCATAGGCGCGACGCAAAAATTCGAGTGCCGTCGTACGCGCGAAGGCCATTTTAAGGACCGGATGTCTTTGCTAGGACGGAAAAACGAGAAGAAAGCGTTTCCCAAATCTGTCTTTCGATCTGGTCGATGTCGCCGGAGCCATCAATCATAACGATGCGCTTTGGCTCTTGCCTCGCGAGCTCGCGATAGCCTTCGCGAACGCGTTCGTAAAATTCCTCAGGCTGCCGTTCCATCCGATCAGGCTTTCGTACCTCACGCTGCATTCGCGACTGAGCAGTCGCAGCATCGACGTCGAGCACGAAACTGATGTCCGGCACGCAGTCTCCAACAGCGAATGCATTCAAGCGCTCGACGATCTCGCGGTCCAACTTCCGAGCCGCACCTTGGTAAACACTGGTAGAATCGAAAAACCGATCGGCGATCACACACATGTCACGTTTGAGCGCAGGCTGGATTACCTCGCGCACGAGTTGGCTGCGACTCGCCTCAAAAAGGAGCAGCTCGGTCTCGGGCGTCATGTCCGAGTTATGCGGAGCAAATTGCAAGAGCTCGCGGATGCTTTCGCCGATGGGCGTGCCCCCGGGTTCGCGCGTCAGGATGCATGGAACATCGCATCGCTGAAGACGCGCCGCGAGTCTTTCGGCTTGTGTCGACTTCCCACTTCCTTCCGATCCCTCAAACGTGATGAACGGCAGCCGCGGCATTTGCCGATTGTGAAACAAAGCAGCTAAAAAGTCGAATGGGCTTCACAGACATTTTGTCGGCAGACGCCATCTGCCTGATTCAACACATTTGGAAGCTTGTGCTACGCTGTGACATGAAAAATTTTTGGCTGGTGAAACAGGAACCGTCTTCCTATTCGTGGTCCGACTTCGTTGCTGACGGCGACACTAGCTGGACCGGAGTGCGCAATTTCACTGCGCGAAATAATCTCCGCAAAATGCAAAAGGGTGATGAAGTCCTCTTCTATCATAGCGGTGACGAAAAGAGTGTCGTCGGAATTGCTAAAGTGACGCGCACTGCTTATCCGGACACTACGGCAAAGGAAGGCGATTGGTCGACTGTCGATCTTGCCGCAGTTAGACCCCTGGCACGGTCAGTTACACTCCGCGAGATCAAGGCCAATTCGCGGTTGAAAGGAATTCCGTTAGTGCATCTACCGCGCTTATCAGTCATGCCTCTGGCTGGACCAGAGTTTCGGGAAATCGTAAACATGGCCGGACCATAGAACCCAGAGGGTTCGATGAAAATCGACACGCATGCCACGTTGAAATATTCGGAACTCGCCTAACAGCGGCATACGATTAATATCCGGCGACGCGTTGGATAGGCTGGTCAGTGCATTACTAGGGCGTTCGAGAACGGGATCGCTCGCCTTTTTGCCTTGTTCAAAGCTGCCCGAAGACAGAAAATTTGCGACATGAGTACAATTGCGGCAACGGAGTTCCTTCCGCTCGTTGCCACGGCTGGCGCAACGGCAGATTCCGTCGTCGTGTCTCTGCACGACGTCGCTCCTTGCACACAGCAAATCACGAGAACGATTATTTCGGAATTGAGCGCGCACGGCGTGCGCGTTTGTTCAATTCTTGTGGTCCCGGATTATCACCACGCGGGGCCGTTTGCCAAGAACCGCGAATTCGTGAGATGGCTTCAGGCTTTGGAAGCGGACGGGCACGAAGTTGTGATTCACGGCTATTTTCACGAACGCCCGCCTCAGACAAAAGAAACTTTGCGCGACAAATTCATGACCAGATTTTATACCCAAAACGAAGGCGAGTTTTACGACTTGGGCTACGAGGAAGCTCTGCGGCGCATCACCACGGCACGAGATCAATTCCGTGCGCTCGGACTCAAGCCACGCGGTTTTATCGCGCCAGCGTGGTTACTAGGAAGCGAAGCCGAGCAAGCCGTTCGCGATGCGGAATTGGAATACACGACGCGCCTGCGCACGGTAAGTGATCTCCGCTCCGAATCCATCTTTCCGGCGAGAACGCTCGTTTACAGTCTCCACAATAATTGGCGGCGCGCGCTTAGTCGCACTTGGAATGCAGCACTCTTCCGTTTATTGAAGAGCAAACCGCTCTTGCGCATAAGCATTCATCCGCCCGATTATTCTCAGCCGGTCATTTGGAAACAGATTCTGGGGTTCATCACAGCAACAAAAAGTGCGCGGACCGCTACGACGTATCAGGATTGGATCGCCGAACAACGATTAAAGCGAGGCATGTAAAGTGAGCAGGTGCGATTTACATATCCACTCGCGCCATAGTGCGCGATCGGAAGAATGGCTTTTCCGCCGATTCGATTTTCCCGACAGTTATTCCGATCCAAAGCAGTTGTATGACCAGCTGCGCAAACGTGGAATGGATTTTGTTACCATCACCGATCACGACTCGATCGATGGCTGCCTGGAAATTGCGAATCGGCCTCGGACCTTCATCAGCGAGCAGGTTACCACTTATTTTCCAAATGACGCCTGCAAGCTGCACATTTTGGTGTGGGGTATTTCAGAACAGCAGCATCGCGATATCGAAAGTGTGCGCGAAAACATCTTCGATCTGCAGCGGTACCTGCAGCGTGGCCAAATCGCTCACGCAGTCGCGCACCCGCTATACAGTGTGAACGGCAAACTCGAGGCAATGCACCTCGAGCAGCTCATCCTTCTGTTCAAACATTTTGAGGGCATCAACGGTTTGCGCGACGCGCTTCTGAGCGATCTAGCCCAGACTCTTTTCAAGCAATTGACACCAGAGAAGATCGACGTCTTCGCAAATCGTCACGGTGTGGCGCCTACGCATCCGGAGCCGTGGAAAAAAATCCTGGTGGGCGGCTCCGACGACCATGGAGGACAGTTCGCAGCCTCCGCTTTTACAGAAACACCCGCAGCGAGGTCTGCCGAACAATTTCTGAAATTGGTTCGGACTGGTGATTGCACACCATGCGGCCAAGGCGGAACGCCACTAATTTTGTCGCACGGCTTTTACAATACCGTCGCGTGTTTCATCCAGGACCGTTTCCACGAAAAGCTCGGCCCCGGTGGAGCGCTGCTGGAAAAGATGTTTTCGCGTTTCATGGAGGGCCGTGCTCCGACGGAGTTCACGCTGAAGGAAAAAACGGAATTCATCGTGCAAGGTGTTCTGTCCGGAAAGATTTTTGATTTCGCAAAACCCGCAAACGTCTCGCTATGGAAAGAACTTTCCGGCTATTTCGCGCGGCCCGAGGTGAAGGCGAAACTTGCCGCGCAAATGGACAAGGTCAGCGAACCGGAACGGCGCACATTTTTAATGGCTAATATGGTTGCCGAACAACTCGCGTTTCGATTCTTCAACAAATTCATTCAGCAACTCAGCAGCGGCAACATGGTGGAGAGCATGCAGGCTCTCAGCGCGATCGCGCCGATCCTCGTGATTCTGACGCCTTACATCTACGGCTTTCATAGTCAGGCGCCCTCGCGAAAATGGCTACGGCGTCTTTTCAAAGAGTTGACGGGTGAAGTTCCTGTTGCGTTGCAAAATCGCAAGCGCGCCTGGTTCACCGACACGCTGGAGGACGTGAACGGCGTCGCAACAACGATTCGCAAAATGACCGCCGCCGGAGCTGCTGCGGGAAAGGAACTGGTCGTTGTAGCTTCACGAAGCAACCTTCAACTTTCCGATATCCCAATCAAAAACTTCCCGCCCATTGGTGAATTCGAGCTGCCAGAATACGAGCTGCAGAAACTCAGTTTCCCGCCGATTCTCCAGATGTTGGATTATATTCAGCGGGAAAGATTCACCGAGATCATCATCAGCACGCCCGGTCCGGTTGGTTTAACTGCTCTGCTTGCGGCAAAGATGCTCAACCTGCAAACCAGCGGCATTTATCACACTGATTTCCCGCAGTACATCCGGATTCTGACTGAAGACAGTTTTCTTGAAAGCGTGGCTTGGGGATACATGCATTGGTTCTATGGGCAGGTCGATACTGTTTTCGTCAATTCCGAAGAGTACAAGCAAAGCTGGATTAAACGGGGATTCGATCCGGCAAAACTGAAAATTTTACCGCGCGGCCTCGACACGGAACTGTTTCATCCGGCGCGACGCGATTCCGCGTTCTTTGAAAAATTCGGCGTGTCGAACGGCGAAGTTCGCCTCCTCTATGTCGGCCGCATTTCAAAAGAGAAAGACCTAGACCTTTTGGCTGACGCTTATCGCCGTCTGCGCAAAGAAGGACTGTCTGTTCAACTTTTTGTCGTCGGTGATGGCCCATATTCCGAAGCGCTCTCGAAATGTTTGCCCGAGGCGTTTTTCACCGGTTATCTCAGAGGCAAAGAATTGGCCGCCGCGTATGCGTCAGCGGATATCTTTGTTTTTCCCAGCACTACCGACACGTTCGGCAACGTCATCCTCGAAGCACAGGCGTCCGGATTGCCAGTTGTCGTTTCCGACTCCGGCGGCCCGAAGGAATTAGTGGCGGACAAGGCAAATGGTCTAATCACCAAGTCGCATGACGTCGA
>Ga0070659_100002891_pt1 | contig 12223 bp, 8 predicted proteins | sample KBSC23metaG_FD_64666 | JGI IMG/M metagenome (GOLD analysis project Ga0070659, IMG submission 64666) | Corn rhizosphere microbial communities from Kellogg Biological Station, Michigan, USA - KBS C2-3 metaG | ecosystem: Host-associated > Plants > Roots > Rhizosphere > Soil ...
TGGCCGCGGCCATGACCCTCATCGATACGCCGGACATGCGCGTCACGATGCGCCTGCGCACGCGTGACGATGCGTCGGAGGTGAGCGCCGCCGAACGCGAAGCGCGCCTGCAACGCGTGCTGCCGCACCTGCAACGCGCCGCGCGCATGCAGCAGCGCAATCTGGAACTGAACGAACTCGCCGCCCTCGGCATGGCCGGGCTGGACACGCTGGACTTCGGCGTGATGGTCATCGAGCGCACCATGCGCGTGAAATACGCCAACGCGTGGGCCCGCACGATGACGACAGAAGACGATCGTTTGTCGCTCGATGGCGGCATGTTGCACTCGGCAGACCACGCGCACAACAGCGCCCTGCGCAACCTCATTGAGCGCGCTGCCGGCTCGCTTGGCGCGCAGGGCGCGGCAGGCTCGTGGATGTATCTGGCGCGCGACGGCCGCCCCGTTCCCTTTATCGCCACGCCGCTGGCGCCCTCCGACGCCCTGCGTTCGACCTGGGCCTCACCGCTGGCGCTGGTGCTGGTCGGCAACTCCGAGGCCCGATCCGTCATGGATGCCGGCGTGCTCGCCTCGCTCTTCGGGTTGACCAACAAGGAATGCATCGTCGCTGCCCGGCTGGCTGCCGGCGAAACGCTGCAGGAGATCGCAGAGGGCGAATTCCTTTCGCTGCACACGGTGCGCGTGCATATTCGCGACATCCTGCGCAAAACCGGCACGCATCGCCAGTCCGAACTCGTGCGCCTGCTGCATCTGCTGCCCAGCGTTGATCTGGATCGCGCCGGTGCCGCCACGCCGGCATCGCGTCGGCGCAGTCGTCTAAACGCCTGACGGCTGACTACCCAACCGCGGATGACCAGCCATCCGCGTATACCCGAGTCACGTTTCGACGTTTTCTGCCGATGCATTAAGACAGGCGTGGCGCCGCGTGCTGGCTTGATGCGATGCAATAGCGGCGACTTTTCCCGACGCATTCTGTGAATAGCGCGCAACAAACGCGTTTTTTCGCGGCCTGAAACCACAGGCTTTTGCGCTATCCTCGCCGCAAAACACAGACTAGGCGTGGATCGGGGCACGCCGAATGCGCTCGCATGCATAACGATTTCCATATTGCGCTGCTGCTGTTTGCGTGGGTCAGCACAGGGCTGACCACGTTTGCCGCACTGGACGCCGCGACACGTCTGCCGGGGGGCTCGACGATCGCAAAACGCCGCAACTGGCGCATTGCCTGCGCAGCCATCCTAGGGATTGGGCTGTGGGCCGGGCTTTGGCTTGGCCAGCTCGGGCTGCACCGGCAGGTGGGCACACCCATTACCACGCCCATCGTCGCGACACTCATGGCAGCGCTGGCAGCATCGTTGGCGGCCTTCTCCATCGTGCTGCCTGACACATCGCTTGCCAACGGCGCGCAGGCTCCGCAGCGACGCAGCATCGCCATGGGCGCCGCGGCGCTCGGCATCGGGTTGATGGCGATCGAACTCTATCTGGCGCGCCCGTGGGTGCATGACGAGGCCTTGTCGCTGCGTCGTGCCCTGCTTGGCTGGGGCGGTGGCACGCTCGTGCTGGGTGCGGGTGTCTGCCTGGCGATGTGCATGGCGTTTCATATGCCGCCTGCGCAACGCCGTGCGGCGGTGGGGCTGCGTGTACGCGCGGCAGCCGTGCTGGCAACGTCGGCCGTGCTTTCGCTCGTACTGTGGCCGTCGGTTGCCGCCTGGCCGGCCGACGAGTCGGCCCTGCATATCGTGCCGGTCATCATGCTCAGCGCCGGCGGCGTGCTGATCGCATTGGGCCTGCATGCGGCGCTGATGATGCTCGAGACACGCGTCAATTCAGCGCAGGCGCATCTGGCGGCGTCGCTGGCGCGCCTGACAGACCAAACGCCGACGCCCCTGTATCACGACGCGCTCACCGGCCTGCCCAATCGACTGCACCTGCGTGAAGCGCTGGAAGCCGCAATTCTCTCGTCCACGCGGCGTGGGCGCCCGTTCGCCCTCTTCTATCTGGATCTCGACAACTTCAGCCAGATCAACGACCAATACGGCCGCACCGCCGGCGACCGCGTGCTGCAGATCATTGCCGAGCGCCTGCGCCAAGCCATACGCGGTGAAGACACGGTTGCACGCCTGGGCGGTGACGAGTTCGGCATCCTCGTCGAAGGCCTCGCCCTGCCCGAGGCTGCCGCCACCATTGGCGACAAGCTGTTGTTCCGCCTGCGCGAATCGGTGGACGTGGATGGCCGGCGCCTGCGCGCCACGGCCAGCATCGGCGTGGTGGTTCATCCGCATAACGGCGCAACGGCCGATGCGCTGCTGGAACACGCCGACACCGCCATGTTCGATTGCAAGCAGTCCACCGGCAACGCCTACCGCTTCTTCGAGCCGCGCCTGAATACCACGGCGCACCGCGTGCTGCAGATTCAGCGCGCACTCTCGCATGCGGCTCTCAATGGGCAGCTCTCGGTGTACTACCAGCCGAAGTTCGACGCACGCACGCAAGTCATGACCGGCGCCGAGGCATTGCTGCGCTGGAATCACCCGGAGCTGGGGCCGGTGTCACCCGCGGAGTTCATCCCGCTCGCCGAGCGCACCGGCACCATCGTCGAACTGGGCGACTGGGTGGTCGAAGAGGTCTGCCGCCAGATCATGCATTGGGACGCCATGGGCATGGCGCCGCAACGCATCGCCGTCAATCTGTCGCCGCGGCAGTTCCAGCAGCCTGACCTTGTGCGGCGACTGTCGCAGATCCTGCACCGCTATCAGGTGGCTGCGCACCGGTTGATGTTCGAGATTACCGAGACGGCCGCCATGCGTGACGCCGGACAGAGCATTGCGGCCATCCGCCAGATCCAGTCGCTCGGCTTTGAAGTGGCCATCGACGATTTCGGGACCGGTTATTCCAGCCTCAGTTATCTCCAGCGCTTTCGCGCCCAGCAGATCAAGATCGATCGCGCATTCGTCTCCGCACTCGACGACAACCCGACCGAGGCCGCCGCCATCATTCGTGCCATTTGCGCGATGGCGCATTCGCTCGATATGACCGTCGTGGCCGAAGGTGTGGAAACCGAAGCGCAAATGCAAGCCCTGGTGAATCTGCAATGCGATCAGGTGCAAGGCTATCTGCTGGCGCGCCCGTTGCCGGCCAAGGATTTTCAGGGTTTACTGGGAATCCAGTACGCCCGAACGGCGTGATACAGAATAAGGCGACTCTAAATGCGCCATTTTGATGCATTCAACGCCACCTTTCAGCAACCTTTCATCTTCGACGCTGAAAGCATTTGATGAAGATCCGGCGCGACTGCCGAAGCAATGAAGTAATCACATAAGAAAAGAATTGTGTACGGACTGTGTGGGTGGCGCACTGCATCGATTGCAATGGGCCTCAATGGCGCGCCAATAGTTCATATGTTTACGATTTCGAAACACCGTGCAAACGCCCGTGCCATGCAGGTTTGCGCAAAGCTAGTGCAGCGGAAAATCCACGCCGCTGACATGTGGTCTTAACGAAATTCAATTCTCACCTGCAAAGTCGTTATAATGCCCTGGGCTACGGGGAGCGTGCCCATGTTTCAATTGCAAAGTTGAGGAATCCATAATGCCGACTTACAAGGAAATCGTTCAGAAGATCTCTGAACTACAGCGCCAGGCCGACGAACTCCGGGCAAATGAACAAGCGACGGTGATCGCTGAAATCAAGCACAAAATCGTGGAATACGGCCTGACCGCCGACGACCTCGGTTTTGGCGCCAAGGGTGCTGCTGCTTCGAAGAAGGCCGGCCGCAAGGTACCGGTCCGTTACCGCGACAACAACGGCAATACCTGGACGGGCCGCGGCAAGCGTCCGGGCTGGCTGGTGAAGGAGTTGTCGTCGGGCCGGAAGATGGAGGATTTTCTGGTCGCCTGACCTGCGCTTTTGGCGCACCTATCCGAGCCCGCACAAAGAGGCGTGCCGGAAACCACAAAAGAGAAAGGCCGGCGAATTTGCCGGCCTTTTGCATTTCCCGCCCAGTGGCGTGCTTCGGGCGCCGTTACACCTGGAAGCGCCCCACCGCCGTCCGCAGCAATTGCGCCTGCTCTTCCAGCGACAGCGCGGCCGCGGCGGCCTGCTCCACCAGCGCGGCATTCTGCTGCGTGACTTCGTCCATCTGGTTGACGGCCTGGTTGACCTGCTCGATCCCGGAGCTCTGCTCGTCAGACGCCGCGGAAATCTCACCCATGATGTCCGTCACGCGCTTGACGGCGGTCACCACGTCCTGGATCACCGAACCGGCCTCTTCCACCAGCGCCGAGCCATTCTGCACGCGGCCGACCGAATCGCCGATCAACTCCTTGATCTCCTTGGCCGCCCCCGCCGAGCGCTGCGCCAGGCTGCGCACCTCACCCGCCACCACGGCAAAGCCACGGCCTTGCTCGCCCGCGCGAGCCGCCTCGACAGCCGCATTCAGCGCCAAGATGTTGGTCTGGAAAGCAATGCCCTCGATCACGCCGATGATGTCGGCAATCTTCTTGCTGCTCTCATTGATGCCCGACATGGTCTCGACCACACGCCCGACCACCTCGCCGCCCTTGACCGCGATGTCCGAGGCATTGACGGCCAACGTGCTGGCCTGACGCGCGTTGTCAGCGTTCTGCTTCACGATGGACGTCAGCTCTTCCATGCTCGACGCGGTTTCTTCCAGCGACGACGCCTGTTGCTCCGTGCGCTGCGACAGATCGGCATTGCCGGCGGCGATCTGCTTGGTGGCGCTGGCAATGGAATCTGCCGAGTTCTTGATGTTGCCGATCGTGCCCGTCAGTTCGCGCTGCATCTGCGCCATGGCGAAGAGCATGCTGCCTTGGTCGCCAGGGCGGGTCTGCACTTGCATGGCAAGGTCGCCCTTGGCGATGCGCGCCGCAATATCGGCCGCATAGGCGGGCTCACCGCCCAACTGGCGCTGCAGGCCCCGCGTGACCGCCACCACCACCAGCGTCATCAGCAGGCCGACCCCAAACAACAGACCCAGCGATTGCTGTAGCGAGGTATGGAACGCCGCTTCGACGTCATCGATATACAAGCCCGTCGTCATGGACCAATCCCACGGCTGGTAGTACGCCACGTAGGTCAGCTTCGGCTCGGCCTTGTCGCTGCCGGGCTTGGGCCACAGGTAGCGTACGAACCCACCGCCGGCCTTGGCCGTGCGCGCAATATCCACAAACAGGTGATTGCCGGCCGGGTCTGTCGCGGCGGACATGTTCTTGCCCACCATCTCCGGCTTGAAGGGGTGCATGACGGAAACCGTGTCGGTGGTCGAGAGCGAAAAGTAGCCGTCGGTGCCGTAGCGCATGGTCTTCAAGCGTGCGATGGATTGGGCCTTGGCCTCTTCCACCGTCATCTTGCCGTCCTGCGCCAGTTGGCCATATTCCTTGATCACGCTGAACGCGGTGGCACTAACGTTCTGCAGATCGCGCTGCCGTTCCTCCATGCGCACGGTACGTGCGCTCCATGCGCTCCACAACGTGATCAACAGCAGACACAGCCAGCTCAGGACGAGCGGCAGCCACAGCTTCTGACGAAGCGTGAGTCGGTTCATCTTCCCTTCCTCCAAGTGTTTCTTTTTCATCCGCGTGCAGTTCGCGGCGCTCCCCGGCGCGATTGCACGCGCTCTATTTGAGCTATCGGGTGCACACGGGGAAAACTTGAGTAGGGGCAAGCACTCAAGCCGCCGCCCATCGGGGAAGACCGACTCAACGCAAGGCGTTAGGGTTGATGCTGGGAAGATCGCCGCTGTCGGCGGGAGCGGGGACGGATGTCGATGCGGGTTGAGCCGCAACGGCGGCTGTCGCCGGATGATCGGTGGGCGACCAGGACTCCCACAAACCATGGCGACGCAGTGTTTCGGGTGCCGAGACCGAGGCGGCGGTTTCCGTGTCTGGCATGGCAACTTCTGCCGGGGCGATCTTCCTGGTCACCTCGATATGCGATCCGGCCATGCGCACGGCATTGCCGCCGGCATCGCGTACCGCCACACCGTGCGCGGCAAGTTGGCGATAACTGCCGTCCTTGTGTCGCATGCGGAATTCCGCGGTGTATGCCGGGGTATTGCCGTCGACATGTGCCTGGATGCGGTTGAGCACCATCGGCAGATCATCCGGGTGCACCAGGCGCAGATACTCACTGGTGCTTGGGCCGATCTCCTTGAGCGTGTAGCCGAGCATGGCCGCAAAGCGCGTGGAGAACTGTGCGGCACGGGTGATCAGATCGAACTCCCACAGGCCCACATCCGCGCCATCGAGCAGCAGTTGATGGCGGGCAGCCAATTCAGCTTCACGGCGGCGATAGCTCTGCTCCAGGTCATTGAGCGCCTGGACGGTTTCCTTGCGCAGACGGATTTCGCGGCCGGCAACGGCGGCTGCGGTATCGCCTGTCGCGCGATCGCGGTAACCCAGCAGAAAACCAGCGAGCACCGTTGCGACCGCGCTCATCACGAGCAGCAGCTCCAGCCATGCCGGCGCACTGCCGGACGACACAGAAAACGAACCCGCCAGCGATGCCGTGTACACCGCATCCGCCGTCAGCGCGATACCGAACAGCACGTTCACGAACAGGCTCACGCCCGGGCGGCGGACAGCCACCCCGGTGGCGCCTGACTTGGCCGAGAGTGCCAACTGCAGCGCCGCCGCACATGCCACCGCTGACAGCACCATGACGATACCGAGCAGGCCGGCATCTTCCCAGGCGGTGGTGCTAAAGCTCGTCACGCCTGCCAGCAACAGCACCGCCACCGGCCCGCTGATGCTCAGCAATACGCCGAGCAACGTGGCGCGCACCACGCTTGCACGCCCACCCAGCACGCACCACAGTGCGGCCACAGCCAGGCTCCAGCAGAACGACGCCAGCGTCATCACCAGCACCGCCGTGTCTTCATGCAACGGCCAACGTGCAAGCAGCGGCAGCAACGGCACCGTCCATAGCGCAATGGCAGAAAACAGCGCTGTCATGAGCAGCGGCAGGCGCGTGCGCGAAGCCGTCGCGCTGCGCAGGTCATCGAGCAGGCGCAGCAGCAGGCTGCCCGCGCCGCACGCCACGACAAATGGCAGCAACGCCGGCAACAGTGCATGCGCAAGCGTATTGATCAGGTGAGCGACGAACGCCTCATCCACTGCCGAGCGTCTCCTGTTGGTTGGTACGGTCTATTGCAATGCCGGTAAATCAGCCGCGCGTCTGGAAGCCATCCGGATTCATGCTTTGCCAGCGCCACGAGTCTTCGCACATGCGCTCGATGCCGTATTGCGCGCGCCAGCCCAGCAGCGATGCGGCGAGCGCCGGATCGGCATAGCACGCAGCGATATCACCGGGGCGGCGATCGACGATCTGATATGGCACCGGCCGGCCGCTCGCGCGCTTGTAGGCTTCCACGACTTCCAGCACCGAATACCCACGGCCCGTGCCGAGGTTGACGGTAAAACCACGACCGTCGCGACGCAGCGTATCGAGCGCCGACAGATGCCCGCGTGCCAGGTCCACCACGTGGATGTAGTCACGCACGCCCGTGCCGTCGGGCGTAGGCCAATCGCCGCCGTAGATCGAAAGCTTCTCGCGCTTGCCGACGGCGACCTGCGCAACATACGGCATCAGGTTATTGGGAATACCGCGCGGGTCTTCGCCGATCAGGCCACTGTGATGCGCGCCCACCGGGTTGAAATAGCGCAGATAGGCGATCTGCCAAGCAGCGTTGGAAATCTCCAGGTCGCGCAGTACCTGCTCGCCCATCAGCTTGGTCTGGCCATATGGGTTGGTGGACGATAGCGGAAACGATTCTGTGATCGGCACCGTATGCGGATTGCCGTACACCGTCGCCGACGAGCTGAACACGAGCTGACGCACATTGGCATGCGCCATGGCCGCGCACAGCGTGACCAGCCCGCCCATGTTGTTGTCGTAGTAAGCCAGCGGCTTCTGCACCGACTCGCCCACCGACTTGAGCGCCGCGAAGTGGATGACAGCCGAGATGCGCGAGCTGGCAAACAGATCGTCGAGCAGCCGGCGGTCACGCACATCGCCCTGCACGAACTTCGGGGTCTTGGCGGTGATCTGCTCGATGCGCGAGAGCACGGTCGAACTGCTGTTGCAGAGGTTGTCCAGGCCGATCACCTGATAGCCTGCATCCAGCAATTCAACCCAGGTGTGCGAGGCGATGTAGCCGGTAGCGCCGGTCAGCAGAATGGTTTCTGTCATTGGGTGCGAGGTATCGAGGAAGGAGAGAGATAGCGTGCCGGTTCGCGCCCGGCATCGTCGTTCTACGCCGCGCCGGCAGACCGGCCGGCGCGCAAAACAGCGCGATCATAGCAAAGCCCGCCACTGGTTTGCGGGCGGTTTGCAACCCACGTTGCGCAAAAAACGGCACTACGATTGACCATCTGGATGGGCTGCCGCCTGCCATTCAGCATAGGCCGCGCGCAGCCGCCATGCCGAGGTCTGGTCCCGCAGGCCCAGCGCGTACCCCACTTCAGCGGGGGACGCCCCCGCGTCGAACAGGGCGGCGGCATACCCATTGCGCAGCGTTTGCGGCGACAGCCGTTCGCTGCGGTGCACCAACGCCGGTAGCGCGGCGAGCCAAGCCTCAACACGCCGGTACACCGAGGCGGCGTGCATCACGCGCCCGCTGGCATCGGCTACGAACACGCGTTCGCCCGGCACCTCGGCGTGGCGGCGCACGGCCAGCCAGGCGGCCAGCGCGGGCCGCGCGGCCTCCAGCGTCGGCGCCTGGTACGACGGGCCGCGCGAGCGTTCGATCGTGATGGTCTCCAGCGCCTCATCCAACTGGCGAAGCAGCAGCGATTGCACCTGCGCCACCTTCAACCCCGCGCCATGGCAGACCGCCACCAGTGCCCTATCGCGCGCCAGCTTGAAAGTACTGGCGTTGGCAGCAGCCTCGCCAGCGTGCGCACCGACCTCCAGCGAGGCTTCGATCGCTGCACGCTCGGCCGTCGAGAGGAACGTGGTCGGGTCATTCTCGCCCTCGGCCAGCTTTTGCTGCACCGCAGAACTTGCGGGGTTATGCGTGCCTGGGGTTGACGTCCCATCCGGCAGTTGCTCGATTTGATGGAACACGCGCTCGATGAGGCGCGCATAGCGGTACCGATGCAGCTTGGTGAGGCCGGACTCATCGAGGAAGGCGGCGATGTCGCCAGCGCTCCAGTCCGCCAGCGCGCGCTGGTGCGACTCGGCCCAGCGCAGCCATTTGCGCCACATCGCGCGATACACCGTCGCCGACGATGCTTGATAGCCACGTGCGGCCAGCCAGTGCTCGAACGCTTGCGCGGGCTGATCGGCCCAGTCTTGCAGACTCGGCTGGAACAGATCGGGAGCAGGCGTGGCAGGCGGCGTGAATGAGGCGGACATGCAGGAAAAACGGGCGGGAGCGAGCCGCGTTTAGCATTTAGCGTATCCTGCCGAGCGTAACACGCTGCTTATGTATCCCATCGCCGACCTATCGTGAAGAAAACCGACCTCGAAAAACTCAAGGGCCTCAAGATCGCCAACAGCATCAAGCGCGACGGCCAGCGCACCGGCAAACCCGGCCAAGGCACCGGCAAGGCGATCCCTCAGAACAAATTGCTGAAGGCGCTGCTCGGCAAACCCATGGAAGACGATCCGCAAAAGTCAGGAAAGCCCTGACGCGCCCAGACCGCTGAAATCTAGAACCCTGCCCTGTTGTTCCAACGGGCGCTTGGGTGCTACCGTCCGGCGCGTTTCCACATCACGTGATGCGCCGGACATGCCCTCCTCCACGCCTTCCTCGCCTTACCCCCACCTCCTCGCCCCGCTCGACCTCGGCTTCACCACGCTCAAGAACCGCGTGCTGATGGGGTCGATGCACACCGGACTGGAAGACGGCAATCACTTCGATCGCCTAGCGGCCTACTTTGCCGAGCGTGCGCGCGGTGATGTCGGCCTGATGGTCACGGGCGGTTTCGCGCCCAACATTGCGGGGTGGACCAAGCCGTTTGCCGGGCGCCTGGCCACGCATGGGGCCGCTCGCCGGCATCGCGCCGTGACCGACGCCGTGCACCAGGAAGGCGGCAAGATCGCGCTGCAGATCCTGCATACCGGCCGCTACGGCTATCACCCGTTCGCGGTGGCACCCACGGCGTTGCGCTCGCCCATCAGTCCGTTCACGCCGCGCGAGTTGTCCGCACGCGGCATCGAACGTCAGATCCGCGCCTTCGTGCGCTGCGCCGAACTGGCCCGCGAAGCCGGCTACGATGGCGTCGAGATCATGGGTTCCGAGGGCTACTTCATCAACCAGTTCCTCGTCACGCATACCAACAAGCGCACCGACGACTGGGGCGGCAGCTATGCCAACCGCATGCGCTTGGCCGTCGAGATCGTGCAGCGTACGCGCGAAGCCGTCGGCCGCGACTTCATCCTCATCTATCGCCTGTCGATGATTGACCTCATCCCGGACGGCAGCTCGTGGGAAGAAGTCGTGCAACTCGCCAAGGCTGTGGAACGTGCGGGCGCCACCATCATCAACACCGGTATCGGCTGGCACGAGGCGCGCATCCCGACCATTGCGACCAGCGTGCCGCGCGCGGCCTTCGCGTGGGTCACCCAGAAGATGAAGGGCGAGGTGGGCATTCCGCTGGTCACGTCCAACCGCATCAACACCCCGGAAGTGGCGGAGGCCGTGCTGGCCGATGGCTGCGCCGATATGGTGTCGATGGCGCGCCCGTTGCTGGCCGACCCGGATTTCGTGCGCAAATCCGCCGCAAACCGCGCGCAGGAGATCAACACCTGCATCGCCTGCAACCAGGCGTGCCTGGACCACGCGTTCAAGGCCAAGATTGCGAGCTGCCTGGTCAACCCGCGTGCGTGTCATGAGACTGAACTCGTCATCCGCCCGACGCCCGCCAGGCGGCGCTTTGCCGTGGTGGGTGCGGGGCCGGCTGGGTTGTCCGCATCGATCACGCTGGCTGAGCGCGGGCATGCAGTGGACCTGTACGACGCAGCGCCGGAACTCGGCGGTCAGTTGAACATGGCCAAGACGATTCCGGGCAAGGAAGAATTTCACGAGATGCTGCGCTACTTCACGCGCCGCGTGGAAGCGACCGGCGTAACGCCGCGCCTGGGCTCGCGCGTGGATGCGCAGCAACTGCTTGCGGCCAAGTACGACGAGATCATCATCGCGACGGGCGTATCGCCGCGCGATCCGAAGATCCCTGGGCAGGATCATCCGAGCGTGCTGTCGTATATCGATGTGCTGCGCCATCGTAAGCCGGTGGGCAAGCGTGTAGCGATCGTGGGTGCGGGTGGCATCGGGTTTGACGTGGCGGAATTCCTTGCGCTTGATGGCCACTCGCCCACGCTGGACCTGCAGACGTGGCGCACCGAATGGGGCGTCGGCGACCCGACGCAAGTGCGCGGCGGTGTGGATGGCATCCGCCCGCAACCGCAAGCGCCCGCGCGCGAAATCATGCTGCTGCAACGACGCGCCGGCAAACTTGGCGGCGGCCTGGGCAAGACCACCGGCTGGATCCACCGCACCAGCCTGAAGAACCTGGGCGTGCGCATGGTGGGCGGCGTGAACTACGAGCGCATCGGCGACGAAGGTTTGCTCGTGAGCTACGGCGAAAAGCGCGAAGCCGCCGAATGGCTGACGGTCGATTCCATCGTGCTGTGCGCGGGACAAGAACCGCTGCGCGAACTGGTCGAGCCGCTGCAAGCGGGCGGCGCGAAAGTGCACATCATCGGCGGCGCCGATGAAGCGCGCGAACTCGATGCCAAGCGGGCCATCGACCAGGGCACGCGCCTGGCAGCCTCGCTGTGACGTCGCTGTGACGTATCCGGCGCGCGCGATGTGAAGGATTTGCACCATGCGCCCGTTTTTACAAGCTCGTCCTGCCGCCAGCCTGCGGCGGATGGCGAAACGACAATGGTGGCGCCATCGGCCCGGTTCTTGCGTGAAACGGCGGGTCACGCACATTCAAAAGAACCGGTTTGCCCAAGAACGTCTCACCTCAGTCTTCTGCCAACGCGGCGCCCTTGCCTTCGCTCGATCTGGGTCGAACGGCCTTTCTGCTCGACTTTGACGGCACGCTCGTCGACATCGCGCCGCAACCCGATGCCGTGCATGTTTCTGTGCCGCTGCGTGAGGCGCTGGCTGCGTTGCACGCTGCAAGCGGCGGTGCATTGGCCGTCATTACCGGGCGCACCGTGCATGACGTGGAGTCGCGCCTCTCCCTGCCCGG
>Ga0070659_100002900_pt1 | contig 12211 bp, 11 predicted proteins | sample KBSC23metaG_FD_64666 | JGI IMG/M metagenome (GOLD analysis project Ga0070659, IMG submission 64666) | Corn rhizosphere microbial communities from Kellogg Biological Station, Michigan, USA - KBS C2-3 metaG | ecosystem: Host-associated > Plants > Roots > Rhizosphere > Soil ...
TGAACATGCTGCGCATGGAGCAGATGATCGACACGCTCAACCCCGAGACGCGCAAGCGCTACATGCACCACTACAACTTCCCGCCGTACTCGACCGGTGAGACCGGCCGGGTGGGCTCGCCGAAGCGGCGCGAGATCGGGCACGGTGCGCTCGCCGAGCGCGCGCTCGTGCCGGTGCTGCCGAGCAAGGAGGAGTTCCCCTACGCGATCCGCGCGGTGTCCGAGGCGCTCGGCTCCAACGGGTCGACGTCGATGGGCTCGGTGTGTGCCTCGACCCTGTCGCTGATGGCGGCGGGCGTGCCGTTGAAGGCGCCGGTCGCGGGCATCGCGATGGGCCTGATCAACGAAGGCTCCGACTACGTGACGCTGACCGACATCCTCGGCGCCGAGGACGCGTTCGGCGACATGGACTTCAAGGTCGCCGGCACTCGCGAGTTCGTCACCGCGCTGCAGCTCGACACGAAGCTCGACGGCATCCCCGCGTCGGTCCTCGCCGCCGCGCTGAAGCAGGCGTACGACGCCCGCCAGGCGATTCTCGACGTGATGGCCGGTGCGATCGCCGAGCCGGGCGAGATGTCGCCGTTCGCGCCGCGGATCATCACCGAGAAGATCCCGGTCGACAAGATCGGCGAGGTGATCGGGCCGAAGGGCAAGATCATCAACCAGATCCAGGCCGACACCGGTGCCGATCTCACCGTCGAGGACGACGGCACGATCTACATCGCGGCGGTCGACGGCGACAAGGCCGAGGCGGCGTTGCGCGCGATCCGTTCGATCGTGTCGCCACAGCTGCCGGAGATCGGCGAGCGTTACCTCGGCACCGTCGTCAAGACGACGACGTTCGGCGCGTTCGTGTCGCTGACGCCGGGCAAGGACGGGCTGCTGCACATCTCGCAGATCCGCAAGATCGTCGGCGGCAAGCGGGTCGAGAACGTCGAGGACGTGCTTCCCGTCGGATCCAAGGTTCAGGTCCAGATCGCGGAGATCGACCCGCGCGGCAAGCTGTCGCTCGTGCCGGTTCTCGACGAGGACGGCGGCGAGGCGGGCGAGGTGGCCACCGCGGAGCCTGCGGCGGACACCGCGGCGGAGTAAATGCCGATCGAGCTGGCCGGGCGCACCCAAGCGCCCGGCCGCACTCGCACCCTGACGTCGAGTCCGGACGGCGGCGTCGTCCGCCGTACCGTGCTGCCCGGCGGGTTGCGGGTGATCTCGGAGGCGGTGCCCGGGGTCCGGTCGGTCGCGTTCGGCGTGTGGGTCGGCGTCGGGTCGCGCGACGAGACGCCGGCGCTCGCGGGTGCGTCGCACTTCCTCGAGCACCTGCTGTTCAAGGGCACCCGGCGGCGCGATGCGATGGCGATCGCCGCCGAGCTGGAAGCGGTGGGCGGCGAGCTCAACGCGTTCACCGCGAAGGAATACACCTGCTACTACGCGCGGGTGCTCGACGAGGACCTGCCGCTGGCCGTCGACGTGATCTGCGACATGGTCACGTCGTCGCTCGTCACCGGCCGCGACGTCGACGGTGAGCGCAGCGTGATCCTCGAAGAGATCGCGATGCACGACGACGATCCGGGCGACGCGGTGCACGACATCTTCGCCGCCTCGGTGTGGCCGGGCTCGCCGCTCGGCCGGCCGGTGCTCGGCACCGTCGACAGCATCTCGGCGATGAGCCGGCCGTCGATCGCCGGCTACTACCGGCGCCGCTACCGGCCGGGCAACCTCGTGGTCGCGGCCGCCGGCAACGTCGACCACGCGGCCCTGGTGCGGTTGGTCAAGCGGGCGTTCGCCGGCGTCGCCGTCGACGACACCGAGCAGCCGGCGCCGGTGCGGGTCGGTGGCGCGGCGCCGGTGTTCGCACCGGCGCGCACGGTGGTGTCACGGCCCACCGAGCAGGCCAACGTCATCCTCGGCAGTCCCGGTATCGCGCGGCTCGACGACCGCCGGTTCGCGCTCGGCGTGCTCAACGCCGCGCTCGGCGGCGGCATGTCGTCGCGGCTGTTCCAGGAAGTCCGGGAGAAGCGCGGCCTCGCCTACTCGGTCTACTCGTTCACGTCGCACTACGCCGACACCGGGCTGGTCGGCGTCTACGCCGGTTGCGCGCCGGCCAAGGCGCGCGAGGTGCTCGACATCTGCCGCGAGCAGTTGCATCTCGTCGGTGCGTCTGGGCTGACCGCCGAGGAACTCGAGCGCGGCAAAGGTCAGATGCGCGGCGGGCTCGTGCTCGGCCTCGAAGACACCGGCTCCCGGATGTCCCGGCTGGGCAAGGCCGAGCTCGTCTACGGCGAGCTGATGACCGTCGACGAGATCCTCGCGGCGATCGACGCGGTCACCCTCGATGACGTGCACGAGGTGGCGATGGGGCTGTTCGCCGCGCCGCAGGCGATCGCCGCCGTCGGCCCGTACGACGGAGACACCTCCCTCGTCGCCTGACCGTCAATTGCGCGATAGCGGACTTCTATGGGGGCTATTGCGCAATTGACTTCGGTAAGTTGGCGCGTGTGATCGCCGTCGGAGTCATCGGAGCCAACGGGCGGATGGGCTCGGAGGTCTGCCAGGCGGTCGAGGCCGCAGACGACATGGACCTCGTCGCCAGCGTCGACGCCGGCGACGACTTCGCCACGCTGACCGGCGCACAGGTCGTCGTCGACTTCACCACTCCGAGCGCGGTGATGGACAACGTTCGCTGGTGTCTCGACCACGGCTTGCACGTCGTCGTCGGGACGACCGGATTCGACGACGCGAAACTGGGTCAGGTCCGGGAGTGGCTGAGCGCCCGTCCCGACCTCGGCGCGCTGATCGCGCCGAACTTCGGCATCGGCGCCGTCCTGATGATGCGCTTCGCCGCGACCGCCGCGCCGTACTTCGACTCGGTCGAGATCGTCGAGCTGCACCACCCGAACAAGGTGGACGCGCCGAGCGGCACCGCACGCCGTACGGCGGAGCTCATCGCCGCCGCGCGCAAGGGGCGCCGGTCACCGGACGCGACCACGGAAGAGCTCGACGGCGCGCGGGGGAGCGACGTCGACGGCGTACGGGTGCACGCGGTCCGGCTCGCCGGCCTCGTCGCGCATCAGGAAGTGCTGCTCGGCGGGCACGGCGAGACGCTGACGCTGCGGCACGACTCGCTGTCCCGCGAGTCGTTCATGCCCGGCGTCCTGCTCGGCGTCCGCTGGGTGACCGAACACCCGGGCCTCACCGTCGGCTTGGAAAAACCGTTGGGCCTTTGAGCCACGGCGTCGTACCGTCGCGGCAAGACGCGCGGCAACGCGGACAACGAGTTCGGAGGGGGTGAGTGACATGGCCTGCCAAACGCATGCCCGGACCCGACACTCACTCCGCTCCGGAAGGCACTCCGTTGACTCTCGACACCCTCGCGTCGCTCGGTTGGGACGCGTTCTACACCGCTGAATTCGCACCGCACTCCGACGTCGCCGTCCCCGGCCGCGTCGTCCGGGTCGACCGTGGCGCCGCCGACGTCCGCACCGCCGACAATCCACTCCGCGTCACGACGTCGGCGTACGACGAACCGCTCGCCGTCGGTGACTGGGTGGCGCTCGTCGCGACCGACGACCGCCGCTGGTCGGTCGACGCCGTCCTCCCGCGCCGGAGCGCGATCCGGCGCGCGGTCGTCACCGGAGAGTCGCACGCGCAGGTCGTCGCGGCCAACGTCGACGTCGTGCTCATCGCCGTCCCGGCGGTACCGGAGCCGCGCATCGGCATGGTCGAGCGGATGGTCGCGCTCGCATGGGACAGCGGCGCCACGCCGGTCGTCGTGCTCACCAAGGCCGACCTCGTCGACGACGCCGAGACGATGGCGGCCGACCTCGCGGTCAGCGCGCCCGGCGTCGACGTCGTCGCCGTGTCCGCGACGACCGACGGCGGCTTGGCCGCGCTCGACCCGTACCTCACCCCGGGCCGCACGCTGTGCCTGCTCGGCCGGTCCGGCGCCGGCAAGTCGACGCTCGCCAACGCACTGCTCGGCACCGACCATCTCGCCACCCGCGAGATCCGCGGCGACGGCAAGGGCCGGCACACGACGACGCACCGCGAGCTGGTCGTGCTGCCGACCGGTGCCTGCCTCGTCGACACGCCTGGTCTCAAGGGCGTCGGGCTCTGGCTCGGCGACGACGGGCTGGACCGCGCGTTCGCGGACATCGAGGAGCTCGTCCCGGGATGCCGGTTCGCCGACTGCCGGCACGACTCCGAGCCGGGCTGCGCCGTGCTGGCCGCGATCGACGCGGGGACCTTGGCCGAGCGGCGCCTGGAGAGCTGGCGCAAGCTGCAGCGGGAGGCGATCTGGATGGCCTCGCGCACCGACGCCCGGCTCCGCGCCGAGCAGAGCCGCAAGTGGCGCGCGATCAGCCAGGAGATGCGCCGCTCCGGCCGCGCCCGCCCCTAGCTCGACGGCCGCGGGCTAGGCCGAGGACGCGGGCCGCCGTACGGTGATCCCGTCCAGCAGCCGCGCGGTCGCGGCCGCGACCTCCGCGACGGCGGCCTCGAACGCGCCCTGGTTGGCCTGCGACGGAGCGCGCATCCCGGCGATCTTGCGGACGTACTGCAACGCGGCCGCCTCGACGTCGTCGCGCGTCACGTCGTCGGTGTACGGCGGGCGCAAAGTCTTGATGCTGCGGCACATGACGCCAGCGTAGAGCGGCCGCACCGGCAGGAGGAGACGCGCTCGAGGTCGAACCAACACAGTTATGCGCGGCCGACTCGTGACATCGCTCGCTGTCGCTGCCGGGGCGATCGTGCCGCTGGCGCCGGCACATGGCGCACCGGCCATGCCCGGGGTGGTCGCGGGCTCGCCGATCGTGGCACTGCTCGACTCCGGGGTGCGGGTCACGCACCGGGAGTTCGCCTACGCCGGACCGCGCGCCACCAACGATCAGGTCGTCGCGTGGTGGGACTTCACCACCGACAAGAGGCCGACCGCGCTCTTCCCGAAGCCCGGCCAGACCTGGGACCCGACCGTGCGCACGCCGTACGACAGTGCCGGTCACGGCACCGGCACCGCGTCGATGGCGGTCGGGCTCGGCCGCGACAAGGCGAAGACCCCGTCGGGGGCACCCGGCTACCGGCTCGCGATCGGGAAGGTCTCCGGCAACGCCGGCGCGATCCAGAACCTCCCCCAGGCCATCCGTTGGGCGGTGCACACCGTGCACGCCAGCGTGATCAGCATCTCGCTCGGCGACATCGTGCCGGAGCCCGCGGCCCTGGTCGCCGAGGATCTCGACGCGATCGACGACGCCTGGAGCTCCGGTGTCCTCGTCGTCATCGCGAACGGCAACGGCTGGGCGAACCTCGGCGTCGTTCCCGGCGAGCCGGGGTGGGCGATGGCCTACGGGATGTCGACCCACGTCCTCGCCGTCGGGGGCTCGGACCTACAGGGCGTGCTGGACACGAACGACCCCGAGGTGACCGCGCTGTCCAACGTGCACACGGCGTGGAACACATCCGACGACGCCTACCTCGACGAGGGCGGCACCAGCTTCGCCGCGCCGTTCGTCGCCGGCCTCGCCGCGCGGGCGATCGCCGCCGGCCGGGCGGCGCACCGCGACGTCTCGCCGGCGCACATCCGGCAACTGCTGGAGTACGCCGCGGTCGACGGGCCCCGGCCGCCGCAGTCCGAGGGCTACGGCTCGCTGTCGCTGACCGAGCTGGCTGCGGTGCTCCGACACGCACGTGTCGGGTCGCTGCCGGCCCGGCCGGATCCGGACCTCTCGGGCACCTACGTCGAGAAGGTCGCCATGCCGTTGCGCGAGCTGTGGGGGACGACGCTTCGCGCCGGCTAGGCTCCCCGACTCGGCCGGCCGGCCTGCCGGGGGACGAGGCCGCGCGGCGGTAGGTTGGACGGCGATGAACACGGCGTACGAAGACCTGCTCCGGATGGTCATGGAGCGCGGCAGCGAGAAGGCCGACCGCACCGGTACCGGCACCCGCAGCGTGTTCGGCCATCAGATGCGTTACGACCTGCACGACGGCTTCCCGCTGATCACCACGAAGCTCGTGCACTTCCGGTCGGTTGCCTACGAGTTGCTGTGGTTCCTGCGCGGCGAGGGCAACGTGCGATGGCTGCAGGAGCACGGCGTCAGCATCTGGGACGAGTGGGCCGCGCCGGACGGCAGCCTCGGCCCGGTCTACGGCGTGCAGTGGCGCGCCTGGCCGACCCCCGACGGCCGGCACGTCGACCAGATCGCGCAACTGCTCGACGGCCTGCGTAGCGACCCCAACTCGCGGCGGCACATCGTGTCGGCGTGGAACGTCGGCGAGATCCCGCAGATGGCGCTGCCCCCGTGCCACACGCTGTTCCAGTTCTACGTCGCCGACGGCCGGCTGTCGTGCCAGCTCTACCAGCGCAGCGCCGACCTGTTCCTCGGCGTCCCGTTCAACATCGCCAGCTACTCGCTTCTGACGCACATGATCGCGCAGCAGGTCGGCCTCGACGTCGGCGAGTTCATCTGGACCGGTGGCGACTGCCACATCTACGACAACCATGTCGACCAGGTCCGCGAGCAACTCTCGCGCACGCCCTACGAGTTCCCGCGACTCGAGCTGCGGAAGGCCGCGTCGCTGTTCGATTACGACTACGACGACATGACGGTCGTCGGTTACGAGCACCATCCCGCGCTGCGCGCGCCCATCGCGGTGTGATCGGTCTCGTCTGGGCGCAGGCCCGCGACGGCGTGATCGGCCGCGACGGCACGCTGCCGTGGCAACTGCCCGAAGACATGGCGCACTTCCGAGCGCTGACCACCGGCGGCACCGTGGTGATGGGCCGGCGCACGTGGGAGTCGCTGCCGCCGAAGTTCCGCCCGCTGCCCGGCCGCCGCAACGTCGTGCTGACCTCGCAACCGTCGTACGACGCCCCGGGCGCGGAGGTCGTCACGAGCCTCGCGGCCGCGCTGACCGGCACGGTCTGGGTCATCGGCGGCGCCGCGGTCTACCGGGACGCGCTGCCGTACGCCGACCGCGTCGTACGGACCGAGATCGATATCGACGTGCCGGACGGTGACGCCTACGCGCCCGCGCTCGGCCCGGAGTGGGCCGTCTCGGCGGAGGGTGAGTGGCGGACGTCGTCAACCGGGCTGCGGTTCCGCGTCATCGAGCTCGACCGTGCCCGGTAACGTCTAGCCCATGGCAGCAACCCACGGCGGCGCGCCCTTCGGCCGGATGGTGACCGCGATGGTCACGCCGTTCAAGCCCGACGGCTCGCTCGACGCCGACGGAGCGCAGACCCTCGCCGGGCACCTGGTCGACGCGGGCAACGACGGCCTCGTCATCAGCGGTACGACGGGGGAGTCGCCGACGACGACCGACGCGGAGAAGGATCGGCTGCTCCGCGCCGTGGTCGAGGCCGTCGGCGACCGCGCGACGGTCATCGCCGGGGTCGGCACCAACGACACCGCGCACACGATCGAGTCCGCGAAGCAGGCCGAGGCGGCCGGAGCGCACGGGCTGCTCGTCGTCTCGCCCTACTACTCGCGCCCGCCGCAGGCCGGGCTGATCGAGCACTTCACCCGGGTCGCCGACGCGACCGGGCTGCCGTCGATGCTCTACGACATCCCGGTCCGGACCGGCGTGCCGATCCGCACCGAGACGCTGATCCGGCTGGCCGAGCACCCGCGCATCGTCGCGGTGAAGGACGCGAAGGACGACATCGCGGAGACGTCGTGGGTGCTCGCGCGCACCGACCTCGCCTACTACTGCGGCACCGACATGCTCAACCTGCCGTGGCTCGCGATCGGCGCGGTCGGGTTCGTCAGCGTCGTCTCGCACGTCGCGACGCCGCAGCTCGTCGAGATGCTCGAAGCGTGGGACGCCGGCGACGTGTCCTCGGCGCGCACCATTCACCGGGCGTTGCTGCCGGTCTACACCGGGATGTTCCGCACCCAGGGCGCCATCCTCGCGAAGGCGGCGCTGCGGTTGCTCGGCTTGCCCGGGGGTCCGGTCCGCGCGCCGCTCGTCGACGCGACCGAGGATCAGGTGACGGCGTTGAAGGCCGACCTGGCCGCCGGCGGCGTACACATTTGATGGCGGGCCACCGATGAGCCACCCGCACCCCGAGCTCGGGGACCCGCCGCCGCTGTCGAGTGGCGCGCTGCGCATCGTCGCGCTCGGCGGGCTCGGCGAGATCGGCCGCAACATGACCGTCTTCGAGTTCGCCGGCCGGTTGCTGATCGTCGACTGCGGCGTGCTGTTCCCAGAGACCGACCAACCCGGCGTTGACCTGATCCTGCCGGACTTCAGCTACCTGCGCGACCGGTGGGACGACGTCGACGCGGTCATCCTCACGCACGGCCACGAGGATCACATCGGCGGCATCCCTTACCTGTTGCGGGAGAAGCCGGACGTCCCGCTCGTCGGCTCGCGGCTCACGTTGGCGCTGGTCGAAGGCAAGCTGCGCGAGCACCGGATCACGCCGTACACGCTGGAGGTGCGCGAGGGCCAGGTCGAGCAGCTCGGACCGTTCCGGTGCGAGTTCTTCGCGGTCAACCACTCGATCCCGGACGCCCTCGGTGTCGCGATCGGATCCGACGCCGGTGTCGTGCTGCACACCGGCGACTTCAAGATGGATCAGCTCCCGCTCGACGGCCGGCTGACCGATCTCGGCGGCTGGGCCCGGCTCGGCCGCGACGGCGTCGACCTGCTGATGAGCGACTCGACCAACGCCGAGGTGCCGGGGTTCGTCACCCCCGAGCGCCAGATCGGGCCGGTGCTCGACGAGGTGTTCCGGCAGGCGCAGCGCCGCATCATCGTGGCGTGCTTCGCCTCGCACGTGCACCGCGTGCAGCAGGTGCTCGACGCGGCCGAGGCGCACGGCCGCCGGGTCGTGTTCATCGGCCGTTCGATGGTGCGCAACATGGGCATCGCCCGCGACCTCGGCTACCTCACCATCGCGCCCGGCCTGGTGGTCGACCTCGACGCGCTCGACGACATCCCGCCGGAACGCATCGTGCTGATCTCGACCGGCTCGCAAGGCGAGCCGATGTCCGCGCTCGCCCGGATGGCCAACCGCGACCACCGGCACGTGCGGATCGAGCCCGACGACACCGTCGTGCTCGCGTCGTCGCTGGTGCCCGGCAACGAAACCGCGGTGTGGCGGGTCGTCAACGGGCTGACCCGCTGGGGCGCGCGGGTCGTGCACAAGGAGACCGCGCTGGTGCACGTCTCCGGGCACGCGCCGGCCGGCGAGCTGCTCTACGTGCTCAACGTGACCCGGCCCTCCAACGTGATGCCGATTCACGGCGAGTGGCGGCACCTGCGTGCGCATGCCGAGCTCGCCGTCCAGACCGGGGTGCCGCGGGACAACGTCGTACTCGCCGAGGACGGCGTGGTCGTCGACCTCGTCGACGGCAAGGCGCGGATCGTGGGTGCCATCCCGGCCGGCTACGTCTACGTCGACGGGCTCGCGGTCGGCGACGTCGGCGAGGAGTCGCTCAAGGACCGGCGGATCCTCGGCGGCGAGGGCTTCGTCACGTGCGTCGTGGTCGTCGACTCGGTGACCGGCAAGGTCACCGCCGGCCCGGAGATCCTCGCCCGCGGCTTCTCCGAGGACGTGGCGGCGTTCGAAGGCGTGCGGCCGCTGATCGAGGACGTGCTGGCCGAGGCGGCCCGCGAAGGCATCGCGGACGCGCACCAGTTGCAACAGCTCGTCCGCCGGACGATCGGCAAGTGGGTGTCCGACACCTACCGCCGCCGGCCGATGATCATCCCGGTCGTCGTCGAGGTCTGACCCGCCGTCGCTCAGGGAGAGGTCAGCGTCACCGTCAGGGTGAACGTCTGGACGAGGGCCGCGGTCGGGCAGTTCGGCGGGTACACCGCGTCGAGCTCGCCGGCGATCACGTCGTCGGGGCCGACACCCGCGACCGCGAGCCCTTGCGCGACCGCGGCGGCACCCACGACGTTGGCATACCGCGTGTACCACGTGCCGTCACTGGCGTCGTAGACGTCGACGTCGACGGCGCCCTGCCAACCACCGAGCGCCAGCCCGCACACGGTCGAGCTGAACAGGAACGGGCTGATCGCGCCGCGGAAGTTGACCTGGCAACCCAGGTTCTCGGGACCGTCGGTACCGATCTCGGTCTCGAGGCACGAGATGCTGTTGCCGGCGATCGGGCACGAGGTCGCTGAACACGTGCCGGTCGTCCAGGTGCCGACGCCGACGAAGGTCTCGACGGTCTCCTGGGCGGCGGCGGCGTGCGCGACGCCGCCGATCGGCCCGAACGCCAGCGTTACCGCCGTGATGGCGGTCATCACGACCGCTCGTAGCTTCGACATTGCCCGCCCCCTTGATCCGGTTTGCAGGGGACCGTAACAATTCGCCCGGATTCCGTCCAGGAGGGTTGGCGCGAGGGTCAGCCGGCGAGCGCCTTCGACAGCGCTTCGCCGAGCCGGTCGTAGTGCTCCGGTCGGTTGTAGAGCTGGCCGCACATCCGGACGTACGTCGTACCCGCGTGCTGGGTCACGTGCGCGGTCACGCCGAACTCGCCGATCAACCGGTATGCGAGCGCCTCGCGCTCGGGCTCGGTCTCCAGGACGGCGGGCAGGCGGACCAACCGCATCGCCGCGGTGAACTCGTCGGCGATGGCGACCTCGGTGCCGATCGCGTCGGCGACGCGGTGCGCGCCGGCGGTCACCAGCTCGCGTTGATACCGGCGTACGGCGTCCCAGCCGAGCCCGTCCCAGAAGTCGAGCGCCGCCGGGATCGCCAGCACCGGCACCGCGTCCGCGGTACCCGTCCAGTCGAACGCGGCGTGATAGCCGGTGGTGTAGCCGTGCGACGCGACCCGCGGGCGTACGACGTCCTGCCAGCGCGGCGCGACCACCAGCGCGGCGCAACCGCGCGGCGAGCACACCCACTTGTGCAGGTTGCCGACCCAGAAGTCGACGCCGAGTGCCTCGACGTCGACGGCCACCTGACCGGGTGCGTGCGCGGCGTCGACGAGGACCGGGAGCCCGCGTTCGCGTGCTGCCGCGGCGACGTCGGCGACCGGGAACGTGAAGCCGGTCGGTGACGCGATCTGGTCGACGACGACCAGCTTGGTGCGCGGCGTCACGCCCGCCATGACGCGGGCGACGATCTCGTCTGCCGTCGCGACGTCGACGGGCACGTGCTGCTCGACCACCTTCACGCCGTGGCGGAGCAGGATGCCGAGCTGGCTCGCGACGGCGGGGTAGCGATGGTCGGTCGCGACGACCTCGTCACCCGGCTGCCAGTCCAGGCTCCCGAGCACGGTCGCGGTGCCGGCGGTCGCGTTCGGCACGAACACGAGGTTCGCGGCCGCGGTGCCGAGGAAGCCGGCGACCCGCGCCCGCACCGCATCGACGAGCGCTGGCCACCGCCGCATGAGCAGGTCGGTCGGGTTCGCCTCGATCTCCGCTCGGATCGCCGCGGCTGCCTCGGCGACCGGTTCCGGCAGCGCGCCGAAGCCGCCGTGGTTGAGGTAGGCGATGTCGGGATCGACGAGCCACTTCGTGGCGATTAGCTCGCTCATCGCAAGCGGGCGCGGGCGGTGCGGAGCATGGCCGCAAGATACCGAACTCCGAACATTTCCCCGGGTCCCGCCGACACGCGCACGTTACCTCTGAGGCCACTGTGACGTGAGGGACTAGCCTGGCCAGGTGGCTACGCGCACTCCGGCGCGGCCCCGGCCGAGCACGCGCTCGTCCGGGCCGGTCGCCCGCCGTCCCGCCTCCGCGACCGGAGGTACGACGGCGCGCGCCTCGGCGTCCCGCCGTACGCCGGCCCGCCAACCCGCCCGGCGCAAGCCGGCGCAACGGCACGGTCCGGGCCTGCCGGTCCGCTTGATCCGGGCGGTCGTCCGGCTGCTCGCCGGCGTCTGGATGCTGCTCGCGCACGGCATCGGCGGCATCGCGCGGCACCTCGGCAACGGCGCCCGCGACCTCGAGGCCGCGCAGCGCCGCGACGGCGTCGGCCTCGCCGCGCTCGCCACCGCGCTCGTCGTCGCCGTCGGCGCTTGGGCGTCCGCCGGCGGCCCGGTCGGCCACGGCGTCACGGTGGCGGTCCGGACCCTCGTCGGCTCGGCCGTGATGATCCTGCCGCTGCTGCTCGCGGTCGCCGCGTGGCGGTTGCTGCGCACGCCGGCCACCGACTCGCCGCGCGGCCGGTCGACGGTCGGCTGGCTCGCGGCCGGCCTCGGCGGACTCGGTCTGCTCGACCTGTTGCACGGCGACCCCACCACCGGCACCGGCCG
>Ga0070659_100002911_pt1 | contig 12196 bp, 6 predicted proteins | sample KBSC23metaG_FD_64666 | JGI IMG/M metagenome (GOLD analysis project Ga0070659, IMG submission 64666) | Corn rhizosphere microbial communities from Kellogg Biological Station, Michigan, USA - KBS C2-3 metaG | ecosystem: Host-associated > Plants > Roots > Rhizosphere > Soil ...
CGATCTGAAATTCACATAACCCCAGCATTCCCCAAACAGGACCTCGCTTAGGTTCCAACTCTGCCAAATTTGCAAAAGCATCTCGCGCCTGGGGATAGAGATCCTTATCGTAGAAAATCGCTCCCACGTACCACCAACCATCAGGCCACTTCGGTCGAATCTTTAATGCGTTCGAGTACAACTGAACGGCTTCCTCGAGCCGACCGGCATTGCGAGCATCATCGGCAAGCTTAACAGCCTGGTTGAATGCGGCGTCCTGTTGCGACGTCGTATTTGCCTTCGGGGCTGGTCGCTTTGCTCTCGTGCTTGATTGTGCACGAGTTGCCACTGCACAAACTGTTAAGAGCACTAACAGAACCGCAATTGATATTCGTGCATTCTTAATTGAGACGTCCAAAGAAATTTATAGCCTCTTCTTGAATTGAATGTGTTGATTATCGAAATCGTCAGGCGGCTTGGTTGGTGCGACCTGATCATCTGGGCCCTTTGAACCGGGCTGCTTGGCCTGCTGATCTTCTGTCAACTTTTGCACTGCAGCCTTTTCTCGATCGCCGTCCGCCTTCCGATTCAGCCGGTAGTAAACCGATGCGAGTAGCACGCGAGCCTCAGAAAACTCGGGGTATTCTTTTGCTACGCCTTCAAGCAAAGGTAAAGCGTCCTTGGGTTTTCCCAAAGAAACGTAAACCGCTGACATATGGTAACGGGCGTACTGGTCGCGTGGCCTCAGATGAATGGCGCGAGACAAATACTGAAGCGCTTCTTCATGTTGCTTGTCTTGTCGGAGCAAGACACCCATGAAGAGGTTGGCGTCGAAATCGTTCTGGTTCTGATCCAACTCATATCTGAAAGCGGTTTTGGCACTGATCGTATCGCCCATTCGCATGAGCGCGCGTCCATACCATGCATGTAGAGTTGGCAACTTCGGATCCAACTGGATTGCACGCTCGAGCTGTTTGATTGCGCCATGGCCATCGTCCGCCAGTAACAGGATCGATCCGAGCAACAAGTGTCCCTGGGCAGAATCTTCGTCCCTGAATACTTTGTCGATTAATTGCTGACCACGACTCAGTTGACCATCGCCAATAAGCGCACTACCCAACAAGAAAGCAACAGTCACATTGCCTGGATCAGCTTCCGCAAGCGGCGAGAGTGATTCGATGACTTTCTTGTATTCGCCTATTCGAACCTGGCAATCGGCTAGCAGCAGCACAGCATTTGGTCGTTGCGCCGAATCTGCCGAAACCGTGGCAAGGAACGCTGTAAACTCACCGGCTGCCTCAACGAATAACGCACCTTTATAGTAAGCAAGAGCCAGGTTGAAACGAATTGTCTGATTTCGACTATCGCGCTTTAGGGCTTCCTTATATTGAGCAATGGCATCTTCGTAGCGACCGAGACGTGAGTAAGCGGCGCCCAGATTAGAGCGCACATCAACTCGATCGGGGTGGGTTGCGAGAATCGACTGGTAGCCGCGGATTGCGCCTTCAATATCTCCGGAATTGTGCTGTTGCGCAGCGCGGGCAAAGGCTTCCTCGACGTTGTCCGACTTGGACTGGGCAAGCGCAGGAACGGCAAGTGCCCACATAGCACAAGCCAGAACTATTACTGGCAACAGACATTTCTTTTTTTCCATTTACTACTTCCAAGAGACGTGACAACGGGAGCGAAAAGTATACACTACCCGTGTCTGCGATTTCCAAGATACCAAGCTGAAAGCCTCAAAATTTGAGGTTTAAAGCGGTGGATTAGAAATTCCTGATTCTCAGCTGCGCATGTCATTCAGATGGCTTGGATCGTCAGACTGAAAATTGAATCTCAGATTTGGTGCCATCCAAAAACGCATCTATACTTAGGACATCCCACGTCGACAGCCAAGCTTGCGATCCGGCTCTGATCTAAAACCGAATAATGACAGTCGATTTGATGGCTCTTGGGCGAGGGCAGTTGTCGAGATTAAGGAGACGAACATGAAACAAATGGTAAGCCTGCTGCTCGCGGTTGGGTTGAACCTTTCGGTCTTGAATTGCATTAGCGGACAAACGCCGCAGAGTCAGGATGACGTAGTTCGTGTTCGGACCAATGAGGTCAAGCTCGATATTGTTGTCAAAGATAAGAAGGGTCGTCCGGTGAAAGATCTCACCGCCTCCGACTTTGAGGTCATGGAAGACGGCGTAAGTCAGAAAATTCAGTCTTTTACGTTCGTCAACCGTGAAGCATCAACTCCGGCAAGTACTGTCCCGGACACCATTGCCGACAAGAAAGAAGCTAAGCCCGCTGAGACGGCGTCAAACCCAACAGCTCCCGCACGCACTCGGACCACACCAGGAATCACAGCGCTTGTTTTTGATCGACTCTCGCCCGAGGCCCGCTCATTAGCAAAAAAGGCCGGGCTTGCCTACGCGCAGGAAGGCATGGCTGGAGGCGACTACACCGGCGTATTCCGAATTGATCAATCGCTCAATACGATTCAGCCATTCACCGATAATATGGAATTACTAAGGGTGGCAGTTGACAATGCAACGAGCGCCACTGGCTCAACCTATGCTTCGACAGCACAAAGAGGACGAGATATCGCGGACAGAAATCTGGCACTCGACAGTCAAATAGCTTCTTCAGTATCAGCTGCCGCCGGTGCGGGAGGAGGGCGTGATTCGGCGGGCGCCGCCGCGGCCGGAGAGGCGGCCGGAGCAGCAGCCCAGGAACAGACACTCCTTCAAATGGAGGCGCACATAAACGAACAGTTTGAGGCGTTGGAGCGGGACCAGCAAGGCTTTGCGACAATCAACGGCCTGCTGGCTGTAATTCAGCCAATGAGGAATCTTCCGGGCCGAAAAACCATCATCTTTTTCTCTGAAGGTCTGAAGCTCCCAACGTCTGTGCAGGCGAAGTTTCCGTCGGTGATCAGCGCCGCCAATCGCGCCAATGTAAGTATTTATACTATCGACGCTGCAGGCCTGCGAATAGAAAGCAGCGCGGCAGAATCAGCTCGCGAGCTCAACTCGCTGGCATCGCAACGCCTACAGCAACAGGGACGTCGTGGTGACAGGGGCGAGGGGCCTTACATGAAGGCGTTGGAAAGAAATGAAGAGTTACTCACTTTCGACCCGCGAAGTGGACTGGGCCGGCTCGCAGACCAGACTGGGGGCTTTCTCATTCGCGACACCAACGATCTCGCTAATGGACTACGGCGCATCAACGATGATATGCACGGTTACTACCTGGTCACATACACTCCCACGAATGACGATTACAACGGGAAGTTTCGCCAGATAAGCGTGAAGCTTAACCATCAGAGTTTCGACGTTCAGGCGCGGAAGGGCTACTATGCGGTTGAGTCGGTGGGTCAACTTCCAGTACTCGATTATGAAGCTCCAGCGATAGCTGCCGCCCGAACTGGGAACCCATCAAAAGCCATTGCTATCAATGGATCGGCCCTGAGTTTTCCCGAGCCGAGTAAGCCAGGCTTATCACTAGTGCTCGCGGAGGCTCCGCTCTCTGCATTCTCATTTTCACAGGGAAGCGACGATAAAACTTACAATACAGACTTTGCAATCGTTGCCCTTTTTAAAGATCAATCACAGCAGATAGTTCAAAAACTGAGCCAACATTATGCGCTAAATGGCCCACTAGAGAAGCTAAATGAGGCCAAAAAGGGTGATGTCCTCTTCTATCGCGAAGCACAGCTTCCACCTGGGAAGTACCAGGTGGACATGATTGCCTATGACGCACCAACTGGAAAGGTAAGTGTCCGAAAGACATCACTTGAAGTACCCAGTACGAGCGAAGCCCAACCTCGCCTTAGCAGTGTTGCTGTACTTCGGCGTGCAGAACAATTGACTGCGGAAGAACAGAAACGAGATCAGCCGTTTCGTTTTGGTGAACTACTGGTTTATCCAAACCTGGGTGAGGCGGTTTCTAAATCACAGGCCAAGCAGTTGGCATTCTTCTTTACGGCTTGGCCGCCAAAAGGATTCACCGGCACGTTAAAGGTCAGCACAGAAATCGTGCAAAAGAATCGGTCGTTGGCGAAAAGCTCAGGCCAGCTGCCGGCTGCGGATGCGTCGGGACAGATTAAGTATGCCAGTTCCTTCCCACTCGACAAATTTCAGCCGGGTGCGTATGAACTGAAAGTAACGATCGGGGATGACAGCAACAGCGTAAGCCGCTCGACAAGTTTCATGGTGGCTCCGTAATTAGGGATAGTTTTAAACCCTGACTGCGAATCGCCTGCACTTGATACCATCGACGTCGCGTGCTCTTGATACCATCGACTTGAAGTCGGTGGTGTCGGGTGGATTGTTTATCACTCACAAATCTTTAGCGGTAACTTTCAATGCCTCGCTTGTTGCTTGAGCTTTTGCTCGAGGAGTTTGGCATCATTCACGTACTCACCCTTTGGAGCTTCATCCAGGTAGGCTCGGACGGAGCGCGATGCCTCCGCCACGTCCCCACGACTTAAGTAGATACGAGCTAGATGATAGTGCGCGGCAATACACTCTGAACCACCCATAACCAGCGATTTGACTAATTCCCGTTCAGCCGCGAAGAGATCTCCTGATTCCAACATTGCTACACCCAGCCAGAGTCGCGCAACAGGTCGTGTGCTATCAATCGCTATTGCCTGGTTTAGCTCCGAGATGGCGTTTATATAATCCTTATGCTCAATCCTGACGAGTCCAAGATTGAATTTCGCATTAAAGTTCTTCGGATCTCTCGTCATGACAATCTGAAAATTTTTCTCCGCCTCGTCAACCCGTTTTAGTTTCAGAAACTGAGCGCCAAGATCGTTGCGTGCGGCCAGGTATTCCGGATATATCGAAAGCGCGTTCTCAAAATGCGTTGCGGCCTTAGAGACGTCTCCTTTGACGACAAACTTCAACCCTTGCTCGTATTCCTTCTTAGCGGCATCGGGAACCTTTTGCTGTAGTTCTGCAACAGAGACAACTCGCGGGTTGTTCAAGGCAAGAGGGAGTTTTCTTTCACGCAGTTGGAGGTTCAGCTCCCAGGTAATGCCGCGTCCCAAAGCAATCTTCTGTTCAACAGGATCGAATTCTTCGACCTCTGCTCGGACGAAATACATTCCTTCGGCGAGATTATCGAAGCGAAACTCGCCGTGTTTACTCGTATAACGAGTAGATAGGGTCACCTGCGAATTTCTTAGCGTGATCTTTACGTATCGTTCTGCCGCGAACCCCGTCGGAAGAGATACGCGTCCTTCAATGACCGCATTGTTTGTATCCGCGGTTCTATATGTTGAGTCGAGCTGGATATTATCCTGGGCGGTTGCCATGCCGCAGAAGGCGAGGACAACGATAAGCGCAAACCAGGATCGAACGATCGTTTTCATGGCGCCTCCAGTTCTTATAGACGTCGGCTGGTGACCTCTCAGTTGGCGCTCCGCCAGGTACTTCCCGATGATGATCAAGTGACCGGGTGTCTCCCCAGTGAGCTGGTTAGGGGTGGAGTTGCCATTCTACAACAACCAGCGGCTCGAACCCTCACGTCTGGACGTGTACTTCCCGTATCCGTCCCGACCCGCAAAGGGGAACGGCGCGAGTGGCGATTGATCGCCTCCCGCGCCGCTCGAATTAAACTACTCCTGAAAGAGACTTTAGAAGTAGAACTTGAATGCGAATTCAACAATTCGCCGGCCATGCTTATTCACGATCTTACCGAAATTATCGATTGTGGTTTGATCGTAAGAGAAGCCGCCAGTTGGATCGCATATGTTGTCGACCGTTCCACCATTGCCATTCGGCACGCCGTTCTTACGCACATTACAGACGGTGTTGAGTGTCAAATAGATATCACTCGAACCCAAACCACCGGTGGGACTAATTTGCGTAGGATAGGCCTGGTTGAAGATATTGAAGAACCCGGCGCGGAACTGGAACTTCTTCGACTCGCTGAAATTGAAGTTCTTGAAGAACGAAACGTCGAAGTTGCTCCGGCTTGGTGTTCTCAGATAGAACGGTGGTTGTGATGGTCCGGTGTTCGGGAACGTCGGGATCTTAAGGGCGTTCAGATCAAATACCTTATCGCCTACGCCACCGCCGCCACTTACTTTAGGATTAGCAGCATACACTGGAGTAACAGCTCCTACGCTCTGTCCTTGAACGTTGAAAGCATCGCTGCCGTACCAAGCGAGTGCCTGGCCAGCCGAATTTATGTCGCCGCTAAACCTTAAGCGAATGGGCGTACCCGTTTGGAATGTGGTAATGCCTGACATCTGCCAGCCATTGAAGACGCCGCGAGTAAACCAATTGTCAAAAGAACTGCCGCCCCGGACCAATTTTGGAAATGTGTAGTTGTAGGACGCGTTGAAGACGTGCGTGCGGTCGAAAGGTAGGATACCCCAGCTTCTACCGCGCGTGTCGATGGGGTCGGCCCAGGCCGATCCATCCGTCTCGTTAGTCGCCACTGTTCCTAAGCCCTTGGCGAAAGTGTAAGTAAGAAAGTACTGAAGATTCTTACCAGATTGATGGCTGAGTGTCGCTTGCAGCGAGTGATAAGTTGACGTTCCGGTGAACTGGTACACGCCAACTGTATTGTAGGCGGAGAACGGTCTGAAGCTCCTCAGCACTCCTCCATCAATAGCAGCGCGATTGACCGGCACAGACAGGTCCGACGGATTTGCGCTGCCTGAAGCAAGTGTCCCGCTCGTTAGTGTTCCCAGCGGAATAATATTGATCGACCTCTGCTGTGGCAGGTGTCTTCCCTGAGTACCAACGTAAGCCACTGACAAGATATTGTTGCCAGGCAGTCTCTTCTCGATGGTCAAACTCATGTTCGCAACCCGCGGGATTTCATTGGAGTCGACGTCCCTTGAGCTAACGTTGACGTTAGCAAATGCGAATGGGTCAATCTCATCCAGGTTTGCGAAGCTGAGACCGCCAGAGCCACCGGGTGCGTTATTCCAAGGAGTGTCAACCGTGGCACCATAGGTGTTAGGCATCTGACCGCTGGAGTAGTAGTCGTAATTCCCCTGAACGCGATTGTAGAAAATACCGGCACCGGCGCGAATCACCCAATCGCCCTTACCACCGATATCCCAGGCGACATTAAGACGCGGCATCCACGCTATCCCTGGATTATCAAGAACGCCCTTGGGAATTTCGTTGTTGGCGGCAAGCTTGAAGCCATTCGGCGTGTTCCGATCTTTGTTTATAAAGATTCCCTGGCTTCGATTATAGGCTGCTGGATCGAACAGTACTCCCAATCCATGCGTCTCGTAGTTCTGTGGGAAGTAACCGATTCGCAATCCGGCTTCCAGGGTAATGTTGCTCCGGACCTTCCAACTGTCCTGAGCGTAAAACTCATAGTTGTAGAACCGGAAGTAGTCCTTCGGGCGATCTGTTGCCTGTGTAAACTCGACCGGTCGTCCGACATACAAGTCACCATAATCGTTTCCAGTGGCGTTCGCCTGGCCCCACTGGCCCAGGATTATGCTGGTGTCATGGTTTGACTGCTGCTCCTTGTTCCCCTGCTCAAAGAACGCACCAAACTTAAGCGTATGAGTATTGAAGACCTTGGACAGGTTGTCGGTAACGGAGTAGCTGCTGTAAGGCGAATAGATAGGAAATCCATAAGCCGAATACAGACCGCTTGGAGCCCAGTTATTGATAACGCTAATTGGAACGTAGGGATTGCTGCCGACGAAATTTACGCCGCCGCAGTTGGTGCAAACACCGGAATTAGCTTTCCCCTGGAAACCAACCTTGTCTGCATCCGTCAATCCAAGACCCGCATAGGTCACTTTGTCGGGATCGGCGAAATCGTAGTAGAGGTTTAGTTTGCTTCCGGCAAACAGGACCTCGTTGGTCATGGTTGGGTTGATCACATTCGTCAAATTTACGACCACCGACTTGCCGGTGTTCTGACTGGTGAGCTTGCCCGGGATTTCGAACATCGATGAATCCCACCAGAGACCTCGTGGGAATCCCTGCTCTTCATACTCTCGAGCCAGCTTAACGTAGAGTTTCGCATTGTCGCTGATGTTGTAATCGAAACGTAAAGTTGTTTGGTTTCGATCATTTGGTCGAAGGACGCTGTACACATAGTTGTGACCTGCCGCGTCGCTAAAGTTTGGTAGCGGGTACAGGTTAAGCAGTGCGGCTCCAAGATTGTTCTTGCAGGGCACTAAATTTCCGCCTGGCGCTATATCGCCGCCACCGTCGACTCCCGACACACCGCCGACCGTACAGCCGACCGGAACCTGAACGTTGAAACCGCTAAAGTCGCCTTGACGTTGTTTCAGTGTCGGAACTGTAAACAGCGAGGAACCTTCGTCCACTCGCTGATAGTAGTATTCGTATCCGACGAAGAAGAAAAGCTTGTCGCGATTCTTGTTGAAGTTCGTCCCGGGGAAAATCACTGGACCACCAATGTTGCCGCCCGGATAGTTGTATTTGCTTAACGGCCGCTTTACGCCATTGATACTGTTCGATCGGTCGTTCGCCTGGAAGTTGTAGTTTCTTAAGTAGTCGTAGACCGAACCATGGAAGTCGTGGCCGCCGCCCTTGGTCGTCGCGCTGATCTGAACGGCGCTGGTTCCATGCTCTGCGGCGTAGTTGCTCGTTTGCACTTTAACTTCCTGGACCATGTCCGGATTCGCTGTGATGACGGTTCCGTTGTTTGAACCAAAGTCAATCATGCGAGCGCCATCGAGCTGTACGTTGTTCTGCTCACCGCGAAGACCGTTTACGTGATACGCGTTGTTCGCATTGGCGCCACCGCCGAATGCGACCTGTTCAAGCGCGGTACCGTCGGGAGCCACAACGCCTGGGAGAATACGCAGAAGTTCAAGCGAACTGCGGCTGATGATCGAGAGGTTATCAATCTGAGCCGACGTGATCGTGTTTTCCTTCGCGCCCGTCTCCGTTTGCAACTGGTCCAGACCAGCGCTAATGGTTACCGTTTCCGTTGGAGCACCAATCTCCGTGACGATTTCGACAGACCGAGTAGTGCTGGTTTCGAGGGCGAGGTGCTGTTGCGAAATTGTCTTGAAGCCTGCGGACTCAATCTTTAGCGAGTACTCGCCAGGCGTCAAAGCAGAGAAGGTAAATGCGCCATCATCATTGCTGGTGGCCTTACGCTCTTCAGAGGTGCGCTCATTCGTAACCGTGACAGTAGCGCCGCGAACTATTGCACCCTGGGGATCTTTGATTGTCCCGCGCAACGTCGCACTACCGGTAGTCTGGGCAAAACCGGACGTGGCGAGAATGCCGATACACATCACCACACCAAGAACGAATAGCGTCGGGTTGATCACCGTGCGCTTAATCTTTGGGTTCATGCGAGTAAGTCTCCTCTCTTTCCGCCCACTCCTGGACTGGAAAGAACATTTAGCAACCGGATGCACTTAAGAGATCGAAAAACTTTTTGTTACTTACGAAAAGGACCTAACCGATTGAGAACTTTGAGCTATTCAGCTGGCGCTGCAGACTAACGGGAGAAGTAATAACAACGCTGCTGATACTTACTTTATAACCGCGAAACCTCAATCAACTACATGCGGAAGGAAACTGATTTAAAAGCATTTGACGGGGATCCGGATATTGATTGCAGAGGTCGCTTGAGACCGGATACGCCGAGAAGCAGCTTTGCGCTGCTCAACATAAAGACCGTCAAACTTGTCGATTAACTACCTAAAAGAGTTTGTTGCAAGACCAGACAAAAGCCTTAGTACTACCACGCCATCTCTTTGTCAAGAGTTTTTTACTTCAAACCCTTTATAAATTACTTCCGCTCAAAGGCTGGGGCGAAACTGTTGCAGTCCCAATCTGAGCCAAGCAACATGAGTGCCGAAATTTTACAGATCGCACACTGAAGCTCCGTTAACGGTAAACCTGAGGGATTTCTAAAATCTTAAACGAGCCGCAATAGTTTTACGCCGGACCGTCTTGGAGATTTTGGGGAAATCGATCCTAATTTCTGGATGACTACGCCGGCACGACAGATGAAAATTTTCTTGCAAGAACAAGACTCAACGCTCCCATGATGCCGGTCTCGTCACCCAACGTCGAAGCGAATGCTGGTGCGGAGAGCAGGCCCTGACAAATGCTGTTCTGGGCTACTGTGCTTTGCAATTCGTCAGCGATCAGTGGCCAGGCTCTCGCAATATTCCCTCCAAGAATCACGGCCTCCGGACTTAACCCCTTAGTCAAATTTGAGATACCCAGGCCGAGAAAGTGCGCCGTTTCTATCAGCGCATCCTTTGCTGCTTGATCCCCTTGATAAGCAATATCGATGAGCTTCTTGAAACTCATCTCGTTCGGAGTGTTTGTAGCTTGAGCGTATCTCGCGAGCGCAGCATTCTCAGAGGCAAATGCCTCCCAACATTCAGTACTACCAGCGGCGCATGAAACTGGCGCGCCTTTTCCGATTGTCATGTGACCAAACTCGCCTGCGCCACCGGTCTTGCCGTGATAAATCTGTCCATCAAAGATTATTCCGGTTCCCAATCCCTCCTCAACTAACACGAAAATAAAATCTCGGACATCACGAATCTCAGGACGCCCCAGCCACAGTTCTGCAAGCGCCGCCGCGTTCGCATCGTTATCGACAGCGACCGGCATACCCAGGATTTCATGCAATTGTTCTGCGATGGGCCAATCTCGCCATTTAAAGTAGGGAATAAAAAGAGCAGTGCCTGTTTCCGAATCAACGAGTCCGGGAAGGCTTACTCCAATTCCTTCAATCGCCGGCTCAGTCCCGATAAGATCCTGGATACTTGCAGCGATGCGCGCCACAGTCGCGTCACGATCAGGATCCGTGGCAAATGTTTCCCTGCGTAAGACTCTACCCACAAGATCACCGGCGGCGACCGTCGTTGAAGTATTACCAAGAGAAACACCAATGGCGATACAACCGGCCGCCCTCAAGCGCAAAAGGTTCGGAGGTCGGCCCCCGGTTGATTCACCCTCGGTCTCATAAATGAGACCCTCAGATTTCAATTCCTCGACGATCAACGAAACCGTGGAGCGTTGGAGCGCAGTTTCGTGAGAAATTTCAGCGCGAGAGATAGGTTCTTTTTCTCGAACGTAATTGAGAACTATCTGCCGGTTGATATAACGGATGGTGTCTGAACGTGCAACAATTGCTTTTTTTAGATTTATTCGTCGCACAAACGGGGTCCGGTTAGAAGTTGGTCTCGGCGTGTTTAATGTCACCCTGTCCCGACAACAGCGAATTGAATTGCTGGTTGAGCACTGACAAGTCTTGCTTAACCATTAAGTCTCAAATAGTTAAACTGCAACTTTCTGGAGCAGTTAAAATTAAGCCCATATCGTAAAAACAGTCAAGAAGAGTATTTGTCGATAGCAATTGATAGCAATATCTCATTCTCCGTAAGCTGCGGCTTGGGGTCCGCGTGCATACTGATGACTTCCGCAACCGTTTCAACGGTTTTCTCATGAATCACTTGGGAATTGACGGAATAAACTCAAATGTTGAAACGGTTGAGTGGTCTAAACTATTTTTGCGTGCCCCAAGCTGAAGCTTAAGGAGAATGAGATGTAGCGTTGAGCCCTCAGGCTTTTGTCGGGCTCCCGAACGTATTGACAGGTCGTGGAAAATACGAGAGATCATTGCTCGTAACTTAATCTCGTCACAGACTTTCCATCAAACAAGGAGAGCATACCCATGAAACTCGCAATCCTAGGAATAGCTTTGGTAGTGGTTTTTCTTTCGCCTTCGCCGGCTTTCGGCCAAGACGCCGCCCCTGGCGGTGACAAATACATCTACGCAGATTTCGAAAAGACGGAAAATGGACGCGTGGTCAGTAATGGAGGAGGACTGGTTCAGGTTTTTACAGGACAAGAATCAACGCCTGTCCAATTCAAAGGTCTAGCTAACGCTTCGCCCGGTGCGCCAGAAATTGTTAGGCCGAAAGATAACGCTGAAAATCACATGGCCGCGTTTGAATATTCTCTGGTTGGCCCTAATCAGTGGGCAAACGTCACACTCGAGGTTCAAGGCCGGCCGAACAAGAATGGAAAACCCATTGCAGATGATCTGAGCGGGTACAAGAATCTATCGGTACAACTCTACGCGACTGGCGTGGATTATCTTCGGGTGGAATTCATCAGCCACGGACAGGGGATCAACTTAGACGCAGGGTTTCCGCAACTCATTATAAAGATGAAGCCCGGCCTCAATACTTACATGATTCCATTAAAAGGTTTGAGCCAGCCTT
>Ga0070659_100002916_pt1 | contig 12183 bp, 9 predicted proteins | sample KBSC23metaG_FD_64666 | JGI IMG/M metagenome (GOLD analysis project Ga0070659, IMG submission 64666) | Corn rhizosphere microbial communities from Kellogg Biological Station, Michigan, USA - KBS C2-3 metaG | ecosystem: Host-associated > Plants > Roots > Rhizosphere > Soil ...
ATCGCACTTGCGACACGGCGGAAGCTCCGGGAGCGCAGTCATGGGAGGGGAGCCGCCGAATCAGACGAACTGCGCACACCAGGGATAGTCGCGCTCGAACGCCTGATCGAAATCGAAGACGTCCACGAACTCGCCGCGCGTGTCGCTGGCCTGGCTCATCAGGAGGTCGAGCTCGACCAGCGTGAACACGACGTCGCCGAGGTCCGACGTGCTGCGTACGCCCCAGTGCTCGAGGACCATGCGCGCCATCACGCCGAACCGTTCGAGCGCGAGGTCGCGGCAGGCGAGCGCCAGTTCGCGCCCGTTGATGTGACGGCGCTCCGGAAGACGCTGCTGGCAAAACTCCAGCGCGCCGAGCACGAAGAGATACGCGCGCTCGTCGAACCGCTGCTCACGCAGGCGGATGCGATCCATGATGCCGTCGCGGAAGGCGAGTTCGGCCACTGCTGCTACTGCTCCTGATGAACGAAAAAGCTGCTGGTCAACCCGCGTCCGGCGCGGGTTGCATCGACCGGCCACCGCAACCGCCGGCGGCCTCCCCCAAGATGGGGGGCCGCCGGCCATCGCACAACGGCGAAGTGGTGGTCAGACCCGCGACGCTTCCGGATAGAGCGGGAACCGCCCGGCAAGCCCGCGAACTTCGTCCTTGACGCGCGCCGCGATTCCTGCGTCGTCCGGCGCCATCAGCACCCGGTCGATGAGCGAGGCGATCTGTTCCATCTCCGCCTCCATCATGCCGCGCGTCGTCACCGCCGGCGTGCCGATGCGGATGCCGCTCGTCACGAACGGGGACTGCGTCTCCTTCGGCACGGTGTTCTTGTTCACGGTAATGCCGGCGCGGTCGAGCGCCTGCTCCGCCACCTTGCCCGTCAGCCCCTTGCTGCGAAGGTCAACGAGCATGAGGTGATTGTCGGTGCCACCGGAAACGACATTGAACCCGCGCTCGATGAGCGATGCAGCGAGAGCGCGCGCGTTCGCGACAACCTGCGCCGCGTATTGCCGGAACGACGGGTGGAGCGCCTCCTTGAGCGCGACTGCCTTGGCGGCGATGACATGCTCGAGCGGACCGCCCTGCATGCCGGGGAACACCGCCTTGTCGATGACCTTGGCGTGTTCGGCCTTGCACAGGATGAGACCGCCGCGCGGGCCGCGCAGCGTTTTGTGCGTCGTCGTGGTCACGACGTCGGCGTGCGGCACCGGTGACGGATACACGCCTGCCGCGACGAGCCCCGCGAAGTGCGCCATGTCCACCATGAAGATGGCGCCGACTTCACGTGCGACCTCCGCGAAACGCGCGAAGTCGATCACGCGCGAGTACGCGCTGTAGCCGGCGATGATCATCTTCGGTCGCGACGCGAGGGCGAGCGCACGCATCTGGTCGTAATCGATCAGCCCCTCGTCGTTCACCTTGTACGACACCGGGTGGTACAGCACCCCGGAAAAATTCACGTGCGACCCATGCGTTAGGTGCCCGCCGTTCGACAGGTCCATGCCGAGGAACGTCTCCCCGGGCTTGAGGAACGCGAAGAACGTCGCCGCATTCGCCTGGGCTCCCGAATGGGGCTGGACGTTCGCGTGGTCCGCACCGAACAGCTGCTTCGCGCGGTCGATCGCGATCTGCTCCACCTGATCGACGAACTCGCAGCCGCCGTAATACCGCTTGCCCGGAAGCCCCTCCGCGTACTTGTTCGTCAAGGGGGATCCCATGGCCTCGAGCACCGCCGGCGATACGAAGTTCTCGCTGGCAATGAGCTCGAGGCCCTCGAGCTGACGCTCGACTTCCCGATCGATGAGGCGGGCGATCTCGGGGTCGGCATCACGAAGCGCCGATCCGGGCGGACAGCGATCCCATTCCGACCACGTGATCATGCCGTTGTTTCCTCCGTTCGGATTGGTGGTCATGCTTTGCGCGGGAACGGCGGCCACGTGCGGACCAGCGACCCGACGGCCTTCAGGCGACGCTCGGCCATTCGGTCTGCTGCCACGTACGTCGGGATTCCCTGCTCGCGCGCCAACTCGAACACCCCAAGCATGGTGTCGTAAATCTCGTCGGCCTTCCGCAGCGATCGCTCGCGCGTCCATCCGGCCAACTCGCTGTATACGTTGATGACACCGCCAGCGTTCGCGACGTAATCGGGCGCGTAGAGGATGCCCCTGGCTTCGAGCTCCTCGCCGTGCCGCTCCTCGAGGAGCTGGTTGTTCGCGCCGCCGGCGACAATCTCCACGCGCAGAGTGGGCACTGTTTTGTCGTTGATGATGCCGCCCAACGCGCACGGAGCGAAGATGTCCGCCTTGACGCCGAAGATACTGTCGTGCTCCACCGCCTTCGCGCCGAAGTCTTCGACGACGCGCTTCACTTTCCCGCCATCGATGTCGGTGACGATGAGCTTCGCGCCCGCCTGATGGAGCTCCTTGCACAGGTACGAGCCGACGTGCCCGAGGCCCTGGATGGCGATCACCTTGCCCTCGAGCGAATCGGATCCCCATCGATGGTTGGCCGACGCCTGGATCGCACGGAACACGCCACGCGCCGTCACCGGCGACGGGTCGCCAGACCGGTTCGCGAGGCCGCTGACGTACTGCGTTTCCATGTGCACGAAATCCATGTCGGCCGTGCTCGTGCCCACGTCTTCCGCCGTGATGTAGCGACCGCCGAGCGAATCCACGAACCGGCCATGGGCGCGGAAGACCATCTCGCGCTTGACCGTGCGGTTGTCGCCAATGATCACGGACTTGCCACCCCCGAGGTTCAAGCCGGCGACCGCGTTCTTGTACGTCATGCCGCGCGACAGTCGCAGGGCGTCGATGATCGCCTCTTCGTCGGTGGCGTAATGCCAGAAACGCGCGCCACCGAGCGCGGGGCCTAACGTCGTGTCATGGATCGCGATCACGCCGCGATACCCGCTCGACTTGTCATAGCACATGACGACCTGCTCGTGGCCCATCTCGGCGATGGTGTCGAAGAGGGCGAGCGAGGAGGTGGCGGGTTCTATCGTAGCGGCAGACATGGGAATCGAAAGTTTAGGGTAAATCCGGTAGCCGGCGGATACACCTCGCGCCCACCACGCGTCACGACCGGGCGTACAGCTCGCGCGCAATCACGATGCGCTGAATCTCTGACGTTCCTTCGTAGATCTCGGTGACCTTCGCGTCGCGGAACAGCCGTTCGACGGGATAGTCCTTGACGTAGCCATAACCACCGAAGATCTGCACCGCCTGGGTCGTGACCCACATTGCGGTCTCGCTCGCAAACAGCTTGCTCATGGCGCTGAACTGCGTGATCGGCTCGCCGCGGTCCTTCGCTGCCGCGGCCGAGTAGAGTAGCGCTCGCGACGCGGTCACGCGCGTGGCCATGTCGGCAAGCTTGAACTGAATGGCCTCGAACTGGTTGATCGGTTGATTGAACTGGCGCCGCTCGGCCGCGTAGCGGGTCGCGTGCTCGAGGGCGGAGCGCGCGATGCCGATGGCCTGCGCCGCGATGCCGAGTCGGCCGTTATCGAGCGATTGCATGGCATAAACGAAGCCCATGTTCGGCTCGCCGAGCAGGTTCGCCGCCGGAACACGCAGGTTCTCGAAGTGCAGCTGGACCGTGGGCGACCCACGCAGACCGAGCTTCGCTTCCTTCTTTCCGACGTGGAATCCGGGCATGTCCGGCGTGACGATGAACGTGCCGATCCCACGCGGGCCACGGCGGTCGTTCGGGGAGTCCGTCCGCGCCATGGCGAGAATCACGTTGGCGTGGTTACCGCTCGTGACCCAGGCCTTCGTGCCGTTGAGGACCCAGCAGTCGCCGTCGCGATGCGCCTGCGTGCGAAGGGCCGCCGCGTCGGAACCGGCCTCCGGCTCGGAGAGCGCGAAGGCGCCTAACCACTCGCCACGCGCCATCGGCTTGAGGAAGCGCTCCTTCTGGGCAGCGTTGCCGTAGCGCAGGATCATCTGCGTGGGCAGCGAGTTGTGCACGCTCATGAGAACGGCGACCGACGCGTCCACCGCTGCGATCTCCTCGAGCGCGACCACGTATGTGCGCGTGTCGAGTCCGAGCCCATCGAACTCCTCGGGGATGAGCATCCCGAGAAACCCGAGCTCTCCGAGCTTCCCGACGATGGCTTCGTCATATTTTTCGGCGCGATCCCACGCATCCGAGTACGGTGCAATCTCGGCTTGGCCGAAATCACGCGCCGTGCGCTGAATCTCGCGCTGTTCTTCCGTGAGAGGGATCAGAGCCCAGGACATACGTTAGGCAGGCTGTTGCTGATAGTTGTAGAACCCGCGTCCGGTCTTTCGGCCGAGCCATTTGGCATCCACGTACTTCCTGAGTAACGGACACGGACGGTACTTCGGGTCACCAAGACCGTCGTGCATGACCTCGAGGATCGCGACACACGTGTCCAGGCCGATGAAGTCCGCGAGCGTGAGGGGACCCATCGGATGGTTCATGCCGAGCTTCATCACCTGATCGATCGCCTCGGGCGTGCCAACGCCTTCCATCACCGCATAGCACGCCTCGTTGATCATGGGCAGGAGAATCCGGTTCGCGATGAAACCGGGGAAGTCGTTCGCTTCCACCGGAGTTTTTCCGAGCGCCTTGGCCAGGTCCATGACGCGGCGGGTCGTTTCATCGGACGTGGCCAGCCCGCGGATCACCTCCACGAGCTGCATGACCGGCACGGGGTTCATGAAATGCATCCCGATCACGAGCTCGGGACGCTTGGTCTGCGCGGCGATGCGGGTGATGGAGATGGAGCTCGTGTTGCTGGCGAGAATCGCGCCCGCCGGCGCGATCTGATCGAGATCGGAGAAGATCCGGAATTTGAGATCAGTGTGCTCGGTCGCCGCCTCGACGACGAGCGTCGCGTCGGCCGCGGCGAGCAGCTCGGTGCTGATCGCGATCCGGCCTAACGCGGCCTGCTTGTCGTCGGCGGACAGCGTGTTCTTCTTCACCTGTCGATCCATGTTCTTTTCGATCGTCGCGCGACCCCGCTGCAGTGCGTCCTCCGACACGTCGATCATGGTGACGGGAATGCCGGACTGCGCGAACACGTGCGCGATCCCATTCCCCATCTGCCCCGCCCCGATGACCGCGACGCGGTCCGTCATGCTATGACTCCTCGCGGCGCGGGCGCCGCGTGTAGAGGTAGAACGTGACCAACAGTAGACTCAGCGCGGCAGGTAACCCGCCCTCCGGGCCCCATACGCCACCCGTCGCCCAATCGGGCCCGGCATCGATGACCCGATAATCGGGCGTCGCGAACGGAATCCCGCTTACCGCACTGTGAAGCGCACCGGCCAGCGCCCAATTCCACGCCAGATGCGCCGCGAAGGCAGCCCACAGGCTCCGCAGGACCACGAGCACGGCCCCGAGAAAAAGTCCCGCGATGACCACGACGGAGACCGAGCCGAGGGTCGCGCCCTCGTTCTGCAGATGCACGAGACCGAACGCAAGGCTCGCGACGCCTAACGCGGCCGGCGTGCCCCACCAATCCGCCAGCACGGAAAACCCGTACCCGCGAAACACCATCTCCTCCCACAGGGCGGCGGGAGCGAGAAACCACACGAGCGTCAGGCCGAGGCCGATGGAGCTGCCAGCCGGCCCGGGCACGACGCGCAGCCACCCGATCGCCAACAACGGAATCGTCGCGGACGCAACGGCCACGGTGCCGAGGGCCAACGCCGCAATCAGCGCGCGAATCCGCAGCGCCGACCGATCGAGTCGAACGGATCGCCACCCGCGCCGATCCACGAGCCGAAACGTGATCGCGTGGCCCAGGACAGCCGACGCGAGCAGCACCCACGGAGTCAGGGTCACGGTGACGTGCACCGGCGCGAGCACCCAGCTCACGACTGGTACGACGACACCGTTCAGGACGATCAGCGACGCGATGCTCGCGACGCAATAGACGAGGAGTCGCCACGGCGGCCGAACCGTTCCGGTCGAATCCCGAAAAACAACGCGCGCCGTCAAACAGGCGCGCGAAGGGTCGATTTCGGAACCAGCAGAGCGGCGACGAGAGCCTTCACCGCGTCGAGTGCGACGAACGGGTGAATGGCGAGCGGCAACGCCTGACTGAGGCTGCCGGTGAGGATTGCGAGCTGCGCCAGGCCGCCGAGCAGCAGCACCGCGATTCCCGCGAGCGCCGCGAGCCAACGCCCCGAGAGCGAGCGCGCGCGGAGCGACAGCGCTCCTGCGACGAACGCCGCGATCGGATACGCGAACAGGTATCCACCGGTGGGACCGACGAATCGTGCAAGTCCCGGAGCGCCATACGGCGAGAACACGGGAAGGCCGACCGCTCCCGCGGCCAGATGCAGGATCATGCTCGCAGCACCGGCAACGGGGCCGAGCCACATGCCGGCCAGCACGACGACGAGCGGCTGCAGCGTGATCGGAACCGGCGTCCCTGGAATGGGGATCGCCACCTGCGACGCGAGGGCCAGCGCAACCGCGAAGCCCACGATGCCAATGGCGGCGACCCGGGAGGGACGCCGCGTAATCGCGAGAGTGCTCGTCGTCATCAGTTCACACGCTCCACGCTGAGGGCCACCGCATCGCCACCGCCAAGACACAGGGTCGCGAGACCACGCTCCTTGTTCCGATCCTCGAGCGCGTACAGGAGCGTCGTAAGCACGCGCGCGCCGCTCGCGCCGATCGGATGACCGAGCGCGATCGCACCGCCGTTGACGTTCACGCGATCCCATGCCCACCCAAGCTGATCGCCATCGGCGAGCGCCTGGGATGCGAACGCCTCGTTCGCCTCGATGAGGTCGTAGTCGGAGATCTTCGTACCCGTCTTGGCCATGAGATTCCGCACAGCGGTGATCGGCGCGAAGAAGAGATCCTGCGGCGCCGTGGCACCGGTCGCATAGCCGGTGATTCGCGCGAGGATCGTTAGGCCGTGAGCGCGTGCGTACTCCTCACTCGTCACTACGAGCGCCGCCCCGCCATCGTTGAGACCGGGCGCGTTTCCGGCGGTGACGGTGAGGCCCTCCGTAGATCCGGACTTGGGCGGAAACGCCGGCTTGAGCCTGGCCAGCGCGTCCATCGAGGTGTCCTTCCGCGGGCTCTCGTCCGTGTCGACCGTCGTGGGGCCCTTGCGTCCGGGGATCTGCACGGGGACGATCTCTGCCTTGAAGCGTCCGGACTCGATGGCTGCCACCGCCTTTTGGTGCGACGCGAACGCGAACTGGTCCTGCCGCTCCCGCGTGATCTCGGCCTTCCGCGCCGTGTACTCGGCGTGCGAACCCATGTGCACGTCACAGAACGAGCACCAGAGGCCGTCCTTGATCATGCCATCTATGAGAGTCTGGTCGCCCGCCTTCACGCCGTTGCGCATGCCGTAGACGTAGAACGGCGCGTTCGACATTGACTCCTGTCCGCCGGCCACGGCGACCTGCAGGTCGCCGGCCTTGATCGCCTGCGACGCGAGCATCACGGACTTGAGTCCCGAACCGCAGACCTTGTTGACGGTCACCGCGGACACGGTGTTCGGGACGCCGGCCTTGAGCGCCGCCTGCCGCGCGGGCGCCTGCCCCACGCCACCCTGGATGACGTTGCCCATGATGACTTCCTCGATGTCGTCGAGGTCGACGCCTGAGCGACGCACCGCTTCGCGAATGGCGACGGCGCCGAGCTCTGGCGCCGAGAGGGGCGAAAGCCCACCGAGAAACCGGCCGATCGGCGTGCGAACAGCCGAAACGATGACCGGCGTGCGAGATGTATCAGCCATGGGGACGTGTTCGAGAAGGAAGGGCTGACGCGACAGGCGTCAGCCCTGGAAAGCTATTGGGACCCGCAACTGTCGGGAATCGGCAGCGCGCTGCGCGCGCGGGAACTGGGAACTGGGAACCGGGAACAGAACTGCAGAGGAGCCTCGGTTCCCAGTTCCCGGTTCCCAGTTCCCAGTATTCCAACTCCCCTATAGCCCATAACTCACCCGTCCCCAAATGAACCGCCCGTTGAAGCCAAACGGCGAGATGCCGTTGTACGGGTTCATGCCGAAATTGGCGTTCCCCGCATAGCCGGTCGCAGGATTGCCGGGATCGTTCTGCTTGTCGGGATAGACGTTGAACACGTTGTCCGCGCCAGCACTCAGCGTCACGCGACTCAGCAGCCGATACGACACGCTGGCGTCCGTCACCCATTTGGCCGAGAAGGTCTGATCCGGAGGCTGATTCGTCGCGACCTTCGCCTGCCGATTCGTCACCTCGCCGAAGCGCTGCGTACGCAGCACCAGACCCAGCCCACGCCGCGTGTAATTCGCCGACGCGAGAATGTTGTCGCGAGGTTGTGCTTCCTCGATGCGCCCGCGTTCCGCACGACCGAACAGCTGCTCGTCGAATCCGGTGAGCTCCGGCGGGGTCGGGATCACGTGCGTGACGTGGGTCCGCGTGTGGTTGTAGCCCCCGGTGAGACGCACGACACCGTTCTGGTGCAGGTAGACGCCGTAATTCACGACCGCATCGATGCCGTTCGTGTGCGTATCGATCGCGTTGGTGAAGTACCGCGCGCCCGTGACGCCAGTGAGACCGACTGCCGCGAGTTGCGCCTGGATCGCCGGCCCGATGAAGTTCTCCGAGAAGACGATTCGGTCGTGAATCCTGATGTCGTAATAGTCGAGGCTCACGGAGAATCGCGATGACGGATCGAACGTGACGCCACCGCTCACGTTGTAGGATTTTTCGGGCTTGAGGTCCGTCGCGCCGAGAGCGCGCGCACCGGGCGTGCTGACCGGGAACGTGCGGATCTCCAGGAACTGGCCCGCGACGAGATTCGTCGCCGTCGAGGAGAAAAAGGACTGCCCGAGTGATGGCGCACGGAATCCGGTGTTGAACGCGCCGCGAAGTGCCAGCTGAGGCAGAATCGCGTAGCGCGCGGTCGCCTTGCCGGTGACGGTCGAGCCAAAATCGTTGTAGTCCTCGAACCGTCCGGCGACACCGAACAGCAAGTTCGGGGTGAGGTCGGTCTCGAGATCGGCGTACACCGCGTAGTTGTTCCGCGTTGCGTCCTGCTCGTCGGCGGGCCGGAAGCCCGGAAACCCCTGCGCGCCGGGCGCGGGACGGATCGTCGAGCTTCCCGCGTTAGGCCCGTCGAGGATCGGCTGCCCGCCGTCGATCCACGACGCGGAGTCGCCCGCCGTGATCTTGAACTGGTCCAGCCGGAACTCGGCCCCGATCGCCGTGCGCAGCGGACGCCCGCCGCCGAGATTCAGGTCGCGGAAGAAGTCGAGGTTGGTCGTCCATTGTCCGAACCCGAGCTCGCCCGCATCGAAATTCCGTGGGCTCCCGGTTCCCATCGATGCGTTGTTGCTGTTGGCGACGTTGTAATGCAGGGTGTTGAGTCCATACTCCGTGCTCAGGTCCCATTTCCAGCCGGCAACGTTCCCCTTGACGCCGACGGCGCCCGAGCCGTCCCAGATGTCGGTCTCGATGAGCGGTAGAAACCCGTCGGGCCAGATCGCTCGCACCGTATTGTTACCGTTAGGCAGGCGCCAGTTCGCGGCCGCTTCGCCATCCCGGTAGCTCGCCCCGCCGAACGCGTAGAGCTCGAGCCCACCCTGCGTCGTGTACGACGCGTTGAGCATGCTCAGCACGTCCTTCGTGGCGGCGTCGCCGAGGCGGAGCGTGACGCGCTCAGGCTCGTCGTTTTTTGGATCCCCATTGAAGTACTGCTGCCGGGGGTCCACGCCCGCGCGGTTCGTCGCGCCACGGTCGCGGTACTCTACGCCGAAATGTACGTAGTTGGATTGACCGTACACGCTCCCCGCGTCCAGCGCGAGGTGCGTCACCGATCCTCCACCGTCGGTCGTGTGGCCGAACGTGCCGCCCGCCTCGCCGGGTGCCGTGCTCTTGAGGATCACGTTGATGACACCCGCGATGGCGTCGGACCCATACTGCGCGGCCGCGCCATCCCGAAGCACCTCGATGCGATCGATCATCGACGCCGGGATCGCGTTCAGGTCGACGCCCGTCGAGCCCCGCCCCACGGTGCCGTTCACGTTCACGAGCGCGCTGTTGTGGCGACGCTTGCCGTTGATGAGCACGAGGACTTGATCCGGCCCCAGCCCGCGCAGCGTCGCCGGCCTAACGTGGTCCGACCCGTCGGCGATCGAGGGTCGCGGAAAGTTGAAGGACGGGGCGAGCATCTGCAGGACCTGGTTCGTCTCCGTACGCCCGCTGGAGACAATGTCCTGCGACGTCAGCACGTCCACCGGCACGGGGGAGTCGGTCACGGTGCGCGCCTCGCCGCGCGTTCCGGTGACGGCCAGCGCTTCGAGCGTCGTCGGTGCGCGCGTGAGCACGAAATCCTTGGTCGTGGTCTGCCCCGCGGTGACGACGACGGTATCGTGCACCCCTGTCCAGCCGATGTACCGCACGCGAAGCTCGTAGGTGCCGGGCCGCAGCGGAATGCGGAAGGTCCCATCGGTTCGGGTGTACGCACCGGTCTGCGCACCGGTCACGTACACCGTCGCGCCCGTGAGTGGGGTGCCGACGTCAGCGGCCGTGACCTTTCCGGCCACAGCACCCATCGGCTCCTGGGCCGCGACAGGAAGCCACGCAGTACCTATCGCGGCCACGACACCTAACGCCGTAACCAATGCCCGATCCCGGCGTCGCCATCCGTTGGCGCCGGGCGCCGGGTCGAGCAGACGAAACGCGCGCATCACCGACCTCCGTGTATACAGTGCCAACACGGTGTCGCCCCGCCCAACCCGGCACAATGATACGGTGGGCCCTCTCGACAGCTCAGCCCGCTGCCTGGATTCCCGATTCCCGATTCCCTATTCCCGATGCAGCGAGCGTTAGCGAGCGCGTTTTCGCCTCGGCGAGCACGCGGTCAATGAATTCCCCCACCGCTACCGGCGCCGGCTTCTGCTCCTTCCCCGCCCCACGCACGTTGACCGCCACCGTGCCGGACTCCGCCTCCCGCTTTCCGATGACCGCGAGGTACGGCACCTTCATGCGCACGCCCTCCGCGATCTTGTACTTGAGCGTCTCGGACCTCGCGTCGGCGTGCGCCCGAATCCCCGCCGCCCGCATGCGCTTCGTCACGGCCTCGGCCACGGGCGCCTGGTCATCGGTGATGGGAATGACCCGCACCTGCTCCGGCGCGAGCCACGTCGGAAACGCCCCCGCGAAGTGCTCGATCAGGATCGCCATGAAGCGCTCGAACGAGCCGCTCACGGCCCGGTGAATGATCACCGGCCGGTGCGCCGCGTTGTCCTCACCCGTGTAGGTCAGGTCGAACCGCTCGGGATTCGAGTAGTCCAGCTGGATCGTCCCGAGCTGCCACGCGCGGCCTAACGAGTCGAGGACGTCGAAGTCGATCTTCGGACCGTAGAACGCCCCGTCGCCGGGTTTGAGCTCGTACGCACGCCCCGTGGCGTCGAGCGCAGCCTTGAGCCCCGTCTCGGCCGTGTCCCACATCTCGTCCGTGCCGATCCGAACGTCCGGCCTCGTGGCGAACTTCACCGTCGCCTTGAGACCGAACGTTTCGTAGTAGCCGAGGATGAACTGCATGAGCCGCCGAACCTCCTCGGCGATCTGGCTCTCCATGAGGAAGACGTGGCAGTCGTCCTGCTGGAACTGCCGGACGCGCGTTAGGCCCGACAGCACACCGGAGAGCTCATTGCGGTGCAGCACATCGTAGGTGCAGTACCGCAGCGGCAGCTCACGGTACGAATGTTTTTTCGCCTGGTAGAGCAGGTAGTGCGACGGGCAGTTCATGGGCTTGAGCGAGAAGTCGTGTTCCCCCGTCTCGCTATCGAGCACGAGGAACATGTTCTCGCGGTACTTCCCCCAATGCCCGGAGATCTCCCACAGGCCTTTGTTGAACATCAGGGGAGTCTTCACCTCGTGATAGTCGTCGCGCTGCAGCTCCCGCAGGTACTCGTTGATCGTGTTGACGATGATCGTCCCGCGCTCCGTCCAGAACACGGCGCCGGGCGCAAATGGGTGGAGCATGAACAGGTCGAGCTGACGCCCCACGACGCGGTGGTCGCGGCGCTTTGCCTCCTCGATGCGGAAGAGATAGGCATCGAGGTCTTCCTTCTTCCACCACGCCGTCGCGTAGATGCGCTGCAGCTGTTGGCGCTTCACGTCGCCGCGCCAGTAGGCCGGCGCGGTGTTCATCAGCTTGAAATTCTTCAGGTAGGACGTGTCCGGCACGTGCGGCCCGCGGCACAGATC
>Ga0070659_100002918_pt1 | contig 12183 bp, 13 predicted proteins | sample KBSC23metaG_FD_64666 | JGI IMG/M metagenome (GOLD analysis project Ga0070659, IMG submission 64666) | Corn rhizosphere microbial communities from Kellogg Biological Station, Michigan, USA - KBS C2-3 metaG | ecosystem: Host-associated > Plants > Roots > Rhizosphere > Soil ...
TGGTCGAGCCCGACCGGGTCCATGTCATGTTCGAGGGCAGGATCGTCAAGGAGGGCGGGCCGGAGCTCGTCGGCGAGCTCGAGGAGAAGGGCTACGGCTGGATCAAGGAGGAGGTCGCGGCGGAAGCCTGAGCGCCGCCGGCAGACGATGGCCTCCAGCACCCCCGAAACCGTCGCGCCGCAGTCCCACGGGCTCGACATCGAGCGGATCCGCAACGCGTTCCCGACGCTGAGCAGGATGATCGGCGACGAGCCGCTCGTCTACCTCGACTCCGGCGCCAGCGCCCAGCGCGTCCTCGCCTCGATCGAGGCGGTCGACCGCTACGAGCGCCGCCATCACGCCAACGTCCACCGCGGGTCGCACACCCTCTCCGGAGAGGCGACCGACGCCTACGAGGGCGCCCGGGCGACCGTTGCCGACCACCTCGGAGCGCGGGACCGGCGCGAGATCGTCTTCGTCCGCAACGCGACCGAGGCGATCAACCTCGTTGCCCGGGCCTGGGGAGGCGCCAACGTCGGCGCCGGCGACCGGATCGTGCTCACCGAGATGGAGCATCACTCGAACATCGTCCCCTGGCAGCAGCTCGCCGCAGCGAGCGGCGCGGCTATCGACTGGGTCGGCGTCGACGACCGGGGCGAGCTGATCCGCGAGGAGCTCGAGGCGGCCCTGGCCCGCGAGCCGAAGCTCGTCGCGGTCACTCACATCTCGAACGTGCTCGGAACGCTCAACCCGATCGCCGAGATCGCCTCGATGGCGCACGACGCCGGTGCCCTGATCCTCGTCGACGGCGCCCAGGCGATGCCGAAGACGGCGATCGACGTCGCCGAGCTCGACGTCGACTTCTACGCCGTCACGGGGCACAAGGCCTACGGCCCGACCGGCATCGGCGCGCTCTGGACCCGCCTCGAGCTGCTCCGCGCGATGCCGCCCTTCCTCGGCGGCGGCTCGATGATCCGCAAGGTCACGACGGAAGGCTTCACGAGCGCCGACCCGCCTGCGAAGTTCGAGGCCGGCACCCCGGCGATCGCCCAGGCGATCGGGTTGGCGGCCGCGACCCGCTGGCTCGACATGGTCGGGATGGACTCGGTGCTCGCTCACGAGCGCGAGATCGCCGCCTACTCGCTCGAGCGGCTCGCCGAGGTGCCGGGCCTGCGCGTCTTCGGGCCGCCCGCATCGCCCGACCGGGTCGGCCCGGTCTCCTTCGAGGTCGACGGCATCCACCCCCACGACGTCGCGGAGATCCTCGACCGCCACGGGGTCGCCGTCCGCGCCGGGCACCACTGCGCGCAGCCGCTGATGCAGCGCCTCGGCATCGCCGCGACCGCCCGGGCCAGCTTCGGTGTCTACACCACGACTGGGGAGATCGACCGTTTCATCGACGCGATCGGCGACGCCAAGAGGGTCTTCGGGGTCTAGCCGTGGACGAGTTGTATCGGGATCAGATCCTCGAGCACTACAAGCGGCCGCATCATTTCGGCCGGCTCGACGACTACGACCTCGACTTCGAGGACACGAACCCGTTCTGCGGTGACGAGCAGCACGTCTTCATCAAGCTCGATGACGACGGCCGGGTCAGCGAGGTCTCCTTCGAGGGACAGGGCTGCGCGATCTCGACGGCGGCGACCTCGCTTCTGACCGACGAGCTGACCGGGATGACCCGCGAGGAGCTGCTTCGGCTCCCGAAGGAGACGGTCCTCGAGCTGCTCGGGATCGAGATCTCGGCGACCCGGATGAAGTGCGCGATGCTCGGCCTCAAGGTCATCAAGTCGGCGAGCCTCGGCGAACCCGCCGACTGGGAGGACGAGGGCGAAGAAGGCGACCCGGCCGAGGCCGGGGTCGTCTAGATGATCTAGGAGCGGCTCCAGCCGGAGAAGCCGACCGCCGCCATCGGCGCCTCGAGGCCGGCGCGGATCGCGGCGAGGTCGGCTTCGCTGAGCTCATTCCGCCAGCGGCCGACCGAGCGCGCCGGGTCGCGCGATGTGGCATGGACCCAGCGGAGCCGGAAGTCGCCGGCGAGGCCGGCCGCGTCGAGGTCGACGCCGAGCCAGCCGGACAGCTCGGCCGCGACCGCCCCGGGGTCGGTGACCAGATCGTCGTAGCGGACGACCCTCGCGTCCTCGCTCGCGAGAGCGTCGATCCAGCCGAGGCGCTCGCGCTGCCGCTCGACGAAGCGGTCGAGGCGCTCGGCCCGGGATCCGCTGCCGCCGATCTCGGCGGCGCCGACGGCCCGGCTGAAGGCTCCGATCGAGACCCAGGTGTCGCGGGGATCGCGGAGCAGCGCGATCACCCGGGCGTCCGCGAACGGCGTGAGGTCGAGGCGGCGGACGTCGATCGCCTTCTCCGCGTACCAGCGCGACACCGGCTCCGCCGCGGCGAAGCGGGCCGCGCAGTGGCGGCTCCAGCCCGCGACCGGGTCGGGAGCGGCCAGCGCCCGCTGCAGGCTGTCGTCCTCGTAGGGGTAGCGGCCCTCGACGTGGACGGCGGCCGAGGTCGAGAGCAGCCGCAGCAGCGCGGTGCTGCCGTCGCGGCCGAAATAGTCGACCAGGAGCGGCGCCGGGATTCGCCCGGCGGCGGGGGCCGCCGGGCCCGGCGGCGGCTCCGACGGCAGCGGCGCGCGGCGCTCCGGGGTGAGGCGACGACGGAGGGCCGCGAGGCGCCGCCAGACGATCGCCCGCGTCGTCGCGAGGTTCGGCATCTAGGCTCGTCCTCGCCGGCCGGCCAGCTTCCGCCAGAGGATCCCGCCGAAGACGGCACGCTCACGGGCGAGGGTGTCGTTACGGCCGATCCAGGGCCGAAACGATCGAGCGAGCAGCCAGGCTGCGGCCCGCGGCGAGCGCTCGGCGGCGAGGAGCCGGTCGATGTCGGCCAGATGGCGCGGGTGGATCCGCTCGCGACCGATCCGGAGCAGGAGGATCGTGCCGAGCTGGCGGATCAGCAGGTAGCGACCGATGTAGGCGGTGCGCCAGCCGGGGCTCCGCGAGGCGAGCCGGAGCCGGCGCGCGGCGCGGCGCAGGCGCAGCCCCGCGACGCCGAGCCTGCCGCCGGGCGGCGCCACCCAGTGCCCCTCCGCCTCGGTGACGGTCACCGACTCGTCGTGGCGGACGTAGTCGTGAGTAGGGCGGTCGAGGTACGTCAGCGGGCCCGTCGCCATCGCGCAGAGGGCGAGCCAGTGGTCGTGGTAGAGCTCCTGCCCGGTCCCGCCGGGCGGGAACGGCAGGGCCGTCTCGAGCAGCTCGCGGCGGAACAGCGACGCGGCGCCGGTGACGTTGTTGGTGATCAACATCGAGGCCATGCTGTCGGGGTTGTTGCGGCGCTCGAAGAAGTAGGTGTCGGAGAGGACCGTCCCGTCGCCGCCGGCGATCCGCACGTCGCTGTAGGCGAGCAGCGAACCGGGCGCAGCGAGCAGCGCCGTGGCGAGCGCGTCGAGCTTGTCGGGATGCCAGCGGTCGTCCTGGTCGGCGAGCGAGATCAGGCCCGCCGCTCGCGGCGCCATGCAGAGCGCCCGCTCGAAGTTGCGCAGGAACCCGAGCCGCTCCGGCGAGCGGCTGACGACGAACCGCGGATCGTCGCCGACCTGCCGCTCGAGCTCGGCGAACGCCTGCGGCGAGGAACAGTCGTCGCTGATCACACAGATCCAGCTCTCCCACGACTGCGCGCGGATCGAGTCGAGCTGGACGCTGAGCCGGTCGGGCGCGGGCTCGAACGTCGCCATGCAGATCGCGATCAGCGGCCCCCTGCCGACCTCCGGCTCAGGGGCGGGCTCGGGTTGGCCGTCCTCGCCGGCGACGAGCTCGACGCGCCCGAGCGCGAGCTCCTCCACCCCGCCGTCGACCGCCACCTCGAGGGCGACGTCCGGGGCGGCCGGGGCGGTCCCGGCCGGGACCTCGACCAGCGACCACCAAAGGGTTCCGGCGCCGTAGGAGCGCTCCGGCGGCATCGAATGGGCGTCGACCTCGCGGACGCCGGAGCCGAGGCGGAGCCGGACGGATCCGGGCGGCGCCGGTGCGTCGAGCGTGCCGCCGAGATGGAAGGCGGTGCCGGCGCCGACGCGGATCGGATCGGGCGGCCGCAGCGTCAGCTCGGCGCGCGGTTGCGCGGGGTCCGGTTGCATGGCAGGCGCCATTGTCGGGCACCGGACGGCGAGCGCGTTCGCGGGCCCGTCGACGGCATCGCTAAAATCCGACTTTCAGAGTAGGGATTAGATGACAGACCACACCGTTTGCACAATCGAAGAGCTCCCCGAGGGGGCCAGGAAGATCGTCGCCGTCGACGGCATCGAGATCGGTGTCTTCAACTGCGGCGGCGAGCTTCTCGCCATCGAGGACCGCTGCTCGCACGACGACGGCCCGCTCGCCGAGGGCGAGCTCGACGAGTCGACCTGTACGGTCGAGTGCCCACGACACGGTTCGCTTTTCGACCTGAGAAGCGGCCGCCCCAAGACCCTCCCCGCCTTCGCGCCGGTCGAGACCTTCCCGGTCCGCGCCGAGGACGGGCAGATCAAGCTGGAGGTTGACTGAAGTGAACGCCCCCGATACCGCGACCCTCGATCCCAAGCAGGCCGAGCGTGAGGCGATCAAGGACATCAACCAGGACTACAAGACGAAGTTCGGGTTCAACGACCCCGAGACCGGCTACGTCTACAAGGCACCGAAGGGGCTCAGCCGCCAGCTCGTCGAGGACATCTCCGAGTACAAGGACGAGCCGCAGTGGATGCGCGAGTTCCGGCTCAAGGCACTCGAGCACTTCCTCGCCCGTCCGGTGCCGCAGTGGGGCGCGAACCTGAACCAGATCGACTTCGACGACATCCACTACTTCGTCCGCGCCTCCGAGCGGGCTGAGCAGAGCTGGGACGACGTCCCCGAGGACATCAAGAACACCTTCGACAAGCTCGGCATCCCCGAGGCCGAGCGCGACTTCCTCGCCGGCGTCGGCGCCCAGTACGAGTCCGAGGTCGTCTACCACCAGGTCCGAAAGGACCTCGAGGAGCAGGGCGTCCAGTTCGTCGACATGGACACCGGACTGCGCGAGCACGAGGACATCGTCCGCGAGCACTTCGCGTCGCTGATCCCGGCCAACGACAACATGCTGGCGGCGCTCAACTCCGCCGTCTGGTCGGGCGGCTCGTTCGTCTACGTGCCCCCCGGGGTCAAGGTCGAGATGCCGCTGCAGGCCTACTTCCGGATCAACACCGAGAACATGGGCCAGTTCGAGCGAACCCTGATCATCGCCGACGAGGGCTCCGACGTGCACTACATCGAGGGCTGCACGGCTCCCGTCTACTCGACCGACTCGCTGCACTCGGCGGTCGTCGAGCTGATCGCGCGTCCGGGCGCCCGGATCCGCTACACGACCGTCCAGAACTGGTCCCAGAACGTCTACAACCTCGTCACCAAACGGGCGCGGGCGGAGGCCGATGCGACCGTCGAGTGGGTCGACTGCAACCTCGGCTCGAAGATCACGATGAAGTACCCGTCGATCTACCTGATGGGCGAGCGGGCCCACGGCGAGATCCTCTCGATCGCCTTCGCCGGCGCCGGCCAGCACCAGGACGCCGGCGGCAAGATCATCCACGCCGCCCCGAAGACGACCTCGTCGATCTTCTCGAAGTCGATCTCCAAGGACGGCGGCCGCGCGACCTACCGCGGTCTTCTCGAGGTCGCCAAGGGAGCGAGCGAGGCGCGCTCGAAGGTCGTCTGCGATGCGCTGCTGCTCGACCCCGAGTCGCGGTCGGACACCTATCCGACGATCCGGATCGACGAGAACGACGCGAACGTCGGCCACGAGGCCTCGGTCTCGAAGATCGGCGAGGAGCAGCTCTTCTACCTGCAGACGCACGGCCTCGACGAGGAGGAGGCCTCGAAGATGATCGTCAACGGCTTCATCGAGCCGGTCGTCAAGGAGCTGCCGATGGAGTACGCGGTCGAGCTGAACCGCCTGATCGAGCTGCAGATGGAGGGTTCGATTGGCTAGCGCTCCCGCCCGGTCGGCGGAGCCGGCGACGAGCGAGCCGGCCTGGCTCACCGAGCGGCGTGGCAAGGCGATCGACTCGGCGAAGGAGCTCGCCCTCCCCGGGCCGAAGACCCGTGGCTGGGAGTTCACCGACCTCGCTGCGCTCGACCTCGCCGCCTACGAGCCGGCAGCAGCCGGCGACCTCGACGCTGCCACCGGGCTGGCCACGCGCCTCACCGTCCCCGCGGGCTCGGCCGGGCTGACCCAGGTCGATGCGGCGTCGCGGGCCGACCTCGCCGTTCCGTCCGGCAACGGCCGCCCCGACGGCGTCACGGTGATGAGCCTCTCGGAAGGCGCCGAGCGCTTCCCGGAGCTCGTCGCGGAGCGATTCGGGACGATCGTCCCCGGCGAGGGCGACCCGTTCGTCGCCATCAACGAGGCGGGCTGGAGCGGTGGGGCGCTCGTCTACGTTCCCCGCGGCGTCGCCGCCGAGCACCCGATCTCGCTGACCGCGGTTCAGCAGGCGGCGGGCAGGAGTCTCAACTGGCGGACGCTGATCGTGCTCGAGGAGGGTGCCGAGGCGGAGGTCTGGGAACGCTACGTCTCCGCCGACGAGGACTCCGACGCGCTCTTCAACGGCGTCACCGAGCTGATCGTCGGGCCTGGGGCCAATCTCCGCTACGTCTGCGGACAGGACCTCTCCGAGCGCTCGTGGGTGTTCGCGAGCCAGCGCGCCGAGGTCGCCCGCGACGCCCATCTCGACTGGGTGGCGCTCGGCTTCGGGTCGGCGAACGGCAAGGTCAGGATGGAGACGAAGCTGGCCGGGCGCGGCGCCGGCGCGCGGGTGACCGGCGCCTACGTAAGCAACGGCCGCCAGCATCTCGACTACGACACGACGCAGGAGCACGCGGCCGAGGACACGACCTCCGACCTCGCGTTCCGCGGCGTCCTCGACGGTCGCTCGACGGCGGTCTGGCGCGGGATGATCAACGTCGACAAGGGCGCCCAGCGGACCGACGCCTTCCAGGATTGCCGGAACCTGCTGCTGTCGAAGCGGGCCCATGCCGACGCGATCCCGGGCCTGCAGATCGAGGCCGACGACGTCGCCTGCACCCATGCCGCCGCGATCGCGCAGATCGATCCCGACCAGCTCTTCTACCTGACCTCGCGCGGGCTTCCCGTCGAGCAGGCGAGCGAGCTGATCGTCGCCGGCTTCTTGGCCGAGCTGGTCGAGCGCGTGCCCGCGGGCGCGGTCGCCGATGCGCTCGCCGACGCCCTCGACGCCCGGCTCAGCGAGCTCCTCACCTGAGCGGATGCGGCTGACCGCGGCCGCGACGCTGCTGATCGCCGTCGCGGCGCTCGCCGCGGCCGGCTGCGGCGAGAAGCACTTCAGCGCCTCCGGGTTCATCGACGCCGCCAACGAGCAGGGCGCCGAGCTCGACCTCGGCGAACGCCTGGCCACCAATCCGGCCGGCGAGGAGGTCTATCCGATCACCACCGCCGCTCCCGGCGGCGAGCCGAACCCGCAGCTCGAGGGGAGCGGCAGCAAGGGGACGATGATCGTCGCCGACGATGCCGGCAGCGCCGGGGACGAGTTCGACCGCTGCGATCGGTCGGCCGACCTGACCTGCTTCCGGGCCGCCAACGTCGTCCTCCGCTTCGAGGGGATGGACGCCGCCGACCGCGCCCGGATCAGCGGCGCCGTCTCGGCGCTTGCTTCGGACGGGTAGCGGCTTCTTCGGCCCGGCGGCGTTCGCGGATCGTCGCGACGATCACCGCCACGAGGACGACTGCGGCGGGGACCACGTACGGCAGCCAGTGGCCGGCATGAGCGACCGTGACGGACACGTCAGCCGTTCGCCTGCGAGAGCAGGTAGAGGCCGAGGACGCTGAAGAAGACCATCGTCACCAGCATCCAGACCTGCGAGTAGGCGGCCGTCCGCGAGTCCTTCCAGAGGGCGAGGGCGCGGTCGTGGCCGAGCGCGAGAGCGATGACATGGCCGACGACGATCGCCCCGAACTGGACGTACCAGATCGCGGTCGCGCCGATCAGCCCGTAGTTGATGCCGGTCCCGGCGGTGCCGAACAGATCGGAGCCGTCGCCGAGCGGATCGGAGAGAAGGAAGGTGAACTGGGCCTGCTCCTGATAGACGACGAGGCTGAAGTAGTGGGCGACGAGGTAGGCCAGCGCGATCGGGATGAACGCGTGCGCGAACTTCCTCGCGAGCTCGAGCGCCGAGCGCTTGCCGTCGACGATCCGCATCCCGTAGATGCCGCCCCAGAAGATCGCGGCGACCGCGAGCAGGGTGCCGGCGAGAAACAGCGAGTTCGTGATCCGCAGCGCCGCGACCGGCGAGAGGCCCGCGTCGGAGAGCGACTGGAACAGCGAGCTGATCGGTTCCTTGAGGACGCCCTCCTGGGCGCCGTCGAACGTCGTCGCGCCGATCGCGGTCAGGACGAGCGCGAGCGAGCCGGCCGGCAGCGCCCAGCGGGTCGCGCCGGCGAGCAGCGGGCGGCGGCCGAGGCGGCCGTCGCGAACCTCGAGGACGGCGAGGCTGGCGAACATCCCGAAGTACTGCGTGAATGTCTCGGCGCGGTCGGTCCAGCGCTCGATCCCGAACAGGCCCATCCCGACGAACGTGTAGAGCGAGTAGGCGAGGGTGGCCGTCGCGAGGGTGCGGGGCGTCAGCCCGGCAGCCGCGAATCCGGTCTGCCCCCAGACGAGCTCGAGGAAGACGAAGCCGATGAGGCCGGCGACGGCGGGCCAGCGCCCGAGCCGCTCCGGGTAGGTCAGCGGTGCCCGCTGCTTCTGCCCGACCATGACGCTGAACGCGGCGGCCACGGCGTGGGCGATCGCCCGCCACGGGTTGAAGGCTCTGAAGACGTCGCCGAAGAGGACGCTGAGGACGACCGTGCCGAGCCAGAACGTCACGAAGACGAACGTCACCGAGAAGTTGCGATCGGGCACGTCGACGCCGGCGATCCCGGTCCAGACGACGAGGACGAGCAACAGCGCTCCGATCGTCCCGGCGGCGATGCGGGCGGGGCGTCCGACCAGCGCCCGGCCGATCCCGTCGCCGAGCCGGCGCCACCGGTAGTCCTCGAAGCGGACCGTCCGCCAGCCGAGCGTCAGGCCGACGAACGAGACGATCAGGACGATCGAGGCCCCCCAGGCGAACAGCCAGTCCGGCAGCGGCAGGTCGGAGCGGCCGACCAGGCCATGGGCAGAGGCGGCGGCCGGGAGCAGGGCAGCGGTGACCGTGGCGGCGAGCAGCGCCCAGCCGGCGACCAGCGCCGCCCTGCGTCCCGACCGCCCGCTCACGGGTTGACCGTCAACTCGGCGATCTGGGTCTCGGAGCCGTGCAGCTCGACCTCGAAGACGCCCTCGAGGTCGGCCGGGAAGTCGAACTTCGCGGTGCCGCCGGCCGGGACCTCCTCCTCGATGTCGTAGCCGTGGACGTGGACCGCGTCAGCGGTGTCGGAGGTGACGTCGAAGCGGATCTCGTCGCCCTGGTTGAAGTCGAGGCCGGCGATGCCGCCCTGCGGCTGACCTCCGACGACCTCGATCACCGGGACGGACGATTCGGCGGGCTTCTCCTTCTTCTTCTCGCCGCTCGGCTCGGAGCCGGAGTCGTCGGTCGTGGTCGCAGCGGTGTCGGTCGTCGCTGTGGTCGCGTTCGTCGAGTCGTCGTCGCCTCCGCCCTTGAAGGCGAAGAAGAGTCCGACGATCACCGCCAGCGTCACGAGCAGGGCAGCGATCCTTGTTCCGTTCGATTGCATCGATCCTCCTTCGAGGAGCTACTTCGGAGTGGTGGCAGCCGGTTGGTCGGCGCCGGTGTGGTCCAGCGAGGGGGAGTCGATCGACTGGCTGGAGCCTCCGAAGACGAGCAGGATCACCACGACGAGGCCGATGACGAGGCCGAGGACAATGCCGATCGCGCGGTCGGTCCAGCTCATCGCGAAGGAGGCTAGCCGATCAGCTCCCCGATCCCGCCAGGTGCAGCGGGATCAGGCCGGGAGCGGCGGGCCGCGCTTCGAGAGCGATGCTGCGATCAGCAGGCCGCCGGCGGCGGTCCGCCGCCCGAGGAGCGGGCGTGGTGCGACCGCGCTGACCGGGTGACGCCGCGGCCGCCGTGCAGCCAGAGCCCCGAGCCGCTCCACTCCGGGTGCCCTCCCCGTCACGAGGACGGGAATCAGAAGCAGCGCGAGTGGCGCGAGCGCGAGCACTCCGCCCGCCACCGCGATCGCGACGGCAAGCGGCAGCGCCGCCACGAGGAACGCGGCGGCGGCCGGACGAAGATGGGGATTGGAAGGGCTCACCGGCCCGGAACCGTACCGGTGCGACCTGCTCTGCGGGGTCGGCGCTGGGCCCCGGCCGGTACTCAGACCCCGTCGAGGAGGCGCCAGTTGGCCGCGAAGGCGTCCTCGGCGGCGGCGACGACCGCATCCTCGTCGGCCGGGCTCGCGATCAGCTCCTCGAGCAGCTCACGGCCCTCGGCGGCGTGCTCGACGTCGCGGCCGCGATGGACGGTGAAGTAACGCGTGCCGACCTCGGAGTCGACCCCGTAGTGGGCGGCGAGGCCCTCGAGCTTCGTCTTCGCGATCTCCGGCTGGCCGCTTTCGATCGCGTAGAGGCGCGCCAGCGCCCGCAGAGCGCCGTCCTTCGTCGTCCAGACCTCGACGCACCGCTTCGTCTCGGCGGTCGGCTCGGCCGTGCTGTCGCCTTCGACGGCGTCGACGAACCCGTCCCAGAGGGCCACGTGCGCGTACTCCTCGCCGGCGTGTGACGCCAGCTCGGGATGGTCGGGGAGCTCGGCGGCGGCCTGGGTCGACAGCTCGGCGATCGCGGTCACGGCGTGGCGGTACTGCCCCGAGTAGCGGGCGAGCTCCCCGGACGTCAGCTCGCCGGCCGACCAGCGGACGTAGAACGGGTGCTGGAGGACGTCGTGCCTCGCGCGGGCTTCCTCGATGCGATCCCAGACGGACTGCGGCATGTCTTCGCTCCCTGTTTCGGTGACCTCGTATACGGGAAAGCGAGCATACCCGCGCGCCCGACCGGAGGCCGGGGATGTCTACGATGCTCGCCCCGTGCGGCCGGATCGCGACGACATCGCCATTCCTCCCTTCCCTCCCGGGATGGCCTGGATCGGCGCCGAAGAGCCGGTCAGCGAGCGGCTGACGGCCCGGGCGGCGCTGCTCGTCCACTTCTTCGAGCTCGGCGAGCTGAGCAGCATCCGCACGCTGCCCTTCGTCACCTCGCTGGCCCGTCGCTATGCCGAGAACGGGCTGTCGGTGGTCGGCGTGCATTCGCCGCGCTCCGCCCTCGCCAGATCCGACGGCGACCTCGAAGCGGGCCTCGCCCGCCTCGACCTCGGCTTCCCGGTCGGCAACGACAGCGAGCACCGGGTCTGGCACGCCTACGGCTGCCGGGGCTGGCCCTCGACGTTCCTGTGGGGCCGCGGCGGCACGCTGCGCTGGGCGCACTTCGGCGAGGGCGCCTATCACGAGACCGAGCAGGCGATCAGGGTCGAGCTCGCCGGCGGCGAGGGCCACGACCTGCCCGAGCCGGTCCTCGGCCCGCCCCCGGAGGGGGCGCCGCCGCGGATCGGCAAGCCGAGCGACGAGGTCTTCCCCGGCGGCTCCCACGACGTCCCCTGGCGGCCCGGGGCACCCGGCGAGCCGCTCGAGGTCGAGTACGCGGGCGCCGGTGCCTGGGCTGCGCTCGACGGCACCGGGACGGTCGAGCTCGAAGTCGACGGCGAGGCGACCGGGTCGATCGTCCTCGACGGGCCCGGCCTCTACGAGCTCAGCGGCCACCCCGAGCACGGCATGCACGAGGTCCGCCTCGACATCGACGGCGACGTCAGGGTCTGGTCGCTGGCGTTCGCGCCCGGTCCCGAGCGCTGAGCCCGCGACCGCGCCGGACGCTCAGCGCGCTGCGCCGGCGGCCGCGAGGTCGACCCGGATCTGCTTCGGGAGCATGAAGCGGACGTCCTCGTCGATCGCGCGGAGCTCGGCGACTTCCTCGGTGCCGCGCCGGCGGAACATCTCGACGAGCTCGCTGACGAGCTCTTCGGGGGCACTGGCGCCGGAGGTGATGCCGACGGTCTCGACCCCCTCGAGCCACTCCTCCTCGACCTCGTCGGCGCGATCGATCAGATGCGATGCGGTCCCGAGCTCGCGGGTGACGTCGACCAGCCGGTTCGAGTTCGACGAGTTGCGCGAGCCGATCAC
>Ga0070659_100002919_pt1 | contig 12181 bp, 10 predicted proteins | sample KBSC23metaG_FD_64666 | JGI IMG/M metagenome (GOLD analysis project Ga0070659, IMG submission 64666) | Corn rhizosphere microbial communities from Kellogg Biological Station, Michigan, USA - KBS C2-3 metaG | ecosystem: Host-associated > Plants > Roots > Rhizosphere > Soil ...
CCCGTGCTCGAATTGCTCGTAATCGTCAACTGCCCCGTCGCCGTTCCCGTAGCCGCAGGCTGGAACTGCACCTGCAACGTCACCGACTGCGAAGGATTCAGCGTCACTGGCAAACTCGTGCCCACGAGACTGTAGCCAGCTCCCGTCACCGAAGCCGAGTTCACCGTCACCGCCGTCGTACCCGTCGAGGTCAGCGTCACCGGCTGCGTCGTCGCCGAACCCACCGTCACACTGCCAAAACTCAAGCTCGCCGTACTCACCGTCAACTGCGGATTCGCCGCCGCAGCTCCTGTCCCGCTCAGCGTCACGCCAGCCGTGCTGCCCGTGCTCGAGTTGCTCGTAATCGTCAACTGCCCCGTCGCCGTTCCCGTAGCCGCAGGCTGGAACTGCACCTGCAACGTCACCGACTGCGAAGGATTCAGCGTCACCGGGAAGCTTCCACCGACGATACTGTAACCCGAACCCGTCACCGAAGCCGCATTCACCGTCACCGCCGTCGTCCCCGTCGAAGTCAGCGTCACCGGCTGCGTCGTCGCCGACCCCACCGTCACACTCCCAAAACTCAGGCTCGCCGTGCTCACCGTCAACTGCGGATTCGCAGTTGCCCCATTCCCATTTCCATTCCCTTTCCCGCGGCCCTTCATCCTGACCTCGGCGACCGGCTTCGCCGAAGCGTCCAACATCGTGAGCTGGCCGGAGTAATCCGACGCCGAGGAAGGCGTAAACGCAACCTTGAGTGCGTACGTAGCGCCGGCCGGGATAGCAATCGGCAACCTGTCCCCGCCGACCGCCGAGAATGTCTGGCCCGCAATGCTCACCTCAGCCACGTTCGCCGTGGTCAACCCCGCGTTGACCACATTGACAGTGCTGGCAGCAGACTGACCTACCGCAACCGAGCCAAAATCCAGGCTTCCAGGCGACGCCAGAAGCACCCCCACCCCAGTGCCGTTGATCCCGGAGCCACACCCAGACACCGCCACCGTCACGCAACAGACGAGCGCAAGGAGCAGCGCGCGGACGCGGCCATCCCGCAGCTCAGTCAGGAAAGAATGCCGTTCCCTTGTTGAAAATGGGGCTTCATCACCACGGAAACCTGTTGGGGTTGATACTTGACGATAGGGGAGTGGGAAGATTCCGTAGTTATGCTGCACCGAACATCACCTCTTCAAACTTGCAAAAAAATGCACGATTTAGAGGCAGACCAAAGAATCAAGAGCCAATGTTACTTTAGGTTTGTTACACACTGCACCCGCCCGGGTCGGGGGGGCTTATGGATGCAGTAGGGTCTTTCTTTCTCACCTGGTACCCGCAGAGAGGTACCCAGGCTGCCGATTTCCATTCCCTAAACCTTGGCGCAAAGCCGTACAATCCAGAGCGCATCGCGCAGAACAAGGCAAACCGGGAGTCGCGGCACTGTGACTGCATAACGCCTCACTCGTCGAGAGTGACATCCCCGAATGGGCTACGCAATCACACTAATTGGTTACTCATTGAAGTAATCAGTTAGTTACTTCTGAAACCGTTTATATCAAAGTCGCCGCCCTCGATCAAGCAGAAATATGCACACAAACCGTGGCGTATTCCACATCCACCCAACTAAGTACCTCTCACCCCTACAGTTCGACCCGGTGAAAAAATCTAAAAAAAAATACAGAGCGCGAACGAAATACGAAGAGTGCAAGCACCCTGGCTACCGTCCGGAGAGACTTCCATGCTCCCGCGCAACACGCTCACCTGCTCTTGCGTCTTCGATCCAGGCTTCCTCCGCTGTGTTCCAGCAGCGTATCCACAATATGTTTTCCGATTGCCAGCGACGCAGTCGCAGCCGGCGAAGGCACATTGCACACATGCACGATGCCGTCCGTGTACACGAAGCGAAAATCGTCAATCAACCTGCCATCTCGCGCCAGCGCCTGCGCCCGCACCCCGGAGCCTCCGGCGCGCAGGTCGTCCGCCGTCAGCTCTGGCATCAGCCTTCTGAGCGCGCGAACAAACGCCCCCTTGTTCCACGACCGGCGATATTCCCCCACCGACATCCGCCAATGCCTGGCTGCCATTGCCCAGAATCCAGGAAACGAAGCAAACCGCGCCACATCGCCAAGATCGAACGAAGTCTTCTTATAACCCTCTCGTTTCAGGGCAAGCACAGCATTCGGTCCCGCCTCCACCCCGCCTCCAATGCGCCGCGTAAAATGCACGCCCAGAAACGGAAATTGCGGGTCCGGCACCGGATAGATCAATCCCTTCACCATGTGGTGCTTCTCCGGGACAAGTTCGTAGTACTCGCCGCGAAACGGCACTATCGTCAGGTCGAGCTTTGCCCCGGCCATCCTGCTCACCCGGTCGCTCTGCAGGCCCGCGCAGTTCACCACCCACTTCGCTTCAATCGCTCCGCCCGCCGTCTCCACCACCGTACTTGCGCCCCGGCGCTTCAACGCCGTCACCTCGCACGAAAGATGAATCGCGCCTCCGCGCCGCACCGTCAGAGCGGCATACGCCTCCGCAACCTTGCCGTAGTCCACAATGCCTGTTCCGGGCACCCATATCCCTTTGATTCCAGCCGCATACGGTTCCACCTCCCGGATCTCTTCAGGGCCCAGCATCCGCAGCCCCTTCAACCCATTGCCATTGCCGCGACGGTAAAGCTCCTCCAGCCGGGGCAACTCCGCCTCCGACGTCGCCACAATCACCTTGCCGCATATCTCATACGGCACACCGTTTTCTCTGCAAAACGCACCCAGCGCGGCCGCGCCTTCCACGCAAAGCCTCGCCTTCAGGCTCCCCGGCTTGTAGTAAATCCCGGAGTGGATCACGCCGCTGTTGTGACTTGTCTGATGGGCCGCGACCGTCGCTTCTTTCTCGATGACCGCGACACGCGCATCCGGAAAGCGACTTACAATCTCCAGCCCCGTCGCCAACCCGACGATGCCGGCGCCGATGATCGCAACGTCCACTGAAGAAGAAGTATCGATCTTGTCTGCTCGCACCCGGAATTTCTCTTGTCCAGAGAGATTCGTAGCCTACGCGATGCATCTTCGACAGGTCAATCTTCAAACCACAGGCTGCGGAAAAACTCGCCATCTGCGCTTTTCGGTGGGAGCGCAGGGCTTTAGCCCTGCGAAAAAGTCAGCAAATACAAGGGGCTTCAGCCCCGGGCCTTTCTCCAGGCACCTTTCGCCTCTGAGGGAATACTTGTAGACTTACAAACCGTCCCTGGCAATTGCGGCATCTATCCTGCATGACATGCATACGCAGCCGCCATTTCCGCAAGAGTACTTGGTGGTTACTGACATCGAGGTCAGTAACTTCACATTTTCCGGCAACCTTCACAGCTCCGCGAAACACCTCACGCAAAGTCGATACCAACCTATCTACCGGCAGAGATGCACTTACCCCACAAACGCCAGTTTGCAAAAACATGCAGGCTACAACGTTGCACGAATTTGGTTGACACATTTGCGGGATTGATGTAAATTCCATCCACTTCATGGGATCTAGGCCCCTTTTCAGAGTCGAAGCCAGTTCGAGTTAAGTAACTCGGCAGTTTATTACGACCGGAAAGGTACCACGAAGCTGGGCCTCAGATTGTGGAACTGAAGCATTATTTTCTACCCTGAACACCGCTCTGCGGGTGTCCACGTGTCGTCTTCGGGACATGGTTCTCTAGGTTTCACCAAAATCATCGTGTTGCACCAACTGACAGGCCGAAACCGTCGGACCGGTTGTACTTTGTCTAGCTGTGGGTTGCTGTACTCTCTCATCTCTGTTTTTGAGGTGTTGCTATGAAACAAGCAGCGCGGATTCTCGTAGTTAGCAACAATACTGAAGTCTGCAACCTGATCCATTCAACGATTGAATTCCGTGGTCACGTTGCCATCTGCGTTCCTTCCTCCCAGGAAGCGCTCCGCCTTCTCGAACACGGCGTACAACCGGAAATTATCCTGTTCGACGCAACCGGGAGCAGGCCCGGAAAACCCCTTTTCACTCCGGAGTTGTTCGAGAAAATCACGCATGAAAAGCTCTGCATCCTTTCGGAGGCCGGTGACACCTCATGGGAACACTGCGCCGCGAAGTGGGGTATCGCCACCGTCCTGACTCTGCCGCTGCAACGGCAGGACATTGAAAAACTGTCTGAAACATCCAAAGAGGGCCCCTCCTCGCAACCCGCCGCGTGCGCGCCTCCCCAGACCGGCTACCATCTCGAAGAACTGGACAACAACCGGTTCTTCCTCGCCGCATCCCCCGTCATGATGCAGCTCTACCGCGATGTCCGCGCTCTTGCGCCCGTCGATATTCCCGTCCTCATCCTCGGTGAAAGCGGCGTGGGCAAGGAAGTGGTGGCCATGTTGCTGCACAAATACCACGCCCGCACCGAGAAGACCTTCCTCAACGTCAACTGCGCCGCGCTGCCCACAGAACTACTCGAAAGCGAGCTCTTCGGCTACGAGGCAGGGGCCTTTACCGGCGCCACCAAGGCCAAACCCGGCAAGTTCGAGCTCGCCAACAAAGGCACACTCCTCCTCGACGAGATCGGCGAGATGAACCCTCAAATGCAGGCAAAGCTGCTCCACGTCCTGCAGGATGGCAGCTTCTCCCGCCTGGGTGCCCGTACCACCACCCAGGTCGATGTACGCGTTCTTGCCGCCACCAACATCAACATGGAAGAAGCCATCACCCAGAAGCGGTTCCGGGAAGACCTCTACTACCGCCTCAACACATTGACCCTCACCGTGCCACCCCTGCGCGAGCGCCGCGAAGAGGTCCCCCTGCTGATCGAGCAAATGGCCCGCCGCAGCTCCTCCGAGCTTGGGCAACCCTTCGCCTTTTCACGCCACCTGATCGAGGCGGCCCAGGACTATCACTGGCCCGGCAATGTCCGCGAACTCCGCAACTTCGTCACCCGCACGTTGATTTTGCAGGATGAGCGCTCCGCCTACGACGACCTGCGCGCAAGGACCCGAGACGAGGCCCCACGCATGGCTGTAGTCGCCGCCGAAGCACCTGTGCTGGAAAACAAAGTGGCAGCTCCTGCCGGCATGAAGGACGTCATCTCCCAGGTCAAGAACAAGGCTGAGATTCGCATGCTTCAGGACGCTCTGCTGGCCTCGGGCTGGAACCGCAGACGGGCTGCAAGAAGCCTCAACATCAGTTACCGCAGCCTCCTCTATAAAATTCAGCAACATGGACTAACCGCACATCGTGAAAGCTCCGCGGCATGAGAACCCAAGTCCGAACCTAACCCCTTTAGAACATGGACTTTGAGTACTTAGCCAGGGGAGGGAGCACCCATGAACCACACGAATCTCTTACTTCCAATCCAATAGCCTGATACCCTGCTCCGCGTGAAGCTTCTCAAGCGCACGCTCCTGTTCATCGCGGTCATCGCCTTCACCTACGTGCTCGTGCTCTACGGCACGTACATCACCCTGCCCACCCACAACACCGCCGCCACCCACTTCGACACCCTCATCGTCCTCGGCACCCCTGCCCTGCCCGACGGAACCCCCTCACCCGAGCAGCGCGAGCGCGTCCTCGAAGGCGTCCGCCAGTACAAAGCCGGCATCGCCCCCCACATCATCATGACCGGCGCCGCCGCCCACAACCAGTATGTCGAAGCCGACGTCATGGCCCAGCTCGCCGAATCGCAAGGCATCCCCGCCGAAGCCATCACCGAAGAGCCGCAGGCCCACGACACCATCCAGAACCTCTACTACTCCGCCAAACTGATGCACGAAAACGGCTGGACCTCCGCCGAGATCATCAGCTCACCCAGCCACCTTCCCCGCGCCGCGCTCATCGCCAACACGCTCAACATCGACCAGCCGACCATGTCCATCGACTGGCGCACCCACCCCGCCCACTGGCCGCCCGAGTACACCCTCTGGCGCCGCTTCCGCCTCTACACTGGCGAAGCGCGCGACTGCCTCTACCTCCGCTTCCACGGCTTCCCCAACTCCAAATACCTTCCCAACCCTTTCATGAACTAAGCCGCCGCCCCCGGCATCCCGCGCTTCCTCGTCAAAAAGTAGAACATCAACCCAATCCCCAGCAGTGTCACCATCGCCGCAAACCCCAGTATCCGCAGCACCGCCACCGTATACTTGCCCGCCGACGGCACGTAGTTGCAGCAATAGATCAGCACCAGGTCCTTCAGCGTAGCGATCTTGTTATGCGAAGCATCCACCAGCGCCAGCCGCACGTCCCGCGCCGGATACTCAATCCCCGCCAGGTACTCCGACATCTTCCCTTCAGGCGTCGCAAACATCACCACGCTCGAGTGCGCGAACTGGTCCATCTTCCCATCCGGCCCCGGAGTCTTCACATAATGAAACCCCGTCGCCTCGCTCAGCTCCGTAATCGCAGCCTGCTCGCCAGTCAGAAAATGAACGCCCGCCTCGGCCGTCGGCCCACTCTGCCCCAGCGTCTCTAAAAACTCCTTCTTCGCGGCAATGGCATCGGCCGGCTTGTCCATCGGATCGATCGACGTCACCACAACGTCGTAATCTTTGCCCACCGCAAAATCCGCGCCCTTCAGCCCTACGGCCATCCCATGCAGCACCTGCGGACACAGCATCCGGCAATGAAAATAAACCAGTGCCAGCGCCACCGGCCGCTGATGAAAATAATCCCCCAGCGCAACCGGCTTCCCCGCCTCATCCACAAACCGCGCGCTCAAAGGCAGCGACTGATTCAGCCGCTCCACGATCCCCGCGCCCTTCAGGTACGCGGGCATCTCCTGCGCCGTCGCTCCCAATGGCTTCCCACCCAGCCCCTGCGCAAAGGCCGTTCCACCTGCAACCACCCCAAACAACGCCGCAAACAAAACCAACCGCACTCTCAGACCCAAAACCATCCTCCAACCAGACCGCACTTCCATGGTACGCCTCAGCCGAACGCCGCGCAGACCATACGCAGGACAGCGACGAGCAACGAACAACTGACAACTCTATCCGCATCAGCTACTATGGTTGCGCACCGAAGAACACCGCAAAGAAAACGTTATCCCGAACGAAGGACTCCAGACACATGCGCCTTGCCCATCTCGCTACTCTGCTCCTTGCTGCAACGCCCGCAGCTCTCATCGCCCAGTCCGCCACCCTCACCATCGACACCTCCACGCCCAAGGCGCACGTCAGCCCCAGCCTCTACGGCCTCATGACCGAAGAGATCAACTACTCCTACGACGGCGGTCTCTACGCCGAACTGCTCAACAACCGCACCTTCGAGAACAACCGCTACCCCGGCCTCGCCCACTGGACCCTGCTCCAGAACGGCAACTCGCACGCCGCCATCACCGCCGACAACACCACCGGACCCAGCGAAGCCCTCGCCCACAGCCTCAAGCTCACCGTCACCGAAGCCGACGCGCACTCCTCGGCAGGCTTCCTCAACGACGGCTACTGGGGCATCCCGCTCCGCGCCAACACGGTCTACCACGGCTCCTTCTACGCCAAATCCGACGGCGACCTCGGCCCCGTCACCGTTCGCCTCGTCAACGACAACACCGGCGCAGCCGAGGCCACTGCCACCATCGCCGCCGTCACCTCCGCGTGGAAGCAGTACAGCTTCACGCTCAAGACCGGGGCCATCGCCGCGTCCTCCACCAACCACTTCGAGATCACCGTCGCGCACCCCGGCACGGCCTGGTTCTCGCTCGTCTCGCTCTTCCCGCCCACCTACAAGAACACGCCCAACGGCAACCGCATCGACATCATGGAAAAGCTCGCCGCCATGCATCCGGCGTTCCTGCGCTTCCCCGGCGGCAACTATCTTGAAGGCGACACCATCGCCGAACGCTTCGACTGGAAGAAGACCATCGGCCCGCTCGTGGACCGTCCCACGCACATGAGCCCCTGGCGCTATCGCTCGACCGACGGCATGGGCCTGCTCGAATTCCTCGAGTGGTGCGAAGACCTGCACATGCAGCCCCTGCTCGCCGTCTACGCGGGCTACTCGCTGCGCGGCGAACACGTCAACCCCGGTGCCGATCTTGAACCCTACGTGCAGGACGCGCTCGACGAGATCGAATACGTCACCGGCCCCACCAGCTCGAAATGGGGAGCCGAGCGCGCCAAAGACGGCCACCCCGCCCCGTTCCATCTCTCCTACGTCGAGATCGGCAACGAGGACTGGTTCGACCGCTCGCACAGCTACGAGGGCCGCTACGCGCAGTTCTCGAAGGCCATCAAAGCGCAATATCCGCAGCTTCAACTCATCGCCACCATGCCCGTCAAAAGCGTCAAGCCCGACGTGGTTGACGACCACTTCTACCGCTCCGCCCAGCAGTTCTTCGACGACGTCCACCACTACGACGCCATCGACCGCAACGGCCCCAAAATCTTCGTCGGCGAGTGGGCCACGCGCGAAGGCAGCCCCACCACCAACTTCGGCGCGGCGCTCGGCGACGCAGCCTGGATGACCGGCATGGAGCGCAACAGCGACCTCATCGTCATGGCCAGCTACGCGCCGCTGTTCGTCAACGTCAACCCAGGCGGAATGCAGTGGTCCAGCGACCTCATCGGCTACGACGCGCTCCACAGCTACGGCTCGCCCAGCTACTACGCGCAGGCCATGTTCGCCGAGCATCTCGGCGACGAGATCCTCAACGCCAAACTCGACGCCGCCAATCCGCGCCTCTTCCAGTCCGTCAGCTACGACTCGAAGCGTCACCACGTCATCATCAAGCTGGTCAACGCATCCTCCGCCGCGCAGCCGGTCACGATCAAACTTGACGGAGCAAAACACGTTCAGCCCAAAGCCACCGTCGTCACCCTCGCAGGCAAGTCCACGCAGGAGACCAACTCCATCACCGACCCCACCCGCGTCACGCCGGTCACAACCTCCATCACCAACGCAGCCGCCACCTTCACCCACACCGTCCCACGCTACGCCATCCAGGTCCTCGACCTAAGCGTGGAGTAGCCTCAACCTCGTTTGCATTTCCATTTCCTCGTTTGCATTTCCATTCCCTCGTTTGCATTTCCATTCCGTAGCGCAGCGAAGGAATCCGCTGTTTGCCTCATCCGCCACAAAAGTCCGGGTGCCCCATCCATGCGCAGCGTTTCATCGCGCATGGGTGGGAACGAATACTCTCCACCCGCATTTTTGCATTTCCATTCCGTAGCGCAGCGAAGGAATCCGCTTTTTCAAATTTCTCCAGAAATCTGGCGGTCGAGTTTCCGAAACCCGTCATAATAGATGTAGAGACTGAAATAAAGAGCCCGGCGAATCCCCGCCGGGCTTTTTGCACTTTGAGTATTTTCCCTGAAGGTATAGTCCTCGCGACCTCGCCCTCGGCAGCGGGATTTGTTGTCATTCCCTTTGTTGTCATTCCCGAAGGGAATCTGCGTTTCGCTTCGGATCGCGCCGAACTACAGTTTCAGGGAAAATATTCTGACAACCGAATGGCACGCAACGTGCACAGGAAGTCCGAACCTAACCCCTTTGTTCAAAGGATTTTAGGACTTAACCAGGGGAGGGGGGTACCTACTTCGCAGGCGCTGCCGGAGCCGCAGGCATGGTGTAGATGACCTCGCCCGGCCGCGTGTAGTGCAGCTCCTGACGAGCCTGGTGCTCGATCGCATCCGGATCGCTTTTGAGCCGGTTCACATGCGCCTTCAACTGCGCGTTCTCCTGCTGAAGATCGTGCATCTGCATCTGGAGCCGATGCGCCTCCTGACGCTTCTGCTGATAAGCCGTCAGCCCGTTCTGGCCGAAGATGACGTGAAAGCCCACCGCCAGCGCAAGCAGCCCTCCGGCAAAGGTCGCAGCCTTGCGCCACCCCACCCGCTCACGCCACCGCGCTACCACCAAAGAGCGGCGCGCAGCGAGAGAGCGTGATGGTTTAGAACTGGTCATCCAGTTTCAGTACAAATTTCCGGGACACCAGCGTCAAGTGGAAAACCGGATTCCCCCGCGCGCGCACCAGCAGCAGCAACAATCCACAGGAAAACTGCCCCGCCTGCACGATCCGCCACACCTTGATATTCTGCTGAAGGACATAACTGATTCAGGCCCCATGCAATTCCTCCTCATCTCCGCCGTCTGCTTCTGCGCTCTGGTCTACGCAGCCGCCGGAATCGCCCGGCGCATTCAGACGGACAACGAGCTCGATCGCCACTAACGAGAAAGGACCTCGAACCATGCACTCCACGCTCTCCCAAACCAGCCTGGCCCAGCGGACAGAGTCGTTCACCCAGTCCCTTCCCGGCAAGGCCACGCTCGCCGTCGGAGCCACCGTGCTGGTGGCCGCCTGCGCTCACATCTCGTTTCCGCTGCCCTTCACGCCGGTCCCGCTGACGCTCCAAACCTTCGCTGTCATCCTCGTCGGCATGGCGCTCGGCCCGGTCGTCGGCTTCTCCGCGCTGGCGCTGTATCTGATCGAAGGAGCCGCCGGGATGCCGGTCTTCAGCCCGCAGGGGCCAGGTGGAGTAGCCCAACTCGTAGGCGCGACCGGAGGCTACCTGTTCTCCTACCCGCTGGCCGCCGCAGCCGCAGGCTGGGCCGTTCGTGCCCTGCCTCAGATGAGCCGCTACGCACGCGCAGCCGTTGCAGGACTCGCCGCAACGGTCATCATCTTTGCCCTCGGCGCAGGCTGGATGGCCTACTTCGGCCACCTCAGCACCGTCGCCGTCTGGACACTCGCCATCGTCCCGTTTCTGCCCGGCGAGGCGGTCAAAATCGCCTCCGCCTCAGGCATCTACAGCGCGCTCCAGAGAGCCAGACGCTCCTGAGCCCAACCGCCTTTCACTCTGCCAAGGAACACTTTTATGACCGTCGCCAGCGCCGCAATCAAAGAAATTACCATTGCCCACAGCCCCGACTCCGATGACGCCTTCATGTTCTACGGTCTCGCCACCAACAAGGTCCGCGTGCCCGGGTACAAGTTCACTCACACGCTGACCGACATCGAGGCGCTGAACCGCCGCGCCATCGACGAGGCCTTCTACGACGTCACCGCCATCTCGTTCCATGCCTATCCCTACCTGCAGGACAAGTACACCCTGATGGCCTGCGGCGGCAGCGTGGGCGAAGGCTACGGCCCCATGATCGTCGCGCCGCGCAAGCTGACGCTCGACCAGGTGAAGAAGACCCGCATCGCCGTCCCCGGCACCCTGACGACTGCGTATCTCACGCTCAAGCTCTTCGCGCCTGAGATTGAAACCGCCGTCGTCCCCTTCGACAAGATCATTCCCGCCGTCGTCGCAGGCGAGTACGAAGCCGGCCTCATCATCCACGAAGGCCAGCTCACCTACGCCAACGACGGCCTCGTCAAGCTGCTCGACCTGGGCCAGTGGTGGCGCGAGCAGACCGGCCTGCCGCTGCCTCTCGGCGGAAACGCCATCCGCCGCTCGCTTGGCGAAGAGACGATGCTTACCACGACCAACGCGCTGCGCGACAGCATTCAGCACGCGCTCGACAACCGCGAGTCAGCGCTCGAATACGCCATGCAGTTTGCCCGCGATCTGGACCCCACGATGGCCAACCGCTTCGTCGGCATGTACGTCAACGAGCGCACGCTCAACTACGGCGATGACGGACGCGAGGCCATCAAAAAGCTGCTCGAAATGGGCCACGAGCGCGGCATCATTCCCTTCCGCGCCAATGTGGATTTCGTAGGCTGAAGAAACCGGCTTGCGGAGCTTCAACGCCCCGCAAGCTGTGCTATTCTTAACCAGTCGGCGGAATGCGTACAGGCCAGCAGCAAGGCGTGTCACCGCACACCGCCACTCTGCAACAACCGGACGCGTAGCTCAGCTGGTAGAGCATTCGACTCTTAATCGACTGGTCGTAGGTTCGATCCCTACCGCGTCCACCACTTCCCTTTCAGTTTGCCCTTCTGTCATTTTGTACGTACAATATGATGGTGTACGTCTGGGATGAGCGTAAGCGATTGGCCAACATCGAGAAGCACGGCCTGGACTTCAGGGACGCCTTTCTCGTTTACGAAAACCCGGAGAAGATCACCATCCAGTCAAATCATCCGTCAGAGTCTCGGTTGCAGGATCTGGCATTGGTTGAAGTGGCTGGCATCCTGTTGTCGCTCGTCTATGTTGTGAGGGGCGAAGCAATCCGGATCATATCGTTTCGCCGCGCAGGGAGACGGGAGAGGAAATACTATGACGACCTCAAAGAAAACTGCTAAGAGCCAGACCAACTGGGAGCGCGTCAAGCGAGAGGC
>Ga0070659_100002924_pt1 | contig 12177 bp, 14 predicted proteins | sample KBSC23metaG_FD_64666 | JGI IMG/M metagenome (GOLD analysis project Ga0070659, IMG submission 64666) | Corn rhizosphere microbial communities from Kellogg Biological Station, Michigan, USA - KBS C2-3 metaG | ecosystem: Host-associated > Plants > Roots > Rhizosphere > Soil ...
TTCTCGGTGACGTACTGGCGCAGGGTGTTGAGATCCTTGTAGTCGATCTCCTTCACGTCTTCGGCAGTGAAGCGGCAGAACTTGCGGCGGCGGAAAAACTTGGACATGTCTGTGCTCCTGGTCAGTCGTCGCTGTCGCGATCGTTGTCGGCGTGGCCATGGCCACGGCTCTCGCCATCGCTGTCGTCATCGCGGCGGCGGCTCGACTTGGCGTCGTCCTTTTCCTTCGACTTCAGGATGAAGGACGGCTCGATGTCGGCCTCGTCGCGACGGATCACCAGGTGGCGCAGCACGGCGTCGTTGAAGCGGAAGCCAGACTCCAGCTCGTTCAGCGCGTTCTGGCTGACCTCGATGTTGAGCAGCACGTAATGCGCCTTGGCCAGGTTCACGATCGGGTAAGCCAGCTGGCGCCGGCCCCAGTCTTCCAGGCGGTGGATCTTGCCACCATCGGCCTCGATCAGCGACTTGTAGCGCTCGAGCATGGCCGGAACCTGCTCGCTCTGATCCGGATGGACCATGAACACAACTTCGTAATGACGCAGGGTCATTGTGGGTTGACTCCTTGTGGATGCGGCCAAACCGGCCTGGCAGCCTCCCGTCGGTGCGGTGAGGCAAGTGTCCCGCCCGCGCCTTTAGGACGTGGACAGGAGCGGGATTGTACGATGGCCCGCAACGACCGCGCAAGTCATTGAAAAGCCTACGCCCGCGGCACAGCAGCGATCAGCTGACGGTGAAGCTTTCGCCGCAGCCGCATTCGCCGGTGGAGTTCGGGTTGTGGAACACGAAACTGGCATTGAGCCCGTGACGCTGGAAGTCGATGACCGTGCCGTCGACCAGGGACAGGCTCTTGTCGCTGACGATCAGCGGCACGCCGTCCACCTCCAGCAGCCGGTCATCGTCGCCCATCGATTCGGCCAGATCCACCACATAGGCAAAGCCCGAGCAGCCGGTGCGCTTGACGCCGAAACGCACGCCGGCGGCCGCCGGCGTGGAAGCAAGGAAATGACGCATTCTTTCGTTGGCGGCGGGGGTGATGCTGATGCTCATGACAGGCGTGTCCGACCTCGATGATTGGGCGCCGGGTGTCGCGGCCCGGGCAAACGCTACATTATCATGCGGGTTTGGCCTGCCGTACCCAAGTGTACCCGTGCCATCCATCCATCACGCCGCCTGGCGGCGAACCAGCAGGAGTTTCAACCCATGGCCGTGGTCAGTGTGAAGCAGGCTTTGTCCGGAACCGTCGAAGCCGGCAGCACGGTGACCGTACGCGGCTGGGTGCGTACCCGCCGCGACTCCAAGGCCGGCCTGTCCTTCGTCAACGTGACCGACGGCTCCTGCTTCGATCCGATCCAGGCGGTGGTGCCGGCCACCCTGGCCAATTACGAAAGCGAGGTGAAACACCTCACCGCCGGTGCCGGCGTGATCGTCACCGGCACCCTGGTGCCGTCGCAGGGCAAAGGCCAGAGCTTCGAGCTGCAGGCGGACGAGGTGATCGTCACCGGCCTCGTCGACGACCCGGAAACCTACCCGATCCAGCCCAAGCAGCACTCGATGGAATTCCTGCGCGAGGTCGCCCACCTGCGCCCGCGCACCAACCTGTTCGGCGCGGTGACCCGGGTGCGCCACACCATGATGACGGCGATCCACCGCCACCTCACCGAGCAGGGCTTCTTCTGGATCAACACGCCAATCATCACCACCTCCGATGCCGAAGGCGCCGGCGACATGTTCCGGTTGTCCACGCTGGATCTGGCCAACCTGCCGCGCCTGCCCGACGGCAAGATCGACTTCCGCAAGGATTTCTTCGGCCGCGAGGCCTTCCTCACCGTGTCCGGCCAGCTCAACGTCGAGGCGTACTGCCTGGCGATGAGCAAGGTGTATACCTTCGGCCCCACCTTCCGTGCCGAGAACTCCAATACCGCGCGCCACCTGGCCGAGTTCTGGATGGTCGAGCCGGAGATCGCGTTCGCCGACCTCACCGCGAACGCCGACTGCGCCGAAGGCTTCCTCAAGGCGATCTTCAAGGCCGTACTGGACGAGCGCGCCGACGACATGGCGTTCTTCGCCCAGCGCGTGCAGAGCGACGCGATCACGCGGATGGAAGCGTTCATCGCCAAGCCGTTCGAACGCATCGACTACACCGACGCGATCGCGATCCTGCAGAAGTCCGGCGAGAAGTTCGAATACCCGGTGGCCTGGGGCATCGACCTGCAGACCGAGCACGAACGTTATCTCGCCGAGAAACATATCGGCCGTCCCGTGGTCGTCATGAACTACCCCGAGGCGATCAAGGCGTTCTACATGCGCTTGAACGATGACGAGAAAACCGTAGCCGCGATGGACGTGCTGGCGCCGGGCATCGGCGAGATCATCGGCGGCTCGCAGCGCGAGGAGCGGCTGGATTACCTCGACCGCCGCATGATCCAGTTCGGTCTCGATCCCGCGGCCTATGGCTGGTACCGTGACCTGCGTCGCTACGGCACCGTGCCGCACGCCGGTTTCGGCCTCGGTTTCGAGCGCCTGCTGGTCTACATTTGCGGCTTGTCCAACATCCGCGACGCCATCCCCTACCCCCGTGCCGCGGGCACGGCCGAGTTCTGAGTGCCCAGGAAGCCCATGTCGTATCGTCATGCCGCCATCGCCGCCGTGCTTGCCGCCGCCATCGCTTTGTCCGGCTGCCACGCCGCCAAGGCGCTGTTGCCGCCCAACCTGCGGCCGCCATCGGAAGTTCCGGGCGATCCGCTGAAGATCGCCCAGTTGCATCTGCAGCAGGCCACCCCCTGCTGCAGCAGCTTCGCCGACTTTTCCTACCGCAGCCTGCTGCCCTGGCAACCGCAGAGATTCACCCTCGGCAGCGGCAGCATGGTGGCCAACCTCAACGGCACCAAGAGTTATTTCCTCGCGTTTCGCCTGCCTACCGGAATGAAGCTGCCGTACCGGGTGGCCGTGAAATCGGAATTGAACGGTCGCTGGCTGCATGCCAGCTACCTGTTTGCGCCGACCATCGTGCTGCTGGACGACGGCTTCCAGCCGATCCGCTTCGAGGATATCCGGCTGTGCGAGCACATGGGCTGGAGCGACGAAACCACCGGCGCATTCGGCAGCTTCAAGGTGAGCAGCGACAAGGCCCACTACCTGCTGGTCTACAGCTCGGCCGACCAGCAGTCGGGCAAGACGTACTGGGAACAGTCGCCGGCATCGTTCTCCACCACCAGTGCGGCGACCCTGCAGATGAACTCCACCGGCAGCTTCAGCATCCCGCACGGGCCGGACGGCTCGCTGTGGATCGGCCTGATGAACTCCACCTACAAGAAAGCCGTCGACAGCGCGGTCTGCGGCAAGGCCTCGCGCGGGGACGGCCTGCTCAACGAATTGCCCCTGCCGTGGAGCGGCAAGCGCGACGGCTCGTCGTGATCGCGCTCTATCTGATCCTGCTGCTGGCCGGCGTGAGCCTGTTCGTGCTGTCCTTCGTGGCGCAGTACCGGCTCGCCGCCCTGCTGCGCGAGCGCTATCCGCAGCATTGGCAGGTCATCGAGGAGGCCGACCGGGGCAAGCCGTCGGCGTGGCATCGCTGGGCCCGCATGCAGCGCGTGCTGCGCTCGCCCGCGCTGCCGGCATTGCGCGACCCGACGATCAATCGCTGGCGCAACCTGTGGCGCAGCAGCCCCTGGCTGGGCTGGCTGTGCTGGCTGGGCGCGCTGGCCACGCGCCTGTTGTACTGAATCCCCCGGCGGAGCGAACCCATGCAACTGGATCTGAGTGGACGTCACGCGCTGGTCTGCGGTGCCTCCCAAGGCATCGGCCGCGCCTGCGCGATGGAACTGGCCCTGCTTGGCGCCAGCGTCACCGCGCTGGCGCGCCGTGCCGACGTGCTGGCCAGCGTGGTCGACGACCTGCCGCGCACCCACGCCGCACAACGCCACGACTTCCTCGTCGCCGACGCCGGCGACACCGAGACGCTGCGGGCCCGCGCCGAGGCGCTGGTTGCGGCGACCCCGGTGCACATCCTGGTCAACAACAGCGGCGGCCCGCCGCCGGGCGGCATCCTCGACGCCACCGCCGCGGAGTTCCTCGATGCCTGGCGCAAGCACCTGCTGGCCAACCACACCCTGGCGCAGGTGGTGATCCCCGGCATGCGTGCCGCTGGCTGGGGCCGCATCGTCAACATCATCTCCACCTCGGTGAAGGAGCCGATCGCCGGCATCGGCGTCTCCAACACCACCCGCGGCGCGGTGGCCAGTTGGGCCAAGACCCTCGCCGGCGAGCTGGCGCCGCTGGGCATCACCGTCAACAACGTGCTGCCAGGCTCCACCCACACCCCGCGGATCGAGCAGATCGTGGCGGCACGGGCGCAGAAATCGGGCCGCGACGAACAGCAGGTGGCGCGGGAGATGGCGTCGGAGATTCCCATGGGCCGCTTTGCCGACCCGGCGGAAACCGCAGCCGCGGTGGCCTTCCTTGCCTCGCCGGCGGCAAGCTACATCACCGGCGTGAGCCTGCCGGTCGACGGCGGACGCATGCGTTCGTTGTAACGGGGTTCGGGATTCGGCAAGGCAGGTCGTGGCGAGCCTGCGGCGCTCCCGCGTATCCCGAACCCCGCTCCAACGTACCCACGCGTTCGGTGCATTTGTCGGTGGCTGGATTTAAGATGACAGGAATGTCCACTCCGCGCCTCGCCAACCTGATCGACGGTCGCCTGCAGGCGCCCCTTCACGATGGCTGGCTCGACGTGCATGAACCTGCCACCGCGGGCGTGTTTGCGCAGTGCCCGGATTCCGATGCGGCCGATGTCGATGCCGCGATAGCTGCGGCCAGCCGCGCGGCTCCGGGTTGGGCCGCCACACCGATCGACCGGCGATCGCGCCTGCTGCACCGGCTCGCCGACCTGGTCGAGGCCAGGCTGGAAGAATTCGCCGTGCTGGAATCGCGCGACAGCGGCAAGCCGCTGAGCCTCGCGCGCCGGCTCGACATTCCCCGCGCGGTGAGCAATCTGCGCTATTTCGCCGCCGCGATCATCGGCTGGGGCAGCGAGTCGCACGCGATGGAGGCGGGCACCCCCGGCAGCGGCGCGATCAACTACACCTTGCGCCAGCCGCTCGGCGTTGTGGGCTGCATCAGCCCGTGGAACCTGCCGTTGTACCTGTTCAGCTGGAAGATCGCGCCGGCGCTGGCCAGTGGCAACACGGTGGTGGCCAAACCCTCGGAGATCACCCCCTGCACCGCCGCCCTGCTGGCCGAATTGAGCATCGAGGCCGGCTTTCCGCCGGGCGTGCTGAACATCGTGCAGGGCCGCGGCCCCACGGTCGGGCAGGCGATCGTCGAGCACCCCGCGGTCAAGGCGATCTCTTTCACCGGCAGCACCGCCACCGGCGCGACCATCGCGGGCGCGGCGGCCGCGCAGTTCAAGAAGGTGTCGCTGGAAATGGGCGGCAAGAACCCGGCGATCGTGTTCGCCGACGCCGACCTGTCCGACGCCAACCTGGACACCATCGTGCGCTCGGGCTTCGCCAACCAGGGCGAGATCTGCCTGTGCGGTTCGCGACTGCTGGTGCAGCGCTCCATCTACGACAGCTTCCGCGAACGCTACCTGGCCCGCGTGCAGGCCTTGCGCGTAGGCGATCCCGATGACCCGCAAAGCGACCTCGGCGCGATGGTCTCGCAGGCGCACTACCGCAAGGTGCTCGGCTGCATCGAACAGGCGCGCGAGGAAGGCGGCCGCATCCTCTGCGGCGGTGAGGCGATTCGTCTTGCCGGCCGCTGCCGCGAAGGCTGGTTCATTGCTCCGGCGGTGATCGAGGGCCTGGCCGCGGGCAGCACCACCAACCAGCAGGAGATCTTCGGCCCGGTCGTCTGCCTGATCCCGTTCGAGGATGAGGCGGAGGCCTTGGCGATCGCCAACGACAGCCGCTACGGCCTCGCCGCCTCGCTGTGGACGCAGGACCTGTCGCGCGCGCACCGCCTCGGCGGCCAGCTCGACTTCGGCATCGTCTGGATCAACTGCTGGCTGCTGCGCGACCTGCGCACGCCGTTCGGCGGCAACAAGCAATCCGGCGTCGGCCGCGAGGGCGGCAGCGAGGCACTGCACTTCTTCACCGAGCCAAAAAACATCTGCATCGCCTACGGCACTGCACCCGCCAAGCGGTAGCGCGCGACGCCAGACACCGCATCACGCACCAGGAGTCTCGATGAATTCACTGAACGACCTGCTCGCCAACAATCGACGCTGGGCCGACCAGGTCACCGCGCAGGATCCGTCCTTCTTCGAGCAGTTGTCGCAGCAGCAGGCACCGCAGTACCTGTGGATCGGCTGCTCGGACTCGCGCGTGCCAGCCACCCAGATCGTCGACCTGCCGCCCGGCGAGATCTTCGTGCACCGCAACGTCGCCAACGTCGTCGTGCACACCGACCTCAACGCGCTCAGCACCATCCAGTTCGCCGTCGACGTGCTCCAGGTCAAGCACATCCTGGTAGTGGGCCATTACGGTTGCGGCGGCATCGGCGCGGTACTGAAGGAAAGCCGGCTGGGCCTGATCGACAACTGGCTCAGGCACATCACCGACATCGCCCTCAAGCATGCCGACAAGCTCGACCCGGCGCAGTCGTTCGCGATGCGCCACGCCCACCTGTGCGAGCTGAATGCGCTGGAGCAGGCGCTCAACGTCTGCCATACCACCGTAGTGCGCGAGGCCTGGGAACGCGGCCAGCCGCTGGCCGTGCATGCATGGATCTACGGGCTGGACGACGGCCACATCCATGACCTGGGACTGGACGTGCGCGGCCGCGAGCAACTGCCCGAGGCCTACGCCCAGGCGCTGACCCAGCTGACCCGGCGCTGGGCGGGCACGGCATGAGCGGCGCAGGCATCCGCACCGACACCGCGCCGGCACCGGTCGGCGCGTATCCGCACGCACGCCGGGTTGGCAACCTGCTGTTCCTGTCCGGCGTCGGCCCGCGCCAACCGGGCAGCAACGCCATCCCGGGCAATGTTTGCGACGCCGACGGGCAACTGGTCGACTACGACATCGAGGCGCAATGCCGGCAGGTCTTCGCCAACGTGCGTGCCGTGCTGGAAGCCAGCGGCGCGCAGTGGACCGACCTGGTCGACGTCACCGTGTTCCTGACCGACATGCCGCGCGACTTCGCCACCTACAACCGCCTCTACGCGGAATACTTCACCGGCGTCGACGCCTGCCGCACCACCCTGGGCATCAGCCGCCTGCCCACGCCGATCGCGATCGAGCTGAAGTGCATCGCCGCCCTGCCGCCACAAAAAACCCCGCCGGCCTGAACCGGCGGGGCATGCAGCCGAAACGGATCAACCCGCCGTCGGCGCTGCGGCAGCCTTCTTGTGGCTTCTGTGATGCTTGTGGGTCTTGTGGTGCATCGTGGCGTGGGTGGCGGCCTTCGGCGCAGCCTCGGTCGCTGGAGCAGTCTTGGTTGCCGGCGCAGCCTGCGCTGCGGGCGCGGCCGCCTGCGGGGCAGCGTCCTGGGCCAGCACGGCGCCGGAAAGCGCCACGCCGGCCACCAGCAGGGAAGCAATCAGAAGTTTACGCATCATGATGACGAACCTCGGGATGGATGCCGCGAGCCCGGCCGGAACCCGGCACCTCGGGTGGCGCGACCCCTAAGACAATGCAGCGCGCGAGGCATACCGCCGCTGAATGCGCCGCGCGGTTTGCCGCGGCCAGTATCCGCCGCATCTTGACAGCAGCGCGGGGCGTTCGAAGCCCGCAGCTTCTTGCGGTCAGTCCAGGCATATCCGCAGCATCCGACCGATCAGGGCCTGCACGGGCGAAGCCTTCGCAGCGTCGTATCCGAAGCTCGCTTCGTCCATGTAATTGAGCTGCACCAGCTCCAGTTGCACCGCCTGCACGCCAGCATCAGGACGGCCATAGTGGCGGGTGATATAGCCGCCCTTGAAACGGCCATTGACCGCGATGCTGAACTGCGCCTGCGCTTCCAGGCAGCCCCGCAGGCGCGTCTGCAGCGCGGCGTCGCAGCTGGCTCCGGCGGCGGTGCCCAGGTTGAAATCCGGCAGCTTCCCGTCGAACAGCATCGGTACCCGGCTGCGGATCGAGTGGCCTTCCCACAACACGACGCGGCCGTGCTCGGCGTGCAGGCGCGCAAGTTCCTGCGCCAGCGCATCATGGTACGGCTGCCACCAGTCGTTTACCCGCCGTTGAACCTCGGCACCATCCGGGGCCTCGCCGTCGACGTAGAGCGGTTCGCCATCGAAGCCGACCGTCGGCACCAGGCCCGTCTCGCGCTGCCCGGGATACAGCGCATGACCGTCCGCCGGCCGGTTGAGGTCGACCACGTAGCGCGACGCGCGCGGCTTCAGCACGCTGGCGCCCAGCGCTTCCGCCAGCGGCGCGTACAGCCGCCCCACATGCCAGTCGGTATCCGGCGATCGCCGCGCCGGCGGCCGCATTCGCGCGGCGATGTCGTCGGGAATGAAACTGCCGTCGTGCGGCAGGCTGATCAGCAGCGGCACACGACCGCGGTGCAACGAGAAAGTGTTCATCCCGGCATTGTACTTGCGACGAGATTGGGGATTCGCAAGAGCGGCACCTCTGCCTGCGCGAGGCTGGAGGTTGCGCTGCTTTTTGCGAATCCCGAATCCCCAATCCCGAATCCCGCCAAATCAATCCATCAACACCAGCTCCTCCGCCGACGTCGGGTGAATCGCCACGGTGGCATCGAGGTCGCTTTTGCGCACGCCGAGTTTCACGGCCACCGCGAAGCCTTGCAGCATTTCGTCCGCGCCAGGACCCAGCAGGTGGATGCCGACCACCCGTTCGTCGTCGCCCACGCAAACCAGCTTCATCAGGCTCTGCTCGCGCTTGCCGGCCAGTGCCCACGCCATCGGCGTGAAGCGGCTGCGATGGATGCTTACCGCGTTGCCATGACGCTTTCGGGCTTCATGCTCGGTGAGGCCGACCGCGCCCAGCGGAGGCTTGGAAAACACCACGCTGGGAATGTTGGTGTAGTCCAGATGCGCCTCGCTGCGGCCGCCGAACAGGCGATCGGCGAGCTGTCGCCCGGCGGCCACGGCCACCGGGGTCAGCGCGCGGTGCCCGGTAACGTCGCCGACGGCGTGGATGCCTGCGACGTTGGTGGCTTGCCAGGCATCGGTCAGCACGTGGCCATCGCGGTCCAGCGCCATACCGATCCCGGCAAGATCCAGCGACGCCGTGTTCGGCACCCGTCCGACCGCCCACAGCAGCGTGTCGTAGGGGCCGTGTTCGCCCAGCGCGGCATCATCGAGCAGGATCCCGGCAGCGACACGGCGTGCGGCACGCACCTTGCTGCGCAGATGCACCGCAATGCCCTGCCCCTGCATCTGTTCGCCCAGGGCGTGCACCAGCTCCGCATCGAAACCGCCCAGCAGGCGATCGTGCGCCAGCACGTCGACCGCGCAACCCAGCGCCCGCAGCAAGCCGGCGAACTCCACCGCGACATAACCGCCGCCGACGACCGCCACGCGATGCGGCGGAGACTCCAACGCAAAGATGTCGTCCGAAACCATGCCCAGCTCGAAACCTGGCACGTCCAGCGTGCGCGGCCGTGCGCCGGTGGCAATCACGATCTGCGCCGCCTGCAGGCGGCCGCCGTCGGCCAGCTCGACCGTGTCGGCGGCGATGAAGCGTGCCGCCTGAGGCAACAGCTGCACGCCGGCCTGCTGCAGGCGCTCGGCGTAGCGCCGGCTGATCGCATCGATGTACGCCGCACGCACGTCGCGAAAGTGCTTCCAGTCCAGCGGCCCGGGCTGCGAGGCGAACCCCAGCGAGCGCGCCCACTGCTGTTCCTGCGCCCATTGTGCCGCGATCCACAGTGCCTTTTTCGGAACGCAGCCGCGATGGACGCAGGTGCCGCCCAGCTCGCGCGGTTCGAGCAGGGCCACCCGAGCACCATGCTTCGCCGCGCGAAAGGCGGTCGCCAGTCCGCCGGAGCCGGCGCCCAGCACGATCAGGTCATGGCTTGCAGTCATCGCATCCTCCCGGAAATCCTTGTCGCGAAGGCGGCTGAAGTCGCCGCCCGCGCTACACGCCGAATCGCGCCGGGGCGTAGGGGGCGGCGTCGATCATGGGTGGCGTGCCGGCCAGCAGCGCGGCGACCAGTTCCCCGGTCGCCGCCGACATGCTCACTCCCAGCATGCCATGGGCGGTCGCCAGGTACAGGTTTGACCAGCATGTGCTCGGGCCGATGATCGGCACCTCGTCGACGCTCATCGGCCGCCAGCCCCACCATTCTTCCAGCAGGCGGGCGCCTTCCGGCTCGCGCAGATTCGCGGCGGCCCCGCGCCGCAGCGCGTCGAGGCGGGTGCGATTGAGACCCTCGCGGTAGCCGGAGAACTCCATCGTGCTGCCCAGCCGGAAGCCGTCGCGCCAACTGGTGACGCAGACGGAAGGTTCGCGCAAGCTCAGCGCGTGGCGCGGCGCCAGCGCAGGGCGGCTCCAGGTGATCGAGTAACCCTTGCCGGGCTGCATCGGCAGGTGCAGGCCCAATCGTTGCGCCAGCAGTGGCGACCATGCGCCGAGTGCCATCACGATGCGCTCGCCGCGGAACGAACCACGGCAGGTTCGCACGCCGGTGATGCGCGCACCGTCGGTGGCGAAGCCCTCGATGCGCGCGCCGCACTCGATCACGCCGCCCCGTTCAACGACGCGCCGGGCCAGCTCGGCCGCGTAGCGATCCGGTCGCAGCGAGGCATCCTGCGGATGCAGCAGGCCGCCGGCAACGCCCGGCTTCAGGGCTGGCTCCATCGCCTCGACCTCGGCACCGGTCAGGCGCTGCACCCCGATCCCGAGTTTTTCGAGCAGCACGGCATGCTCCTGCTCGTCGGCCTCGCGCAAGCGGGCCGTGCGATAGACATTCAAGCTGCCCTGTTCGCTGAACTCGCAGTCGAGCCCTTCATCGCGCACCAGCTCGCCCAGCAACCGACGCGAACGCTGCAGGATCGCCAATCGCGCCCGTGCGGCCGCGTGAAAGTCGCGCCAGTTGCAATGACGCGCAAAACCCAGCAGCCAGCGCAGGCGCGGCCCGTCCAGGCGCGGGTCGAGATACAGCGGCGCATCGGCGTGGAAGATCGAACGCAGCGCCACGCCGATCATGCCCGGCATGGCCAGCGGCGGCGCATGACTGGGCGTGATGGTGCCGCAATTGCCGTGCGAACTGCCGCAACCGGGCGTGCCCTGTTCCAGCACGCGCACGCCGACACCAGCCTTCAGCAGGTACAACGCACACGCCAGGCCAATGACGCCGCCACCGAGGATCAGTACATCGTCGCGCGCCGATTCCATCGGAGGATTGTAGCCAGCCACACGCTGTCCGCGGGGCGGGGACCTTCCATCAATTTGTGAGAACTTTCTTCCAACCCATTGATTTGATAATCTCGATTCGACTCAAGCCGGGAATGAAGCATGCCTGAGAGCCATCTGGAGGATCGCCTGCCGGGCCCTGCACGGCTGCGCCGTCTCGCGCGACTGCTGCCGCCTGTCGCCGCGCTGGCGCTGCTGGCCGCCTGCGCCAGTTCGCCGCACCGACGCGAATCGACCTACAAGGCATCGCACTCCACCCTGGCCGACCTGCCGGCCCGTGCGCCGTCGGCGGCCAGTGCCGGCGAGGCGAACGACATCCTGTTCCGCGCGATCGCGCTGGTCGGCACCCCGTACCACTGGGGCGGCAATACGCCCGCTGGCGGCTTCGACTGCAGCGGCCTGGTCGACTACATCTACCGCACCGCCGCCGGCATCCAATTGCCGCGCACGTCTTCGGAGATGGCCTCGATGGACGCGCGCAAGGTGCGCCGGATGACCCAGTTGGCCAGCGGCGACCTGGTGTTCTTCGACATCGGCGGCCGGATCAGCCATGTCGGCGTCTACGTCGGCAAGGGACGCTTCGTGCATGCGCCGAACAGCGGCGGCACCGTGCGACTGGACGACATCGACGGGCCGTACTGGGGCGATCACTTCGCGTATGGGAGGCGGGTGCTGGATTAGCGCGGAGGAGCGAGGCGAGCGCAGGCGAAGCGCGGTGCGCGCGCACTTCTCCCGGTGGCGACCAACGGAAGAAGAGGTGAACGCAAGAGGCGCGGTACCTGATACCCGCCGGTCAGTGCGCAGCACTGCCGAACTGCGCGCGAGGGGCCGTACCCTCTCCCCAACCCTCTCCCGCA
>Ga0070659_100002928_pt1 | contig 12166 bp, 10 predicted proteins | sample KBSC23metaG_FD_64666 | JGI IMG/M metagenome (GOLD analysis project Ga0070659, IMG submission 64666) | Corn rhizosphere microbial communities from Kellogg Biological Station, Michigan, USA - KBS C2-3 metaG | ecosystem: Host-associated > Plants > Roots > Rhizosphere > Soil ...
AGGTGATCGTGCCGATTACGGTGGCCGCCATCTTCTTCCTGCTGTTCCTGCTGTTCAACTCCGTGCGCTACGCCACGTTGATCATCCTCGTGCTGCCGTTCGCATCCGTTGGCGGGATCATCGGGTTGTTCGTCACTGGGGAATATCTATCGGTGCCGGCCTCCGTGGGTTTCGTGGCGCTGTGGGGCATCGCGGTGCTCAACGGCGTGGTGCTCGTCAGCACGATCCGCAGCTTGCGCGAGCAGGGCATGTCGGTGGAGGAATCGGTGCGGCTGGGTTCGCGCATGCGTTTCCGCCCCGTGATGATGACGGCCACGGTAGCCATGCTGGGCTTGATCCCGTTCCTGTTTGCCACGGGGCCGGGTTCGGAAGTGCAACGGCCGCTGGCCATCGTGGTGATCGGCGGTCTGCTGACCTGCACGCTGCTTACGCTGGTGATGCTGCCCACGCTGTACAAATGGTTTGATGAGGAGGCCAAGGCATGAAGGAAATCCGCATCGTAGTGCGCCCGCAATTGCTGGAGCGCATGCATGAGGCGCTGCGCAGTTGTCCGGGTTTTCCGGGCATGACGGTGGGCGAGGTGAGCGGCTATCCGCCGGCAGCCTCACAGGCTGGTGTGCACTCCATCAAGGAAGACCTGACCGAGTTTGTGCCGCGTGTGCGCATCGAGATCGTGGCGTCTGATGCCCTGGCGAGCATGCTGTTCGAGAGCGCCATCAAGGTGCTGGAGCACGGCCAGACCGGCGACAGCGCGATCTGGATGACCGACGTGATCCAGGCCACCTTCCTGCATCGCACGGGTTGATGCCAGCATGAAAAACGGCGGACAACGTCCGCCGGAAAACAGGCGCCAATATTGCAGCGGGCCGTTTCCTGAGACGCCAGGAAGTGGCACGTTTGCTTTGGCGCTTAACGCTTGATGTCGGTCAGATGCTTCATGACGCCTTCGTAGCGGAACTTGTGGATCGGGCGATCCATCGACTGCATCTGCTGCAGTTGCACCGCTTGCGGGCGCAGCGAGCCGGTCGGCGTCACGGACTGCGCAGCCAGCGTTGCCACGGCCGGTTGCATGTTCTGGATGCCGACGATCTGGTCGTACAGCGCCTTGTCGATGATCTGCGCGTTGTACAACTGCGTGGCATCGCCCGCAATGTTGGTCGTGGTCGCCTTGTTGGAGATGGATCCGGCTTGTGCCAGCAGCGCGCTCCACAGCGTCGGGCTGTAGTTGGTCACGTAGTAATCCAGGCCTGTCGGGTTGGCCATCACAGCCGAGCATGTCGGCAGCGTGACCTGCGCGGTCTGCTGGTCCAGCACGATGGTCTGTGTCTGGCCAAAGTTGTCGCCATAGGCCAGCGTGAGCGGCACATTCCACTGATAGCCCGAGTAGACGTTCTTGTTCGGGAACGCCTTCTGCGTGATGGTCAGCACGTTCTGGTTGGTGGCCGGATTGCACTGCGCATCAATGCTGACGAGCGGCACGCCGGTCTGGCGCACGAAGCTGTCGCCCACCTTGCCGACTGGTTTGCCGCTGGCCGCTTCCAGCTCGGCCCACAGGCGCGGCGGCGTGCCATTGCCGAACTTGTACTTGTTCAGGTAGCTCTGCAGGCCGCGGCGCATGGCGTCCTTGCCGACGTAGTTCTCCAGCATCTGCAGGACGTGGCCGCCCTTGTTGTAGGCAAAGCGGTCGAGGAAGTCCATCGAGCCGGCATCGCTCAGGTTGTGCTGCACCGGCACCGAGGTCGATTGCAGGTCGAGGGTGTAGACGCGCTGCTTCACGGCCGCGTAGCCATCCCACGTGTTGCCTTGGAATTCGGGGTGCAGCGCGATCTTCGTGACGTTTTCGAACCAGTTGGCGAAGGATTCGTTCAGCCAGATGTCGTCCCACCAGTCCAGCGTGACGAGGTCGCCAAACCATTGGTGCGCCAGCTCATGCGACACCACCACGAACGAACGCGCCTTGCCCATCGAGTGGACGGTCGTGGGCGCGCCATCGGGCGGCACCAGCACTTGGTCGGCAAATTCGAAGATGGCGCCCCAGTTCTCCATGCCGCCAAAGCCGGCGTTCTTGTTGTTGTAGCTGTCGTTGGCGACGATGGTGTCCATCTTGTCGAACGGCAGCGGGATCTGGAAGTAGTTGTAGTAGTGGTTCAGCGCTTCCTTCGTGAACTGCATGCCGGCCACCGCGGAGTGCGCCTCACCAGGCGGCACCCACCAGCGCAGGCGCATGTTGCTGCCATCCAGCGGATTGGTGAACTGGTCTTCCAGGATGTCGAACTTGCCGCCGCCAAAGAACAGCAGGTAGGCAGGCATCGACGGCGTCTTGGCAAACGACACTTGCTGATAGCCATCCGGCAGCTTGGTGGCGCCGGTCTGGCGGCCGTTGGCCACGGCCTTCCAGTCGCCCGGAATTTCCGCCGTCACCTCAAAGGTGTTGCGGAAGGCGGGCTCATCCCAGCTCGGGAACCATTCGCGCGCGAAATTGGATTCGCCCTGCGTGACGATGGCGTCAGAGCTCTCACCGGTGGCCGCCTGCAGGCCGAGCTTGAAGATACCCTCTGCCTTGGTGAAGTTGATCGTGCCCGTCCACTCCATATGGAGCACATAGTTGCCGGGCTTGATATCGCCGGTCGGGTCGCGCAGGTCATAGAAGGCGCCTTGCGATTGCGGGACCGGTACCAGCACGCGCGCCGCGCCGTTACCGGATGTGGGCGTGAGCGTCAGGCGCGAGGCGTCGAGCTTCAGGTCACGCACGGCCAGCGTAACGGCGCCGGTCTGCTTGGTGACCTTGATCTCCACATCGGCACGGCCCGAGAAGCTGTTGAGATCGGCGCTCGGGCGGAACCACAGCTTGTAGTTGACGGGCTTGATGTAGTCCGGCAACTCCACCGGCGGCACCGACGCATCGACCGCGGGCGCCTGCGCGTTGCTGTTGCCGGTATTGGTATTGCCCTGCTGCTGCGAGCCGTTTGCGTCGAGCTTGCCGCCGGCCGGCGTGAGCGCGTCATCTCCGCCGCCGCCGCAGGCGGCCAGAATCAGTGCGGCCGCAGCCTGCGCCACGAGCGCCAGCTTGAACGAGCGACGCGCTGAAGTGGGTTGGGCGCTGCGCGCACGTGTCGTGGCCGTACGACGGTGGGTTGTCGAATCCCGCATTGCATTTCTCCTGAGATGGAAACGAATCGGCGGCCCGGGGCTCAAAAGAAAATCGGGGGGCGGACCGCAGAATCGGGACAAGGAATTACCCGCTTCTTGCGCGGTGTAAATCACAGCCCGCGCACGGGATGCACGGATTCTGGATGAAATGCTCCGCGAATCGAGACGAAGTTTTTTAATTCGCACCCCATGGCAGGCGGCGCCGTATTTGCAGTTTTCGGTGTGCTTATCCGGCGGATGGAGAGCCTTTCCCAGGGTGTTGGACACTTCTGCAACATGCGTTGAAAAAACGAAATACGTTTCGGGGATTGTGAAATCTTCTTAAAAATCGAAGCGGATATTTTTACAACGCTAGATAAAGAAAAACTGAATACGGCGCGCTTGAGGAAAATCCCGCTCGGGAACTTTCGCGACGTTTTGCAGGGTATTGCGCTGCAATAGCCGAGCGATGGTCACGGGGCGGGGTAGTCCTTCCGGATGAGGCAAGCACGATGCGCGGCATTGCGCAAAGCCGTTACGCTCACAGGGTTTGCGAAGTGTTTTCTCTAGAGCGATTCATGCAACTCGCGTCTGATAGCGTCAGCAGCCCGGCGGCTGTAGGGGTCGACCTGATCGACTTTTTCGATGTCACGCCGACCTCCTTGTGGTTGGAGGACTACAGCGATCTGCACCGCCTCTTTGCCCAGTGGCGCGCGGCCGGTGTCACAGACCTGCGGCGCTTTCTCGAAGAAGACACAACACGCGTGGCGGCGTGTTCAGCCTGCATCAAGGTGTTGCGTGTGAACCGGCGCACGTTGTCCATGTATGCGGCCAAGGATGCGGAAGAACTGACCGCGCGCCTGGCCGATGTGCTGCGCGACGACATGCTCGAAGCCCACGTTGGCGAGCTTGTGCAGCTCTGGTCCGGCGAGCCGTCGTTCGAGAGCCGCAGCGTCAACTACACGCTCGATGGTCGTCGCCTCGATATCCTGCTCAAGGGTGTCTTGCTGCCCGATCACGACCAACCGTGGGACCGCGTGCTCGTGGCCGTCGACAACATCACTGAGCTGGAAGACGCCCGCCGCCGCGCCGCCGCCAGCCAGCTCTACGCACGCGGGGTGTTCGAGCACGCGCCGGTGTCGCTGTGGGTGGAGAACTTCAGCACCATCAAAGGCTTGCTGGACGACGTGCGCATGCAGGGCATCACGGATTTCCGCACCTTCACCGACGTGCATCCCGAATTTGTCGAGCGCTGCATGCAGGAGATCCAGGTGCTGGACGTCAACGGCTTCACGCTGGAGATGTTCAAGGCGCGCAACCGTAGCGATCTACTCAGCCGCTTGCCCGAAGTCTTCCGCGACGACATGCGCCCGCACTTTCGTGAGCAGTTGATCGACCTGTGGGATGGCAAGCTTTTCCAGCAGCGCGAGGTGGTCAACTACGGGCTCGATGGCAATCCGCTGAACATTCACCTGCAGTTCTCCGTCTTCCCCGGCCGCGAGAAGGATTGGGACATGGTGCTGCTGGCGCTGACCGACATCACCGCACGCAAGAAGGCCGAGTCGTACCTCGAATACCTCGGCAAGCACGACGTGCTCACCAAGCTGAAGAACCGCTCGTTCTATGTGGACGAGGTCAACCGGCTCGAACGCAAGGGGCCTTTCCCCGTCACGGTCATCATGATCGACCTGAACGATCTGAAAACCGTGAATGACCAGCTCGGCCATGCCGCCGGTGATGCACTGCTGCGCCGCGCCGGCGAAGTGCTGGGCAAGGCCGTCGACAAACCGTCATACGCGGCGCGTATCGGCGGCGATGAGTTTGCCGTGCTGATGCCCGGCGCGGACACGCACGCAGGCGAGACGCTCATGGAAAGCCTGTGCAAGCTGGTTGAGCTCAACAACCAGTTCTACTCTGGCCCGGTGCTGGGCTTCTCAATGGGCTGCGCCACCTGTGACGAAGGCGGGCGCCTGGAGGAAACCTTGCGCGAGGCAGACGCCGCCATGTACGAAGATAAGCGCGTGCAGCACGAGGCCGGGCGTTCGGCGTAGATAAAGCGGTTTGTGCAAGCCGTGCACAAATCCTGTCGCTCAATTCGTCTGGCCCTGACCAAGACGCGCTGACAGACTGCGCTCCTGATCTTTTTCTCAGGAGCCGCTATGACTTTCCCTCTCTTCCGTTTCGTGAAAACGCTCGCTGCCGGTATGTCGCTCACGGCAGCTGTGGCTTCCAGCGCCGCCGCTGCGCAGCCCAATCCGCACCCAACTATCCGTGCCATGTCCGGCGCAAACCAGGTGAACCATCTGGACCCGACGACGACCGCACTGGTGGTCATCGATTTCCAGAAGGAATACTTCACGGGCCGCATGCCGATTCCGGACGGCGTACGGGCGATGGAGAACGCCAAGAAGCTCATCGCGTTTGCTGACAAGAACAAGATGCGGGTGTTCCAGGTGCAGCACGTCACGCCCGCAGGTTCAGCCGTATTTGCTGAAGACGGCGAGACCGTCAAGTTCCAGCCGGGCATGGAGCCGCGCAGCTTCGACACGCTGGTAAAGAAGACCACCGTGAGCGTGTTTCCGAGCACCAACCTGGAGAAGCAACTGAAGGACAAGGGCATCAAGACCATCGTGATTGCCGGCCTGATGACGCACGCTTGCATCGCCGGTGCCGCGCGTGATGCCGTGCCGCTGGGCTTTGACGTCGTGGTAGCATCCGACGCCACCGCAACGCGCGATATCACGCGTATGAATGGCGCGACGGTGGACCACAAGACGCTCCACAACGCGTCGCTGGCTGAATTGGAAGACACCTTCGGTTCCGTCATGACCACCTCGGAGATCACCAAGCTGCCGCTGCGTTGAGGCGCCTCCTGAAGTCTTTGAGCGGGCGCCAAGCCCGCTTTTTGCGCTTTTGATTTTTGTCATCGGGCCATGGACCAACTGTTTGCAATGCGCGTGTTCTGCTGCATCGTCGAGGCCGGCGGTTTCTCCGCCGCAGCGGACCGTCTCGACAGTACGCACTCATCGGTTTCGCGGCAGTTGAAGAATCTGGAAACCGAATTGGGCGTGCAGCTACTCAATCGCACGACCCGACGTTTTGCGCTCACAACTGCAGGGGAGCGCTACTACGCCTACTGCGTCGACATCCTCGGACGTGTCGAAGCCGCATCACACGCCATGGCCAACGAGCGCGAGCACGTCTCCGGCACATTGCGTGTGAGCGTGCCGCTGGCCATCGGCACGCTGGAGTTGTCCGACTGGTTGCCAACGTTTCAGCAACGCTATCCCGACATTCGCCTTGACCTGTCGTGCAGCGATCAAATGGTCGATCTCGTTGCAGAAGGGTTTGATGTGGCATTGCGCATCAGCGGCCCAATGGGCGATAGCAGCCTGATGGCGAAAAAGCTGGTCGAGTCCGATGTCGTGTTGGTTGCATCGCCTGCGTACATTGCAAGGCGCGGGCTGCCAATCACCCCGCACGATCTGACGGAGCATGAACTGCTCGGCTTCTCGCGTTCTCCGGCAACTGCCGAATGGCTGATCGCACCGGAGCAGGGTGAGCCGGTACGCATCTCTTTGGCGGGTCGCCTGGCGACGGACGCGATTCCAGCAACGTACGCGGCCGCTGTGTCCGGCATGGGCATCGCCGCGTTTACATGGAATACCGCGCAGCCCGGCGTGGCTCGCGGCCATCTTGTTCGTGTGCTGCCCAACTGCACGCTGGGCAAGCGCAGTTACTACGCGCTTTATCCGCAAACGCGGCACGTCTCACCCAGGGTGCGCGCCTTCGTCGACTACATGAGCGAGCACTACCGCGCGCAGTAGCAGGCACTCCGTGCCATTGAACGACCCTGAATCAGACCGTTCTGATAGGCCCGCAATCCACTCACCGCTACATTCGAACTCGTGCCAAATTGTGACGCGACCGCTGTGTCCGTCGCCGGCGCGATCTGAATTTTTGTTTTCGATTCTCCAGCGAGTGATGACGCCATGCGGTTTGACCTGCCTTCCCGTCTCGCACGCGAACAAGGTCGACCCATGGGTCACGAAGCTGCCGGACGTCGGGTACGACGGTCATGGTCTTGCGTGGCGCTGCTGTCCGGGTTCGTGATTGCGGTAACGCCCGTTGCGGTGTTTGGTGTGAGATCGATACCCAATCTCCCCGCGGCAACGCAATCCGCAGCGGCAAACGACCTGTTCGACGTGCCCGCCCAACTAGCGCAATCGGGCGCCCGTGCCGGCGACATTACGACCACGTTGCGCAATGCACTCGCGCAGGCGGATCTGCCGGGCGACCTGTCGCAACAGATTCTGCGTCTGCTTCGCAAAGAGGTCGACGTGGCGGCTCAAGCATCGCCGGGCGATTATTTTCGCGTCATCTACGAACCAGTTGACGGCGGCTGTTGCGCTCAGGAGGTCCGCATGACCGCGCTCGAAGTGCAATTCCAAGGGGTGAGTCACAGCGGCGTCTGGTTTGCCACGGACGAGCACCCGCGCGGTGACTATTACCGGTTTGATGGCACGCCCATGGCTGGGCTGCGTTTCACATTCCCCGTCTTGGCAACGCGTGTCAGCTCCACGTTTGGTGGGCGCGTGCATCCCGTATCGGGGGCGCGACATGTTCATTCCGGTGTCGATCTTGCTGCGCCAACCGGCAGAGCCGTGCACGCCTCGGCCGACGGTGTCGTCTCGCACATCGGCAACGAGCCGCGCGGCTACGGCAAATACGTGGTGATTCAACACGCGAATGGGTACACGTCTTACTACGCGCACCTATCCAAGGTCGAACGCGGTTTGCGAAACGGCATGCGCGTTGCCCGAGCACAGCGGGTCGGTGCCGTGGGGCGCACGGGAACCGCCACCGGGCCGCACCTGCATTTTGAAGTCATGCGGGGTAACGAGCCGATCGATCCGCTGGCCCTGATCCGGAAGACAAACGCGCCCGCTTTGCGCGGTGAGCAGCTTGCAGCGTTCAATCGTGTCGCCAGCGTAGCGCGGTTGCGGCTTGCTGCCATGGGGCCTGAATCATTGACCGCAAGCCACAAGGCGCCGGAAACAGCCGGCTGATTTCGACGTCGCTCATGAAGCTACCTGCCCGCGTCATCATGCTGCTCGCCTGGCTTGCGCTCAGCCTGGCAGGTACAGGGCTGATCGTTTTGCGCTCCGTTTCGGACGCGTACAACCAGTTCTTCCAAGACTCCAGCATTGCCATTCGGCAGCTCGGTCAGAAGGCGGCACAGCACGAGGCCATTCTCGCAACCCTTGGGGCGACGCCGCTGGCAATGCCCCCGGCAGGCATGCTTGAGAGCTTGCGCGAGCGCATGCCGCAGGTCACGGCCATCGCAGTCTGGAAGCCGGGTACCGGGTGGCGAGGCGAGGGGGCGATCACGCCCGCTGCCGCGCACGTCCGCAGCAACGACGGAACATTCACGCTGCAGTTCGATGGCGCCGTGGCGTACTGGCTCATCGCTGGCTCCGGATGGGCTTTGCGGGTTGAACCGTCACAGATGTTCGAAACAGGTGACTGGCCCCAATCGCTGTCGTCTGTCACGTTCCGCCTGCAAGACCACACATTTGCGTTGTTGCAACGACCCGCCGCCAACACGCCGGGATGGACACTCCATCTCGAAAAACACCTGCCGGTGCAGCCGCAAGCCTTCTCTCTGGACACCACGCGAACGTTGACATTCAGCGATCTGCCGTGGTTGCCGATCGCGCTCTGGAATATCGTTGCCGCGCTGATCGTCCTCGGTGCGTCGGGCGTGTGGCGGCTGCGCGAAGCCCGTCGCCGTGAACATGCTCGCGCGCGCATCGACCGCTTCAGCCGTCTGGATACCTTCGGCGAGATGGCTGCAGGTCTCGCGCATGAACTCAACCAGCCGCTGACCGCCATCGTCACGCACACGCGTGCCGCAGAACGGATGCTCGACATGTCGTCTGAACAAGACGGCATTCGGCGCGCGCTGCAAACGAGCGTGGCGCAAGCCAAACGGGCGGCCGCCATTCTTGACCGGTTACGCGCTGCGGTGACCTCGACGCAGGCGAGCGAGCGCGAGGCGCTCGACCCCGACGCCTTGATGAGCACGCTACTGTTTCTGTTCCGCGACGAGTTCGCGCGAGAGAACATCGCGCTCGTGTGGGTCAATGCGACGCCGCGTGAGCGCCCACGCGGAGAGCAGGTCGCAGTCGAGCAGATTCTGGTCAACCTGATCCGGAACGCTCGCAACGCGCTCGCCTCGATATCCTGCAACGGAGTCCGCGGCGAGATTCGCGTCAGCGGCGGCCGCATGGGGCATCACTATCGCTTCAGCGTGGTCGACAACGGGCCCGGCGTACCCCTCGACGCGTTGCCTCGCTTGTTCGAGCCATTCTTCACGACACGCTCCGGTGGGCTCGGTCTCGGGCTGCCGCTGTGCGACACGCTGGCGCAACGCCTGGACGGTGCGTTGACTGTGCAGAACCTTCCACTTGGCGGTGCGGAGGCGGCGCTGCAGCTCCCTCTCGCGGAGACACAGGTATGAGTACACGAGCGAACTCGCAATCGGCCACACCGGTTGTCGCCATCGTGGACGATGATGACGCGGTGCGCGACGGCCTCGCGCTGCTGCTGCGCACAGTTGGTCTGCAAACACGCTGCTACCCAGACGCGGACACATTCCTGACCGACGCCAATGACAGCGCACTGGGCTGCGCGCTGGTCGATATCCGCATGCCGGGCATGAGCGGTCTGGATCTACTGGATCGCGTGAGCGCGCTTCGCGATCTGCCGGTCATCGTCATGACCGGCCATGGAAACATCGACTCCTGTCGGCGTGCATTCAAGCGTGGCGCGCTCGACTTTCTGCGCAAGCCCGTGGATGACGATGAACTGATCGATGCGGTACAGCTGGCGATTCGCAAGTACGCCCAGTCGCGCGATGGCGACAACGCAAAGGTGGAGAGGGCCGCGCGCATCGACACGCTGAGCGGACGGGAGCGAGAGGTGCTCGACGGCATCGTGCGCGGACTGAGCAACAAGGAGATCGCCCGCGACCTCGGCGGGCTGTCGCCGCGTACTGTTGAGACATACCGCGCGAACGTGTTCGACAAGCTTCAGGTGGGTTCGGTGGTCGAGTTGGTTCGTGAGTATGTGGCGCTACTGAGTCAGCAGGCCGCATAAGGTGGGAGCCTCGAATCGCGCGGACTCGCAACAGTAGCGCTTTAGGAGTGATCCGATAGTCCGGCCCGCATCACTTTCTTAAGATTGCTTCGGCGCCACGATACTGATTATTGGAGGTCCGAATATCAGACTTCCCAACTGCAGAGGGTTGGTTTGCATGGTGGACCGCCCATCGAGTGCTGGTGTCGCAGCTGTTGAAGGTTCGTGCAACAACGTTGCCCATCATGTCGATGAGCAGCAATTCCAATCTAGTCTAGTAAGGAAGTACTTCAAATGAAGAGCATCAAGTTTGTTTCCGCAGTCGCAATGGCCGCAGGCATTCTGGTGATGGGTAGCGCTCAGGCTCAGTCGGCCAACGGCGGCACGATTCGCGTCACCGGTTCCGTGACCGACGCAACCTGCACGATCACCGGCGGTGCTGGTACCGACGGTGGTACGGGTAACGTTGGCGTGGCGCTGGATCCGGTTGCCGCCACGGCCCTGGCCCAGGCTGGCGACACTGCCAACCGTAAGCCGTTCAACCTGATCATCGGTGGCCCGGGCCAAGGCTCGTGCGTCAACGGCAAGATCGCCGACCTGCGCTTCAACGTTGCTAGCCCGCGTATCGACGCTGCTACCGGTACGCTGACCAACGCACTCGCGGATCAGGCAACCCACACCAACGTTCAGTTGACGAATGCGACTGGCACGGCACTGGACCTGGCTAGCCCGGCTACCGTTATTTCGAGCCCGGCGATTGCTAACAACACCGCCACGATCGGCCTGGGCGCGCAGTACTACGCCACGGGCGCAGCGACGCCTGGCCTGGTTGACACCAGCGTGCAGTACGGCGTGACCTACCGCTAAGCAGCGGCTGTAAAGGCACCGGAGTTGCATGCAGCTCCGGTGCTGCTATCAACGAATCGAGTGCCAAAATGAACACTGTGTTGCGTAATCTTGTGGCCGGCGTGGCGGTTGTTGCTGGGCTGTTCGCGGCGCGTGCTGACGCCACCGTTGTCATTGGTGGTACACGCGTCGTCTACCCTGCCGATGAAAAGGAAGTTACGGTCAAGCTGAGCAATGAGGCCAAGATTCCCTCACTGGTTCAGGTTTGGCTGGATGACGGCGACGAAAAATCAACACCTGATTCGGCCAAGGTTCCGTTTACGGTGACACCGCCCATCTTCCGCATGGACGGAGGAAAGGGGCAGGCAGTGCGCCTGGTGTACACCGGAGAGCCGCTGCCGACAGACAAGGAATCCCTGTTTTGGGTGAACGTACTGGAAGTTCCGCCCAAGGCGGATAACAAGGACGGCCGCAACAGGCTGCAGTTCGCATTCCGTACGCGCATCAAGTTGTTTTTCCGTCCTACCAATCTTGTTGGTGACGTGGACCGAGCCGCAGACAAGCTCAGCTGGAAGCTGATGCCCACTGAGGCAGGTAAAGACTTGGCGCTGCAAGTGACCAATCCCACGCCATACCATGTCAACTTTGCCCGGGTCGGCATTGATGCCAACGGCAAAACCATGGACGGCGACGGTGGCATGGTGGCCCCCGGGCAGAGCACGACGCTTCCGCTCAAGGGTGTAACGCACACCCCATCCGGTGACATCAAGGCCGATTACACGGTCATTACTGACTACGGCTCGCTGGTCCAGAAGCAAGCACCGCTCACACGCTGATCGTTTCTCCGTAGTCATAGAGGGGGCCGCTTCTGACGAAGCGGTCGCGCCGGCAGCTGCTTCCGTGTGTCGGGCCGCAACAAACGCTGGCGACGCCCCGTTACTATCTTCGTGCCCCAATAATCGGGGCTTTGGCCAGCCAGGCCCGGCATGATTGCTGCCCCCAGTCGCCCATGATCCGGGGGGTGTTGTCACCGGGCCTGGTGGGTGGCTGG
>Ga0070659_100002930_pt1 | contig 12162 bp, 7 predicted proteins | sample KBSC23metaG_FD_64666 | JGI IMG/M metagenome (GOLD analysis project Ga0070659, IMG submission 64666) | Corn rhizosphere microbial communities from Kellogg Biological Station, Michigan, USA - KBS C2-3 metaG | ecosystem: Host-associated > Plants > Roots > Rhizosphere > Soil ...
AAGAAAAAATTGCAATAAAAGCTGGTTTACTATAAATGTGATTGGCGGGTTTCACTAATATACAAACCAGCCGGCAATGTTAGCGATATAGCGATTGAATCTTGCTCAAACTCACATCAACAGCAGGATTGAAGGCGCTGCTCATCATGTATTTTTTTAGGCTGTAGAGTAATTGCCTGGCTTCGGGTCTTTTGCCTGCGTCAGTAAGTAAATCAATGCCCGATACGAGGAGTTTTCCCTTGCCCACTTTGCATTCAAAAAGTAGTCCCAGCGGACGCGAAATAACCCAGTCGTCAATTACCCGCACAATTGGTTGTAGCTTTTTAGATACGCTGTCAAGAATGATGACATTTGAATGGCTCATTGCGTCCCACCATTGATAGTCGCTGTAATAATGAGTGGGAAAATATTGTAATGCCGGATTTTTTGGATTGCATAAAATTCCCAGTGTATGAGGCGGCTGACCGTGTGTCCACGCGGTATTCCAGAATATGCTGGAAAATCCTACCGGAATCTTTCCGCCCTTTGAACTATCCACCGTTCCCTTCGCGAATGTCAATAATACCTTGCCTCCATTGTCGAGGAGCGCTACAGCTTTATCGTCCAGAATATGAGTTATGTAAACATCACTATGGATGGGTTTGGGCGCCGCAGGATATACAAAAATCGTCCAGTCATTTTCGTGGCCATTTACAGACACCGATAATGTCAACATCGAAGGTTTATCAATACTTGCCAGCGATTGCGTAATATTTCCCAAAAAGATACCATTGCCAAGTGGTATGGATGTTTGCTTTAGCGTGCCTGCGAAAAGCAATTTTCCCTTATCATCTTTTATTGTCCAGCGGGGAACTGTATTTTCAAGAGGCTTTGGGCCAAAATTTGCAATCTCCACCGGTACTGATAACGAATCGGTGTTCAGGTAAACCATTTTTGGCAGGCGAACAAGCGGTACTACCGGATTACAAAAGCGGCTGTATTCGTTCCCTGTAATATATCCTTTGTCTTCCCAAAAAACATTGACCACGCCGACAAGCGCTGTGCCTTGACCCGGAAAATCATTCAGTCCCAAAAGTTGGAAGCCGCCAAAACCCGGCGTGCGCAAAGCCGCTTCAATATCAGCTTTATAACACAACGTTTGCAGCTTACCTGATGCGAGCAAAAAACTGTCTGCAAGTTTACCCATTCCATGTTCAGTTAAAAAATCACGGAATATTTCAAAGTTTTTTGCTTTTAAAATTCCGGTGTATTTGGGAATTTCCTTAAAGTCAGGAAAAACACACCATTGTCCTATTTCATGACTTACCGTTGGCTGCTTCCATTTGGCAATAACACTTCGCCAATCATAAGACGTTTGTGGTGGCTCGCTGTTGATAATGCTGTTCAATCCTGCTCCCCAATGTTGGATGCGTGGGTCGGGAGTACTGTTGTAATCACTTTCTTTAATAACCGGCCAGCCAGCAGCAGTAGAATATAAACGACGTGCATCTTTGTTTTTCCAATACTCAACAAAATGGGTAAGGTATTCGGTTGAATGTTTACCGGCCGGCTCATTTCCATATACCATCATGCAAAAAGAAGGGTGATTTCCGAATGCTTTTACAATCCGGTTGCTTTCGTCGTAAATGAATTGGTCGAGTGGCCGCCCGCTTCCAATTTCAGCGCCCTGGTTTGCCCATGACGAACATTCAATTTGTAAATACATGCCTGCGCTGTCTGCTGCATCAAAAGCCGCTTCTGGCGGGCACCACGAATGAAAGCGGATGTGATTCAATCCATAAGATTTGCATACGCTAAATAAGTGCTTCCAATAAGCCACATCCATGGAAGGATAACCGGTAAGCGGTGTTACAGCACATTCAAGTGTGCCGCGCAGGAAAGTTGGCCTTCCGTTTATGGAGAATTGGGTTCCTTCTGCAGAAAATTTTCGCATGCCGAAGACAACATCTTTTTTATCGGTAATACTGTTACTTTCGAGGGCGATGTGCATTTTATAAACATTGGGGTGAAACTCATCCCACAGCAAAGGTTCGCTGCCCATGGAGTAATGAATAGTAATTGTGCCGCTGTCTGCTTCAAATTTTTGCTCCTGTAAAAATGCCGGTAATTTTTCGGCGTTTTTGTTTCCGTTTGTAGCCTGGAGTTTTATTTTCCCGAAAGCGGTTGTACCTGCATTTTTGTAATCAATTACTGCGACTACTTCTTTGCTGGCAATATCGGGGTAGAGCCGCACGTCACTTATATATAATTTTGGTTTTGCTATAAGAAGCAGGCTGCCTATGATGCCATTCCAATTAGTTTGAGTGTGGTCAGTAATGCTGTGTGAATTGACTCCTACATTTAGGTCTTTAATCCTGTTGTCAACACAAATGGTAATCCGGTGTTTACCAGGTGAAAATTGTCCTGTTAAATTATACTCGTGCGGCGCCGCCAAACTATTTTGCGAACCCATTTTTGTTTGGTCTACCCAAACGGTCGTTTGCCAGTGGCAGCGTTCAAGAAAAAGAAAAATTTCTTTCTGATTCCACGAAGCTGGAATGTTTACTTCTTTTTGAAACCAGGCTGCTCCTTTATAATATTTCGTTGGCTGCAGCCAAAAAGGAACTTTGATATTTCCAGGCTTGCGGTACTTGGCGTATTGCGGTTCAAAAAACCAGGAAGAGTCTACTATATCTCCTGTCCATGGGGTATTTATCGTGATATCATTGCCAATGCCGTTGGTAGTTAATGAGCCGGGTAAGTGAATTTTGCTACTGAATCGTTTGTTGAACCATTGCTCTGTTTCACCCACATCTGTACTATCTATTCTAAAAGCCCATTGGCCACTAAGATTGATGGATTGAGCCATTTGCGCTTTCGCAGCACTGCTCGAGAACAACTGAAAATATGAAAAAACAGCAACGATGATAAAGGCCCTATTTACCCGCATTCGATAAAGATAGTTTAAGATGAAAGTGAATGTTTTCTTTTACAAACAAGAATGTCAGCCCGGCTGCACATTCTTTACCAGTGTTTAAAGTAAACTTAAAAAAAATATTTGCACCAACTAAAAATCAATTGCGCCAAACAGCGATTTTACATGGACTAATTTAGGCTTGCCTATCCACACGACGTGCAATAAAATCAGTGTGCAACAATAACTTCCTCCAATTCTTCCAATGTCTTCCCTTTCGTTTCCTTCACTTTTGATTTGACAAAAATGAATCCTGCGAAACAGATTACAGCATAGAAATAAAAGGGACCATAGGTGCCCAATTTTTCGGCAAGTATGGGAAATGTAAAAACCAACACGAAGTAAGCCAGCCAGAGAGAAACAATGGCAACAGAAGACGCTACGCCACGAATTTTATTCGGAAAAATTTCTGATATAATTACCCAGGTAACTGGTGCCAGGCTGGTTGCATAGACGGCAATGGCAATCAACACAAAAACTGACACAAAAGCCGCCGGCCAGTTGTTTTGCAAGGCTGCAGCCAGGCCTATATATATGATGGCGAGGCCCAAAGAGCCCATCAGCATCAACGGCCTGCGACCTAACTTATCTACCTGCCACATAGCAACTAATGTAAACACTACATTGACAATGCCAATGGAAACTGTTTCGAACAATTGCCTGTTTAGATTTGCACCCACTGAAGCAAAAATTGTAGAAGTATAATTAAACACGATATTGATACCACACAACTGTTGAAAGACCGCCAGTGTAATGCCCACCAGAACCGCGGGACGAACCGCCTTTCTAAATACATCACGGTATGTTTGTTGAGAAGCACCCCGTAACGAAACAGAAATGTCGTTTAATGTTTTGAAAGCAAACTGCTGTGTGCCTATTTTTTGCAAAATTTTTTCTGCTTCCTGAAGACGATTCGCTTTCACCAGCCAGCGTGGGCTTTCCGGCAGGGTAAACACGCCGCAAAAAAATAAGGCTGCAGGAATAAATCCAAGGCCAAACATCCATCGCCAGGCTTCTGCACCTTTATCAGCCAGGAAATAATTGATAAGATTGGTAATCAAAATACCAAAGACTATCGTAAGCTGGTTTATAGAAACGTTTCGTCCGCGCATCGCTGCAGGCGACACTTCTGCGATGTAAAGAGGGCTCAAAATAGAGGCCATCCCTACGCCAATTCCGGCAGCAAAACGCATGACAAGAAAAAATGCCAATGACGGAGAAATGGCCATTCCTATCGCCGAGATGGCAAATATCAAAGCGGCTAAAAGCAGCCCGGGTTTGCGGCCATATTTGTCAGCAACCTTTCCGGCAACGAGGCATCCTGCGATGCAGCCCAACGCTAATGTGCCGGTAAGAAAGCCTTCCCATGCAGGCGTAAGAGCAAATTGTTCGCGTAAAAATGGTAAAGCGCCGGCGATAACAGCAAAGTCGAAGCCAAACAAGTATCCTCCCAAAGCTGAGACGAACGCAATCTGTAAAATATATCGATGATTGTAACCGGTTGTTGCTTCCATGTTTTCTATTTTTCAAATGTAACAGTCGCAGTAATAGAATCAATATTCTATCAGGAACGCTTCCAATGATTTTATAAATGTATTTTCTGCTTATTCTACGGCTTAATTACAATCCATATCAATCCAACCTATCAGGCATCTTTTTGTTTTGACTCATCAACGATTAGGAAAACCGGCATGCTCCTGTAGATTGCCGCCCCCTGGTGATTACTGTCAAGCATAAGTATTTCATCAAATAGAACCTGTGACTTTTGCACATCTCCCAAACCTAAGTAGCCGAGCGCCATGATGAACAAACAATGGATTTTATTACGCTGGTTGAGGTCCGCCTCAAAAACAAGCAAATCAGGAAGCGACACAGCAAAATAGTCAATAGCAATTCCATCATTGAGATGACTGTTTGCAAATTGAATGAATCTTTGAAAAATCGCCGTTCCTTTTTCTTTTTTTTCAAGCTTTATCCATGCGAGGCCCTGGTAAAAAATTTTGTCCGGTTGAGCGTCATTATAAAATATTGCCTGAACGGGTTCATCTCTTCCATGGGTAGCTTTTTCATAATACAACTTCGCCGTAGTAAGATCACCTAAAGATTCATGCGCAAGGCCTTTCAGGTAATTAATGTCGTTTTCTGCCGTGGCATAAAGCTTTCCTTCGCCAAGGTTATCAGGATATTTTTCCGTGTTATTTAGAAGTACCAAGGCTTCAGTAAATTTGTTTGCTTTCAAGGCCTGCTTTGCCAGTTCAATTGTAGCAGTAAGGAATTGCTTCACAGTTTTTCCTTCACCGCCCTCCCACGGATGAAATTGGCGCGCCATCAATAGTTCCAGCGCCTTTGCATATTTACCGGTTTGATTTAAAAGTGTAATTTTTTCCAAATACAAATCATCGCGTAAAGTAACAAGTTCATTGTATTTATCAAGAAACGCCAGGCGTTCGGAAGGTGAAGTATTGATCATTTTATACAACTGATCTAACTCCATCAACACGCGCGGATCAGCTGGGTCAAGTGCAAAAGCACGTTCCATCGAGGCCCTGGCTTTTACAGCATCATGCAGTTTGTTATAATAAGCAAGTGAAAGATTGCGATGCACCGTAGCGAAATTATTATCAATCGCAACCGACTGTTCCCAGCAACGGATTGCATCTTCATATTGCCGCTTATCGTACCAAAAATTTCCGAGATAATACGGTGCTTTCGAATCTGCCGGGTTGAATTTCATCGCCGTGCTTAATACAACTACATCTTCAATGCGATTTGGAAAACAGTAATCTGGCGGAAGGTCCGCAGCTTCTAAAAAGTATTGCATCGCCGTGGTTGATTTCTTTTCCATGAAAGCAAACCAACCCAGGTAGTAAAATGTCATTGGATTTTTTGTATTATTTGCTTCCACACAAATCAGGAGCAGTTCCGACGCTTCCTGAAACATTCCTGCATGTGAATAGTCAAATGCATATTCCACAAAATTGTGCTGCCAGCCACGACTTAATTTCAGCAAATTTTTCAGTGCATGGCCCGCTTTCTCTTCATCATTTTGCAATAAATATTTTTCAAACAAACATCCATAATTAAATGGGTCAATCTCTAATGATTCTTCAACAAATTGCTCAGCTTCCAGCGACCGGCGGAGCTTTCTTAATATTACCACTTTTAGATGTCTTGCCGTATGGCTGTGGTAATTTTTTACGATGGACTTTTCTATGCATTCAAGGGCGTGCTCAAAATTTAGCTGACTGCATGAAATACGAGCCAATTGCAAGTATCCGGCGTGTTGCCAGGCATCGTCCCAAACACATTTGTAAAAAGCATCAAACGCTTCATCATTTTTTTGCTGCATCATCAAACTCAATCCTAAGTTATAGTATGCCGCTCCGTCGTATGGGTTCGGATTGTAAGTGGTGAGGCTATCAATTGCCGCTTTAAAATATAAATTTGCCTCATCAAATTTTCCCCGACGTAAATACCACAATCCAAGCGCATTATTATTCCGGATGTCGGTGCTATCCCTACGCAAAGCTTCCCGATAATAATCCGTCGCAGCATAAGTGGCATGGCGATATTGTTCGAGGTGCAATCCGGTAAGATAGAGTTGCTCATTGCTTACGATGTCAGCAGGTTTTTTTGCGGCTTTTGCCGGAGGCGGTACATCTTTTTCAGCACTATGATTGTCGGTGTAACCAACTAACACTTTATTATTTTCGAGGTTAATCACTTTTACATTTAAGGGAGTGCCGTTTAATGCTGAATGATACTTTACAATTTCAGTAAAGGGTTCTGAGGGCGATGCAGCAATTTCTTTTTCATACAATTCCATATTGCCGGCTGAAAGTACCAGGCGCAGGTGGTCATATTTTTGAGTTACATAAAATTTAACGGCCACTCCATCCTCAACCGGCTCGAGACTAATTGCAGCTTCCTTTGTTGCATTCTTAACGATTCCTACTTCAGCATAGGGCATAAAATATTGCAGAAAAGTTTTTTCTTCAAAAGGTTTCAACCATGAAAAATCAGGCTGGTTATCACTAAATGCCCCGGTCATAAGTTCGATATAGGGACCATCTTCATCGGTTAGATTTCTGTCCCAGGCCTTGCCGAAATCACCATTACCCCACGTCCACTGTTTTTTGCCGGGTACCAGATGATGATTGGCAACGTGTAGCATACCGGCTTTGGTTGCATGCTCGTAGCCTCCAATAAAATCGAAGTCAGAAAATGCTGCCATGTATGAAGTAGGCACCGGAATATTTTTATAGCGCGAGATGTCGGTGCCCGGCGCATAATTGACTTTATAATAAGTGCCTGTTGCAATCGGAAAAGACGACACATCGCGCCTGCCGTGATCGAAAACGGCATGCACGTCGGGCGGAAATACTGACTGGTAATTATCGTCAGCTTTTACGGCAGGGTTTGCCCACCATAAAAATGTTTGTGGAAAAGGGGTGCGGTTGTAAAGTCTGCCTTCTATTTCAAGAAATGCTTTCCCAGGATACAAAGTGAAACCTGCCATGCCCTTCGTCCGAAACATGCGCTCCACTTCATTTACCCAAACCGTTTTGCTTCCATCCGGGTTGGCGACGATGGTGGCATCAACGGGCTCAAATGTGGATGGCCGGTGATGTTGCGGCCAGTTGAATTCTATGCCACCGGAAATCCATGGACCTGTGAGGCCCACCAGCGCCGGCTTAATTACCTGGTTGTAGTAAACAAAATGACGTTGCTTTATTTTATCATAGGCCATGTGCACTCTGCCTCCCAGCTCCGGTAAAATCATGATTTTCAAATATTCATTTTCAAGAAAAATCGCGTTGTACGCTTTTTGCGTTTTTTCATCATAAATTTTCTCAATTACCGGGTGAGGATATACCACACCACTGCTGCCCTGGTATATCCTTTTTTCAAGAAACATCGGATTTTTTTCCGGAGCACCTATCTTATAAGTCGGTAAGATGATCTCTTCCCGCCAGGCATTTACCCAATCAGTCATACGGCAACAATGAATTTAAATGATACAGCAAAGTACGCCTATAGTTTTTTTTTCGAATGGAGTAATTATTGGATTAAATGGATTATTTTACGATCCTTAACCGAAACAAAATTGCATTGGAAGTTGGCAATAGATCGAAACTATTTTTCAAGGATAAAATAACGGGCATGTCGCCAAAGGAATACAGGAGGAAGAGAATCCATTGAGAAAATTAAATGAGCCGGTATTTCATCTATCCATTACGCATATCAGCGAAATAAAAATTTGAACCATTTGTTGATTTACTGTGGCGAAATCCGCTTCAACTTTCCAGCTAAGCTTTTTTGTATCTGCTTATACAGCACATTGCCACAAAAACAAAAAGGCTGCTTTGCAGCAACCTTTTTTCATTCAACCTTTCACCTTCTAATTCGAAGCTTGTTGGCGCCTTTGCGGGCGAAGACTTTCTTCTACTTCATTTTTGAATTTGGTATACTGGTCATCCGTAAAAATTGTTTTCAGCTTGGCATCCCTGTCATCGGTCAACTTTTGAAATTGAGACCGGTCAGGGCGCTCGCCCGATGATCTTGCATCCTGGAACATTTTCATCTGGGCATTGTAGTAATCGGTAAAAGCGCTGTCCGTTTGAGCCTGCTGCGTTGCATTGAGATTCAATGCGGGCGTAATTTTATCCATCGCATCTTTTACTCTTTCGGGTACGGTGCGTCTCTGCATTCCCTGGGCATAAATGCCTGTGGCTGCTGTTAAAAATAAAGCAACCAACATGGTGATCTTTGTTTTCATTTTTTTTATTGTTTTTATTGTTTTGAAAAGGCCTTACTATGTTAACCCGGTTTCTTTCTTGATTCTCCCGGCCGCCCCACCATGCGCCCGACTATTTTTTGCATAACAGAATCAAACTTTGCGGTTTGCTCAGGCGTGCAAATTTTTCGTACATTTTTAAAATATAAAAACATGTGGGTATCAAGCTCTTTTTGCTTTTGCGCAATAGAATCAGCATCAGCGGCAACAACAGAATCAGCTACATTGTCGGAAGTAACCAATCCATAAAAAGCTTTTTTCGATTCTCTTACCTGGTTAAACAACGGCCTTACATTTTTCATCTGTTCTTCTCTCAAAAGTTTGTATTGATCCAATTGTTCCTGCGAAAAACCAACCTCATTTTGTAAAGTTTTATACATGCCGTTCATATCATGATTCCGGGGCCTCTTATCTATGGGCTTAGCAAGCACCAGGAAAAATATCAACATGGCGATATTTGTAATTAAAAGAAAAACTATAATCGTTACCAGCGATTTGGTCTTTGTGTTATTCATTACGGTGTAGCATTTACATATTCATACATAGGTGCAGTTACTGAATTATATTCATCAGCAGCCGATATTTCGTTGTTCGGTTGTGACGAAGAATTACTGAATGAAGAAGATGAAAGAATTACAGCCACATTGATAATAATAACTAAACAAATTCCTGCAAAAACTATCGCCGGCCTTGAAACAAAAGATGAAATGATATCCCATTTGCTTTTTTCACGCTGCATGCGCGCCTCAAGGCGCGTAAAGAAAAAAGGACGCGGAGTTGCTTTTGCAATGCCATCAAGGCTCTGCAAAGCTTCCTCTATTTTCTTATGTGAATGGCGATCCATTTGTTTAAACTATTTTTTAAATGTCACTGCTTTTAGACGTTGTTTTACAATAAAACCTTCTCTCGCTTTTATTAAATTTTGTTACTGATTCGCTTATGCCAAGGCATCTTTTAAAAGAATCTGTAAATTTTTTTTTGCTCTTTGTAATAAGGAGTCCACAGCCGATTCGCTGGAATCCATAATCTCACTTATTTCGCGATAACTCAATTCTTCTACCTTATTTAGCACAAACGCCGCTTTCTGATTCGGAGGCAATTTGTCAATCGCCTTAAACAGCGCTATCGATTTTTCCTTGCTTTCTGTTTTTACGCCCGGGTGAATAAAATCCGGCGGATCTATTGCCAGATTATCGCCGTTACCATAAAGCCCCTGCATAAAAGCAAATCTTTTTTTTCTTTTTTTCTTCCTTAAATGATCCAAACATTTTGAAACCGTGATCCGGTAGATCCAGGTAGAAAGTTTGGACTGGCCTTTAAAAGAATAGATGGATTGATACACCTTGATAAACACTTCCTGGGAGATATCTTCAGCATCTTCCTCATTTTGCAAAAATCCGATTGAAGTGTTATAAACCATATCCTGCCAGGTTTCAACCAATTCTTTAAACGCCTGCCTGTCTTTTATTTTCAGCAGTGCTACCAGTTCACTTTCATTCAAAGCAAAAATATTTATAGCTAAAGTTGGGGGCCTCTGGATGGCTGCGGTCCGCCAAAACCACCAAATCCACGAAATTCTCTACGCTGCCCACTATTATCCTGTGGTTTCCCTTTTCCAAAGGTCTTCAATTTGTAAGTAAATGTCAGCATAAAATACTGCCGCAACACCTGGTTTGTCTGGTCCTGCACATACGATTCGGTAACATCTCTTGTAATGCTTTTATTTTGATTTAAAAGATCAAATACTGATAATTTCAATTCACCGTCCTGGTTCTTTAAAAATTTTTGACCAATGGCCATATTCCACAACCAATAATTTTGATTGAACCCATCAGTTAAACCTTTATAGGATTCGTTTGAAATGGCATTATTTAAAAACAATCCTTTTTTTGTAAGAAAGTTTGTATTGATGCCGATTGATTGTGTAAAATAATTATTATTTAAATTCGGCTGGATGGTATTTTTAACCGTATTAATATTGGCTGCATACGACAAATCAAAATCGATATACTCGTTAATATTGCTTGATATAACGGCTCCCAAATTGTAATTATAAGCGTCCGAAATATTTTCAACATTGTTTATCATACCGGGTTGCCTTGCATAACTTAATCCCGCGTTGAGGTTCATATTCGACTTTATAAATTTTAAAGGCATTCCAAAAGTGAAGAATGAACGGGCGTTGATATATCCATTCATGTTCACCGGTTTCGAAAGTTGAGAGCCTTTAAACAGTGTTACCGTATTTGTCAACATGGAATCTTTTGAAGCGGTATAAGTGGCATTGGTTACATAATTATTAATGTTTTGAAAAAACAGGTTTGCAAAAAAACTCTGGCCCTTAGCGCTATTGGTATAAGTGTACCTTGTTATAAGGTTATTGGTGTATTGTTGTTGCAAATTCGGGTTACCTGTTGTATAAAAAAACTGGTTAGAATTGTTAATCACATTCTGCAATTGGCTTACGGATGGAGGGCTTACAGATCCACGATAAATCACTCTTAGCGTACTCCTCGAAGAAAGCTTAAATCTTGAAAAGGCATTGGCTAAAAAGTTGCTATAAGAATTATCGATAAAAGAAACGTCTGGAAATTCCTGGCTGCTTTTTAATTCGCTGTATTGATAAGACACCCCTGCGGCAATCATATTGTTCCTGTCCCCGTGCCTGATAGTGATTCCTGCATTTTGGGTATTGTAGGTATTGTCAAACTTATTACTTAAGCTGGTATCCCGCAATGAATATTTATCATTCGCATTATCGAAGTCAAAAGTTTCCTGGTCTGCTTTGCTTTTTTGAAACGAAGGCTCGTAATTCAGCTGCAATTGCGTTTTTGTTGAAAGAGGTTCGGTATAAACCAGGTTAAACCTGTATTGATTCGTAAAATTATTTTGATTAGAAAATTGCTTTACTGTATCCTGCTTCACAATTGACTTATAATAGCTATTGTCAGCATTCAAATAATTTTGTCCATCCCTGTTGTTGTAAGATTGAAAAATTCCTAAAGAAATACTTCTTCCTTTTTTAGCAAATGAATGCCTGAAGAGTAACATATTGCTGTTGCTGCTTCCACTGCTGTTACTATTGATATCATTTTCCGTTTTGCTTAAAATATTTTGCTTTTCCTCATCAAAATAATTCGTACCCCCCACAAGGTTTGTAGAATTGTTTTTCTGGAAATTAAGATTAGAAGTAGCAATAATTGTATTGTTTGAATCAATACGATACGTTAGCCTGAAGTTGACCCGGTTGTTATAATTAATGTTATTGGAAATCGTATTCTCATCATAATATTGAGACGAATCGCTGGTAATAAAATTTTGCCGGCTGATGGTTTGATCGTTATTGGTATTGCTGTTGTTGAAAAAATAGCTTGCAGTCACGTCAATTTTCTTTCCCCATGCATCACTGTAA
>Ga0070659_100002932_pt1 | contig 12160 bp, 12 predicted proteins | sample KBSC23metaG_FD_64666 | JGI IMG/M metagenome (GOLD analysis project Ga0070659, IMG submission 64666) | Corn rhizosphere microbial communities from Kellogg Biological Station, Michigan, USA - KBS C2-3 metaG | ecosystem: Host-associated > Plants > Roots > Rhizosphere > Soil ...
GAACCAGCCTCAGTTTCACTCTACGAACCAGCCTCAGTTTCACTCTACGAACCAGCCTCAGTTTCACTCTACGAACCAGCCTCAACACAAGCCGGCGCAGCAGTCTCCCCAACAGTGGACATTCCGTAATGGGAAATACCATTGCAAAGTACGCGACCCGCAAGGAGTCATCTGGAATCAAACCTTCAATCCAGCCACGAGGGAGTATTTTTCTTCAACGAAATGGAACTTAGTGGATCAGAATGGCTTGCTATCGTGCCAAACGCTCAACCACCAAACCGGCATTCTCTGGAATGAAACCTTCAACCCACAGACAGGCCACCACATAGCCAATGCATCCGTACGCGACCCGACCGGTACTGTATGGCATACAACTACTAATTATACGACTAAACAAACTACGTCCGTGACAGACTGGAGCGCACCGGATCACAATGGGAGATCCTGGCGAAAGATGCACGACCACAACAGCGGGAACGTGTTTTACCAGTGCCATGACCCTCATTTTGGCACTTCCTCTAATGGACATAACACCGGAGGTACACATAACACCGGAGGTACACATAACACCGGAGGTACACATAACACCGGAGGTACACACAACACCGGAAGCGCCGAAACGGCGGCAGCTAAATTGGCAAAACAAAGGCAGGAACATTGCGACGTACTGGGAATATCAGTGAACGCTTCCCTCGCGGAAGCCAACAAGGCATACAGAAAGAAGGCTTTGGAATGGCATCCCGACAAGAACCTCCACAGGCAAGATGAGGCCACCGAGATGTTTAAAAAAATCGGTAATGCTATAGATTTTTTGAAAAAGCATCCTGGTAATCCTTGAATCTCTGGAATGAATGCAAACGCTAATGAAGCGAACGCCCCCTATGCCTGCGCGTATCGCCAATACTGCTGAGAGGATCGAACATGAATGTACCTAAAGCTATTCCCCTCCCGGACCTTACAGATGCCAATAGATTTCAGTTTCCTTCCCTGGCTGCGGACGACCCGACAGTCCGCACCTTCGAATCGCTTCCCTTCCCGATCCCGGAGTTGGGCGATAAGACAGCCCCCGCTATCGATGCTGCCCATTTTTTTCCGCCGCAAATGAATGAAGTTCCCTCTGCCGGTCCTGTTGCACAGCCGCCTATGCAGGCGGACGAAGCGTTCGACTTCGATCCGGCCATGCTGCGTGCATTGGCGTCCGATCCAAGCGCAGCTCGAACACTGGAACATCTGCGGAAGCAAGCTGCGGATAAACTGGCAGAGTTGACGGATCAAGCATTTGCCATGCTGGCACAGGAGGAGAAACAGGAATTGTTGAAGTCGCTATCCTCCAAACAGGTTGATTTTAAAAGGCTAATGGCTGCGTCGCGTTCCAGGGAATTGGACGCTCAGGATCGTCGCGATCTTGCGGAGGCATTGGTAACAGGCAGCGTAATCAATCTGGACAACACAAACTGGAATCCGACCGATCCAGAAACCAGTATCTCTACGGAGAAAAGCCTGATATACGCGCTGTTGCAGATGGAGATGTAGCGCAAAAAAATTTGTTCTTACTGAGGAGGCCGGTAAATAGTGCGTATTTTTCATCAAGCAGCATAATATAAGCGTGCTTTCTTGGTGCAAACTGTGAACCACATGTAGCTGGTGAAGATAACGATGCACGTTGACGATTGCTTCTGTCGTAAATGCGCTGCCAGTCCAGGCAGGTGGCAACCAGGCTGGAATAGCAAAGATTGCGGCACAGCCGCAAATTGCCTTGCATCGTCCGCAAGATGATGTGCAATTTATGAGCTACAAACGTAGTGCAATGGAACAATTTGTTTGAGAAAGCTACTCATAAGAGATCTCGCAGCAAAAAGTTGCGCATTCTGGCGGCCGTGAGTGCTCTTGGCATTTTTAAACAGGGGCCGGCAGCATTACGTAAACTCTGCTCATGTGACATGAAAACTACTGGTTTTTTCGCTTGTCTGTCCCCCTCTAGCCAAATCTCCGGCATGTCGTCGGCTGCGTCGACACTGGCCTCCTGCGGCCATAATCCTGATCGCTATGCGAAAGAAATGGAGCGACACTTCAGCGGCGATATGGCAAAACTCTACGCTTATGTAGAGCAGCAGCCTGCAGAGCAGCAAAAAGCCATTATCGACGGCAGTAAAGCGTTGCGTGACTTTCTTGGGATAAGAAGCCCCAATAACTTTCGCAAAAAATTATCATGCCGTTCTTCGTCATTCCGCATCGAAGATTGCGAGGCACCGACTGCTTTAGCAATGGTGGCAACACGCTCCGGTAATGATGCGCGTGTGCTGCGGTCGCTGGCACGTCTGGATGAGGTTCTGAAAAATCATCTGCTAGGTCAGCATGTCAGTAATGAATTTCAACGACGCATTGAGGCAGCCTTCAGTAAATTGCTGCAAGAATTTCATGAGCTGCGTACGGAAGCTGCACAACAAAAAGTGTTGGAACTTATCGAGCAACACCTGCCACCGCTGAATCGTGATGCATGGGAAAACATTAGCCTCATGGCAAGCAACGCCATGGAAAAACCCGGTATCAGCAATGAGATCAAAAACCGTCTGCTCAAATTGCGTGAGAAAGGAGCAAACGCCAGGCCCAGTGCACTGACGATGGCGGAGGGAGCGAGTCAAGCAAGGCAGGATGGCAATAGAGGGAAGGCTGGTTTTGCAAACATACTGAGAAGTTCCGCCACCACTCACTTTCAAGGTAAAAACCCTAACTCAGCCAGCCGCTCATCAGACGACACACTCCGTCTTTCAGAAAACAAACAGAAATTTCTGGATTCAGGCAATAACCTCCAGTTGGACCAGCAGTCAGACCAGATATCGGATTCGTACGAGTCTGTGCGCCTATCCATAACGGATATATCCAGCCTTGCAAAGGCTTATAGCCAAAAGATCGGAAGCCCGATTCATGTCAGCGGCAATGTGATCCCGATTACGGAAGAGCTCAGAGAAGCTTGGCGTGCCCGGCAGGAGGAATTTTTTGATGATCTGATTTCAAGTCCGGAGGCAGGTGTTCGAATGTTACACAGATACATTGAGGACTTCCGTAACGACAAGGCGCTAAAAGACTTCCACTACATATCTTGGATGCATTCATCTGACCTTGATCCCGCGCGGCTTAGTCAGATGTGCAAAGCCGCGCTGACAGAAGTCATCGACGCAAACACGGATGGCATTCGCGACAGGCTGCTTGCACGTGTCAAGAAAGAACGGGAAGAACTTTCTAACATAGCGAAGCATATTGGGTACGGAGCTGAAAGAGCTGCCGAGGAACTGACGACGATTGCGAACAATACCGGGGGTGTTGCCCATGGCTATATATTCCCAACGGTGCAGAATTCGATTTTCGCGCCAGGACACGATATGCATGTCATTCCATCTAAAGGACATGTAGAAAGCTATGTGGTTTCTTCGACGGGAAAAGTCATCAACATTATTCCCTACTGGGATAGGCTCGGTGCGCGGCCAGAGCTTAAAGGGCAGTATAGTGCCGACGTAACACCGTTCTTAGTCAATTCAGAAAATCTGATTCTCCCCCAAGCGGGACGTGATGAATGCGGGACCATGAGCCTCTCATACCTCAAGCAATATCTGAAATGCAATGCAGAGCAACTCAACAACAACACACTGTTGCTGGATCTGAAGCTCAAAAGCGGACACATGCATTATTTCCACTTGCCGTCGCCACAGGTACTGAAATATTCGCAATCCAATTTGTATGTGAAGGTTGTCCGAGCGATCATAGCCGGCAATGAAGATGTCGTGACGGTTGTGCACAAGGATAAGAACATCACCGTCAGAACCCTTCAAGGTTTGCTGAAGTCGGAAGTGAGCATAAGTCGCCCGGACGGAATGGAAATACCAGGTGGGATCGAACAATTCCGTAAAAGCTGGGTCGATCTGTGCGATATCAGTGATGCCAGGCGTTCGCAAATGCGCGTAGAAGGCAGAAATCTTTACGCCTCTTATGCCTCTCAAAGGTTGCAGAAAAAGGCGAAAAATATAGCGGAATGAGGGGCTGCCATAGGTGAGCGGCACGAAGTAATTTTCACCCTCACGCGCTTATGGATGCGACTTGGTCAAAATTCAATCGGCACGAACACAATGTTCCTCCACCAGGCGCATCACTTCCATCTCGTCCGCCGGCGGTATCACATTGGGCCCCGCCTCCAGTAGTACTTCCGCTTACGTTGGGCTATAAGTCCACTCCAGCACCGTTGTGGCCGGCTTTGCATGAAGGCGAGATCAACTTCACGTTGCGGCCCCTGCCCTTCGGGTAACGCCGGCTTGCGGGAATGCTGTTTATCTGAGCGACCAATTGGCGGGGTATTGAACGATTTCGGTCTCATTCCCCATATCGACCGCCATGATGAGATGGCTGATATGGTGAACTGCATTCTGGCGGCTGATTTTTCCGGTTTTATAGGCATCCAATACTTTGCCGATAAATTTGTCGATGACGTAGAGCTGTTTGTTCGTAAGTATTGGTGACCGTGGCATGATTTCTTCTTGTTCCCATTGATGTTGCGTCAACACACGCCCCATCCCTTTGGCGATCGATTCTGAGAGCATTATTCCTCGCAACTGAACCCGTTTATCAAACACTTATTTAGTTAGCATCAGATCAAGATGCCAAGCAGCGCCAATGCTGATCGTTCCACGATCTTTTCGACAATCATGTCGCTCACGCGCTCGACAAGGGCATTGGCGAGCGCATTATTCTGACCGTGGAAATCGTTCGCAGCGGTTTTTTCAGGACCGACATCCGGCAATACCAAACCGAATTGATTGCAAAGAATGTCCTGGATAGCCTTTAGCAGATTGGATTGTTGTGGGCCACGACCATCGTAATGGACTAACAGGCTTCCAGTGACAACATTTACCTGCACCAACCGGACCATGGGTAATGTCCGGATTGCCTTTTCCACAGCTTGGCACAAGTCTTTTCGGCTTTTGAGCTCGGGGAATTTCAGGCGCAGGCGCCCTGGGATCTGATGCAAGAATGTCATCTCGGCCTCTTCTGATACGTACCAGTATCTTAAAGACCGTAGATGACAGGAAAATGACTGGAGAAACTTTTTGTCTGACGCGCCAGGAAGAGCCTTGCTTGTTGTCGAAGCCAACCCTTCCATATTCTGAAGAGGAAGGCTTCATGTCCTTCTTGAAACAAGCCGGATTACTTCAATGTATGACTTCTTCTTGCCGTCTGCGTACTTCTTCCCCGCGTCCTTCCCGGCGGATTTCGCTTGTCGTTTCCACAGACGCTCTCCCGCGTGTCGCTGCCGAACCGATCTCACGCAAGCCGCCTACCAGATCAGCCAGCAAGTGAGTCACCGTATGCACGGCTGTTTCGCCGATGCTGCCCACGCCAGCAATTGCAAAATTGGCCGTATCCCGAACAACAGTCACGACTTCAGTACCGATCGTTCCTACCCCATGCACCACGTCCGTAGCGATATTGGTAACGCCCCCTACCATTCCGCTGCCAACACGTCCTGTCGTTGACATGGCATTGTCGACAAGCCGCTCCATTTGGCCGGAGGGCTGCTGCTCCGATGCATTGACGGCGCGAGCTGCCGCTGCGTTGCGCGAGGATTCGGTATCCACCACCTTTGGATGTTTCGAGTCTTTCTCTTGCTCGCTTCCAGGATTAAGTTTGTCCATTACTAAGCTCCTTCATTTCCAAGTTTCCATGCCTGTTGGCATTGAAGCAAAGCGATCACGGAAATCAGTTGCCGCGTTTTCCAGACTGGCGAAAAGCGTCCAGCGCGTACCAAAATGCCGTAATCGAAGGCACCGCAACCTTGCCCCGGAAGGTTTGAATCACGCCGACCGCAGCAAGCGCCGTTCCCAGCATAAACATCGGCGAAAGCTGACGTCCGCTTACTATCCTGAAAGGGCGAGCACCAACAAGAGGATTACTTTTATCGCGGTGATAATTTTCGATAACGAGGCGGGGGATTTGTTCCCGCATTCTTTCCAACAGCAAGTCTGCGTCGCCTTCATAGTGCACGACAACGCTGCCAGTGGCGGGGGTAACTTGAGAGGCGCGAATGCCTGCAATTTTGTCCAGGCGCTCCGATAGTCTGGAGAAATAGTCCGCATCGTGGCGCTTGGCGGCGACCCGCATCCTGATTCGTCCGGGCATCTGATGGACAATCGTGAAGGTCGTCATGATGATGCGGTTCTGTGCTGACCGGTTCGATTCTTGTCCTCTTCGGCAAGGGGAATATTCAATTGGTTATCTTCGTCACCGCCAATGGAAGATTGCTCTTCTTCCCACTCGCTTTCGGCATTTCCTCGTGACTGCTTTTCTGCATGCTCCGCCTGAATCTCGGCCATCACGTCTTCGATCACTTCTCCGGCATGTGCAGTGACCTCACGCCCCTTTTCGTAGAGAACCATGCCCCCTTTGATCAATCCCTTGGTGATGGGACGACTGCTTCTCTTTAATGCAGGAATCAGAACCGGTGCGATCAATGCAACGACCAAACCGGACGTCACGCCGACAACAAAATTGTTTTTAAACGGATTCATGGCCATGGTTTCCCAATCCAAACAGAATGAAAATGCGATGTTCAATCGTATGCAGGATTCATGGCAAAGGCATTGATGCAGGTTGATTCTGCTGCGAAGCATGCTTTATCTGCTCATGCCTTCAGACGCGATTCCAGAAGCGCCAGCACACCTTTCCTGTTCTTGTGCGCCACCTCATAAGCGCGGATTTTCTCCAGCTCCTTATTCTGCAATCCATTCAGATGGGCACGCACTTCGGGAATGGTCAGTTGCTGGTAATTCTTGATCGGCAATCCCCTGTCCGGCGATTTGCCTTCGCGGTCTTTTTTCTTTTCTTCTTTCGTTTCGCCATACTGCGACCGCTGCTTGTTGACGATGCGGGCGGCTACTTCCTCTTCACGTCCGCGATAACGCCCTTCTTTCCTGAATCGCTGTTCCAGGGTCTTGAATTCGCGCTCGCGTTTCTGGCTTGTACCGGCTGGCATGGCATCTCTCCTTTTAAAGCAGGAACGCTTCTTTCACATGCAGGATTCGCGCCGATCCAAGAGGAGAGTCATATTACTTTTGTTGAGGCATGATGACATCAATGGAATCGCTGGTTTTTCTCGTGTTCGGCAAGAATCTGTGATGAGCCGACGCAGCGAAATATTCGGGCTGATAGACAATGTTTCCAGTATATGTCAGTTGCAGAACCCGGAAACAAGCTTTCTTGTCACATCAAGACCTTATGCATTAGAGCAGTTCATCAAACTTCTCTAAGAGAAGGAACATCTTCATGAAGCACATCATAACTGGTGCGGCTGCGATGGCTACTTGCGCTCTGTTAATCGTTTCCGCTACAACAAGCGCGGCCCCGGCCTTATGCGACAAATCGGAAATACGCCTGGTCAATTCGATGCGCGAGATCGCACAACCTTACCACGCCAATCTGGACAAGGGCGGCAGAATGTTTGCTAAATGGGCCGGGCTGGAACAACGCTACGTGCTGCAACTTAATCAAGGTGACTCCAGCAAGCAGGTTTCACTGATGAAGGGTTTGTTGAGCACGAATCCCAAATGTACGGTTTTCAATGTCGAACCCAATGCCGATCTGGTGATCAAGCCCATGGTTGACACGGCAAACCGTACCGGTGCCTGGATCGTTTCGCATTGGGCGCATAACGAAGGCTTGCATCCGTTCGACGGCAACGATCAATGGATTGCGCATGTCGCCGTCAACAGCCTCGATGCCGGCGTTGCCATCTCGAAGCAGTTGGTCGATGCCATCGGCGGCAAAGGCGGCATTGTAGCGCTGCAAGGCAGGCTCGATACCGATCCGGCGCGCAAACGCTTTGCCGGTTTGCAGCAAGTGTTGAAAAGCAATCCCGGCGTCGTCCTGCTCGATCAACAGACTGCCAACTGGGACCGCACGGCAGCATTTCCTGTCATGCAGACCTGGCTCACTAAGTACGGCAACCAAATCAAGGCCGTATGGGCGGCCAATGACGACATGGCCTTGGGCGCGCTCGAAGCATTGCGTGCCGCCGGCTTGGCAGGCAAGATTTCGATAGTCGGCGTTGACGGCATTCCGGAAGCCCTCGATGCCATCGCCAAGGGCGAGATGATCGCCACGGTATCGAGCGATGCTTATTATCAAGGCAGCATTGGCTTGGCAATGGGAGTATGCGTACTCACCGGACAAGTTCCCTTGCCCAAGACCTGGCCTAAGGAAAAGCGCGAGTTCTATCTCAAGCTCCGGGTCATCACGAAGGACAATGCCGCGCAGTATCGCAAAGAACCGTCACCGTCAGACTATGCACGCGAATGGGAATGCTCCAATTTATGGAATCGCAGCGTCGGCAAAGCGTTTTGAAATCCGCTCCCTTGCGCCAATGGGGGCCCTGCCTCGCATTGATCGTTCTGTGTATCGGGTTTAGCCTGGCGGAACCGCGCTTCGCTACCACGGAAAATCTTCGGACCATCGCGGGCCGCTGCGCCATTCCGCTGATACTGTCAGTCGGCATGACGTTCGTCGTACTGCAAGGATCGATCGATTTATCGATTGAAGGATGCATGGCCCTCAGCTCGCTCACGGTCGCGATGCTGGTTCTCAACAGCCGGACCGGATTCGATCTGGGCTTGTCCGGCCTTGTGCTGGCGATCTTGCCAGGCATGTGTATCGGTTTGCTGAACGGAATCGTAATGACGAAACTGCGGGTGCCATCCTTCATGACGACACTGGGTACATGGTCGGCCTCCCTAGGGCTTGCAATGCTGCTTTCCGGCGGCCAGCCGCCGCTTATTCGCGACCAAACCCTGCGCGCTTTCGGCCTCGGACGCACAGGGGAGATACCGAATCTGACCATCGTCGCCATCCTCGTGCTGGCGCTCGGCTTTGTACTGCAACACTACACGCGCTTTGGCCGCTATAGCATGGCGATCGGAGGCGGAGAAGATTTGGCTCGCCAGTCAGGGCTCCCCGTCGATCGTTACAAGGTGCTGGCGTTTGCTTTCTCCGGCTTTCTCGCCGGTCTTGCCGGTGTGCTGGGATCGGCGCAAATCGGATTGGGTCACGTTGACATCGGCCTGGGACAGATGTTTGCGACAGTCACGGCGGTCGTCATCGGCGGCACCTCGCTTGCGGGCGGTCGCGGCGGCGTCCTGCAATCCGCCGTCGGCACGATCATGCTGGCCGTGCTCGCCAACGGCCTGATCTTTGTTGGCGTTCATCCCGATGTGCAAAAGGCGGTTCAGGGCGCGATCATCCTCTCGGCTTCGCTCCTGGCAACTTGGCACCTGCGTCACCGTTTGCGGGTCATCAAGTGAACGAAACAGTCCTGCGTGTTGAAGGAGTGGGAAAGCGCTTCACCAACGTTCAGGCGATTGATGGCGTAAGCCTCGATATCCGCGCTCATGAAGTGGTCGGACTGATTGGCGAAAACGGCGCGGGGAAATCCACGCTGCTCAAAATATTGGCAGGCATTCACCGCCCCGACAGCGGCCGCATCGCGCTGCGTGGCCGGGCGATCAAGCTCAAAAGCCTTGCCGATGCGAGAAATGCAGGTATCGCCATGGTATTCCAGGAATCATCGCTGCTGCCCAACCTGAGTGTGGCCGAGAACATCCTGTTAGGACATGAAGACGATGCGCTGCGGGCAGGCTTCTACAAATGGAATGCGCTTTACGGATTGGCTGCAGCACAACTCGATAAATTGGACGCGAACATTCCGCCGTCGGTCCGGACCGATACGCTGTCCCTTGCCGAACGGCAGATGGTTGAATTGGCCAAAGCATTGGCAATCGAGGAACGCGCGCAAAACGAACCCGTCATCCTGCTCGATGAACCGACGGCCCTGTTGGATACCGAGCAAAGCGACATCGTCCTGACGCAAATCGAACGCCTGCGCACACGTGCTTGCGTCATGTTCGTGTCGCATCGGCTCGATGAAGTGCTGCGTGTGTGTGATCGTATCTACGTGATGGCTAATGGCCGTTGCATTGCGCAACGTGAGCGGGCGGACTGCAATGCCACCGATTTGCAGCAGCTCATGCTCGGCCGCCAAACACATGTCGAATACGGCAAGCGAATATCGACGACTTCGCCCACGCCCCTCTTGAGCGTACGCGCGCTCTGCCGCGCCGACAGCTATCACGCGGTCAGCTTCGACCTTCATGCCGGTGAAGTGCTGGGCATGGCCGGCGCAATGTGTTCCGGGCGCGAAAGCCTGTGCCGCGCCCTGTTCGGCGCAGAAAAGCCCGACAGCGGCGAAATCGTACTCGACGGACATGCGATCCGATTGCGCCATCCTGCCGATGCAGTGCGCCTTGGCATCGGCTATGTGCCATCCGACCGGCGTGCCGAAGGCATCGTCAGCGGCTTCTCCGTCAGGGAGAACATGACGCTGACGCATCTGAACGAACTGCGCCGCGGCCCATTCATCGACCTCGCCCGCGAGAAGGAACTTGTCGGCAGATGGATCGAACGGCTGCGTATCAAACCGTCCGCGCCCGACACACCGGCGCATCATCTGAGCGGCGGCAACCAGCAAAAGCTCGTGCTCGCAAAATGGCTGATTGCACGCACACCGAAAATCCTGATCCTCGACCGTCCATTGTGCGGGCTCGATGTGGGCGCCAAGGAGGAAATCATTGTACTGATCCGCGAACTCGCCAAAACCGGGATTGGCATCCTGCTGATTGCCGATACATCCGACGAACTGATCGCATTAAGCGACAACATCATCGTCATGAAAGACGGCATTATTTCAGGCCGCTTTTCCGCTGCGGCAGAAAAGCCGTCCGAGCTTCAGATTCTGGAACGGATGGTTTGATGCGACTGATGCAACGGATACGCCTGCCTCCCGCCATCGGACCGCTCGTGGTGCTGCTTGCTCTGCTGTGCGCCATCGGCGCAGCCCAACCGTCGTTTCTCTCGTTCGGAAATCTTAGTGTGCTGGCGGCCGAATCGAGCGTGATCCTGCTGCTGGCAACAGCCCAAACCGTGGTGATCCTGCTCGGCGGCATCGATCTGTCGATGGCTGCACTCGCCTCGCTTGCCTCGGTGCTGATTGCGCTCGCGCTGCCTTGGGCGGGCTTTTACGGCATGATCGCCGTACTGGCGCTGACCACGTTCATCGGCGCTTTGCAGGGCTATGTCCACGCACACGCGCAATTGCCCTCCGTTGTCGTCACGCTTGCCGGACTCGGCATGTGGTCGGGCATCGCACTCACAATCGCGCACACGACCATTCCGGTTGACGCAGGTTACTTCGCCGTCGGCTGGCTCGAAGACTACAGCTTTGGCATCCCCCACTCGTTCGCCTTTGCGGCGGCAGCGCTCATGATCCTTGCCGCATTCCTGCACTGGCTTCCCCTTGGCCGCCACATCCGTGCGATCGGCTTGAATGCAAAGGCAGCGCAGCTCTCCGGTGTGCGTATGGCAAGGGTGCAAATCCTTGCCTTCACGTTGACGGGACTATTCTCCGGGCTGGCCGGCATGGCGATGGTAGCCCGCACCTACAGTGGCAATCCGACGATTGCCGACAGCCTGCTCCTGCCCAGCATTGCCGCCGTGCTCATTGGCGGCACTGCCATGACGGGCGGCACAGGCGGGCTCGGCCGCACTCTCATCGGAGCACTGATCATCGCCGCGCTGCGCATAGGCATCGCAGCCGCCGGCTTCGACCCTGCTTACGAACCGATCATCTACGGCGTGCTGGTGGTAACAGCTGTGGCGCTGATGACTGAACGCGCCAATGCGCCGATAGTGAAATAAGCGATCCTACGATTGGCCCCTTACACTGATCAGCAAACTGCTCTTGGTTATGGCCATGAATTTCTTTAGCGACATTGCGTATTTTGTTGCTATCGAGTAGTCAACTCAGTAACGATCCCCATCACGATCTATCCCTGTGTTCTGCGATCGCCATCGGCCTTGCGTTGAAGAGCAATCGGTCAAGAATTTCTGTTTTCACGAAAATCTTCGTGGTATGGCGCTATGTAGTATCGGCCCCGGTGATATAGTGATTAATCTAGGTATGTGACAGCCATCGGGAAAGCAGGACTATCCGAACTGGCGATGGCTGACTGCCGTGCAATACAGGGGCTGGAAGAAGCAAGAAACAATCGCCGCAGCCTGTAGGCAACCC
>Ga0070659_100002936_pt1 | contig 12150 bp, 11 predicted proteins | sample KBSC23metaG_FD_64666 | JGI IMG/M metagenome (GOLD analysis project Ga0070659, IMG submission 64666) | Corn rhizosphere microbial communities from Kellogg Biological Station, Michigan, USA - KBS C2-3 metaG | ecosystem: Host-associated > Plants > Roots > Rhizosphere > Soil ...
GGACGTCGCCACCGGTGAGTCGTGGGCCAACGCCAGCCTGCATCGGCTGCTCGGCAGCGACGCGCTGCTCAGTCAGGGCGATGAGGAGGGCGGGGGTGATGGCCGGGGTGACGGCATCTCCCGCACGCTCACCTTCCACCAGTTCGTACATCCGGACGACGTGGAAGCCTTTGGCCGCGAACTGCGCACCGTGCTGAATTCTGATCGCGACAGCTGGCAGCATGTCTGCCGCGTGATCGACGCGAATCGCGCCACGCGCACGGTTGAGATTCGCGCGAGCTTGTACCGTGACCAGGACGGCCGCGCCGTACGCATGGTCGGCGGGGTGACCGACATCTCGCAGCGCTCGGCCATGGAGCAGGAACTGCGCACCAGCGAAGCCAACCTGCGTGTGGCCGAGCAGATTGCACAACTGGGTAGCTGGCGCTGGGACGTGCTGCGCGATTCGACCACGTGGTCGTCGGGCATGTATGTGCTGACTGGCATGCCGCTGGGCGCGCCGCACACCCCGCCAGCCTTCATGCAGCAGGCGCAGTTCTTCACCGCGGAGAGCTACAACCGCCTGCGCGAAGCGGCCAGCCGCGCCGTGACCGAGGGCGAGCCGTATTCGCTGGAGCTGGAGATGATCCGCCGCGATGGCGAGCACCGCTGGGTGCTCTCGCGCGGCAACATCGAGCGCAACGATCGTGACGAGGTTGTCGCCCTGTTCGGCACCATGCAGGACATCACCGAGCGGCGTGATTCTGACGAGCAGTTGCGCCTGCTGCGCCGTGTGGTCGAATCCGTGCCGTCGGGCATCTCCGTGGCCGATGCGCAGCAGCCAGACATGCCGCTGGTCTACGTGAACCCCGGCTTCGAGCGCATGACGGGCTACCGCGCGGAAGAAGTGCTGGGCCGCAACGGCCGCTTCCTGCATTCGTCTGAACCGGGGCAGCCGGCGCTGAATGAAGTGCGTGCCGCCCTGCGCGACGCGAGCGAGATCCGCGTGCTGCTGCGCAACTTCCGCAAAGACGGCCACGCGTTCCTGAACAACTTCCTGCTTTCACCCGTGCGCGATGCCAAGGGTGCGGTCACGCACTACGTCGGCATCCAGGACGACGTGACCGAGCAAGAGATGACGCGCACGCGCCTGGCGCAGCACGCCACCATCGATTCGCTCACGGGCCTGCCCAATCGCACGCTGCTGGCTGACCGCGTGCAGCAGTCGGTCGAGATGGCGGCGCGCCAGCGCAGTCGCTTCTATGTGGCGCTGGTCAATGTGGATCGCTTCAAGGTCGTGAACGACAGCCTCGGCCACCTGCTGGGCGACGAGGTGCTGCGCCGCGTGGCCGAGCGCCTGCGCGATGCCGCCGATACGGTCGACACCGTGGCGCGCTTTGGCGGCGATGTATTTGCCTTGGTGATCTCGCACGCCGGCTCGCGCGGTGTCGATTTCGGCTTTGATCTGTTTGCCGAACCGGTGCGCGTGGAAGGGCACGAGGTATTCGTGACGGCGAGCATTGGCGTGGCTGAATATCCGGCGCACGGCGCAGACGCCGACACCCTCATCCGCCACGCTGAAATGGCGATGTACTACGCCAAGCAGAATGGCCGCAACCGGCTGGAGTTCTTCGCGCCCGAGATGGACATCGGCGTGTCGTACCGGTTGAATCTGGAGCATCAGATCCGGGCTGCACTGGAGCAGGGCCAGTTTCGCCTGTTGTACCAGCCGCAGATCGACACCAAGACCGGCCGCGTGTGCGGGCTGGAAGCGCTGATCCGCTGGGTTCACCCGACGCGCGGGCTGCTGCCGCCGGCGGCGTTCATTCCAGTGGCGGAAGAGAGCGGGCTGATCGTGGAGATCGGCAACTGGGTACTGACCGAGGCGGCGAAGCAGCGCGCCGAATGGCACGCGCATGGCCTGGCCGATGATCTGACGATTGCCGTGAATGTGTCGCCACTGCAATTCAAGCGCGGCACGGTGCTGCCGACACTGCTCAAACTGCAGCGCCAATACGGTCTGGGCTCCGGCTTTCTGGAACTGGAGGTGACCGAGTCGATGCTGATGGAGGGCACGGAGCGCACCATCGAAGACCTGACCGCCATCCGCCAGCTTGGTGTGCGCATTGCCATCGACGATTTCGGCACGGGGTATTCGAGCCTGGCGTATCTGAAGCGCTTGCCGATCGACCTCATCAAGATCGACCGCGCCTTCGTCAAGGACATCGACCGCGATTCCAACGACGCGGCCATCTGCACGACGGTGGTGGTGCTCGCTCACAACCTGGGTGTGAAGGTGTGCGCGGAAGGCGTCGAAGATGCCGCGCAATCCGCCTTCCTGACCGCACACCGATGCGACGTGCTACAGGGCTATTACTTCAGCGAGCCGCTGCTGCCCGATGCGGTGACAGCGCTGCTGGAGCGCGACACGCGCTTCGCGCTGTAAGGCACTCGCCGCGCAACGGCCACACGGCGACTAGACAGCGGGCAGACCGCGACACTACGCCCGAAACACCGCCACCGCGTGCTTCAAGTCTTCCGACTGTCGGGCCAGCACTGACGTTGCCGCCGCAGCTTCTTCTACCAGCGTGGCGTTCTGCTGCGTCACCCCATCAAGCTGCGAAACCGATGCGTTGATCTGCGCGATGCCGCTGCTCTGCTCGCGCGAGCTGGCCGAGATTTCCGACATGAGCTGCGTGACGGTCTGCACCGATTGCACGATCTGCGTCATGGTGGCGCCGGCTTGGTGGACCAGGACCACGCCATCGCGCACGGATTGATCGGACGCGCGGATGATCTCTTTGCTTTGCGCGGCGGCCTGCGCGCTGCGTTGCGCGAGGCTGCGCACCTCGCCCGCCACGACCGCAAAGCCGCGACCTTCCTCGCCGGCGCGGGCCGCTTCCACTGCGGCGTTGAGCGCCAGGATGTTGGTCTGGAAGGCGATGCTCTCGATGGTGGCGATGATCTCGGTCACGCGCTGGCTGTCGGCGCGGATGGCGTCCATGGTGTGCACCACGCGCTGTACGACCTGGCCGCCGTCCGCTGCGATGGTGGAGGCCTGCTCGGCGAGCGTGCTGGCTTCGCGGGCATGGTCGGCATTGCGCGCGACCATCGACGTGAGTTCTTCCATGCTCGATGCGGTTTCTTCCAGCGCGGCGGCCTGCTGCTCGGTGCGGGCGGAAAGGTCATGATTGCCGGCGGAAATCTGCAGCGTGCTGTGCGCGACGTTGGTGGCGCCATCCTGGATGTCGCGCACGATGGACGACAGGCTTGCGCGCATGGTGCCCATGGCGCGCATGACTTCGCCCAGTTCGTCGTTTGAGTGCACCTCGACGGTGTTGGTCAGGTCACCAGCGGCCAGGCGCGTGGCCAGTGTGGCGACCTCTTCCAGTGGGCGGATGAGCGTGCGCGCGAGCAGCACGCCCGACACCGTCGCCAGCCCCGCGCAGCCCACGCCGGTGAGCCACAGCCAGTCGCGGCTGAACACCAGCCACGGCGTGCCGTGCAGGTCGGCGGCTTCCAGCGCGAAGTGCGCCCATACGGTGCCGATCAGGATGGCCGAGGCAAGCAGGCTTTGCAGGCCAATCACCTTGAAGCGCAGGCTGTCGCGCTGGAACAGATTCAGACCGCGCCGCCAGCCCGTGCGCAGGATGCGCCCGGCACGCACGGTGTACGACGTATCGCCCGCGTTGATGGCGGCGTAGGCGCGTTGCGCGCGTGCGATCTGTGCGGGCGAGGCCATCGAACGTACAGACGTGTAGCCGATTACGGCGTTGTTCTGAAACACCGGCGTCACGTTGGCGAGCACCCAGTAAAAACCGCCGTCCTTGCTGCGGTTCTTGACCAAGCCGCGCCATGGCTTGCCGGCCTGTAGCGTCGCCCACAAGTCGGCGAAGGCGGCCTCGGGCATGTCGGGATGGCGCACCAGGTTGTGCGGCGATCCCAGCAACTCTTCCTGCGTATAGCCGCTGATGCGCACGAACGCCGGGTTGGCGAAGACGATGCGGCCTTTGAGGTCGGTGCGGGAGATGAGGTAGTCCGTCGGGTTGAGGGCAGTTTCGGCTTGGGTGACCGGCAGGTTTGTGCGCATGGTGGTGCCGCGCTTTGTGAGCGCGAGGGGTCAGCGTGAGGGATATGGGAGTCCTCCTTTGCAACGGCACCCCTGCGGCGACCTAAAGGTGATGCGTGCACCGCGATTTGATCTGCATCAAATCACCGCATCCGCGCAGACGGGCATGGCTGTTGCTACATTGGCCTCAATGCGCCGTTCAGGCGCTGAAGACGGAGGAACGTGGTGCACAAGATCTGTGGGGACGTCGAGATCGTCCCGCGTGTGATTCCCGCAGGTGTGCGCGGCTGGGAGGCGCGTATCGATGTGGTGTTCCGCAGCGCGGAAGGGCAATCGTTGTCAGGTTCGCAGGCGGTGCGGCCTGGCTGTACGTTCGGCTCGCCGCGCGAAGCGATGGATGCGGCGCTGCTGTACGGCCAGCGTGTCCTGGGCGATTGGGTGCGCGGCGTCACGCCAAACGCGGGCGTGGTTATCTGAATCCTGTGCCGGCCGCGCAATGGGCCGGCACCGAAGGCAGACCGGGGAGGGGCAGCGCGATATCAGCGTGCCTCGGCCGCCTTGCGCTCTTCGCGCGAGAGTCCGGCCGTCCAGTAGCCCTTGGCGTCGATGGCGTCATGCGGCACCGCCCAGGCGCCTTCGATCAGCGTGCGCACCTGCCTGAGCAATGACGCCTCGCCGGCCAAGAACACTTGCGGCGTGCCGGTGGGCATGGTCTGCGCGCTGAGTGCGCCGACCATCATGGCGCCTGCGTGCGCCGTATCGCTCTCCACCCAGTGGATATCGCGGCTGCGCGGGTGCGCGGCGAGTGCACCATCCAGCGGCAGCCGCGCGCGGGCGTCGCCGATGGCGATGTAGGCGTGCACCTGCGCCTGTTCCGGCAGACTCTCCAGAATCGCAAAGATGGCGGGCAGCGCGGTTTCGTCGCCGATGAGCAGCGTCCACGCTGCGGCGGGATCGGCGCGGAAGCCTCGCTTGGGGCCGGCAAATTCCACTTCGTCACCGGGGGCGGCGTGCGCCAGCCAGCGCGTGGCGGGGCCGTGCTGCGTGGCGGGCGTTTCGTCGTGCACGACAAAATCAATTTCGAGCTCACTGCGCGCCGCGTGATAGTGGCGGATGGTGTAAGCGCGGCCCAGCGTGCGGCCGGCACTTGCAGGACCGTGCGGGAACATCAGCTTGATGGCGGCGCCAGGCGCAGCATTGGCCAGGTCGGCCAGATCGGTGGCGGCAACACCGGTAAAGACCACACGCCGCATGCGGGGCGACAGCGTATGGATGGCGCGCACACGCACGCGGCGTGTGGCGGGTTTGATGGAACTGAGCAGCTGCGACATAAGACCTTGTGTGCGATGGAAGGCAAACATAGATGGCTGCGGAAATTGAACAAAGGAGCGAACGCGGGCGCGGAAGAGAAGGCGCAACGAGCCGGGCAGCGGGAGGCCGCCCGGCGCGGGTGACGCGCTTCACCGCTCTCCGGTGATTTCCTTGAGGGCACGTAGCAGGATGTCTGCCACACGCTGTTGTTCTTCGCGCGAGGCGAAGCGTTTTTCCATCAGCGCGAACTTCAGGCGCCAGCGTGCGGTGCGCAACGGGTCGTGACCCGTGTCGGTCCATTCAGCGGCGTTGTCGGTTTCGCGGTCGAAGGCCATGGCTTCGTTCATGCGCTTGACGCGCTCGCCCATGGCGCGCAGTTGCGCGAGGATGGCGTCGGCGCTGTGCTGGCGCTCGGCCAGCCACGCAATGCCCTCGGGCGTGATGCCGTAGCGCTTCTTGTTGCCCTCGGCGGTGACGGAGGCAAAGCCGTGGTCTTCCAGGTACGAGAGCGCCGGGTACACCATCCCGGGGCTCGGCGTGTAGAAGCCGAGCGAATGCTCTTCCACCGCCTTGATGAGCTCATAACCGTGACGCGGTGCGCTCTTGAGCAGCGCCAGCAGCACAAGCTGCAGATCGGCCGAGCTGAGACGGCGGCCGCGCCAGGGGCTGCCGCCTTCGTCGTCGCCTTCACCGAAGCCGCCGGGGCCACCGAAACCGCCCCCCATTCCGCCCATGCCACGCCCGAAACCCGGCCGGCCATGGCCGTGGCGACCCATCATAAAGTGCTTTTCAACCCACATTTTGTGGTGACGTCCAAACCATCCGTGCATCGTCGTACTCCTGAAGAACATCATCAGATATATCGTAAGATACATCGGATGATAGTGGCGACGATCCAGAAGTCAAGGATGGCGACGGAAAAAAACAGCGGACGGTGTGGCTGAATCAGGAAGACGATTTGTCGCCGCTCAGCATGGCGACGTGCACGAGCCAGCGCCGCACGACCTCTTCTTCCTCGCGCGAGAAGCCTTCGAGCAGATCCTGCTCGATGCCGCCCGAGCGCTTCCGGCAAGCAGCCAGCAAGGCTGATCCTTCCGCCGTGACGTCGATGTGCTGGATGCGGCCGTGCACGGCATGCGGCCGTCGCGTGATGGCGCCGCTGCGCTCCAGGTTGGTGACGATCACGCTCACGGTCTGCGGCGTCAGCATGGTCAACCGGGCCAAGTCGGCGTTCGAGATGCCGGGGTAGGCGCGCAGCATCGTCAGCACCAGGAACTGCGGCAGTGTGACGCCCACGTCGGCCATTGCGCGCTCCATGCGCAGGCGGTGCGCGGCGCTGGCCTGGCGCAGCAGATAGCCGAGATAGCCCTCTTCGCCGCGTTTGCCCTGGCCGGGTTCGGGAATGACAGGACCGGCCATATTGGCGGCAGGGGTGCGCTTGCTCATGTTGTCAGAGTTCGAATATGATGTTCGAGCACTGATATTACCATTCCTCCAACGAGGACCCTCCACACGACACAGGACCCCAGACATGGAAGATCTCTCGCCTCGCATGGATTACGCGGAGTTTGTCGAAACTGCCGGTGGTGTGTCGGCGGCGCTGCAGGCGCTCGGCAAGGCGGTGGACGCCTCCGGGCTGGAAAAGCCGCTGACCGAGCTCGTCAAGCTGCGTGCCTCGCAAATCAACGGCTGCGCGTTCTGCGTGCAGTTCCACCTGAATCTGGCGCGCAAGCTGGGCGTGGCGTCGGCCAAGCTGGATCTGGCGGCGGTCTGGCGCGACACACCTGCCGTCTTTACGCCGCGCGAGCGGGCCGCACTGGCCTGGACGGAAGCGCTGACCACATTGGCCCGCGCCGTCGACCACGGCGTGGAAGACCACGAATACGACGCCGTGCGCCAGCATTTCTCCAAGACGGAGGTCGCCTTCCTCACGGCGGCCGTCGCCAACATCCAGGCCTGGAACCGCATTGCCATTGCGATGCGCTTTGCGCCGCAAGTGCCTGCCACCGCAACCGAGCAGGTGTGACCATGGACACTATTCGTCCCGTTGAAGACGAAGCCGCGTTGCGCGCGTGCTTTCCGGTCATGCATCAACTGCGGCCGCACCTGGCTGATGCCGATGAACTCGTCGTGCGCTGGCGTCGCCAGGTGGAAGACGGCTATCGCCTCATCGCTGTCTGGCGTGATGACGTGCCGGTTGCGCTGGCGGGCTACCGGCTGCAGGAGAACCTTGTCTACGGCCCGTTCTTGTATGTCGACGATCTTGTGACCGATGCCAACCTGCGCAGCAGCGGCCTCGGCAACGTGCTGATGGACCACCTCAAGGCCGAAGCGCAGCGCTTGGGCTGCGCGCGGCTGGTGCTCGACACGCCGCTGTCCAACGTGCTGGGCCATCGCTTCTACTACCGCAATGGCCTGCTTGCAGGCGCCTTGCGCTTTGGACTGAACATGCAATCTGGAGCCAATCGATGACAACACTGCTGCACGTGACCGTGAGCCCGCGCGACGATCGCTCGCACAGCCGCCGCGGCGCGCAACTGGTGCTCGCACAACTGGCGCAAGCCACCGGCGGTCTGCGCATCATCGAGCGCGATCTTGCGGCGACACCGCTACCGCACCCCGACGCTGCCTTCGTCGAAGCCAGCCTCATGCCCGATGCCGATCGCACCGAAACGCATCGCGCAGAGCTTGCATTGTCTGAAACGCTGATCGGCGAATTGGAAGCGGCGGATGCCGTGCTGATCTCCACGCCGGTGCACAACTACACGGTACCGTCGGCGCTCAAGGCGTGGATCGATCTGGTGGTGCGGCCCGAACGCACGTTCCGCCGTACGCCCAAGGGCAAGGTGGGCATGCTGGCCGATCGCTCGGTGCTGGTGGTCGCGGCTTCAGGCGGTAACTTTGACGGCGCCCACGCGCAGACTGATTTCCTGATGCCGTATCTGCGCTATGTGTTTGCCACGGTGGGCATTCATCAGGTGGAAGGCATTCGGTTGCAGAACACGGCGCGCGGTACCGATTCCGCCATGCAAGCGCTCGAAGGTTTTCGGCAAGAACTGGCTGCGCGGATGTTGCTGATGCCGTTGGTGGCTTGACGCGCCAAAAGACACAGGCCGGTGCGTGACCGGCCTGTCGTTGTTAGCTTATCGGCATCCGCCGTGACGCCCGTGACCCGGAGGGCAGGGCTGGATGCGATTCCGGCCACGGTCCCAGCCCCCGTGGTGCATTTCCCAGCCGTGGCGACCCTGCACCCAGCGCGGTTGGCGCCAGTGGTAGCCCGGCCGCCCGCGCATCTGGTGGCCTGGGCGCCAGACGTAGCGATTGCCGTGCCTTTCCCAGTAACCCGGCGCCCAGACATAGCCCCGCGGCATCACCGGAATCCGCTCGTGGCGCGGCGGCGGTGGCGGTCCGATCCGCACGTGCACGGCTACCTGCGCTTGCGCGGGCAACGCGATGGAACCCAGCGCGCTCGCAACCGCTATGCAGATGCCGAGAATCCAAGTGTTTTTCTTCATATTGAGGGGCTTCCCGAAAACGATCGTGCCTGGATCGTAGCATCGGGTGGGCCATTTTCCAGTGCGCGCGTTAGTGCACTGCACCGCCGCTGACCTTCAGGTCTGCCTGCGTGGCCAGCGCTGTACGCACCGCTAGGCGTATCCCCTTGACTTGCGTGTCGAGCGACAGGCCCGGCCGGCCCGCGTGCCGCGCCGCCAGTTCGGGCGTGGTCGGTACGTGGATGAAGCCGCCACGCACGTGCGGCGCGCGGGTGGCGATGTGGTGCATCAAACCGTAGAACAGGTGGTTGCAGTTGTAGGTGCCAGCGCTTTGCGACACGCCTGCCGGCACACCGGCTTCGCGCAGCGTTTGCACAATCGCTTTGATCGGCAGCGTGGAGAAATACGCCGCCGGCCCACCTGCCACCACAGGCGTATCGACTGGTTGGTTACCTGCGTTGTCCGGAATGCGCGCATCTATCACGTTGATGGCCACGCGCTCCACCGAGATTTCCGTGCGCCCCGTCGCCAGCCCCAACGCGAACACCAGCGCAGGGGATGTCTCTTCAATTGCCGCCACCAACTTCTCGTTGGCGACACCGAACACGCACGGCAACTGCCGCGCCACGATGGTCGCGTTGCCCACCTGCGTGTCGTCGAGCGCCTGCGCAATATCCCACGATGGGTTGGTCGGATCAGATTCAAACGGTTCGATGCCGGTGATGAGAACGGTGGTCATGCAAAGGCTCCTGGCGTAAATGAGTAGCAATGCAACTAATTGGCGATAAAAAAAGGCGGTAGATGCCGCCCCGGTTGGCTTACGTGTTCAGTGCGCTGCGAACATCGCGAATGGCCTGCACCGTATCGTCGAATGCGCTGGCGCCCACATGCTCGCGCAGCCGCCGTGCCACTTTTGCGCTGGCGGCCTGCAACGCGGCTTCCAGCGTGCGGGCCGCGTCGGTGGGGAACAGGTTCCACTCGCGGCCGTCCTCCGCAGAGGGTTGGCGTTCCACCAGGCCCTTGGCGATCAGGCCATCGACGAGCCGTGTGGCGGTCGGCCGCGCAATGCCCAGCACCTCGGCCAGCTCGCGGTTGAGCACAGCAGGCCGTTTGAGCACCACGCGCAGCACAAAGCCTTGTGGCGGCGTCAGGCTGAATGGCGCATATGCGGCCGTCCATTCGCGCTCCACGGAGCGCGCCAGTGCGGTGGTGTTGAAGTACAGGCAATGATCAAACATGTGCCGCAGTCTAGCGACGGATCGTTAGTCATGCAACGAATATTTCCGTCCGTCGACCTGCTCAAGATGGGGTGTCTGCCGTGTGCGTGAGTTGCTTCAACGCCTGGACGAAGTAAGCGCGATCGTGCGGTGCGAGGTCTTGCAGGGCTTGCGACAGACGGTCCATCGTCGTGCAGGCGGTTGCGTGATCGCCGTCGGCGTGGGCAAACCATGCAAGCTCCAGCAGCAACCCGCTGACCTGCACGTGACCATAGCGATGACGGCCGCTGTCGTGTTCGCGCAGGCGCAGCGCAGCTACCTCTGCCCAGCGCTGCGGCCAGTAGCGTGCGTCAAACGCTTCGGCAAACGGGCCGGCCTGGGTGCGGAGGTCGGCCAACGTGAATGGCGCGCGACTGGCGTCGGCACGGGCAATACGCATCAGCGCAATGGCGTTCCACGCCGATTGCAGCGGCCCGCCGTTGCGCAAGGCCTGCCACTCGCTCATGGCGAGCCAGCGCACCGCATCGACGGTGCCATCGGCGTGCGCTGAGTTGCCGAGCACGTCCCGCAGCAGCCAGCACGTCATGCCAAGGTTGGCTGCGACTTGCTGTACGGCGTCGGCGGCCTGGCTTTCCAGTGCGGCGGCCAGTGCGGTTTCGAACTGCGCGACGATGCGCTGCACGGCTTGCGCACGCACGTCCGCAGCAACGCTGTCCGCATCGTCGTAGAGCAGGCGAGCGCGTTCAATGAGCGCGCTCAGGTTGTTCCACTCAAAGCGGATCTGCGGGTGATAGCGCAGCAGGCTGCGGCCGGGTTCGGCATCGGCCAGGCGCGCGAGCAGGCCGGCGGCCAGGTCGAGGTCGCGCCGGTCATACGCGCACCAGGCGGTGACGATGCGCTCCATGGCCGCGAGGTAGTCGTTGCCGAGCACGTGGCGCTGCCGGCGGTGTGCGCGCAGTTGCGAAAGCAATGCGCTCGCGCGAGTGGAGTCGCCCAGGCGGCGCGCGGCCATCGCCTCGCCCAGGGTGACGAGAGCGCGCTGGAAGTCGTTGTCCGCTGCATCGCTTGCGTGACGCAAGGCGAGGAGGGCGCCGCCGCGTTCGGCGTCGGATGCACTGGTGCCGGCACCCAACGCGTGCAGTAGCCGGCCTTCGCGCATGGCGTGGCGTGCGGTCAGGAAGGCGTGCCAGAACGCGGGGTTGGGCGTGCCCGGCACGGGGCCGGATAACGCACTGGCGTTTGTTTCGGCGATGTTGTCGGCGCTGCTTTCCGGCGCGCTGAGCCCGAGGAAGGCGCGTACATCGGCATCATCGGCAATCCGACCTTCGACCAGACAGACCACACGTGTGGTGTCTTCGGGTGTGAGCCAGAACGGGCCCTGGCTGCGTTTGTCGGCGTTGAGAAAGCGCGGTTCGCGGTCACGCTGTTCGCCCCAGCCGGCTTGCACGCCCCAGTTCTGCCAATCGCGAAAGGCGCGGCTGATCATCATGCGCTGCGTGCTGGCGTCCGACACGGCGCCACGCAAGTCGGCCAGGCGAACGAGCGGTTGCTCGGGCGACAGACGATGCGCATACGCAAGCCGCACCAGCAGCCACAGACTCTGGAATGGCGCGCGCCGGCCGTCGACGGTTTGCGGGGTGGTCAGCTCGACATGGAGGGCGGGCAGGGTGGGCGGCGTCATACAGAAGAAAACAACGCGAAGCGAAATGTGGCGCCATTGTGCGCCAAGCCGCCTGTTACAGGCGTTACGCGCGTGACGTGCGGCGTGCCCGGCACGCTGGCAGCGGCATTGCCTGCTCCCTACGATGCGCAGCGCTGGCCGAACTCCACGTCTGCCGGCAGCCATCCACCTCAATCAAGGAGCCCCTCATGTTCTCTCGCTGGTCGAAGACTTTCGCGCTCGCATTCACAGCCTGCGCTATTGCGATGAGCGCCACCGCCGCCCACGCTGATCTGGTCGTCCGCAACGACCTCAAGCACGTGTTCGACGCCGCCGGTGTCTCCGGCACCTTCGTGCTGATGGACATCAACGCCGACCGTACCTACGTTGTCGATCCGGCGCGCGCGGCGCGACGCATCC
>Ga0070659_100002938_pt1 | contig 12145 bp, 9 predicted proteins | sample KBSC23metaG_FD_64666 | JGI IMG/M metagenome (GOLD analysis project Ga0070659, IMG submission 64666) | Corn rhizosphere microbial communities from Kellogg Biological Station, Michigan, USA - KBS C2-3 metaG | ecosystem: Host-associated > Plants > Roots > Rhizosphere > Soil ...
TCCATCGAGTGCGCGGCGAGGTCGACCGCGGTGACCTCCTCGCCGATGTCGGTGACCAGGCGGATCGTGAACCCCGCGCCGGCGAGGTGCAGGCCGATCGACGCGGCGGCGGACACCGCCCACTCGAACGAGCCGAGCGGCCCGTCGCCGTGGTGCGCACCGGCCCGGCAGTCGAGCAGTACGACGGCGCGGCTCTGCCACGGCTGCTCTTCGCGACGCACCATCAGCTCGCCGCGCCGCGCGGTGGACCGCCAGTGGATGCGGCGCAGGTCGTCGCCCAGCCGGTACTCGCGGGTCGCCGAGTCGTCCTCGCCGGCCGTCGCCACCGACCGGGACATGCTCTCGCCGGCGCCGGCCCACTCGCCGCCGAGACGGGTCTCCGGGAGGTGGTGCACGATCGGCGTGACCATCAACGACTCGATCGACGTGAACGCGCGAGGGAGCTCGACCAGGCCGAACGGGTCGGTGAGCCGGACGGTCAGCGGCCCGATCCGGAACCGGCCGCGCACCTGCGAATGCACGGAGTACTCGACTTCGATCGTCCGCTGCGGCAGCACCCGGTCGAGCACGAACCGCGGCCGCCCGCCGAGCAGGTAGGGCACGGTGTCCTCGGCGAGCATCACGCCGGTCGGTAACCGGGACACGTTCTGCAGCCGCAACACGACGGTCGACGTGGATCCCGCCGGCACCCGGACCGGGTCCAGCCGGCGGCTGCAGGTCAGCCGGTAGCGGGTCCGGGCGACGAGCGCGTAGGAGAGCAGCGGCAGCGCGATCAGGAAGACGCCCACGCGGGTCACGTTGATCTCGCGGAGCGCGAGCCCGGGCACCAACGCGGCGAACCCGGACGACAGCACGCACCGCCCGCGCACGGTCAACCCGGACAGCGCGCGCGACATCCGGCGGGGGAGCATCAGCCGTTCCGCCGCCGCCGCGGCTCACCGCCGTCGGGCACCGGAACCGACGCGACGATGTCGGCGACGACCGACGTCGTCGTACGGCGGGCGACCTGCGCCTCGGCGGACAGCAGCAGCCGGTGCGCGAGGACGGGGACGGCCAGCGTCTGCAGGTCGTCGGGCAGCACGTAGTCGCGCCCGTCGAGGGCGGCGGCCGCGCGGCCGGTGCGCAGCAGGTGCAGGGTGGCCCGCGGCGAGGCGCCGAGGCGGAGCTCGCGGTTGTCGCGGGTCGCGGTGACCAGGTCGATGGCGTAGCGGCGGACCGGTTCGGCGACGTAGACCGACCGGACCACGGCGATGAGCTTCGCGACCTCGAGGCCGTCGGACACCGGGTCGAGATCCTCCAGCGGCGAGCCGGCGCCGTGATGGTCGAGGACCGCGAGCTCGGCCTCGGCGCTGGGGTAGCCGATGGCCAGCCGTGCGGTGAACCGGTCGCGCTGCGCCTCCGGCAGCGGGTAGGTGCCCTCCATCTCGACCGGGTTCTGGGTCGCGATGACCATGAACGGCGGCTCGAGCGGATAGGTGATGCCGTCGACCGTGACCTGCCGCTCCTCCATGGACTCGAGCAGCGCGGACTGCGTCTTCGGCGAGGCGCGGTTGATCTCGTCGCCGACCACGAGGTTGGCGAAGATCGCGCCGGGCTTGAACTCGAAATCGCGGCTCTCCTGGTTCCAGACCGAGACGCCGGTGATGTCGCTCGGCAACAGGTCGGGCGTGAACTGGATGCGCCGTACCGAGCAGTCGATCGCGCGAGCGAGCGCCTTGGCCAGCATCGTCTTGCCGACCCCGGGGACGTCCTCGATCAGCAGGTGACCCTCGGCGAGCAGCACCGTGACCGCGAGCCGCACCGCCTCGGTCTTGCCCTCGATGACCTGCTCGACCGCCGCGACGATGCGCGACGAATGCAACGCGACGTCTTCGAGCCCGACCGCTGCTCTCGCACGTGTGGGCACCCGCTGCCTCCGATTCCCCCGCCGGTGCGGCTGGTCGCCGCCGCGTTGGTGCGCGCTCCTCTTGTTACGCATCGCAAGTCTTGCAGGTTCGCTGCCGTCTGCGGGGGTCGTTGGATAACGACTTGGACGCGGGCGCGTCCCAATCGCGCGCTCGGCGCCGCCCGCTCAAGTGGGGCGAGATATTGCCGAAGAGGTTGACCGGGGAGTGAAGTGGAGTACAGTGGAGCATCATGGAAGATGAGGGGAGGGGCCGGCCGTGTTCCTCGGCACCTACTCCCCGCGCCTCGACGAGAAGGGCCGGGTGTTCCTGCCGGCCAAGTTCCGCGACGAGCTGGCGGAGGGCCTGGTGATCACGAAGGGGCAGGAGCGATGCCTCTACGTGTTCTCCGCGGCCGAGTTCGGCCGGCTCACCGAGCGGTTGCGCGAGGCGCCGCTCACGGCCAAGGGCGCGCGTGACTACAGCCGGGTCTTCTTCGCCTCGGCCCACGACGACACCCCGGACAAGCAAGGCCGCGTGACGGTGCCGCCGCCACTGCGGGAGTACGCCGGGCTCGACCGCGACTGCGTCGTCATCGGCGCGAACACCCGGGTCGAGATCTGGGACGCCCAGGCCTGGGCGACCTACCTCGCCGGGCAGGAGGAGGAGTTCTCCTCGCTGTCCGAGGAGGTGCTGCCCGGCATCGTCTGACCCTGTTCCTGAGGTGTGGCTCCCGCCCGCACCCGCCCTACAGCCGCACCTGGCGCACCTTCCCCGGCGCCAGGCGCGGGGGCGGGAACCAGATCTCAGGAGCATCGGCGTAAGCAGATTCACCGGATCTTCGTCCAGAGGTCGAGTGGAGATAGAGAGGAGTAGCGGCGTGAGCGAACCGGCGGGCCATGTCCCGGTGATGCTCCGCCGCGTCCTCGACCTGCTCGGCCCGGCGCTGTCCGCACCGGCCGCCGTCGTCGTCGACGCGACCGTCGGGCTCGGCGGGCACGCCGAGGCGATGCTCGCCGCGCATCCGGAGCTGCGGCTGATCGGGCTCGACCGGGACCCCGCGGCGCTGGAGCGCAGCGCCGCCCGGCTCGCCGTCTTCGGCCCGCGGGTGCGGCTGGTGCACACCCGCTACGACGCGCTGCCGCGGGTGCTCGACGAGGCCGGGGTGGCCCGGCTCGACGCCGCGCTGTTCGACCTCGGGGTGTCCTCGCTCCAGCTCGACGACGACGCGCGCGGCTTCGCCTACTCCCGGGACACCGCGCTGGACATGCGGATGGACCCGACGTCGGACCGGACCGCCGCCGACGTCGTCAACACCTACCCGGTGGCCGAGCTTGCCCGGGTGCTGCGGGTGTACGGCGAGGAGCGGTTCGCCCGCCGGATCGCCGAGGCGATCGTGCGCGAGCGGCCGCTCGCCACGTCGGCCCGGCTCGCCGAGCTGGTGCGCGAGGCGGTGCCGGCGGCGACCCGTCGTACCGGCGGGCACCCGGCGAAGCGGACCTTCCAGGCGCTGCGGATTGAGGTCAACGACGAGCTGGCCGTCCTCGAGACGGCGCTGCCGGCCGCGATCGCGGCGCTGCGGGTCGGCGGGCGGGTCGCGGTGCTCAGCTACCACTCGCTCGAGGACCGGATGACCAAGCGCGTGCTCGCCGCCGGCGCGGTGTCGAGCGCGCCGCCGGACCTGCCGGTCGTGCCGGAGTCGGCGCAGCCGACGCTCCGGCTCCTGACTCGGGGCGCCGAGACGCCCGACGAGGACGAGGTCGCGAGCAACCCGCGGGCCGCGTCCGCGCGGCTGCGCGCGGCCGAGCGCATCCGGGTGGCGGCGTGAGCGCCACTGCGCCGGTCCGGGCGCTTCCGATCCCGGCTCGGCCGGCTCGGCCTGCTCGGCCGGCTCCGCCCGCTACGGCCCGGCCGCAGGCCCGGCCGAAGCTCGTCGTCGTACCGGCACCGACCGCCGGCCGGGTGCCGTTCGTGCTCGCGGTCGCCGGGGTGCTCGCGGCCGGGCTGTTCGCCCTGCTGCTGCTGCACACCCTCGCCGCGCAGGACGCGTTCACCGTGCACAAGCTGCAGCGCCAGACCGCCGAGCTCGGCGACCAGGAGCAGGCGCTGGCCATCGCGAACGAGCAGGCCCGGGCGCCGTCGAGCCTCGCCGCGCGGGCCGCCGGGATGGGCATGGTCCCGGCGACGTCGCTGACGGTCACCACGCTGCACGGCCGGCCGGCCGCGCTGCTCTACGCCCCGCCCGCCCCGCCGCCCCCGGTCGTGACCCCCACCCCTACGCCCACCGCGGCACCCACCGCAGCGAAGGCGAAGCCGAGCGTCAAGCCGAGCGCCAAGCCGACCGCCAAGCCGACCCACCCCTGACTTCGGAGACCTGGTGACCAGTTTTGTCGACTCTTGTCGGCGTGTCGTGGTCACCAGCCCTCCGAAGTGAGGGAGAGCGGGCAGGCTGGTCGCATGCCCCCAGCCGCGTCGCCGCGCGCCCGCCCGGCGCCGCGCCGTAGACCGTCGGGGGTCCCGGTCCAGCGCGCCTCCGGCCAGCGCGGCACCGGCACTGACCAGCGCGGCACCGGCACTGGCCAGCGCGGCACCGCCCAGCGCGGCACCGCCCAGCGTGCCGCCGGCTCACGTGTCACCGGCCCGCGCCGCCCGCCGCCGGCACCACCCCGGCGCCGGCCGGCCCGCAAGCGACCCGATCCGCGGCGGCGTCTCGAGGTCATCCTCATCCTTGTCCTGTTCGTGCTGACGCTGGTCGGCGGCAAGCTCGTCCAGCTGCAAGGGCTGGACCGCAACGCCTACACGCAGATGGCCGCGAAGCAGCGGCTTCGGACCGTCACGATCACCGCGCCGCGCGGCACGATCGTCGACCGCAACGGCGCGCCGCTCGCCCAGACCGTCGACGCCCGCGACGTCTATGCCGACCCGCGCCACGTCGTCGACCCCGAGCGCACGGCCGCGCAGCTCGCGCCGCTGCTCGGGATGAAGCGGGCGAAGCTGGTGCCGATGCTCGGCCGGCCGACGTCGTACGTGCCGCTGGCGCACGCGGTGACGCCGGCGCTGTCGGCGCAGATCATGGACCTCGAGCTGCCCGGCATCGGCGTGCTGCCGACGACCCGGCGGGTCTACCCCGACGGCACCCTCGCCTCGAACGTGGTCGGCTTCGTGCACCTCGACGGCAGCGGCGCGGCCGGGCTGGAGTACTCCTACCAGAAGCTGCTCGCCGGCCACGACGGCGCGCGCACGTTCGAGACCGGCCTGTCCGGCTCGCCGATCCCGGACGGGCGGGACGTGCTCACCCCGGCGGTGCCCGGGCGCGGGCTGCGGCTGACCCTGCAGCGCGACATCCAGTGGGAGGCCCAGCAGGCGATCACGGCGCAGGTGCGCAAGGTGAAGGCGGACAGCGGCACGGTCGTCGTCATGGACCCGACGACCGGCCAGATCCTCGCCCTCGCCGTCGCGCCCGGCTACGACGCCAACGCGCCGACCGGCACCGCGATCGGCGCCGACCCGGCGATCACCGACGTCTACGAACCGGGCAGCGTCAACAAGGTCATCACGATGTCGGCGGCGCTGCAGGAAGGCGTCGTCACCCCGACGTCGCCGTTCACCGTGCCGCCGGTGCTGCACTACGCCGGTACGACGTTCCACGACGCCGAGGGCCACGGCCGCGAGCGGCTGACGCTGACCGGCGTGCTCGCCAAGTCGAGCAACATCGGCACGATCGAGGTCGCCGACCGGCTGACTGCGCCGCGGCTCTACCGCTACCTGCAGGCCTACGGCTTCGGCCGGCCGACCGGCGTCGGGCTGCCCGGCGAGGAAGACGGGCTGCTGCCGCCGCTGCCGACCTGGTCGACGACGACGCTGCCCACGGTGGCGTTCGGCCAGGGCATCGGTGTCACCGCGCTGCAGGTCGCGAGCGTCTACGCCACGCTCGCCAACCGCGGCGTGCGGGTGACGCCCAACCTCGTCCTCGGCACCACCGACGCGGGCGGTCACCTGCACCCGGCCGCGCCGCCGGCGCACCGGCGCGTGGTCAGCGCGAAGGTCGCGCACCAGCTGTCGGACATGCTCGAAGCGGTCACCACCGACCAGGGCACCGCGCCGGCCGCGCGCATCGAGGGGTACCGCATCGCCGGCAAGACCGGTACGGCGCAGCGCCCGAACGGCACCGGCGGGTACTCCGGCTACACCGCGTCGTTCGTCGGATTCGCCCCGGCGGACAAGCCGCGGCTGCTCGTGGAGGTCGTGTTGCAGAACCCGCGGCGCGGCCACTTCGGCGGCGTCGTCGCGGCGCCGGTGTTCCACGACGTCATGGCGTTCGCGTTGCAGACGCTCGGCATCGCGCCCACGGGGACGGTCCCGCCCAAGGCCCGGCTCACCTGGTAGCCGACGGTAACCTCCGACCCGATGGCCCCCACTCCTCGACCGAGCGCGACGCCCGGTCGACCCGTCCGTGGCCTCTCCGACCGGCTCGCCGGCGCGCGCATCCACGGCGACGGCGGCACGGCGGTGACCGGCATCACGCACGACTCGCGCGCAGTACGTCCGGGTGACCTCTACCTCGCCCGTCCCGGCGAGCACGCGCACGGCATCGAGTTCGTCGCCGACGCGGTTGCGGCGGGTGCGGTCGCCGTACTGACCGATGCGCCGTCGGTGCCGAGCGCGCTGTCCGCCGGTGCCGGCGCGGCCGTCGAGGTGCCGGATCCGCGCGCCGCCGCCGGACCCGCCGCCGCGTGGGTCTACGGCGATCCGGCGCGCGCTCTCGACGTCATCGGCGTCACCGGCACCAACGGGAAGACGACGACGGCGTACCTGCTCGACGGCGGCCTGCGCGCGAGCGGCCGGCGCACCGGCCTCGTCGGCACGGTCGAGACGCGGATCGGCGACGAGGTCGTACCGAGCGCGCGCACGACGCCGGAGGCGACCGATCTGCAGGCGCTGTTCGCGGTGATGTGCGAGCGCGGTGTCGACTCCGTTGCGATGGAGGTGTCGAGCCACGCGCTCGCCCTCGACCGGGTCGCCGGTACGACGTTCGCGGTGGCGGCGTTCACCAACCTGTCGCAGGACCACCTCGACTTCCACGCCGACATGGACGACTACTTCGCCGCGAAGGCGCGGTTGTTCACGCCGGCCTACGCGGCTCGTGCCGTCGTCGCCGTCGACGACGAGTGGGGCCGGCGGCTGGCCGGTACCGCGACCGTCGACGTGACGTCGGTGGGGGAGGCGCCGGCCGACTGGGTGCGGATCGACGAAGCCGTGACGGCGAGCGGCGGGCGTACGACGCTGCGGGCGCCGGACGGCGCGCCGCACGAGGTCGAGGTGTCGCTGCCCGGCCGGTTCAACGTGCGCAACGCCGCCGTCGCCTACGTGGCACTGGTGCTCGCCGGGATCGAACCGGACGCCGCGCGCGCCGGCATCGCGTCGGTCACGACGATCCCCGGACGGATGGAGCGCGTCGACGCCGGTCAACCGTTCCTCGCGCTCGTCGACTACGCGCACACGCCCGCCGCGGTGACGACGCTGCTCGCCGAAGCGCGGGTGCTGAGCGGAGACGGTCGGGTCGTCGTCGTACTCGGTTGCGGGGGCGACCGGGACCGCGGCAAGCGGCCGTTGATGGGCGCCGCCGCCGCGCGCGGTGCCGACGTCGCGGTCCTCACCAGCGACAACCCGCGGTCCGAGGATCCGCTCGCGATCCTTGCCGCGATGGAAGCCGGCGCGCGGGCGGCCGGCGGGCCCGCGGAGATCGTCGTCGAGCCGGACCGCCGCCGCGCGATCGAGCTCGCCGTCGGCAAGTCGGCTCCCGGCGACGTGCTGGTCGTCGCCGGCAAGGGACACGAGCAAGGGCAGGAACAGAACGGTGTCGTGACGCCGTTCGACGACCGCGTCGTGCTGGGTCAGGCACTGGGCGGGGCACCCCGATGATCCCGTTGCCACTGCACGAAATCGCCCGCGCGACCGGCGGTCGGTTGGTCGGCGGTGCCGACCCGGATCGAGTCGTCGACGGTCCCGTCGTGCTCGACTCGCGCGCGGCGGTCGACGGGTCGCTGTTCGTCGCGGTGCCCGGCGAGCATGTCGACGGGCACGACTTCGCGGCCGCGGCGATCCGTGCCGGCGCGGTGGCGTTTCTCGGGACCCGAGCGGCGGATGCGCCGGGCATCGTCGTCGACGACGCGGCGGTCGCGCTCGGTGCGCTCGGGGCGGCGGTGCTGCGCCGGTTGCCGTCGACGCGGGTCGTCGGCGTGACGGGTTCGGCCGGCAAGACGTCCACCAAGGATCTGCTCGGCGCGGTGTTCGTGACCGCCGGGCCGACGGTCGCGCCCGCGGGCAACCTCAACAACGAGTACGGCCTCCCACTTACCGTCACGACCGCGCGTCCCGACACCGAGACCGTCGTCCTCGAGTACGGCGCGCGCGGTGCCGGCCACATCCGCTACCTCACGACGATCGCCCCGCCGCGCATCGGCGTCGTCCTCAACGTCGGCAGCGCGCACCTCGGCGAGTTCGGCAGCCGCGAGATGGTGGCGCAGGCGAAGGGCGAACTGGTCGAAGCACTGCCGGCCGACGGCGCGGCGATCCTCAACGCGGACGACGAGCTCGTCGCGGCCATGGCGGCGCGCACCCGCGCGTCTGTGCTCACCTACGGCACCGCGACGACCGCCGATGTCCGGTTGTCCGACGTCACCGCCGACGACGCCGCCCGAGCCAGGTTCACACTGTCGACTCCGCACGGGCAGGCGTTCGTCGCGTTGTCGTTGCACGGGATGCACCACGCGCACAACGCCGCGGCCGCGATCGCCGCCGGGCTGGCCGCCGGTCTCGACCTCGCGCCGATGGTCGCGGCCGTCGAGAGCGCGACCGCGCGCAGCCCGCACCGGATGGACGTACACACCCGTGCCGACGGCGTCGTCATCGTCGACGACGCCTACAACGCGAGCCCCGACTCGATGCTCGCCGGCTTGCGCGCGCTGACCCGGATGAAGACGACCGGGCACCGCTGGGCGGTGCTCGGCGCGATGCGCGAACTGGGTGTCGAGACGGAGAACGCGCACCACGACATCGGCGTACAGGCCGCGACGCTCGGCATCGACCGGCTGGTCGTCGTCGGACCCGACGCCGCGCCGATCGCGGCCGGTGCCGCGTCGACCGGCGCCGCTGTGGTCTCGGTCGACGACGCGGACGCCGCCGCCGATCTGGTCGCGCGCGAAGTGGGCGAGGGTGACGTCGTGTTCGTCAAGGCGTCCAACTCGGAACGGTTGTGGCGGGTCGCCGACAGGCTGGTTGGGGCATGAGAAACGTTCTCGTCGCGGCACTCACGTCGTTGGTGCTGTCGTTGCTGGGCACGCCGTTCGCGATCCGGTTCTTCCGGGCCCGCGGCTACGGCCAGCTCATCCGCGACGACGGCCCGACGTCACACCACACCAAGCGCGGTACGCCGACGATGGGCGGCACCGTCATCATCGCGGCGACCATCATCGGCTACCTCGTCGCGCACGCGGTGTTCCTGCGCGGCTTCACCGCCTCGGGCGTGCTCGTGCTGTCGTTGATGGCCGGGCTCGGCGCGGTCGGTTTCGTCGACGACTTCATCAAGATCCGCAAGCAGCGCAGCCTCGGGCTGACCGCGACCGCGAAGTTCGGCGGTCAGGCGCTGGTCGCGATCGCCTTCGGCATCGCCGCGACGAGGTTCACCAACTCACATCACCTGTCGCCGGTGTCGTCGCACCTGTCGTTCGTCCGCGACTACGGGCTCGACTTCAGCGCGGTCGGGTTCGTCGTCTGGGCCTACCTCATGGTGACCGCCACGTCGAACGGCGTGAACCTCACCGACGGTCTCGACGGTCTCGCCACCGGCTCGGCGTGCATGGTCTTCGGTGCCTACGTCATCATCGCGTTCTGGCAGTTCGGCAACAGCTGCACCGTGCCGCGCAACAGCGTCGCGACCAACTGCTACCTGGTCCGCGATCCGCTCGACATCGCGATCATCGCGGCCGCCGCGATGGGCGCGTGTTTCGGCTTCCTCTGGTGGAACGCGTCGCCGGCCCGGATCTTCATGGGCGACACCGGATCGCTCGCGCTCGGCGGCGCGCTCGCCGGCATCGCGATGACCACGCGCACCGAGCTGTTGCTGATCGTGCTCGGCGGGTTGTTCGTCGTCGAGACGCTGTCGGTGATCCTGCAGGTCGCCTTCTTCCGCGGCTTCAAACGACGGCTGTTCAACATGGCGCCGGTGCACCACCACTTCGAGCTCGCCGGCTGGAACGAGAACACCGTCATCGTCCGGTTCTGGATCATCGCCGGGCTCGCCGTCGCCTTCGGCCTCGGCGTCTTCTACGCGGAGTTCCTCTCCCAAGGCTCGCTGGCGTGACCGGCAGCGACGTCGCGGGTCTTCGCGTCGTCGTCGCCGGTGCCGGGGTGACCGGTCGCGCGGTCGCCCGCGCGTTGCGCGACCGGTCCGCGGACGTCGTCGTCGTCGACACCGCGGACGGCGAGCGGCAACAGGCAGCCGCGGCCAGCCTCGCCGCCGACGGCTTCGCGGTCCGGCTGGCCGCGACCGTCGCGGACGTCGACGGCGCCGACCTCGTCGTCGCCTCGCCCGGCTGGCTGCTGGATCAACCGCTGCTCACCGCCGCGCGCGCGGCCGGCGCGGAGGTCATCGGGGAGCCGGAGCTCGCCTGGCGGTTCCGCGACCCCGCCGTGCCCTGGCTCGGCGTCACCGGCACCAACGGCAAGACGACCACCGTCGGGATGCTCGAGGCGATCCTGCTCGCGGCCGGCCGCCGTACCGTCGCTGCGGGGAACGTCGGCTTCCCGTTGATCGACGCGGTGACGACGGCGCCGCCGTACGACGTCCTTGCGGTGGAGGTGTCGAGCCAGCAGCTCGCGTGGTCGCCGTCGTTGCGGTTCCGCGCCGGTGCGCTGCTCAACATCGCGCCGGATCACCTGGACTGGCACGACTCGATGGCTGACTACATCGCCGCGAAGACGCGGATCTGGATCGACGCCACCGCGGTGGCGGTCGTCGACGATCCGCTCGTCGCCGAGCTGGCTCCCGCGGACGCGGTGCGGGTGTCCGGCACCGACCCGAACGCCGACTACGCGGTGGTCGACGGATGGCTGGCCGCCGGGGGAGTGCCGGTCATGGGCGCCGGTGAGTTGCGCGCCGGCGGCCCGCACAACGTGCGCAACGCGCTGGCGGCGATCGCGCTGGCCCGCGCGGTGGACGTGCCGCTCGATATCGCTGCCGACGCGTTGCGCGCTTTCGCGCCCGGCCGGCACCGCAACGAAACGGTCGCCGAAGTCGGCGGGGTGCGTTACGTCGACGACAGCAAGGCGACGAACGCGCACGCGGCCGCGGCGAGCCTCGCGGCCTACCCCTCCGTGGTCTGGATCGCCGGCGGGCTGCTGAAGGGCGCCGACGTCGAGGATCTCGTCGCGGCGAACGCGGGCCGGCTGCGCGGTGTCGTCCTGCTCGGCCGCGACCGCGACGCCGTCGCGGACGCGCTGGCGCGACACGCGCCCGATGTACCGGTGAGCGTCGTCGCGACCACGGACACTGGAGCCATGTCCGAAGTCGTCCGTCGTGCTGCCCGCATGGCGCGCCCCGGCGACACCGTCCTGCTCGCCCCCGCAGCGGCGAGTTGGGACATGTTCCGTGACTACGCGGAGCGTGGCGACCTGTTCGCCGCGGCGGCGCGCGCGCTCGGCGGAACGGCGCCGGCGTGACCGCGACGACCATGAGCGGCGCCCGCGGGCGTACGGCGTCGTCGTCGGCACTGCGGGTCTGGCTCGACCGGCCGCTCACGTCGTACTACCTGCTGCTCGGCAGCACCGGGCTGCTGGTCGCGCTCGGCCTGGTCATGGTGCTGAGCGCGTCGAGCGTCACGTCGTACGCGTCGTCGGGATCGTCGTTCACGATCGCCGAGAAGCAGGCGATGTGGGTGGCGCTCGGGCTGCCCGCGCTGTGGGTCGGCATGCGGTTGCCGATCCGGTTCTACCGCTTCCTCGGCTACCCGCTGCTGTTCGGCGCTCTCGGCCTGCTCGTCCTGGTGCTGGTCCCGGGGGTGGGCGTGCGCGTCGCCGGCGCGACCAGATGGATCGCGCTGCCCGGCAACCTGCAAGTCCAGCCGTCGGAGTTCGCGAAGCTCGCGCTGGTGTTGTGGGGCGCGGATCTGTTGGCCCGCAAGGACAAACGCCTCGGCGAGGTCCGCCACCTGCTCGTCCCGCTGGTTCCGGTCGCGTTGCTGATGGCGCTGCTCGTGATGATG
>Ga0070659_100002939_pt1 | contig 12145 bp, 6 predicted proteins | sample KBSC23metaG_FD_64666 | JGI IMG/M metagenome (GOLD analysis project Ga0070659, IMG submission 64666) | Corn rhizosphere microbial communities from Kellogg Biological Station, Michigan, USA - KBS C2-3 metaG | ecosystem: Host-associated > Plants > Roots > Rhizosphere > Soil ...
CGAAGCAGGACAGGCCCGTGCTCGGGCGGCTGCTGCGGCGGCGCGAGTTATGGGCGATCGCGTCAGCGCGATCCCTGGCCGATCCAGTCTGGGGGATGCTCTCCCTGTGGATGCCGCTCTATTTGACGAAGATCCGGCATTTCGACCTGACGCAGATTGCGTTGTTCGCCTGGCTGCCGTTTCTGGCGGCCGACCTTGGCTGTCTGTTCGGGCCAGCAGTCGCGGCGTGGCTGCAGCGGCGGGGCATGGGCCTGATCAGCGCGCGTCGGGCCGCATTCACCGTGGGCGCGCTAATGATGACTGGAATGATGTTCGTAGGCGCGGTGGAAAGCGCGGCCTTCGCAGTGGCGCTTCTGTGCCTTGGCGGCTTCGCCCACCAGACGTTGTCAGTCAGCGCGATCACCATGTCTTCGGACCTTTTCCCACAGGATGAAGTCGGGACAGCTACCGGCGTTGCCGGCTTGGCCGCGAATCTCGGCGTCCTAATCTTCACGCTCGTCCTCGGCTCGCTCGTGGATCGGGTGGGATACCAACCCTTCTTCATTCTTCTCGGCGTCGTCGACCTCGTCGGTGCGCTGCTGCTTTGGACGTTGATAAGAAAGCCCGAATGACCATCCAAAATCCCATTCTTCGAGGCCTCAATCCCGATCCGTCCATCGTTCGGGTGGGCGAGGATTACTATATCGCCACCTCCACCTTCGAATGGTTCCCCGGCGTCCAGATTCATCATTCGCGCGACCTTGCAAACTGGCGCCTGGTCAGCCGTCCGCTGACCCGCCCGAGCCAGCTCGACATGCGCGGAAATCCGGATTCTTGCGGCGTCTGGGCTCCGGATCTCAGTTATGCCGACGGCTGCTTCCACCTTCTCTACACCGACGTGAAACGCTACGGTCGAACCACTGTGGACGGCGCCACAGGCGCGTCGTTTCGCGACTTCCATAACTATTGGGTTTGGTGCGATCGGGTCGAGGGGGAATGGTCCGATCCCATCCATCTCAACAGCAGCGGTTTCGATCCGGCGCTGTTTCACGACGACGACGAGCGCAGCTGGCTGCTCAACATGCTTTGGGATCACCGCCCAGGCCGCCGCCGTTTCGCGGGCGTGGTCTTGCAGGAACTTGATCTGAAGGCGGGGCGCCTCCTTGGCGACCGGCACCTTATTTTCGAGGGAACCCCGCTTGGCTTTACCGAGGGTCCGCACCTCTACAAGCGCGACGGCTGGTACCATTTGCTCGTCGCTGAAGGGGGCACTGAGAGGAACCATGCGGTAGTGATGGCGCGCTCGCGCTCGCTGCTCGGCCCTTTTGAGATTCACCCGGATGGACCGGTACTGACCTCGCGCGACAAGCGCGATGCGCCGCTGGCCCGCGCCGGCCATGGCGATCTGGTCGAGACTCCGTCGGGCGAGACCTGGATGGTCTATCTGTGCGGGCGTCCGTTGAAAGCCAGTGACCGATGCGTGCTCGGCCGGGAGACAGCAATCCAGCCGATGCGCTGGGGCGAGGACGGATGGCTGAGAACCCTGGACGGTAACGGCTCACCGGCGCTCGAGGTCGACCGGCCCGGTATCGCTAACAATGTGCGGCTACGCACCGATGAACGGTACGAGTTTGACACGACCGAGATCCCTCAGGCCTTCCAGTGGCTGCGTACGCCATATCCAGAGCATCTGTTCAGCCTCACCGAACGCCCCGGACATCTACGTCTTTACGGCCGCGAGAGCGTCGGCAGCCGGTTTACCCAATCGCTGCTCGCCCGCCGGCAGCAGGCCTTTCGCTTTACGGCGGAGACGTCGGTCGACGTCAGCCCCTCCAATTTCCAGCAGGCGGCCGGGTTGATCTGCTATTACAACGCCACGAAGTTTCACTTTCTGCAGATCACAACAGACGACAATGGCGGGCGTCAGGTCCAGGTCCTGTCAGCTGTTCCTCTTGAGGGCGAGTGCAGCCTCGTCACGGAGCCCCTGGCAGTGCCACCAGGGCCCGTGGAACTTCGGGTCGAAATCGACCATGAGATCGCTCGGTTTGCCTTTCGGCCGCAGGGAACCAGCGACTGGCGACTGCTGTCCCAGTTGTTCGACGCAAGCATTCTTTCGGACGAAGCGACCCTGCCTGGATTGCCAAACTTCACGGGCGCATTCGTGGGGATGGCTTGCCACGACCTTTCAGGCGCAAAGATGCCTGCCGATTTCGCATACTTCCGTTATTGTGAGCGCGACTAACCAAGGGGATTGGCCGGCACCAATGCGGAAATACGATGTCTCATGAAGAGTCATAAGATTCGGCGGACGCTATGACTGCCCGCTTCAACGACGACGAAAAGAGATCGAGACCGAGCAGAGATCAATTCATGGCTCGGACAGGCGGTCGCGAACGTCGCGAATGGGTGGAAAGCGGACATTTGCCTCGATGGCCCGGAAACAAGTTCGGCCCACCGCGCAGGCATTGGCCCGGACGGCTGGATATGGCACCGTATCGAGATTCCGCGTAGCTTCGCCTCATGGTTGAGACAGAGTTATTCGGCTTGATTCCAGCCGACGTCACGGGACCGTTTCCGACGGTCGACGTCCGAAACCCGCCGCCCCCGCGGCAGACCAACTTCCCGCCCATCCAAATCCACGATGGGCGCGAGCTGCAGGCGAACGGAGCTTCCGAAGCCGAGCTATTTGCCGAAAACGGCTTTGTCCTTCTGGACCATGTGACGATCGTCAAGGATTGGGACGATGTGCCTGCCGCGTACTGCGGTGAGATCGAGGAGATCATCCGAACCCGCTTGCTGCCGGGAAAGCGCCTTGAGGTCCAGCAACGGCCGACACCCATGCGGAGAGGCCGCGGAACCGACAACCCCCAATACGCGCAGGGAGTGCACTCGGATGGGCCGCTCACCGCTGAATTGTACGCGGAGAACGTCCGCGCGTTTGCTGGCGAGCAGGCCCATGATTGGTGGCTCGACCGCTATCGGCGCGACGACGTCGCTGGTTTCATATCGATCGATTTTTGGCGCACGACCAATATGGCGGGGCCGCTTCAGCATATGCCGCTTGCGGTCTGCGCGCCCAACAGCCTTCAACGTTCCGACATCCTGCCGATGGAATTCGTCGGCATCGCGCCAGATGGTAATATGAGCCACCATTTGGCGCTCCGGTTCGATCCCGCGCATCGATGGTATTTCTATCCCGAAATGACGGGAGCCGAGGTCCTTGCATTCAAATTGTGCGAATTCTGGAAGGACGAGCCCGACGCTCGTCCGCAGAACTGCTTTCACTCCGCATTCCGTGATCCCCGTGCCCCTGCTGACGCCGAAGAGCGGCAAAGCTGCGAGCACCGGGTCGGAGTCCTAGTGCTTCGGGACTGAGCGGCTCTTAAGCGGCTCCGAATGTCGGCAATGGATGGAAACGGGCATTGCAATCAGTGTTGCCGACGCGCTCCTGGTCGAATTTCCACAATTTTAAAGTCGGGGGACCGCTGGCGCTCCAGGCACGCCAGCGTAGCGTACCGCACTGCGCGAGCAAGGTGGTCCTGACACTCTTCCAACGTTGCGGCACGATCAGCGGCGGCCATCGCATCCTCGCTCAGCTGGGCATAGTCTACATGGTGGATTTGCATCCGAGTATCTTGATCAACTGCGCCGCCCGCGAAAGCCGCTGATCTGATGTCGTACGATTGTGAGACACGCCGAATCGTCAGCAATGGGTGAAAGAGGACGCCGGCTAAAGCTTCGAGCGGTCCGCTGGATTCCATGCTGCCGGCGCGACGTTTCTGCGCAGCAAACGCAGTCCCAATCGGGCGCCGGTGCCGATCGCGATGGCGATTGTCAGATTGCTGATGAGGGTCAAAATCACGGTCATGAAGAAGAGCGCGCGATCGCCGTTAGGAGCTTGGGCTTCATCGGCCTGCGCTAGGCTGAGACGATAAGACCTTCAACGGCCCATGGAATGTCCGCGATGGGTGGGAAGCGGACGTGGCCCGGGCCACGGCGCCGCAACCAAATCCGACATGTGCAACGGCGCTAACGGATGAAGTAGCCGTCCACTTTCCAGCCTGACGGTTCGCGGGCGAGCACGACCGTCTCAGTTGCATCCTTCTTCAGCGCAAAACTCGTTTGAAATTCCAGCATCTCGTATTGGCCATCCGGCGCCCCCGGGAGCGCGCTCGTCTTGATCACCTTCTGCAAAGAGCGTGACGCCACCGCACCCAACGGCTCCCGAGCCCGCCGAGAGGCCAAAGCCCAATCAGCCGGGGATAGGTGAGATTTGAACATCGTTCCGGCGGCGCTCCAGCTTTGTTCCCAGCTCTTCGCGTCAATGAGGCTTAACCAGGCTCTCGCCGCAGTCACGTCGGCTCCATTGGAATCGATCGCTGTCGCGATCATCGCGACAGGGAACTTCCCGCCCAGCGGATCCTTGCCAGCGACAGCTCTGCCATCTTCGCCAAAGTTCATGATCGGATCTTCCGCCACGGTATAGCGCGGCCATTTTGGAAGATCGCTGCCGTTAGGGTCGCCGGTCTTCGCAAAGTTCACCAGGTACGCGCTAATCGCCCCACCCATCGCGCGGTCCCGAGCGGTAGTCTTGTCGCCATATTTAACGGCTTCGGTGTCGAAGAAAAAAGGGATGTCTGATGCATGCTCGGCGCCAGGCTTGGCGATCGAAGACGCGACGTAGGAGAACCGATATTCATAGGTCGGCACGCCGGCGGCACTGATCGTTCCCGCAAGGTCGTGCGCGCCCGCGACCATGTATCCCGTAGGCCCGCCGATGTCGTTGCTGGTCGCTCCGATCATCACGGGGATATGTGCAAAGCGGCCGCTTGCGAATGCTTCCGCCGGATCGACGGACAGCTTCCCGTCGACGAACGGCCCGGCAAAGGGGTGGGCATCCGACGCGGCTCCGAAGAGAGCGGCAAGATTCAAGCCGTCGACCACCGCATCGGCGGGAAGTGTGCGCAGTTTCTCCAGCGCTTGCGGATCGTTCGCCGAGATACCCTTGCTTGTTGCGAAGGCGAGGCTCGTCTCTTCAACCTTGGCGCGGCCGGCCAAACCCGCGGTCCTTCCGTCCCCTCCGGACATGACCACGGCGCGCCGGAACAGGCCTTGGGCCATCGGCGAGGTCAGCATCGTGTTCACCGACATGCCGCCCGCGCTTTCGCCGATGAGCGTCACGTTGCCTTGATCGCCGCCAAACGCCGCTACGTTGCGCTTGATCCACTGGAGGGCCGCAAGCTGATCCATGAAGCCGTAATTGCCCGCTGGCCCGCCGGCGGCATTCTTCGCGATCAACTGGGGATGCAGGAACGTTCCGAAGCGGCCGACGCGATAATTGAAGCTGACGAAGACCACGCCTTTGCGCGCCAGGTTCTCGCCCGAATAAGTAGGCGGCGACGAGCCGCCGTTGACGAAGCCGCCGCCGTAAATCCAAGCGATGACTGGGAGCTTCGCGCCCTTCGCAGCCCCCTCGGGAGCCCAGACGTTCATGACCAGGCAGTCCTCGGAAGGCTCGGTGCCGAGCGGTGCAGCATCGCTTGGGAAGGGAAGCTGCATGCAATCGTGCCCGTAGCTCGTCGCGTCCCGGACGTTCCGCCATTTTGCTACCGGCTGAGGAGGCCGCCACCGGTTCGGGCCGGCAGTGGACGCTGCGAAAGGAATGCCTTTCCACGACTTCACACCATTGCTGATGGTCCCTTGAACACGGCCGGAGTCAGTCGCCGCAACAGGCGGCGCGGCCGAAGCAACTGCTGCAGCAACAATGGCAGGCAGTGCCGCCAGACCGTTCACCAGCTTCAGGCTCATGCTTTTCCCCTTCAGCGCCAGAGCCTACCAGAAGTTTTCCGAATGTCTGCAACGGGTGGAAAGCGGACATTCCCCTCGGAGCGGTGAGCGGTTCGTTCGAGACGGCCCGCTATTGTCGCGGGTTCGGATGCGCCTTGGCCCAGTCCAGCGCGCCCTGCAGGGTCGTCACCCAGATCTCGCCACGGTGGGCAGCGAGCCAGGCGATCAGCTCGCGGTGCGCGGCGTCGGAGACCTGTAAGTAGTCGCCGGCCACGCCGTGGAACAGATAGACCGCCATCCCACCGCCGGCTTCCGCCTCCTTGGCGAACTCGATCAGCTGCGCTCCGGTAACCTTCTCGTCAAAGCCGCGCGAGGGCACGTGCATCAGATCCATCTGCGCCACGTTGGCGCGCAGGTCCTCCGGCGAAGTGTAAACCCCGCGCACATAGGTCACCAGCTTCGCGGCCCTCAGTGCCTCGAGATAGTCGACCTTGCCCGCCTTGCTCTGGCCGCACGGCGTCGCAAATCCGTGCGTCATCTTGCCGTCCAGCGCGGTCAGGAGAACATTCTGCTGCTCGATCTCCTTGAGCATGCTCTCGACCGTATAAGCCTCGGACGTGTTGCGAGGGTCGGTGGAATAATTGGATGCGGGGCAGGCGTGGAAGATGGTGTGGTTTGCGAGTTCGTGGCCCTCCGCGGCCGCGGCGCGCCAACGCGGGATGTCCGCCAGCTTCGGCCCCGGGAGAAAGAAGGTCCCCTTGAATCCGGCCGCGTCGAGCGCCGGCACGGCGTGGTCGAGCTGGGAGGTTAGCGCGTCGTCGTAGGTCAGCACCACCGCCGCCTTGGCCCCGTTCGGCCATTGCGTGCCCGCCGATGCCGACGATACGCCGCAGACCAAGCTCAGCGCGAGCGTCAGAAGCGTCTTCAACATCGTCATCCCCCTTGCCGGCGAACATGGCGTGATCTTGATGCTGCTACCGCTCACGAGTTCAATTGTTGTTTGCACTGCCAACCGACGCAGCTGGTTCCGGATTTGTGGTCATGCCCGTCTTAATCGCGTTGAGGAGGCCCGCGTCCTTCACGGCTCCAGTGTCTCGGTCGATGATGGCACCCGTATCCCACCACATCGGAACGACGCCACGGGTGACCGCTGCGTAGGTCGAATATTGCGCCCAGTAGTTGGTGTAGGTCTCCACGCCCTGGCCCGGACCCGAAGCCTTCGGGTAGGCACCGAATTCGCCCATGATCACCGGCACGCCCTTGTTCACAAAGGCGGCCAGCGCCTTGTCGAACTCCTGACGCGTATGTCCTTCATTGCCCCACGTCTCGACAGCGGAGGGATCGGTCGCCAGAGCGCCCCACTGCCAGTGGGTCGTGTCCTTGTCATTGATCGTGAAGTCAAAGGGGTCGTACCAGTGCATTTCGACCATCAGCCGGTTGGCGATCGTGTCCGTCGGTAATACGCCTTCGTTGCAGAGCTCCGGCCCCCAGTCGATATTCGTGGCGTATAGCTGCACGACGAGGGTACGCGAGGCGTTGTTTCCGCCGGTGCCGCGCACCGCGTTCACGAATTGCTGGTTGAAGCCCGACTGCACGGCGCAGTTCTCGGCCGTGGGCGCGGTCCAAACGTCGGGCATGTGAACTTCGTTGGTTCCCGCGAACAGCAAGTGGTTGTCGTAGTCCTTGAAATAGTTGGCGATCTGCTTCCAGTATGACGCCATCTTGGCGTTAGCGTCCGCCTTATGTGCGTTGTCCGGAATCACCCACGAGTCGTGGTGAATATTGATGATCACGATGAGGCCGGCGTTTCTCGCGTAGTCGACGACCTGCTTGACCCGGGCGAGCCAGAACGGAGCGATAGTGCCGCTGGCGTCCGTGTATTGGCTCCAACTGACCGGAATGCGCACGCTCTTGAAGCCGGCAGCGGCGTAGGCATTGAAGATTGCCTGGTTCGCCGCGGGATTGCCCCAAACGGTCTCCTGCGAAGCGGTGTAGGGAGGGGTTCCCCATGTATTCAATGACTCGAGCGTGTTCCCGAGGTTGATTCCGGGCGCCATCGCCTGGACGACCTGTTGAGGCGTGCCAAGCGAAGCGAGCGTCGGCGTTGGAGTCGGTGTCGGTGTCGGTGTAGGAGTAGGAGTAGGGGTCGATCCTCCGCCGCCGCCGCCGCCGCCGCCGCCGCCGCCGCCGCCGCCGCAGGCCAAGAGACCCAGTGCAAACATCGACGTCAACATCACGCGCCCGAGCGCTCGCGTGCGAAAATTCATGAACTTCTCCCACCCCGGAAACAGGCGGCAGTCCGCCGCTTCCTTGCTTGAAACCCCAGTCCGCGGATAAAAACAAATAGTCTGACAAATCAATGCAGCGGCGGAGTTTCTCGTTGCAAGGTTAAATATTCAGCAAGAGCAGCGAGAGCCGTGGTTAGACGAATTTCCGCCTACCCGACCCACTCGTCGCGCAATTCGCGCTCGTGGACGCGCGTCAGTGGCAGCCAAGGACCAGCAACACGATGTTCGCCCAACACGGAACACCGGCGATTAGTATCACGGCATCCACAAAGGCAGGCCGCGCAACTGACTTGAGCGTATTGGCGTAGCCGCGCAGCTCCGAATGTCCGCTTTGGGTCGAAAGCAGACATTAGCACGAGCTCATCCGCTCGGCCGAGCGTGGGCTCTCAAGGTCAACGCTTGAAGGAGTGTCATGGATCCGATTTCGCAGCCTAAGGTCTCACCGTCACCACCTCCGGTGGCTTTTCGTAGCTCCACACGGCGCCATCGCTGAGCTTCCCGTCCGAGCTCCTCACCTCGATCCGGTTCTCCCCCTCCCTGAGGCGCACCTGCCAGCGCAGAATGTGGTCCTGAGGCTCGATGGTGCCGGCCGACTTGCCGTTCAGCAGCAGCGTGGCCGCGCCACGGTTGGTATAAGCCTTCACTTCAACGTTCGGATCTAGCGGCGGGTGAACCGCCGGCTGGTCAGGTAAAGCACCGGCTCGTCGGACCAGTTTGCCTTGTACCAGTAAAAGGCGTCCTTCCGGGTCCTGCGGTCATAGGTGACCAGTCCCTTGTCGTTGATTCCCGGCCGGTCGCCCTCGCGCCGCCCGGCTGAGGCAAGATCGAACGCGACCCAGACGAACGTACCCCAGAGATAAGGCTTGTCCCTCAGCTCGCGCCAGTTCCTCTCGTGATAGAGCGCCTGATACTGCTCCGGATGCCAGCCGCTCGCCGGGACCGGCTGCCTCGGCGGGTCCTCCTGGTGGAGGATGCTCGCACCGGCGCCATATTCGCTGACTCCAAACGGCCGCTCAGGAAGTGCTGCGTGGAAACGTGCGGCCCAGTCGCCGATCGTCCCCTTCTGGTCGGGGTACCAGCCGAAGTAGCGGTTGAAGGCGATCAGGCCGGTAACCATCGCTTTCGGGTGGTCGTCCGCCTGGCAGCAGTGGGCATAGACGGTCGGGCGAGTTAGGTCCGTACGCACGGCGACACGGTTCAGCTCCTCGAGCAGGCTCAGCACATGCGGCTCGGTCGAATAGATTTCGTTGCCGAGGCCCCACATCACCACGGACGGATGGTTGGTGTTCTGGGCGATGAGTTCGCGCAGCTGCTCGGCCGCATTCGCCCGGAACTCCGGCGTGTCGGCCGCTTCGCCATTCAGCCCGATCTCCGTCATGGCGACGAGACCCAGCCGATCCGCTTCGTCATAGGCCGCCTGCGCGTGCTGAAAATGAACCAGGCGCACACCCGTCGATCCCATCTCGCGCAAAATGGCGAAATCCTCGGCAATCTCCGTGTCGGCGACAGCTGTACCCTTCCCTGGACGCGCCGAGTGCATCAGGTTCGCGCCGTGCAATGGATAGGGCCTCCCGTTGAGAATGAACCCGTGCTCCGGATCGAAGCGGAAGCTGCGCACTCCGACCGGCACTGATACCTCATCCCCGCCATCCCCAAGGCGCGCGACCAACCGGTAGAGATATGGGTCCCTCACTCCGTCCCACAGCCGCGGCCTGGCGAGGCCTAGCCGCACCTGCGTGATGCCGACGGTGTCCGGCGGAAGCTCGATGCTGCGCCGCCCGCTCGCAACCGCCCGGCCCTCCGCGTCAACGAGGCTGAGCAGAATTGGTACGCGCCGCCGCTTCAGCCCATCGTTCGCCACGCGCACCTCGACCAGGATCGTCGCTGCTTCTCGGTTGAGCTCGCCGACACGCGCGTAAACGCCGGGGCCACCATGATCCTTCAAGTCGAAATGAGTGGCGTCCACCTCAATCAGCGAAACGGGTCGATACAGCCCGCCAAAGACTGTGAAGTCGCCGCCGAGCGGCGTGATGCCGGGAATCTTGCTGTTATCGACACGAACCGCGAGCTCATTGCGCCCCGCTCGCAGCATCTGTGTGATGTCGAAGCGGAAGCCGGCGTGACCGCCGTCGTGCCGTCCGACGTACCGTCCATTTACCCAGACGTCGCTCCGCAGCGCCGCGCCGTCGAATTGCACGAATAGGCGCCGGTCGGGCCGGACCGCCTTCACATCGAAGCTCCGCCGGTACCAGGACGGTCCCCGGTAATAGTCGGCCGATTCCCCGTCGCCGGCATTGAACGTGTGCGGCAGGGAGACCAGCAACCACTGCTTGTCGTTGAACGCAAACGCCTCCGCGCCCTTCACATCGCCCTTCATGAACTTCCACTCGGCGATGAGCGGCACCACGCTGCGCGAATCCGCCTGAGCTACGACCGGCCACAGGAGCAAGAACAGAGCGATGAGCGGCTTGAGCATGGCGTGCCTGTGCCGCCCTCGGACAGTGGCTGCAATGGTTGGAAGCGAACAGGCCGCGTTTCGAATGACTACAGTGTCGAATACCGCAGGGGCTGAGCGGCGCGCAGACGGCCGCCTGATCGACATCCTTCCCGCAATTGCGCCGACCCCCGACTGGACATGCTGTCGCCCCTCTGCTTGAAATACTCTGACAAATAGAGCGTGGGAGAGTGGCGTTGAGGTGGCAGACAATCGGACTGGCCGTAGCGGCGGTGGTTCTGCTTCCGGCCATCGCACAGGCACAGTCCCAGGATCCGCTGGCCCCGACTGCCAGATGGTCTGCAAACACCGCGGGCCGCGCAGCCACCCCGCCGATGGGCTGGAACAGTTGGAATGCCTTTTACACCGACATCGATGAAGCGAAGGTACTGGCTTCGGCCAAGATCATCGTCGACAGCGGACTTGCGGCCAAAGGCTATCGCTACGTCAACCTCGACGAAGGGTGGTGGGACCGGCGCCGGATGGACGGACGCATGCTCGTCCGTGTCGACAAATTCCCCTCCGCCAGGACGCGCGACGGCGCCACCAGCTTCCGCCCGTTGACCGACCGGCTGCACGCCATGGGTCTCAAGGCCGGGATTTACTCCGACCTTGGCCGCAACACCTGCGCGCAGGCCTTTGCGCCCGATGCGACGAACCTGCCGCGGGGCAGCATGGCGGAGCGTGAGGTCGGGCTCTACGGCAACATTGACCGCGACATCCGGCTCTACTTCGGCGAATGGGGTTTCGACTACATCAAGGTCGATGGCTGCGGGCTGCGCGCCTATGGCAAAGACAGCGCCCTGGTTGCCTCGGGCAAGTACCGCCCACTGACCCCCATCCTGGACCTGGAGACCGTCAGCCGATCGAACATACCAGCCGTTAGGTCCCTATTCGGCGAAGTCAGGGACGCCCTCGTTCGGTACAATCCCGACGGCGACTTCCTGCTGTCCTTATGCATCTGGGGATCGGCGAATGTGCGGGCCTGGGCCAAGGACGTCGGCAATATATCGCGCACCAGCGACGATATCACGCCGGATTGGGGTCGATTGCTGCACAACTTCGATTCCGCCGCAAAGCGGGCGCTCTACGCCAAGCCCGGATCATGGAACGATCCGGACATGCTGTTCATCGGCAAAGGCGAGTTCGACGAACATCACCTGACCGAGGCCCGCAGCCATTTCGCGCTGTGGGCGATCAGCAACGCGCCGCTGCTGATCGGTATGGACCTGCGCAAGGCGACGCCGTCGCTGATCGAGATTTTCGGCAATGCCGCGCTGATCGCGCTGAATCAGGATCCGGGCGGCCATCAGGCGGTCATCGCCTACGACAGCGACGATTTGCAGATTTATGTGAAGACGCTGGCGGACGGTGAGAAGGCCGTCGCCATCCTCAACCGCGGATCCGGGCCGATCGAAGCGACGCTGACCGCTTCGCACATGAAGTTCCGCGGCGATGCGCCGATCCGGCTCACCGATTTGTGGAATGGCGCGGTGACCAACTTCACCGGCGAGACCAAGCTGAAGGTGGAGCCGCGCCAGACCCTGGTGTTCCGCGCGGCGGGCGTGCGGAGCCTGGCGAGCGGCATGTATCTGTC
>Ga0070659_100002941_pt1 | contig 12143 bp, 18 predicted proteins | sample KBSC23metaG_FD_64666 | JGI IMG/M metagenome (GOLD analysis project Ga0070659, IMG submission 64666) | Corn rhizosphere microbial communities from Kellogg Biological Station, Michigan, USA - KBS C2-3 metaG | ecosystem: Host-associated > Plants > Roots > Rhizosphere > Soil ...
GGCGGCCTAGGATAGAGCACACGAGGCGATCTCGGCGAATGCGAGGAGCCGCGCAAGCATGGCTACGACTCCTTAATGCCCGTGAACCCGGCACGTTGACACGCTACGAATTTGAATACGAAATTCCCAAAAGTGAGGCCATCGAGATCATCACAAGGTTCAGCATCGAGCCAATCATCGCCAAAACGCGACACGAGGTGCCTTACGAAGGCGCAGTGTGGCATGTCGACGTATTCGAAGGAGCAAACACCGGACTTGTCGTGGCGGAGGTGGAACTCGAATACGAAGCGCAGAAGATCGTGATGCCACCGTGGGCGGGCGAGGAGGTGACCGGTGATCGCCGCTACGGAAATTCACACCTTGCTCGCTACCCGTTCGTAACGTGGGGGGACATGCAAAGCGTTGCCTAAACACGATACTCCTGTCCCCGAGGAATCGATGGCCATTGGCCGCTATTTGAACAGCACGTAGTAGATCACATAAAGCCAGCTGAATAAGCCGTGGATGATCGCCCACAATACAGAATGATTGTTGGTGTAGGAGATCGCGATAGCGAGCGCGGTGCCAAAGCTGATGCCGTATTTGGCGCCTTCGACACTGTAATTGACCGTTCCGTTCATGAGACCCCTCCTGGCTTGTAGAGGCGTTCCGACTATAGTTCCCTAAAGGCGAACCAGCCGCTAAGGGTAGTCAAGCGATAGTTTTTTGATAACCCAGCCGCGAGCTTGCCGCATCATACTGCTCTACATCGGCCTGGGCGATTGAGGCGGGCAGCCCCTGAGCTACTTGCCGGAGCTACTGCAGCGGCAAAGTACTCAGCACTTTCGACTTCCAATCCCGTTGGGGTGTGCCGTCTGCGGCGAGAGTGAGCAGCCGTGAAATGATTGCCGCTTTCAATCTGTCTTCACCGACGCTAAGTGGACGCTCATACTGCTCCTCAAGTGCGTCCAAAATCTCATGAAAGGACGCCCGCATCCTTTCTATCGCAATTGGGTCGAAAATCTTCGGGTGTCCAGAACCCATTGGCGCTGCCTCCTTCGCCCCTCCTGGTTTATTGAACATCGAGCGGATGACGATTACGCGACGTAACTCCTACGGAAACGGACCAACGAAGAAGCCCCTGCGACCAGGCGGAGGCAGGCTTCTATGCTCAAGTTCCTCCGGACCGTCTGCATCTAAAAAAGACAGCCCGAGCTTGTCCAGTAGCCAGGGCTGTCTTTGCAACGGTCAATCGACGCGAATGTTTAATGTCAGAGGTGTTACAGTTTTATGACGCCGCTAGAATCGGGCTCTAGCGCGAGAATATGTAGATCGCCATGAGGACGTGTCGCCCAGATGCCAGTCCTCGTTGCCTCGCCATTGTCGACGACACCGTCTATCGCTGACCTCAAATCGACAAACAAATTTGATACAGATTGAACCGGCCGGGGGTCGTTATTAAGCGATAGGTGCCAAGACCCGGATAAGGCAGACTGGCTCCAGGCCTGCTTGCCCCCAGCTTGATAGCGTCGGACTGCGATGCGAATTTTGTGTGGATTGGCCACCCGTCGTCCTTGGTTCCTCGATAAACACATCTTCTTATGGCCCGTTAGTAAGCACCTCAGCAAATGTCCGAGATGGGGTCATTTCCAGACATTGAAGTTTGCATCAGCAAAGTCTGCTGTGCGCCGAAAGCAGACGTTCTCCAACATGATTTCCATGTCCGCTAAGTGCCAATAGCAGACGCAGCGACGAAACCTTAGGCTTTCTTGGCGGCGGCCGGTGCTCTCCGCAATTGCGCCTCTCGCTTTGAATTGAGCTGGAAGGCGAGCACGAGCAAGAACACGCCAAACACGACGGCATAGGTGCCAATCCACTGGTGCCGAAGTCCCGAACGGCCGCGTGATTGATGGCGTCGATCAGCGCGCTTTCTTTGAAAGCAAGCAGGAAACCTCGAACCGCGATGGCTACCCGTTCTGGATGGGCGCGCGAACAAAGGCAGGCTTGTTATGACCGTCACCGACGGGGGCAGCAGCCCTGCGTCAATTCTTTGTTTTGGCAGCGCGAAGGGCGACTTGTGCAAAAACCCCGTTGTCTTGCGTCCCATCCTCACGGAACCAGATGCAGCGAAGCGTTCCATCGCTTTGCACGGCAACCACCGTCATCCTAGGTCCGCCAGAGTTCAGTTGAACCACATCACCCGGCTTGAAGTTTAGGTCCATTTCCATTCCTGTGCCTCCCCAAACGGAAAAGGCCCCGGTGGCTCGGCACCCAGGCTGGCAGTCACGAGGGAAGGCGAGAAGGCTAACTGTCATTCGTTACAGTAGTGTCACAAAAACCCCGTCAAGCCGGGCGGCATTGAGAAAATTCAGGCCAGGCCCGCCTGAAGTCCGCTTTGTGCCTCATAGTGGACGTCTGGCACCGGGGTGCTGACTTCCGCTTCGTGCCAATAGCCGACATTCGCGCCGTGTCTTACGGCGTGGGACCGAGCCAAGAAGCACTGACGCCACAGGATTTGCAGGGCCTCGAAGATTGCTAAAGGCTGTCTAGCACCCAAGCAACGTGTCAAAGAACCACCTCCCCGCCATTTTGTGCGGAATCGTATTGTTACTATCTGCGGGTGTTGGCAGCGCAGAGGACAGCGCTGACAACGGCGGCATCGACGCGAAGTCATTTCGCTGCATTACGGAGATGACACACGTGCGTCAGTTCTACGTGGACAACCTGCTGAGAAATCTCGAGGCCACCTTGGCAGTCGCAAATTCGGCGACGGGCGGCACATATCCACCGGGCTCCGTCATACAATTGGTTCCAACCGAGGCCATGGTAAAGCGGGACAAGGGCTTTAACCCCGTAACTCATGACTGGGAGTTCTTCGAGCTAGACGTCTCCAAGGATGGAACCGAAATCCGAAAAAGAGGATTTGCCGAAGTGGTCAATCGCTTTGGAGGAAACTGCTTTGGTTGCCACATTCAAGCCCGTCCACAGTGGGATCTCGTGTGCGAAATGGATCACGGTTGCGCTCCAATTCCAGTTACGCGCGCCATGAGTGGCGCTTTGCAAAGAACCGATCCCCGCTGCGACAACCCCCCAGTTAGCGCGGATGACGCCGAAGCACTCAAACAACTGGAACAACTGCTGAAAGCACCCAAGTGAAATGCCAAGAGAGGTATGCGAGCCTGATTTCTGTCCTTTGCCGCACAGCTTCCGCCAATTTACCGGCCGCCGTCGAATCGGCATCTACAGAGGTGTTCTAGTGACATTGTGCGGCGGCCCGAGGTAGGGGAACTCGGCGAGCAGGTCGCTGTGGGGGCCCACTTTGTCCTCCGTCACCTTGCCGTTTGTGAGGATAGCTAGGAAGACATCTGCGGCATCGTCGGTGAGTGTCCGGCCATTGTCGGGAAAGGAAGCGGGACGCGCGGGGTCGTAAGGCATGATTTCCGGCAGCAATGTCGTTGCCACCCGTGTTGCTTCCTTCGGCGTATACCCACCCGCGTGCTCCAGCGCGTGTGCGAAACCTGCGATGAAACGCGCATCATCCAACGGGTCGCCTGTGAAGTAGGACTCTTTCTCCGCGTCGCTAAGACCGAGGACGAGAAAGACAAGAAGAGGGTGTGCGCCGCGCTCCGCCTGGACCCAACCGCCACCCGCGCCGTCCGCCCGTACCAGCGTGCGATGCCATAGCCCAACCTTTTTGGACTGCAGGGCGGAGTTGGGTACTTCCAACACGATGCCGCAGACGTCTTTGTCGGCGAAAAAATCGGCGCCGGTGAACTGCAGGTTGTTCAGGGCGCCTCGCCGGTCGAAGAAGAAGGGATCACTGCGCCAGCCCGCGAAGAGGCGGTAATCGCCGGCCTCGGTCACCAATGCCTCCCGCCCCGTCGATACAGGTGCCCCCTCGAGGATAAGACTTCCACCATCGCTCATTCCGCGGGCCTGCTCACCTTCAACGCGGCGCAGCGTCGCGGTCTGCGCCCCACTCGCAAGAGATGAGAAGCGCACCCGGTACGCGATATCCGCGACAGCGTCGGCATTTGTGTCAGCCTTGATCTCATACAGCGCCTCGGCCGCAAAGGGCTCGGGGGTGGTGGGTCCCGGGGGATTCTCGCCGGGAGAAGGGTGCACGTTCATGATCAGGATCGACTTGTCAGAGTCTCCCGGCTTCGGAAAGGCATAGAGATCGGTAAGATCCAGGCGGGCGTCCCCACGAGGGAACCCCCAGTCGGGACCAGAGTAATGATGTGACATCAGGAATCTCCTTTAGCGCAAAGAGTCGTTTTTGCGAGATCGATGGCGTATCAAGCGTCTCCGAATGCGTCTCTTGGAAATAACGCATAGAGGTGTTCGCGATGATTTACGAGCTGCGTGTGTATCAGCCGGTTCCGGGGCAAATGCCCAAGCTGCTAGCCCGCTTTCGAGACAAGCTGCTTCCCATCTGGGAAAGTCACGGCATCCGTCCCATGGGCTTCTGGACGACCCTCGTCGGGGAATCCAGCAATGAGCTGACTTACATACTCCCATGGGAATCGCTTGCAGATCGCGAGACGAGGTGGACGGCATTCCAGAATGATCCCGCCTGGCACAAGGTCCGCGACGACAGCGAGCGCGATGGACCCATCGTCGCGAACATCAGCAACCAGATCCTCACGCCAACGCCCTTCTCGGCGCTGAAATAAATCAGCCTTCTCAGTTCCTTGGGGGAACAGTGATTGAGGCCGTTTCTTTTCTGGCAGTGTGGCCGTGCTGCTACAGTGGGTTGAAGCTCAATGTTATATTTTTGTATCGTAGCAACTTTCCGGCGTACGCACTCCAGAACGCATGTGACGCTGCTTAGGCCAAGACGGGGATTGGCCTAGCAGCATTTTGTGACAGGGAGTTTTCCCGTGCCAAAAAACAAGAAAACAAAGACCGCGATCTATCATCCGCCGAAATCAGGGATGCCTTACTTAGTTGTTACGGTCTCGCCTGAAGGCGTCACTGCGACTGCAGTCGATACAAAAGAAGAAGCAAGAGTTCTTGCCTCAAAGAAGACAATGAAGGTGAAATTCCAGGAGGATTTGCTCGGGAAGCAGGCTAACTGAGAAGAAGCAGTTTTCACCCCCAAATGGGCGGGCGAAACTACATCAAAGCCCGCTATGTGATTTCGCAAGTCGTCATGCTGAACCTAACCACCACGATCGCACAGGCGGTCGGTACGAAGCTCGCATGCACCTATCAACACTACTACGGGGACCAAGAGCCGCGTTTTGCCACGATCCTTGACGCTGGCGCACGACTGATAATCGAACGGATCAGCACGAGCGATGCGCTCTATCATAACGTCGAACATACGATCCTCGTGACTCTGGTGGGGCAAGATATCTTAAGAGGCAGGTTGCTGTGCCAACCAGTCCACCCTTCTGATTGGCTCCATTTCATGTTTGCCCTTTTATGCCATGACATTGGCTATGTGCGCGGAGTTTGTGCTGGAGATGAAGAGCAGAGCGCGGTCATTGGTGAAGCCGAAGAAAGGCTGCCACTTCCGCGCGGTGCCAGCGACGCGTTCCTGACCCCCTATCACGTAACGCGGGGCAAGATATTTGTTCGGGAACGGTTCGCACAAAGCGATGCTTTAGATGGCGAGCGGATTGCGCGTGCAATCGAACTGACGCGGTTTCCCGTGCCGAATGACGAAGATCACGCGGAAACCGATACCGAGCCTGGCCTTGTCCGCACCGCTGACCTGATCGGTCAGTTAGCCGATCCGCGCTATCCGCAAAAGTTGAACGCGCTGTTCCATGAATTTGTAGAAACCGGGACCGCCAAACAGCTCGGATTGTCGAGCCCAGCCGACCTGGTCGTGACCTATCCAACATTCTTCTGGAACAGTGTCGAACCGCATATCGGCGACGCCTTACGCTATCTGAGCCTTACTTCTGAGGGTCGGCAATGGGTTGCAAACCTGAATTGCCACGTCTTTGCAGTCGAACATGGAAGACTGACCTCAGGCCCACAATTGGGCAACTGAAACTGCCACGCGGCGATCAGGACAATCAAACGAGCATTATGGCCGATTCAAAAATGTCCGCTTATGGCACAAAGCAGACATGCTCAATGCGCTGACGAATGTCCGCTTTTGGGAGCAAACCAGACATTTGACCAACCGCTGCTTACCAATCTCGATTTATGAGTACACGCCCTAAAGAATGATGTCCGCTATTGGCACTTAGCGGACATCGCGCTTCACCGCTGTGACGTCCGCAATTGCATTATAAGGAGACATCGGTGCGCCCGCAGTGATACGCCAGGAATGCAACACAAACGCGACATGAAGCAAGAAAACACAGCTGAATCAATGCCTGCAATCAGATTCCTAATCTGGATGGCGCAGGTTCGAATCCTGCCGGGGTCACCACGCCAGTGGATCGCCCCTATGACTTGACGCCCAATGTTTCCGCTAATGAGCCACAGCGGACAATCCCAAATCGCGATCTTCTGTTATCCTGTCACATCGTGTGGAATACACCGCTACTCGATGGAGCTGATCGGTGGGTTGGTTGTGGAAGATCGCTTGGGTTCGGCGGCAAAGGGTGCGGCTGCGGCGACCGGTGCAGATCCTCCTTGCTCCCGCCATCGTCAATTACATCAAACTCGTCATCAACACGTCGACGATTGTTGCCGATCCCCCTGACTTTGTCGGCCGAGCACGCGAGCTCCACCCCTCGATAATTGCGTTGTGGCATGGACAGTTCTTTCTCCTGCCAGGTATTTATCCGAGTGAGATTCCCGGCCGCGCCATCGTCGCACGCCACGACGACGCAGAAGCGCTTGCCCGCGTGCTTCGCCATTTCGGTCTCGGGCTCGTGCGCGGGGCCGGAGCCGCTGGGCGTAGCGGCGGCCGCGATCGGGGAGGAGCCGAGGCCGCTCACGGCTTGATTGCCTCGCTTAGAGAAGGCTTCAGCGTCGCTTTGACCGCCGACGTGCCGCCAGGTCCGGCGCGTAAAAGCGGCCCCGGCATTATCATGATCAGCAGTCGGTCGGGCCGGCCCATCGTTCCCTTTGCGGTCGCGAGCTCCCGCTATTGGTCGGCGAATTCGTGGAGCCGGATGACCATCAACTTCCCGTTCTCGAAGCTCGGCATCGTCATGGGCGATCCCATCTACGTTCCGCGAGAGGCTCGTGCTGAGGAATTCCCGCGCTACCAAAAGCAAGTCGAAACGGCGATTAACGACGCCACGACCAGAGCCTATGCCCTGGCGGGGGCCGACATGACGCGGGCAACCCCCGTTGTTCGCCCTGCTCGTGATGGTCAGAGCCAAAACTACTATGATCAGTTGAAGTGAAGGAAGCGGAGATAAGATAAGAACCTAAGTGGGCAACAGAACGTAATCGGTCACGGACGCAACACAAATGCGACATGCCGCCTAAAAGCTAAATAAATTCAATGCGAGGAGTCAGCTTCCTAATCTGGAGGCCGCAGGTTCGAATCCTGCCGGGGTCACCACCGCCGTTTGCTACGTCGGTCGCCAAACGTTCAACGGTGAATCATTGGATCCCTTTCGATGTCCGCTTCCGTTGTGAAAGCGGACATCATTGAACCTGTCGGCTATGTCGCCTTTTGACCCAAAGCAGACGCTAAGAGATCCAATTTGACATCCACACCTTGCCTGCAAAACAAAGTGATTTGAAAAGGCTGCTCTTATGGTGGTGTCTAGTTACTCCTGCCCACGGCGTCATCCTCTCGGAAAAGAACGCGGTATGACTGCGCTGAGAACTACCGTCGCGGCATGCGTGGCCTTGCTGGCTTCGTGCCCCGGGCTTAACTCCGCTCATTCCAGCGAGGGCAAGGCCGAAGTTGTCCTGCGAAATGGGAAAATTTACACCGCCGACTCGACGCGCTCCATCGCCCAGGCGATCGCCTTCACCGGCAACACCATCCTTGCTGTAGGTCATGATGAAGACATGGTGCCGCTAATCGGTGCCAAGACTCAGACAGTGGACCTCCAGGGGAAACTTGTTTTGCCTGGAATGATCGACACGCACATCCATCCGATCTTCGGTGCGGTCGACCGTCTCAAGTGCAGCCTCGCCGGCGTTCCGGCTAGGATTGATGCGCTCAAGCCGGCGATACACGCGTGCCTCGCCAAAGAACCTGGTGGCCCGGATAAATGGGTGGAGGCGGTGCAGCTCGACAATTACGGCTTCTCGTCGATGGCACGCGATCTCGACAGCATCGAATCCGCGCGGCCGCTCGTGCTTGAGGGCAATGACGGGCATACGGCGTGGGTCAACAGCCGCGGCCTAGAGCTTGTCGGAGTTGCCGCTGCCACGCCCGATCCGCCTGGTGGCAAAATCGCCCGCGATGCGTCGGGGGCACCGATCGGGGCTTTCTTCGACAACGCTACTGCTTTGGTCTTGGACAAGATTCCAGAGCCCTCGGTTGAGGAACGTGCGGCGTTGACCGCGGGCGAGCTGAAAAACATGTCAGCCTATGGCCTTACCTCTCTGATGGACGCCTATGTGACGCCGGCAGAGGCGGCAGTGTGGCGGCGGCTTTACGAAAGCGGCAAGCTCAGCATGCGCGTGCGCACTGCCATCTATGTGGAAGACCCGAATGACGACAGCGATCAATCAGTGGCGCGTCTCATCGCGGCGAGCAAAGCGGGTGACGTTGATCCGAATTTTCTACGAGCCGGTGTGGTCAAGGTGTTCGCCGACGGGGTTATGGAATACCCGGCGCAGACAGCCGCTCTCCTTTCGCCATATCTCGATGCCGACGGCAACCCGACAAAGAATGTGGGAGAGCTCTATTTCGACCCGCAACGTTTTTCTAGGCTGGTGGCCAAAATCGATGCCGCCGGTCTCGCGGTCCATATCCATGCCATTGGCGATCGGGCCGTGCGCGCGAGCCTCGATGCTTTCGCCTATGCTCGCCAAGCAAATGGAAAGCGGGACAACCGCCACCAGATTGCCCATCTGCAGCTCGTTGATCCGAGCGATTTTTCCCGGTTCAAGGAGCTCGGCGTGATCGCCGACATGCAGCTCGAATGGGCCAAGCGAGATGCTTCTCTCGAAGCTCCGATCGAGCCTTATCTGGGGCCTGATCGATACCGCTATCTTTATCCCGCCGGCAGCCTCCACGCTGCCGGAGCCACGATCGTCGGCGGCAGCGACTGGGATGTCAGCTCCTATAACCCATTTCGCGCCATGCAGCATGCCGTCACCAGGACCGAGCTCGGCATGGGCCATGGGCCGCTTAACATTGACGAGCGCATTCCTATAGGAACGGCGATCGACGCCTACACGATCCATGCCGCCTTCGCCATGAAGCAGGATGCCACTACCGGTAGTCTCGAGGTTGGAAAACGCGCCGATCTCGTCATCCTCGATCGCGACATTCTCTCGGTCGACTCTGAGACTATTGGGGACACCGTGGTGCTTGCCACTTATCTCGACGGATGCCTCGTCTATTCCGCTATGCCGGGCGCTGTGTGGGACGAGCGTGACCTATGTATTCGAGAGCGGCTCCGCCGCTATTGATTTCGTCGGCGCACAACCTTCCAATTTCCGCGCAGATTACCAAGGCCATGATCATCCACGTCGTCTATCCGTCTGGCGACCAGGATTCCAAAGGCTCCCCGGAGCCCGTCAATCTTGGTAATCTTGTAATCCTCGACAGGAACACGGCTAAAGTGTCCGCTAGTGGCACTTAGAGGACATCGATGCCCACGCTGAGTAATGTCTGCTTCTGGGGATAAAGCGGACATCCCCGATCCGCTCTCTAATGTCCGCTAATAACCCAAAGCGGACGTGGTGAGGAGCTCGAGCGGAACTCTTCTATGGCGCTATCGCCGGACCAATCTGCGGTGCACGTACTGGCTTAGCCATACCACAGAAGATTTGTGACGGCTTTTCCAGAGCTCGACATAGTGTCGATGCTGATCAGCGGGCGGTGACAATGGGCGCAGTTCATCGGAGCGTCATACGGGTGCATAGTTTGTAATGGGCGTATGTGATGAGCAGTAGCCATGCATGGTAAGCAAGTCCAATTCGATGATGACACTTGGCACGCAATAGAAGCCGTTGCGGATGAGACGGGCAGCACGTTTCCAGAACTCGCCGCTGAAGCATTCGCTGATCTCCTCAGAAAGCATCATCAGCCCGTGGGGTTTTTTGCCGCCCTAGAGCAAAGCTTGGGAGGGCATGGGAACCCACGCAAGAAAACGTCCAATAAGTTAGAGATGCGGCAAAGACTGTCGAAAAACTAATTGAAAGCCGACAGTCGCGGGGGCCGGACTTGAGACCCTTCGGCTAGGCATCAATTAACAGCTCTGCCCGTTGATTGGTGACGTTGTCCCGCTTCTCTCGTTGCCTATGCGTGTTGTGGTGGTGCGGGCACAGGCTTTGAGTATTCTCGTATTTGAAGAAGAGCAGCCACTGATCGTGATGGGGATTGACGTGATCAACGTGGCTTGCAGCCACGGTTCGACCCTCAATTGCACACTGACGGCAGAGCGGCTCCGCGGCGAGCCTGTGCCTTCGGATCGACTTCCAAATTGGTGATTTGCACCACGAACGCCCGGGCGGGTCCGCTCTGCGCGTGTGGTGCTCCCATGGACCAAGATCAATTGTTAATGCAGCGTTGTGGTGCGGCATGACCTGCCCCCGGTCTGCCAAGGTGCCGCCTGAAACTACAGCGGCGCTGCGCTGCTCCCCTTGGCGGAGTCCCTCATTTGAAGTGATTCTAGTTGGCTACTTTGGCAATTTTAGGCCGCGGCGCTCTAACAAATAGATAATCTTAGGGAGTGATCAAAACGCCACAGTTCGAATGTGTTCTCTGGGCATCGGAAGACTTAGGATGTAGGCAAGCAGCTGGAGAACACACCCTAAACGTGAGCTTTGTTGCACCGAGGTCACGTTCTTATAGATTTCGTTGCTGATCGCTTCCCGCCAACTTCGCCGCAAGCTGTGGTGCGTGACCTTAGATCAAGAGTGCGCGCAAATCGGCGTCGATTGTCTCGCCTATAGCAAGGCTCGGGCTCGACTTGATACTCCGCGCAACGCAACCTCTCTTAGTCGTTCGACGTCCCGTTTTCCGTTGCAGGCGGAAGCCAGAATGATTTGCGCGAGATTCTTTTTAAGGACCGAAGTTTGCTTGGCGCCGAGGGTAAGCCTTTCAGTCCACAAATCCTGCCATGCAGCGGCATAGGCAGCGGCTAGAATTTCGAGCTCCTCGGGCCGAAAGTAAGCCGAATAAGCCTCGAAGGGCATGGCCAAGCATCTCCGGAGAAACGCCGAGAGGTCCCATTACTCTCGGCTCCCACGCCCCACCGACTGATTGTCCGCTTACTTAAGTCAAAATTTTAGCAATTACCGCTGCGCGCGTCTTCATGCGGTGCACCAGCAGTGTGAAGTGCAGTGCAATAGCCGGCTCAGAAAAAAGTTTAGCTCAAGCGGCCTCGTTTTTGGCTTCGCGAGCAGTTTGGCAAAGGCGGTCAAGCTGATCTTGAGTGGCTGCATCATGAAGCCACTCGCGCGCTTCCTCGTAGCCCTCCTCGAATCGCAGCTCGAAGGCAATGGGACGCCAACCGTGGAACTTGCCCGAGCGCGCCAATTCGCGAGCTTTGGCTTGGATTCGTTCAAGATCCGTCATCAGCTGCCTCACAGCCCTCCCGGTCATGCCGCGCGCAGCATGTAGGAGCCTAAACCTCAATAGCGAAGGCTAAGGGAGAAGAATATTTTGTGCATCCTAGGGAGCATCACGTCGCGGCGCACGCCATGGTGGCGCCCTGACTAACAAGACGTCTTTCAGCGTCTCTGGATCACTCACGCCATTTAAGCGAGCGATCTCGATAAGCTCGCGGCGCAATGCCAGCTCGAGTTCCTCGTCGCTTTCAGTGTCGGAGTGTCGATCACTGCCCTTGATTGCTTCCCAGGCGGCCTCAAACGCCCCCTCCAAGATCTCGTGATCGAGAGGGTCCAATTCATTCCTCCGCAATTTGTAGAAAGACATTCGCTACCTTCGGTCATTACGCGCTTTTGCTGTTGAGGCGCTTAACCATCGGGCGTGACGGTAAAGCGACAAATACTGCGACCTGATCTCGCAGTGAAATCCGCTCATGGCACATAGCGGACTCTTTTGGCCAACTCGCGACCTTCTGGGTGCGTGGCAGAAACGTCGCCAC
>Ga0070659_100002947_pt1 | contig 12131 bp, 13 predicted proteins | sample KBSC23metaG_FD_64666 | JGI IMG/M metagenome (GOLD analysis project Ga0070659, IMG submission 64666) | Corn rhizosphere microbial communities from Kellogg Biological Station, Michigan, USA - KBS C2-3 metaG | ecosystem: Host-associated > Plants > Roots > Rhizosphere > Soil ...
GAGGGCGGAAAGCCCGATCCCAAGACCCTGCGGCCCGAATTCGCCGCCGCCGGCGGCGACGTGGGCGGCTACAACCGCGGCTGGCTCGATCCGGGCTCCACCGTCATGCGCGTGCATGGCGAGCCGCGCACCTCGTTCATCACCACGGCGAACGGCCAGCCTCCGCCGCGCAAGGGCGGCGCCGAAGCCGGCGGCTTCCGGCGCGGCCTGGGTTCCTTCGACAACCCGGAGAACCGTTCGCTGGGCGAGCGCTGCATCATGGGCTTCGGCCGCAACGCCGGCCCGCCGATGCTGCCCAACGGCTTCTACAACAACAACTATCAGTTCGTTCAGACCAAGGACGCCTTCGTCATCGAGGTGGAGATGGTCCACGACACCCGCATCGTGCACATGAACGCCCAGCACCGCACAGATGGCGAGCGGCCGTGGATGGGCGACTCGGTCGGACACTGGGACGGCGACACGCTCGTCGTGGAAACCACCGACATCCCGCAGGAGCAGGCCTATCGCGGCTCCTGGAAGAACCTCAAGGTCACCGAGCGCTTCACCCGCGTCGGCAAGGACCGGCTGCTCTACCAGTACACGCTCGACGATCCGACCATGTGGGACAAGCCGTGGGGCGGCGAATACGAGTTCTCGCCGCTGAACGGCGTGATCTACGAATACGCCTGCCACGAGGGCAACTATGCGCTGCCCGGCATGTTGGCCGGCGCCCGGAACCAGGAAAAGGACGCCAAGGCCGGCAAGGCCGCGGGGTCCCCGGCCGACTAGGCCCTAGAGGGCGTCAGGGTGAAATGGAAGCCATTTCACCCGTCCGACGCGCTCTAAACTCTTGAAGACAGACCCTTTTTTCCCATTCAGATGATTCCATCTGAATGGGTCAGGGTCTAGGTCGGCGGTGAGAAGGATCGGGAAGCCGGCCCGATCGCCGCCGCCAGCGGAATGGTGATCGTGAAGCGCGCGCCGTGATCGTCGCGCGCTTCCAGGCTTCCCTTCAGTTGCCGCGCCACGGCCCTGACGATCGTCAGGCCGAGGCCGGTCGCGCCCTCGGCGCTGAAATCGCGCCCCAGACCCTCGCCGTCGTCGCAGACGCTGAGGCGAAGGATCTTGCCGTCGCCGTGGCAATCCACGTGCAGTTGGCCGGGCTCACCCTGGCGGTAGGCGTGTTTCGCCGCGTTCATGGCCAGCTCGTTGATCGCGATGCCGAGCTGCTGGGCGGTCTCGCCCGGGACGATGACCGGGTCGGCGTCGACCGAGCAGGAAAGCCCGGTGCTGCCGACGATGCGGGTGCAGAGCTCGGTCAGGAACGGCTCGAGGTTGACGTTCGGCGCGTCCTTATGAGCGCTCAGGAAACGGTGGAGGTGGCCCACGGCCACCATTCGCGCGGCGGTCTGCTGCAGCACCGCCCGCGCGCGGGGATCCTCCAGGCGCGCCTGTTCGAAGGCCAGGAAATCGGCCGCGAGCTGCAGGCTGTTGGCCAGCCGGTGGTCGATCTCGCGGCGCTCATCCACGACCGGCAGGGATGTCGCGCGGGCCCCGCTGGCGGGCCCTTGTTCCGGCGAACTCTGTCCTGCTGGGGTGCGCACGCCAGCCTCCGCGATTCAAGCGCCCCCGCTGAACGACGAGGGGCCATCTCACCACCAGAAGGTGTAGAACAAGCCAACAAGCGCAGCCGTAAGATGCGGCAGGATGCCGCACCTGGCGCGGGGAAGCGCAACCCTAGATCGGCTGCTCGATCGACCTGGCGAGCGGGGTGAAGAGCTTCGGCCCCGCCTCAGTCATGTGCCAGCAGTCCTCCAGCCGGATGCCGAACTCGCCGGGGATGTAGAGGCCGGGCTCGTCGGAAAAGCACATACCGGGCGCGAGCGGCGTGGCGTCGCCATGCACGAGATAGGGCGACTCGTGGCCGTCCATGCCGATGCCGTGGCCGGTGCGGTGCGACAGGCCCGGCAGGCGATAGCCGGGTCCCCAGCCTTCCTTCTCGTAGTAGGCGCGCACGGCGTCGTCGAGGGTCCCGACGGGAACACCCAGCCTGGCGGTTTCCAGCGCGATCTCCTGGCCGCGTTTGACCGTCGCCCAGATTTTGCGCTGGCGGGCCGTGGGCGCGCCGACGATCCAGGTGCGGCTTATGTCGGAGGTGTAGCCATGCACCGTGCAGCCCACGTCGACGAGGACGACTGAGCCCTCCCGCACCGCCTGCTTCTGGTGCGAACCGTGCGGATAGGCGCTGGCCTCGTTCAAGAGCACCAGCCCGCCGTCCCAACCGCCGCCGGCCTGCGTGGTGGCCGCCCCGATCAGGCTCTGGATGTCGCCTGGCGACATGCCGGCCCTGGTCTGCGCATGCGCGTGACGGATCGCGGCCAAGGTGATCTCGTTGGCGATCTGCATCAGGGCGAGTTCGGCCGGCGACTTCACCATCCGGCAGGCGCGCACCAGGGCGTCCCCGGAGACGATGCTGTAGGCGCCGCCGCTCGCCTCGCGCACCCCGTCGACGATGAAGAGGCGCGTGGTGGCCTCGAAGGCGATGGGCCCGGAGGCGACGCCGCGGTCCTTCAGCGCCTGGACGATCCGCGCGAAGGGGTTCTCGTGCTCGTTCCACGGGCGCACGTCGTCGCCGACCGCGAGCGTCTCGCGCACCGACGGCTCCTCGAAGGCCGGAGTGACGATGACGATCGCGCCGCGCGCCGGGATCACCGCCGCGGTCGTCCGCTCCGAGCGCCACCACTGGATGCCGGTGAAATAGTCGAGGCTGGAGCCGGACTCGACGATCGTCGCGCCGACGCCCTGGTCGGCCATCAGCCGCTGCAGCTTGGCGATCCGCCCGCGCCGCTCCTCAGCCGAGATCGGCTTGGCGCCGGCGGTGCTCGGCCGCGCGTCCGGCGGCCCGGTCAGCGCGCCTGCGCGCGGCGCGATCAGCGTCGAAGCGGCGCCGGCCGCAGCCGCAATGGTGAGGAAATTGCGGCGATGCATCTGGCGGCTCCGGATATCGAGACGGCCGAATACAGCCTCATCCGCCGACCAAGGCAATTGCCAAGCTGGAGGCCTTACGCTTCGCTGAACACGCCGAGCTCGTTGCCGCTGGGGTCGCGGAAGTGGAAGCGGCGGCCGCCGGGGAAGCTGAAGATCGGCCGGGTGATCGTCCCGCCGGCGGCGCGGACCTTGGCCTCCATGGCTTCCAGGTCGTGGGCGAAGAGGATGACCAGCGGCGTCGAGACCCGGTCGGCCGCGTCGCCGTTGAAGCCGCCGTCCATTCCCTCCGCCATGGCGGCGTAGCCGGGGCCGTAGTCCGTGAAGCTCCAGCCGAAGGCGTCGCGGTAGAAGGCCTTGGTAACCGGCAGGTCGCCCGCCGGAAACTCCACATAGTCGATCTTGCCGTCTTCACGCATGGGTGGCCTCCGCAATGTTCCTCATTTGTTCACTGATAAATCGCCAATCGCGGCGAGTCGAGTCGGAAGCACCAACCCGGAGGGATAGCGTTTGGCTGCAGAGCAAATCCGAAGGAGACGACGATGATCCGCAAGGCCAACGCGACTTGGCAAGGCACGGGGCGCGAAGGGACGGGCGACCTGACCACGGCCTCGGGCGTGCTGTCGTCCACGCCCTACAGCTACAAGACCCGCTTCGAGAATACGCCGGGGACCAATCCGGAAGAGCTGATCGCCGCGGCCCACGCCGGCTGCTTCACCATGGCGCTGGCTTTCGCCCTGCAACAGGCTGGAACGCCGGCCGAAGAGTTGCGCACCGAGGCCGCCGTCTCGATCGATCCGGACGGGCAGGGTTTCAAGATCAGCAGCTCGGCGCTCACCCTGCGGGCCAAGGTCCCCGGCCTGGACGCGGCGAAGTTCCAGGAATTGGCCAAGGGCGCCGAACAGAACTGCCCGGTCTCCAAGGTGCTGAACGCCGAGATCACCCTCGACGCCCAGCTGGAAAGCTAGCTCGCCAGCAGCATCGCGCCGGCGGAGATCACCACCGCGCAGGCGGCGCGGCGCAGGGTGAAGGGCTCCTTCAGGAAGAGGGCGCCCAGGATCGCGGCGAAGAGGATGCTGGTCTCTCGCAGGCCGGAGACCTTGGCCATGTCCGTCGTCGACATGGCCCAGACAACGACGCCGTAGGAAACCAGGCCGATCAGGCCGCCGCCCAGCGCCTTGAACGTCTCGCGGTCGGGCCGGACCGGCGGGAAGCGGCGACGGATCAGCAGGTAGACGAGCGGCATGGGCGCGCCCTGCATGAACGTCATCCAGGCCACGTAGGAGGTCGGCCGGCCGGAGAGCCGCACGCCCACGCCGTCGGTGACCATGTAGCCGGCGATGAACATCCCGGCGATTACGGCTGCGGCGATGGAGCGGCCGTCCGCGCGGCCGCGGCCGAGGCTGAGCCCCATGATGCCGGCGCAGACCAGCAGCAGGCCCACGATCGCCGGGGCGGCCAGCCGCTCGCCGGCGAACACCGCCGCGCCCAGGGCCACCAGCATCGGCGCCGTGCCGCGCGCGATCGGAAAGACCTGGCCGAGCTGGCCATGGCGGTAGGCGCGGATGAGGAACAGGCAATAGCCGATCTGAAGGCCCGCGGAGCCCGCGGCGTAGGGCCAGCTCGCCATGGCGGGCCGCGGCAAGAGCACCATGAACGGTGCGGCCGCGACCGCGCCCACCAGGCACATGAGGCTGATCGACCATAGCCGATCCACGCCGCTGCGCAGCATGGCATTCCAACTGGCGTGCAGCAGGGCGGAGCTCAGCACCAGGACGAGGACCAGCGGCGGGACAGAACTCACGGCAGAGCCCAGACGGCGGTCTTCTTGACGGCCATGTCCTCCAGCTCGGTGGTGGTCGGAACCTGGTATTCGGCGAGCCGGGTCAACCCCGAGCGCGGGAAATAGCTGCGGCCCGGGTCGCCGATCAGGACGGTCGCGCCGCCCTGGCGCGCCGCGCGCAACCAGGCCAGCACCCGCTCGGCCAGCGGCTTCTCGTAGCAGATGTCGCCAGCCGCGACGATCTCGGCCCAGGCCGGCGGCGCGGCGTCCAGCAGGTCAACGCCGGTATAGTCGCAGGCGACGCCGTTCGCCTCGGCGTTCAGCGACAGCGCTGCCTCGCAGAAGGCGTCGATGTCGGCGCAGAGAACCTCGGCCGCGCCCGCGCGCCTGGCGGCGATGCCCACGAGGCCGGAACCCGAGGCGAAGTCGAGCACGCGCCTGCCGGCGACGGTTTGCGGGTTGTCGAGCAGGTAGCGGGCCAGCGCCTGGCCGCCCGCCCAGGCAAAGGCCCAGAACGGCGGCGGCAGGCCGATCTCGGCCAGGGCCTCCTCGGTCAGCTTCCAGATCGGCGTGATCTCGTCGGCCAGGTGCAGGGCGATCTCCGGCACGTGCGGCGGGCGCTGCAGGCGGGTGTTGGCCAGGATGAAGTCGCGGCGGCCTTGCACGGTGGCGGGGATCATCCGCCCGGTGTTGTCGCCGCCGGAAAGGCGGTCAAGGGCCCTGGTGTGCTGGATCTGAAGTTCGCCCGCTCCTGGGATCGACCACCGAGCGAACTTCAGATCCAAGAAGCACACCAGAAGAATCAAGGGTTTCCAGTGCGGCGCAAAGATTCCGAAATTCGCTCAGATCGAGCCATCGACAGCAGGCGAATTTCGGAATCGCCACACTAGTGGCCGGGATCGATGAGCCGCTGGGCGCCCTCAATGAGCTGGCGGTCCTCGAACTTGCGCATCGCATCCTGCCGGGCCGTGGAGCAGAGCTTCACCGGCAGGCGCGAACCCAGCATCTGGGTGGTGTGGCAGACCCGCTCGTCCGGCGAGACCTTCTTCTGCGTCTCGGCCGCAGGGGCCTGCACGGAATTGGCGGTCGCGTGGATGTCCTGCGGCTGGGCGGTCGCCGCCGCGTCGGTCAGCAGGATAGCTGCGGTAAAGATCACGCTGATCATGGTCGAATGCTCGCGGCCTCATACCGGGGACGGCGCGGCAAGCTTGCTGCGTCCGCCGACAACTTTGAATTCCGATGCGACATGCTGAAGCATATTTCGGCGATCGTCACCACTTCCTAACGACCTTTAAGGCACGCTCAGCGGCGTCATTGCCGAGCTGGCCCACATGCCCAGGTTCCTGCTGCTGCTCTGCGCGGCCTCCGCGCTCACCTTCGAGGGGTGTCAGACGGTCGCCGGCGACGTCGAGCGCAAGGACACCGAACTCGCGAGCTACCTGCAGGACCGCTGGGTCGCCTTCGGCGCCGCGAACACCCAGACGGCGCCGGAACTGTTCTGCCGCAACGGCGAATGGCGCTCGCGCGGCGACGCCCAGGCCGCCGTCGGCCGCTATGTGCTCAAGGCCTCGACGGTGTGCGTGACCTCGGGCCGGGGCCAGGTCTGCCGCCGGTTTTCGAAGACGGCCGGCGGGGGCTATGTCGCGGCCCCTGCGGCTCACCCGCAGCTCGTGACGGCCGTGGCGCCGCTCGCCGAGGCGTCATCCTTCGCAGTCGGCTACGCCTGCAACTCCTGAGCGGCGAGCGGCCTCTCCCATCGCGTCGACGTTGCCGCGTCGCCGGCCAGCGGCGATGCTGCGGCGAGCCGCCCGGCACGCGCTGGCTTGGGCGGTCCCGATAGGCTGGAACGCCTGACGGGGCATCCTGGCGGGGCATGGAGTGCGCGATGCGGAAATCCGCGGGTCAAAAGTCCGGCAAGGCGTCGGCGGTCCAGGCGCAGGGGCGCTGCGCCTGCGGAGCCGTGCGGCTGGAAATCGACGTCCCCGCGCGCTGGGCCTGGCACGACCACTCGACCGCGAGCCGGCGCGCGCAGGGCTGCGCCTACGCCACCTACGTCGGCAGCTACCGCAGCCGCTTTCGAATCCTCGAAGGCGAGGACCACATCACCCGGTTCGAGGACGAGAAGGCGGGGACGGCGCGCAGCTTCTGTGCGCGCTGCGGCACGCCGCTGATCTATGAGCGGGCGCGTGCGCCGACCATGGTCAACATCCCGCGCGCCATCTTCGACGAGCGCACCGGCCGCGAGCCGCGCTATCACATGAACCTCGACCAGCAGGCGGACTGGACTTACCTGGGCGAAGCGCTGGCGCCGCTGAAAGGCTACCCGGGCGTCATGTGGGAGCGGCCGCGCAGGAAGAAGCGCCCACCATTCGACCCGATGTTCTGATCGCCCAGTAAGGCGTCATGCGGCGTTGTCAAACCATGCCCCCGCGGCCTAGCTTGCCGGCACATTTTTTCGGGGAGTCGGTGGATGTTCAGGAAAGTCTTGCTGGCGGGCGCGGCCCTGTCGTTGGTCGCGGCCCAGGCGCTGGCTGCGGAGCCCTCCACGCCGCCAGCCGCCGCCAGCAAGAAGCCCGAGGCCGGCGCCACCGCCGAGCCGAACAAGGGGGTCCTGTTCACGCCGGAAGCGGTCCATAGCGAAGGCACGGTGACGGCCGGCGGCCAGAAGGTAGACTACCACGCGATCGCCGGCACGATCGTGGTGCATCCCAAGGGCTGGGACGACGCGGCGCATCGCGAGGCCTCGGGCCCCGGCTCCGCCGACCTGGGCGACAAGGCCAATCCGCAGGCCGAGGCCTCGATGTTCTACGTCGCCTATTTCAAGAAGGGCGTCCCCTCGGCCGACCGACCGGTGACCTTCGTCTATAACGGCGGTCCGGGCTCCTCCACCATGTGGCTGCACATGGGCGCGTTTGGACCCCGTCGCGTGATCACCGCCGACAACGGCGAGCACACGCCGGCCGCGCCCTATTCGGTGGTCAACAACCCCCACAGCCTGCTCGACGTCTCGGACCTAGTGTTCATCGACGCGCCGGGCGCGGGCTTCAGCCGCATCGCCGGCAAGGACAAGGAGAAGGCCTTCTGGGGCGTCGACCAGGACGCCTACGCCTTCAGCCAGTTCATCAAGGCCTTCCTGTCGCAGTACGGCCGCTGGAACTCGCCCAAGTATCTGTTCGGCGAAAGCTATGGCACGCCGCGCTCGGCGGTGCTGATCAACGACCTTGAGACCGGCGAGAGTGTCGACTTCAACGGCGTGATCCTGCTCTCCCAGATCCTCAACTTCGCGCTGAGCGTGGACGGGGCGGAGAACAACCCGGGGAGCGACCAGGCCTATATCACCGCGCTGCCGACCTATGCCGCGACCGCCTGGTCGCGCAACCTGGTGGCCAACAAGCCCGCGCAACTCGAGACCTACCTCAAGGAGGTCGAGCACTGGGCGACGAACGAATATGCCGTGGCCCTGCAGGCCGGCTCCGAACTCCCGCCCGCCCGCAAACGCGAGATCGCCGAACGCTATGCGCACTACACGGGCCTGCCCCTCGACTATGTGCTGAAGGCGAACCTGCGGGTCACCGGCGGGATGTTCGAAAAGACCCTGCAGGACAAGGATGGCCTGACCACCGGACGCCTCGACACGCGTTTCCAGGGCCCCGATATGGATCCGCTCAGCAAAGAGGCCGACTACGATCCGCAAGCGGCGGCGCTGTCCTCCGCCTACGTCAGCGGCTTCAACGACTACGCGCGGCGCACGCTGGGCTACGGCGAAGGCAAGACCTTCAAGCCCAGCGTCAACGTCTTCCGCTTCTGGGACAACGACCACCAGCCGCCGGGCGCGCAGTACAAGCCGCGCGCCATGCTGAACGTGATGCCGGACCTCGCCTCGGCGATGAAATACAATCCGAGCCTGAAGGTGCTGTTGCTGGGCGGCTACTACGATCTCGCCACGCCCTATTTCGAAGGGTGGTACGAGATGCACCACCTGCCGATCCCCGACAGCCTGCAGGCCAACATCTCGTACAAATATTATCAGTCCGGCCACATGGTCTATGCGAACGAGGCCTCGGCCACGGCGCTGCATGACGACGTCGCGGCGTTCATCACCCGGACCGACAACCTGGCGCCGCGGCGTGCGGGCGACGGTCGCTAGGGGCCCACTGATCGTCGGCCCGGGCCCGCTGTTCGCGGCAGGCCCGCTGGTCGCCGAAGCCTATCGCGCGCCGCGCACGGCCTCTGGCCAGCCCGACCTGCGGGGCGTGTGGACGAACGCGACCTTGGGCGCCAGTGTCAACATAGAGGCGAAGCGATGAGTGGCGCGGAAACGGTGCTGGTGACCGGCGGGTCCGGCTACATCGGCGGATGGTGCGTCGCGGGCCTGCTGCAGCAAGGCTATGTGGTGCGCACGACGGTGCGCGACCTTGCCAAGGAGGCCACGGTGCGCGTGGCGCTCTGCAAGCTCGTCGACCCGGGCAATCGCCTCAGCTTCTACGCGGCCGATCTGACTTCCGACGACGGCTGGGACGCCGCCGTCGACGGCTGCGACTACGTCCTGCACGTCGCTTCGCCGCTGGGCGTCGCCGACCCGAAGGATCCCAACGAGCTGATCGCGCCGGCCCGCGACGGCGCCAGGCGCGTGGTGCGCGCGGCGATCCAGGCTGGCGTCAGGCGCGTCGTCCTCACCTCGTCGGTAGCGGCGGCCAACAAGGGCGCGCGCTCCGTGGATTGGGCTCGCGACGATCTGCGCAATGAGAGCGGCGACTGGACCAGCGACGAAACCGTCTGGACGGAACCCGGCGCCCCAAGGCTCGGCGCCTACGCCCAGTCCAAGACCCTGGCCGAGCGCGCGGCCTGGGATCTGATCAACGCCTCCGACGGCAAGACGACGATGGCGAGCGTCAATCCGGCCCTCGTGCTCGGGCCGGTGACCAGCGCGGATTTCTCCGAATCGATCCAGGTCGTTGAACGGCTGCTGTCGGGGCGGGCGCCCGGGCTGCCGCGGCTGGGGTTCAATATCGTCGACGTACGTGACGTGGCCGACCTGCATATCCGCGCCATGATCGATCCCAAGGCTGCCGGAGAGCGGTTCATCGCCGCCGCAAACTTCGCCTGGATGGTGGACCTCGCCGCAATGCTGCGCGATCGGCTGGGCCCGGGCGGCGCGAAGGTCCCGACGCGCAAGGTCCCGGATTTCGTGATTCGTCTGGCCGGCCTGTTCGACAAGGACCTGGGCTCGGTGACGCCAAGCCTGGGCCATAAGCACGACTATACCTCGGAGAAGGCCCAGCGCATGCTTGGCTGGACGCCGCGGCCCTTGGAGGAGACCGTCATGGACTGCGCCCGAAGCCTGATCGCCGCCGGGGTCGTCTAGGCCGGATGCTGAGCAGCGACCCCCAAGCGGCCTTGCTTCGGCTGCGGGCGATCTGCCTGGCCCTGCCGGAAACGGACGAGGTCGTCTCGCATGGGATCCCGGCCTTCCGCGTGGCCGGCAAGATGTTCGCCTATTTCCGCCACAACCACCACGGCGACGACATGACCGTCGCCTGCCTGAAGACCAGCGGCCGTGACGAGCAGGAGATGCTGATCGAGGCCGATCCCGAGCTCTTCTCGCGCCCCGCCTATCTGTGGCCGTCCGGCTGGATCGGCATGAGCCTGGCCGGCGAGGAGGTCGACTGGGGGCACGTGGAAGGCCGCGTGCTGGCGAGCTGGCGGCTCGCCGCGCCGAGGCGTCTGGCGATCCCTTAACTGTCATCCCGGTTCGCGTAGCGAGACCGGGACCCATAGACGCCGACAGCCGGTGGTTAGCCGGAGAGCTAGGAGTCGATGGGTCCCGGACAAGCGCTGCGCGTTTTCCGGGATGACACCCAGGGGAAGACCGCCATAGTCGCGGTGGTTGAGGGAAGATCGAGCATGCGCAGATGGGGTCTGGTGATCGTGGCCGTGGTCCTGGCCACGGCGTGGGGCGCGGCGGCGCAAGGGCGTCGCGAGCCGCAGGAGGCCAACGGCTACACCCGCTACGAACTGCTGGCGCCGGGGTCGGCGAAGTTCCGGATCGTCTACGACATCACCGCCGTGCGGCCCGGCGCGACCGCCTTCTTCAACCCGATCCGCAAGGGGTCCGTCGCCTCTGACGAGAAGGTCACCGACCTGGCGAGCGGCCTGCCGCTGAAATTCGCCCAGGTTTCGGGCGAGCAGGCGCGGACGAGCGGCCTGCCCGACGCCGACCCGACCTATGACTACATTCGCGTGGAGCTCGCCCATCCGGTCCCGCCTGACGGCGGCGAGGCGCGGCTCCTGATCGAAAAGACCTACGAGGATCCCAAGAGCTATCGCGTCGAAGGCCAGGACCTGATCTTCGACCGCGGCCTGGGCATCAAGAAGAACGCGGTGGTCCTGCCGAAGGGCTACGTGCTGGTGGACTGCAACTATCCGTCCCAGGTGGGCCAGGAGGCCGACGGCCGCATCCGCGTCAGCTTCTTCAACGTCACGCCGGGCGAGGCGCCTCTGAAGCTGCGCGCCACGCCGGGAACGCTTTCAGCGTCAGCATCGAGCGTGAAGGGCAAGTTCGGCGAGCGGGCCAGGCAGACGCGCGACATCGTCTATTTCCTGCAGCCGCCGGAAACCCACGCCTTCGACCTCTACCATGACTACACCGAGGAGAAGGCTGGCGCGTCCCGCTACATCAACGTCGTCCGCCCGGGCTCGGTGGCGAGCAATCCCAGCGCCAGGAACCTCGACACGGGCGCAGCGATTCCGGCCGTCCATCTGAAGGGCGAGGCGATCACCAAGGCTGGGATCGACGATCCGGAGCTCGGCAAGGTGACGCCGCAGAGCGAGATCGTGGTCTTCAACTTCCAGCCGCTGAAGGCCGGCCAGTCGATCCGCCTGCGGATGAGCGAGACCTACACCGACCCCGGCCGCTACAGGCTGGTGGGCGACGAGTTGGTCTTCGACCGCACCTTCGGCCGCGCCAACAACGCCGTGGTGCTGCCCAAGGGCTGGATGCTGACCAACTCCAGTTCGCCGGTGGTGGTCAGCCGCACGGAGGATGGGCGCATCCGGCTCGACTTCAACAACCCGCGGCCCGATGAGGTCGAGGCGCTGTTCACCGCCAAGCGGGTGAGCGCGCGCTAAACTCTTGAAGATAGGACCTTCTTTCGGCGTTTATATACTTTGCAAACATGTTAGGCGATTTGGGTCAGAATCTCTTCACGCAAGCCAAGCCTGCGGTGCTTATTCGGCAGCCGCGCTCCAGCGGTCGGGCCCAATATGGCGTCTTGGATTGCCCATAACGTCCGGTAGGGTCGAGGTTCAATTTTGATCCCCACTCGGGGACGGGGTTGGGCCTGCGACCAGTTACGATCACTTCGTCAACGGTTGGCGGTGA
>Ga0070659_100002951_pt1 | contig 12129 bp, 7 predicted proteins | sample KBSC23metaG_FD_64666 | JGI IMG/M metagenome (GOLD analysis project Ga0070659, IMG submission 64666) | Corn rhizosphere microbial communities from Kellogg Biological Station, Michigan, USA - KBS C2-3 metaG | ecosystem: Host-associated > Plants > Roots > Rhizosphere > Soil ...
GCTACTGCCGTTGTCACGGTGGCGATATTACGTACCTGACCGGTAAGATTGTTTGCCATCAGGTTCACGCTGTCGGTCAGGTTCTTCCATACACCGGAAACTCCGGGTACTTCCGCCTGCCCGCCGAGCTTGCCTTCCGTGCCGACTTCAAGCGCAACCCGCGTGACCTCACCGGCGAAACTCTTCAACTGATCCACCATGACGTTAATGACGTCCTTGATCTGAAGTATTTCGCCTTGCACCTCCACGGTGATTTTTTGTCCTAAGTCGCCGCTGGCAATGGCGGTCGCCACCTTGGATACATCGCGTAATTGCACCGTCAGATTGCCGGCCATCGCATTGACGCTATCGGTCAAGTCCTTCCATACGCCTGAGACCCCCTTGACTTCCGCTTGTCCGCCCAGCTTGCCTTCCGTGCCGACCTCACGCGCCACCCGGATCACCTCGCCGGCAAAGCCATTGAGCTGGTCCACCATCGTGTTGATGGTTTCCTTGAGCTGCAACACTTCGCCTTTGACATCCACCGTGATCTTGCGCGACAAATCGCCTTTGGCCACTGCGGTCGTTACTTCTGCAATGTTGCGAACCTGTCCCGTCAGATTGTTAGCCATCAGGTTGACGTTGTCGGTCAAGTCTTTCCACACGCCAGAGGTGCCTTTGACCTGCGCTTGTCCGCCCAGCTTGCCTTCGGTGCCGACTTCCTTCGCCACTCGCGTGACTTCGCTTGAAAAGTTGTTGAGCTGATCAAGCATGGTATTGATGGTATTGGCATTCTTGAGGAATTCCCCCTTCAGCGGCCGGCCGTCGATTTCGAGTTCCATGTTTTCGGTAAGCACGCCTTTTGCTACCGCTCCGATCACCCGACCGGCATCGCGCACAGGTTGAACCAGATTGTCGATCAGCGAATTGATCGCGGCGACTTCCATACCCCATGCACCGTCCATCTTGTCGAACGACATGCGCTGACCGAGCTTGCCTTCGGTGCCGACCACAACAGAAACCTGTTCGATGGCTTTGGCCAGTTTCGCGTTGGTAGAAACAATTTCGTTAAAGGCTTCGGCGATCTTGCCATCCATGCCGATCCAATCCAACGGGAGACGCACACTGAAGTCGCCGTTTCGCACAGCGTCAATGGCATGCAGCAACACCACCTTGTCCAGCCCGCCCTGGCTCGACATTTTCTGTTCAAACAAGGCACGATCATGCGCACGCCGGTTAATGGTGCGACGGTCGGTTGTTACGGTTTCTTGCTCCACGTTGGCCTCCTCATATCATTGACTTGGCAGGATGTTGAAATGCTAATGCGCGAGATTGAAACGCCCATTCTCCAGCATGCGCAATGCCTCTTCGGTCGATACAGGCTTGCTGAAATAGTTACCCTGCATTTCATCGCAGCCATGCCGAATCAAAAAAGCCATCTGCTCCGAGGTTTCCACGCCTTCAGCAATAACGGTCAGGTTGAGCGTATGCGCAAGCGTGATGATGGCCAGCACAATGGCAGCATCGTCAGGGTCGGTGGCGATATCCCGCACGAATGCGGCATCGATTTTCAATTTATTGAGCGGGAAGCGCTTGAGATAAGCAAGCGACGAGTATCCGGTGCCGAAATCATCGATTGAAACTGGCACACCGAGATCGCGAATCTGCTGGAGTGCCTGAATAGCTTTGCCCGGATCGGTCATTACTGCGGATTCGGTCAACTCGGCTTCAAGCATCCCCGATGGAATGCCCGTTTCATGCAGTATCGTTTCAATGTACTGCGCCACACCGTCTCGAATGAATTGCTGGGCCGACACGTTGACTGCAATCGGGGTGCCAACCGTTCCTGCTTTGCGCCAACTCTGGATTTGCATGGCCGCTTCACGCAATGCCCATCTGCCGATCGGCTCGATACGGCCGGTTTCTTCGGCAATGGGAATGAACTGGCTTGGCGGAATCCATATGCCGTCTGCTTGCGGCCAACGAATCAATGCTTCGAACCCGCAAATCTCACCGTTGCTTGCACTGACCTTTGGCTGGTAGTGCAAGATGAACTCATTCTGGATAATCGCGCGTTGCAGTGCATTCCCGACCGCCAAACGTTGAATGGCTTCGTCATTCATATGCTGGGTGAAAAATGAAAATCGCCCGCGCCCCGCCTGTTTCGCATGGTACATGGCGGTATCGGCGTTGCGCAGCAATTCATCGATATTCTGTCCATCGTTTGGAAACACCGCGATGCCGATGCTGAGAGAGACACGCAACTCCTTGCCGCAGATCTGGCAAGGCTCGGATACGGCGGCAACGATCTTGTCGGCCACCAGCGCCGCATCCCGTGCGTCGCTAAGTCCGGTGAGGAGTACCACGAATTCGTCACTGCTTAGTCGCGCAACCGTATCCCCTTCTTGTACACATTTGACAAGACGTTCAGCGACCTCCTGCAATAACCGGTCGCCGGCTGCATGACCGAGCGTGTCATTGATATCCTTGAAACGATCGATATCGATGAACAACACTGCAACCGGTGTATACTGCCGTCCTAGTTGTGCAGTCGCTTGTATCATGCGGTCTTCCAGCAACAGCCGATTCGGCAGGCCGGTCAAAGTATCGTGAAAAGACTGATGCAAGATATACGCTTCCATCGCCTTGCGATCGGTGATGTCACGCGACACCATCACTATTTGTTTTACCTTGCCGTCGTTATCTCGAATCAGGCTTGCTTCAGATTCAAAGCAGCGTTCGCCATAATCCAAGAGATGCACCCGGTATTCCAGAGATGCTTTAGTCTCTCTTGCAATCATTCGGGATAATTCGGACTGGACACGGCCTATGTCGTCCTTATGCACAATCTCGAAAAAAGACCGGCCTGGCTGAACCGCATCGCCAAATCCGAGCTGGTAAGACGGACTGGCGTAAATCCACATGGCTTCAGCACTGAGCAGACCAACATAGTCTCGGGCGTGCTGAATTACCAAGCGTTCAATCTCGCTACGTTGCGCAATGTTTGCAGTCTGCTGATGATGGGCAATCTCCGAGCAAAGCGTCTCGTTCAAACGAGTCACATGGTCCAGCTTGCGCTGTAGTTCTTGATTTACATATTCCAGTTCGTCTTCTTCCCGATTCTGCTTGCGATCTTTTTTTGCAAGGTCGATAAAAACCTGGATTTTGGATTTCAGCACTTCTGGAGCTACCGGCATGAACAGATAGTCAACCGCTCCTAATTCATATCCAGTGGACCGATCAAGGTCAGTGGCACGATGCGAGGTAAGAAAGATGATGGGAGTATGTTTTGAACGCGGACGCTGCCGGATCATGCGCGCGGTTTCAAATCCATCGAGACCGGACATTTTCACATCCAAGACAATGACTGCAAAGTCACGTTTTAGCAAATGTGCTAATGCTTCCTCTCCTGAAGTTGCTGTCTCAATTGAAGCTTCCAAATCACTCAGAATTGTATTCAGGGCAAATAGCGAACCGGCATCGTCGTTTACCAATAAGATTCCGACCTCGTGAGAATGAGCCATAAAGATTATTGCCATTTATTGAAGCACTTAAGGCTGCACTGAACAAGCAAGCGATTCTCAGAGATGCTCAGGGTGCTATGCGGTTTTGCCAGCATATTCAGCGTAGCCTTAATGCACAGTGGGAAGGTTGATATTGCTTAAGTGCGTTTAGATGAGGGAAGAAAAGTGATGTTCCCTGAAGCTATAACCGTGTCCGAATACGTCAAGTAATGCAACTTCTCAACGATGACAGTGCAAAGAAATCAATGCGGGTTGAGATGCATTAGCTGCGGACGAGAACCGGAGAACGCGCTGCACATGAAAGGCAGATGCGGGGCTTGCAATCTCTTGCAACGGCTTTTTCCGGTTAGCCACATTTACTGTGATTAATTCTGTGGATAAGTATGCATGGTGTTTCCTAATCCCATGATCTATAAGGAAATTTTCCATGTGATTAAAATCAAGGCACAAAGAGTGCCTTTGAATTGACGCAATTTGGATATCAATTCCCCCGTACAATGACGCCGCTGCGCGCTAACGAGGTGCCGATTCAACGCATTGGGCACCTTGGTCAAAATGACTCGACTGCAAGTCTGTCTGCCGGGCTCTATTTCCGGGTAAAGCCTCTTTGAATTCATAACACCCTTTAGACGATTTATGCTGAACATACTCTGGCTGGGATTTTTCATCATCGCCGGCATCAGCGCATTCAGCCGCTGGCTGGTTGGCGGCGACGCCACCGTATTCGCCGCCATGGTCGAAAGCCTGTTTGCGATGGCGAAGCTGTCAGTCGAGGTCATGATCCTGTTGTTCGGTACGCTGACGCTATGGCTTGGCATTTTGCGTATCGCCGAAAGGGCCGGGTTGGTCGAGGTGCTTGCGCGCCTGCTCTCGCCGCTGTTTCGCCGATTGATGCCCGAAGTACCCGCCGGCCATCCCGCGCTCGGACTGATCACGCTGAACTTCACCGCGAATGCGCTCGGCCTGGACAACGCCGCTACCCCGATCGGCCTGAAGGCGATGCGCGCCCTGCAAGAACTCAATCCCCATCCGCACACGGCAAGCAATGCGCAGATTTTGTTCCTGGTGCTAAATGCATCTTCGCTCACGCTGCTGCCGGTAACGATATTCATGTACCGCGCGCAGCAAGGCGCGAGCGATCCCACCCTGGTATTTCTGCCCATTCTGCTGGCAACCACTGCTTCCACGTTTGCCGGTTTTTTCTCGGTGGCGCTGGTGCAACGGCTCAAGCTGCGGGACCCGGTCGTACTGGCATGGCTGGGCGGCGCAGCGCTCGCACTGAGTGGTTTCATCGCGCTCCTGGCAGGCATGTCCGCAACGGCACTGACGGCCTTGTCTTCGCTGCTGGGCAACCTCGTCCTGTTCAGCCTGATCCTGCTGTTCCTCGTTCTTGGCGCAATCAGGCGCGTACCTGTTTATGAAAGCTTTGTCGATGGCGCGAAAGAAGGCTTTGAGGTGGCTCGCAATCTCTTGCCTTACCTGGTGGCGATGTTGTGCGCGGTCGGCGTGCTGCGTGCATCGGGCGTGCTGGAATTCGTGCTCAATGGTATTCGCCATCTGGTGGAAGCGGGCGGCTGGGACAGCCGTTTCGTCGAAGCCTTGCCGACGGCCTTGGTCAAGCCTTTCTCCGGCAGTGCCGCGCGTGCGATGCTGATCGAAACAATGAAAGCCAATGGCGTCGACAGCTTCCCCGCACTGGTCGCCGCCACCGTGCAGGGAAGCACCGAAACCACCTTCTATGTGCTGGCGGTGTATTTCGGCGCAGTCGGCATCCAACGTGCACGTCACGCAATCGGTTGCGCTTTGTTGGCCGATGCAGCAGGTGTGGCTGCATCGATCGGCGTGTGCTACTGGTTCTTCGGCTAATCGCTGGCTATCGTTGGCATGTCAATCGGTTTTACCTCGACAGGGGCGACCCCCGCTTTTTTCATGCCGAGTTGTTGCGCGACCTTGGGCGATACATCAATGATGCGGCCTGGCACATGAGGACCGCGGTCCCGAATTTCCACGATATCGCTCTTGCCGTTTTCCAGGTTGGTGACTTGAACGATGGTGCCCAAGGGGAGTGTCTTGCTCGCCGCGATATTGGCGTTCGGATTCATCGGCGTGCCGTCAGCCATCTTCCTGCCTGCGAACTTGTTGCTGTAATACGAAGCCTTTCCTTTGCGCGGCTTGCCGGAACGATCGATTTTATGGGGGGAGGAAGGAGGGATTCTTTGCTTGGCAGAAGGTAACGCAGGCCGTTCTGCATGCAGCGATGGTGCGTTCAACCATGCGGATAGAAAAATCAGGATGCTAAATCGCTTCTTTACTTTGGCCTTATTGTCATGGCTGAATTCCATCTTTATCTCCATGTGTAAATGTTGGGGAGGCTTGTTAATTCGATAAGCACCTGATTCAAAAGTTTCTGATGACGGCAATTGCAGCTCCCATATGCAGGCGTATAGTGTCAGCCCATGACTTCCCGAAAATTTCCACGCCTCGCGTTTGTCGATCTTGAAACAACGGGCGGCGCTGCGACAGAAGATCGCGTGACAGAAATCGGCATTGTGCAAGTCGATGAAGAAGGCGTGCGCGAATGGAGCAGCCTGATCAATCCGCAGGTGCGCATTCCTCCTTTCATCCAGTCGTTGACCGGCATTACCAACGACATGGTGCGCGATGCACCGGCCTTTGCCGATGTGGCCGGCAAGGTCGCGGCTCTGCTTGCAGATCGCTTGTTCATTGCGCATAACGCACGTTTCGATTACAGCTTTTTGAAAAACGAATTTCACCGCACCGACCAGGATTTCCGCCCGGCAGTGCTATGCACCGTGCGGCTGTCGCGCAAACTGTTCCCCGGCTTTGCGCACCATAATCTCGATGCGTTGGCCGAGCGGCATCGCCTGAAAGTAAGTCAGCGTCACCGTGCACTTGGCGATGCGCAATTGATTTGGCAATTCTGGAATCGGCTGCATGAAACACATGCGCCGGAAGTGATCGATGAAGCCGTATCCACATTGCTTAATCGACCAACGTTGCCATCCAGGCTCGATGACTTGCGTATTGATGCCATACCGGCAACCCATGGCGTCTATCTCTTCCATGGCGAAAACGACTTGCCGCTCTACGTCGGCAAAGCCAACAATCTAAGGCGCCGCGTGATGGCGCATTTCAGCGCCGACCATGTGTCTTCGCGTGAAATGCAACTAAGTCAGCAGGTCACACGCATCGAATGGATCGAAACGGCAGGCGAGATCGGTGCGTTGTTGCAGGAAGCGCACTTGGTGAAGAAACTACATCCCGTGCACAACAAGCAGTTGCGCGCCAATGATGAAGTGTGTGCATGGCGGCTCGCATATCGAAAGGGAAGGTTGATGCCGATACTGGTGTACACCGACGATCTTTTCTTCGGTTATGACAGCGAGCTGTACGGTTTGTATGGCAGCGCCCGCAAGGCGGGAGATGCACTGCGCGCCATCGCCGAGGCAAAAGATTTATGCCCGGTCTTGCTTGGCCTGGAAAAGGGCAGGGCCGGCAAGCCGTGCTTTGCCAGCCAGATCGGCAAGTGCGGTGGCGCGTGTGCCGGAAAGGAAAGCATCGAAGTCCACAATGCCCGTGTGCAGGCCGTGTTCGATTCACTGCGGCTGCAACCTTGGCCTTATAACGGAGCGATTGCCATTCGCGAGGACCCTTTGTGGCATGTGGTGGATGGCTGGGCTTATCTCGGCAGCGTCGCTTCGCTGGAGGAAGCGCAACGGATGACACAAAATGGCCGTTCTCGTTTTGACCGCGATGTCTACCATATCCTTCAGCGCAGATTGCCTATGCTGCATGACAGGCTTATGAATATTGGCTGATGCCACACAAACAAATTGTCACAACTTCGTGCAGGGGCAGGTTCTATACTGAAACTTCCCTTCCTTAAAAGAGCTGCCATGGACTCCTGCGAAGTGATTTATCTCTCCACGCTTGCGCCACGCACGACTGCTGAAGAGAAGTACCCTCCTTATACCCTCACGACCGACCGTGTGACTTACCTGCGATCAGAACCGGCTGAAGCCAAGGTTTATGATTTTCAGGCATGGGCTGCGGGACGAGTTCTGAAGTAATCATCATAGGACTTGCGCAAAATCGCCTCAGCGGCGTTAGTCTCCTTGCTGTGCAGCTCGTACGGTCTTCGTCGGCGCGCCTTGCTGGAACAATTTTGCGCAAGTCCCTGCATTAAAGCGGATTGACGACGAACGCGGGCATTTGTTCGCTCCGTGCTTCGCAAGCGAGAAAACGTTCAGCTACGTCGAGCGCTTCGCCTATCGTGATATGCATATCGAGATAACGGTAAGTGCCGAGCCGACCGACAAAGGTGACTTTGTGTTCTGCCATCGCCAGCTCGATGTACTGCGTGAGCTGCGACTTTTCCTTGGCAAGGCGAATCGGATAATAGGGTGTATCCGACTCTTCGCAGTAACGGCTGTATTCCTTGAAAATCACCGTGCCTTCATGCGACTCCCATGGAGCAAAATGCTTGTGCTCTGAGATGCGCGTCCATGGCACATCTTCGTCGCAGTAATTGATCACCGCATTTCCCTGATAATCCCCCATGTGCCATTCCGCCGCGAAGTCCAGCGTGCGGTAGCCGAGACGTCCGTGACTGTAACGAAACCAGGAATCGATCGGGCCACTATAAAAATGGTGATGGTAATCACCCGCCATGTTGCGGTCGAAGCTGGTGTTCAGATGCAGCGTAATGTTCGGATGATCTAACATCTTCTGCACGATATGGGTATAGCCGTGCTTCGGTATCCCCTGATAGGTGCTTGGATAGTAATTGTCATCGTAATTGAAACGCACCGGAAGCCGGCGCAATATGCTGGCCGGCAGTTGCGATGGTTGCATGCCCCATTGCTTGATGGTGTAGCCCTTGAAGAAAGCTTCGTATAAGTCCTTGCCGACGAAGCGCAAGGCTTGTTCCTCGAAGGTCTGCGGATCTTCTATGCTGCCCTCGCCGATCGATTCCAGGAAGGCCTGCGCTTCTTTAGGGTTGAAAGTCTTGCCGAAGAATTGGTTGATCGTCAGCAGGTTGATCGGCAGTGAAAAGACCCGTCCCCTTGCAATTGCCTTGACACGATTGATAAAGGGCATGAATTCATCGAAAAGACGAACATAATCCCACACCTTCTCGTTACTGGTATGAAAGATATGCGGTCCGTAAACATGCACCATCACCTGCGTCTTTGGATCGCGTTCGGTATGACAGTTGCCGGCGATATGCGATCGCGCTTCAAATACCTCGATCTGGTAGCCGGCCTTGGCGAGTTGTTCAGCAATGACAGCGCCGGAAAAACCAGCGCCGATGATGGCAAGTTTCTTCAATGTAGCGTCTCTCGTCTGCAGTATTGGGCTGTGCAGGAATAAGATGAAAACCCCCTAAGTAAGCAACAACTTCCGCCCCTTGGCCCCTTAATCAAAGAGTAGGTGCTCCAGGAGACAAAGCGTTGAGGCGAAGCAGAAAAGAGGCTGATGGAGAAAATCGCCTAGCAGATTTTCCAGACGCCAAAGTTGTTATGGATGGAATGCATGCCAGTCTCAGCCCTGCAGTTGCCTTGGAAAATGGAACCATCTCCAGTCTGTTGTTACTTATGGAAATGTGGCTGCGGCAAAACAAGCAGCTTGCGGGAACATTTCCTTTTCACGAATTAACCAAGCAGAAAACAAAATGTCTAGAAGAGTAGCCGGTTCAAGTTCGAATATTCCCTTTCAGGCTAATAGAGCACAAAGCAGCGCCAGGCAGGTAATGCCTCCTCCGGCGGAGCAAAGCAGTGCCTCGCAAGCTTCCGGATCATCTTCCGCTCAGGTCAGCCGATCAAAAGAAAAAGGCAAGGCTGCGCAATTGCGTATGCAAATGGAAGCGGCGAATCGGGCGGAGGCTCAAGAGTGGAAAATAAAATTGAAAGAGATTTGCAACGATCTTCATATTCTGAATGAAACAAAAAAGGAAACTCTCATTCCGCTAAAGGATAAAAGTGAGGGCTGGATGCAGGAGCGGAACCAGGACAATGATGAACAGATGCTTGAGAAGCGCCTGAAGGAAGGCACATCTCTTGTCGGGAAGCTTGAAACAGCCATATCCGATTTTTATGAGGATACAGGGGATGAAGTTATGGCAAATATATTCAGAAAGGCAGTCTCTACCATTAAAGACTTCGACGCCATCCCCATCCAGAGTAAAGACAGGCTTCTTCGTAACGATGACATAAAGAGCAGGGAAGAGATCGCCAAGTCCAACTATATGATTTGCAAAAGAGGAGAGTTGCTTTCTCGATTAACTTTGATCGATACGCAATGCCATGTTGCACTGGATATGGCCAGGCTGCTTGATTTAAAGAATGATGTGTTAGAAAAAGACATAGATAAGGGAAAGCATCCAGGAAGCTTGCAGAGAGATTTTGAACAACTGTTATTAGAGTATGCGAAATCATCTCAATATGTGCAGGAGAGTATCTCGAAAGGAATAAAAACCAAAGAGGCTTGCGAGAGTTTGCTGGCGGACACCTATTCTAATCATGGATTAAACAGCCACATTAATAAAGATCATTTATTCCGTGCTCATAACATCATCTCTTACTTGCATTTCGCGGCGATGCAAGTGGCATTTGTGAAAGCGCTTATTTCCATCATATTTTTAACGCGTGACAGCGTGGAAAAACAAGAGAATGAAAATCTTCAGAAATGGCATGAACTGACAAGATCCTCGTTACAGGAAGGGTATAACCTGGCGGGGGCGGTGAATGAGGAATTGTTATGCCAGGACACCTGGGATCACACTCAGGAAAGCGTCAAAAAACTGGGCCGGGTTGAGTTGGAACAAAAGCAGGAAGTGGCAAGAGATGCGCAGAGCCAAGTTGAAAAATTCATTAGACATTGTGAAAAGCGTACTCAGGAATATGACAACCTGGAAGGAGTGGAAAAAGACGACAGAGTGAGCTCCGTCCTGCGGGATCTGAAGAACGCGCTGACTGGATTCTTGAAAAGCAGGGAATACGCTGTGCAATTCTGGGCAGACAGGATTCAGGCGTTGGAAGAGATAAATAACTCTTTCTTGCCGAAAAATCTGCAGAAAAATCCTTCCGGGAAAAGAGCGAATGAAAGGCACTCTCTTCAGCAGCCAAGCATGCTTCCAGAACCTTCTCAAAAGTCTGGCTGGCACAAGACGATAGAAGGCACTGTATTCGGCCGTATCAATGAGCAAGGCGGGCTTGACGCTCTGAATAAAAATGGGAAGATCATTAATACTTATTTCGAGGACAAGGACAGCGGAAAGTGGGTAAGAGATTACGGTGACGATGCGGATATCGAGCAGCAGGCCATATCGACGATGCCAAGCGACGAAGCGGTAGTCCGTGAAAAAGCAGAGCGGCTTGTTCAGAAAGCCAACAATATTGCGAAAGCCTCCATGCGTTTTTCCAGAAAAGCCCTGGACGATGTGACTGCCAGCAACGACTATGACGACAAGATCAACTGGTTGCAACACGCCTTCTCGGAAAAAGCAAAGGCTGTCGTCAAGATAAAAAATCTCCGGGTAGAACTGGAGGAATTGTCGATAGAAGATCAGTCGGGAAAGAATTTCTCTGCCATCTTGGGCGATCATTGGGATTCTTTGAGAGCTGATAAAGAAGAACTGGACGAGAAATTACAGCAAGCGCAGCAGACCCTGAACCTCCATTCTCATAAAAGAAGAGACCCCACAGGGAGTAACTTCAGGTTCTTGTGGGAGCAGGGGCAGGTGGCTTCCATCGTCAAAGAATTTCATCGCAGGAAGAATCGCAACGATGCAAATGATTTGCTCGACCGCTATGTCATTTCCTTTACTCAAGGAGCACAAGGAGAGCAATACGAGCCATGGATTGTTCATGCACATTATCATTCTGCAGCTACCAGTGCTGAACCTGTACGTGTGCATATGAAGCGCAATGCGGAAAAGGATTGGGGCGTGGAACAGCAAGCCTATCACTCTCTGCCTTTGAATCAGGCCACCTTCAATCTGGTGAAGCAAGGAGTACAGAAACAGGAAGCAGCGCCATCGGTGAAAAAAGGACACAGGAGGCGGCGCTGAATCGGAAGCGTCAACTTTCCTGCAACATAATGAAATTGTAAAAAACTTATGGAACTGTTTTGTCTTTACGTCCACTCATGGAAGAAATTACTCGTAATCGGTTTCATGTCATGACGTTGGTATTTGAGGTCCGCGTTCCTCTTTCAACCAAAGATTAACTTATTACGTAACTAATGGTTGCTGAATATGGTCAGTTTTAAAAGATTTTTTACATCATTGCCGCATAGACTATGCCGTGGCGAAAGCTCATCACAGCGTCAGCAGCAAGCTACTGTCTCAACCGATATGGCGACTCGGCAAAGTCAGGAACCACTTCGGCCCAACAGCAGAAGGGCCAATGATCGTGAACATTTCATGAGTAGGCACATGAGGGGGCCGCTTGCACTGCAGTTCGCTATTGAGTTGAGCAAGGCCAGTCCCGAGGTAGAGGAGGAAATGCGGCGCATAGCGGCATCTGAGGGGCATCTACCTGAAAATCCATCGGAATTGCGGCATGCTCTTGAGATGAGTCTGGCGGAACAGCGGTTCGCTATT
>Ga0070659_100002954_pt1 | contig 12120 bp, 8 predicted proteins | sample KBSC23metaG_FD_64666 | JGI IMG/M metagenome (GOLD analysis project Ga0070659, IMG submission 64666) | Corn rhizosphere microbial communities from Kellogg Biological Station, Michigan, USA - KBS C2-3 metaG | ecosystem: Host-associated > Plants > Roots > Rhizosphere > Soil ...
GCATGGGATTGCCCGAGGAAGATTTCAACTCCTACGCCACCCATCGAGGTGATCACCTCACCGCACAGCGGGCCACCTTCGCGAACCCCACCCTCAGGAACGAGATGGTGCGGGTCGACGGCCAGGTGCAGGCGGGCTCCCTCGCGCGCGTCGAACCTGAAGGCCGCGTGACGAGAATGTGGGAAGCCATCGAAACCTACATGGCGCGCAGGCAGCCACTCATCGTGATCGCCGGCGCCGACTACGGCCAGGGCTCCTCGCGCGACTGGGCTGCCAAAGGCGTGCGGCTCGCCGGCGTGGAGGCCATCGTCGCCGAGGGTTTCGAGCGCATTCACCGAACCAACCTGATCGGCATGGGCGTTCTCCCGTTGGAATTCAAGCCGGGCGTGAACCGCCTGACCCTGGGCATCGACGGCACCGAGACCTTCGATGTGATGGGCGAACGCATGCCGCGGGCGACGCTGACACTCATCGTGCGCCGCAAGAACGGGGAGCGCATGGACGTGCCCGTCACCTGCCGGCTCGACACGGCCGAGGAGGTGTCGATCTACGAGGCCGGCGGCGTGCTGCAGCGCTTCGCGCAAGACTTCCTGGCCACCTCCTCGGCACAAGCCGCATGAGCACCGACATGGCCCCTCCCCCCCAGATCAGAATTCCTGCCACCTACATGCGGGGCGGCACCAGCAAGGGCGTCTTCTTTCGCCTGCAGGATCTGCCCCCGGCTGCCCAGTCTCCGGGCGAGCTGCGTGACGCACTCCTGCTGCGCGTGCTCGGCAGTCCGGACCCCTATGGCAAGCAGATCGACGGCATGGGCGGCGGGACGTCCAGCACCAGCAAGGCCGTCATCCTGGACCGCAGCAAAAGGCCCGACCACGACGTCGATTACCTCTTCGGCCAGGTATCGATCGATTCACCCTTCGTCGACTGGAGCGGCAACTGCGGCAACCTGTCGGCCGCGGTCGGCGCCTTCGCCATCGGTGCCGGGCTCGTCGACCGCGCACGCGTGCCGCACAACGGCACGGCCACCGTGCGCATCTGGCAGGCCAACATCGGCAAGACCATCATCGCCCATGTGCCCGTCACGAACGGCGAAGTACAGGAAACGGGCAATTTCGAACTGGACGGCGTCGCGTTCCCCGCGGCCGAAGTGCAACTCGAGTTTCTGGACCCGGCGGCCGAGGAGGACGGTGCGGGTCGCGCCATGTTCCCCACGGGCAACCTGGTCGACGACATGGACGTGCCCGGTATTGGCAGGCTCAAGGCCACGTTGATTAACGCCGGCATCCCCACAATTTTCGTCGACGCCGAGGCCATCGGCTATACGGGCACAGAACTGCAAGAAGCCATCAACGGCGATGCGCGAGCGCTGGCGATGTTCGAAACCCTCCGCGCCCAGGGCGCTGTCCGCATGGGACTCATCCGCAGCGTCCATGAAGCCGCCGGTCGGCAGCACACGCCCAAGATCGCGTTTGTTGCAAAGCCGGCCGATCACATCGTCTCCAGCGGCAAGCACGTTGCCGCCGCCGATGTCGACCTGCTGGTGCGGGCCCTTTCGATGGGCAAGCTGCACCACGCGATGATGGGCACGGCCGCCGTGGCCATCGCCACCGCCGCCGCCATTCCCGGCACGCTGGTCAACCTTGCTGCCGGTGGAGGCGCACGCCAAGCCGTTCGCTTCGGGCATCCCTCAGGCATTTTGCGTGTCGGCGCCCAAGCCGTCCAGACAGATGGCGCATGGCGGGTCGGCAAGGTCGTCATGAGCCGCAGCGCCCGCGTCCTGATGGAAGGCCGCATAAGAGTGGCCCTCCCGATCGGCTAGGGCCTGTCAACACGACGGAAGCCAGATGCGTAGCGTTCATTGAAGCGGCACGAGATCTTTCAGGTCGGATGGATGTGCTTGGGCGCCAGCTCCCCGTCCTCCAGCTCGCTGAGGAGCTTGACAATGGCCACGGTCTGGAAACCCTCGGCCAGCTCACACAATCGGTCAGTGAGCGGGCGGTAACGGGCATCGAGCGTGGCGAGGTGCTGCGCATGGACGCGGATGCTGCGCATGTTGCCAATTCGAGCAAGGCGCAGCAACACCTCCATCTCATCGGATGACGGCGCCACCAGCGGCGCGTCCGTCTCCTCGTGCGCGGCAGCGGCGTCGGTGCTGCGACGAATCCACTTCAGGTCAAGCAGGCGGGCGATCTCCTGCAGCAGATGATCGAAGTCGATGGGCTTGGGTATGAAGGCACTCGCTCCGGCTTCCATGCTGTGCTGCTGGTCCGCAGCAGAGGCATTGGCCGATACAACGATGATGGGCAGATCTCGGAATGGGTCCATGCCGCGAAGCCGGCGAATCGCCTCCATGCCGTCCATCACCGGCATCACGCTGTCCATGAGTACGATGTCGGGCAACATCGCCTGGACGCAACGCACGGCTGCATCGCCGTTGCTTGCCTCCAGCATGTCGAACCCCAGGCGCTCCAAGAACTCCATCACCGGCGCACGATTGGCGTCGACGTCGTCCACCACCAGCACCTTGCGCCGGGGCCCTTCATAGCCAGTGATGCCCTCGGTCACCATGGACTTCTGCGACACGTCGGGTGACGCCAGAGGCAGGTCGAGCTCGAACCAGAACCGGCTCCCGGCGCCTACTCGGCTTTCGACGAAGATGTCGCTGCCCATCAGCATCACCAGCTGCCGGCTGATCGCCAGCCCCAGCCCTGTGCCGCCGAAGCGCCGCTGCACATCGGACGCCTGTTCGAAAGGACGGAAGATGCGTTCGAGGTGTTCGGGCGCGATGCCGATGCCTGTGTCCTCGACTTCAAACCGCAGCCGGGCGCGTTCGTCGTTGGTATCGAGCACGCTCACTTGAAGGTGAACTCTGCCTTGCCGAGTGAATTTGACGGCGTTGTTCAGCAGGTTCAGCAGCACTTGGCGCACGCGCTTTTCGTCGGCCCGCACCACTGAGGGCAGCGCGCCCGTGGTTTGGCAATCGAAGGCCAGCTCTTTGCGCTGCGCCTCGACGCTGATGATGTCGGACACGATTCTGAGCAAGGCCCCGGCATCCATGTTGTCGGGGTACAGCTCGACTTTTCCGGCCTCGATGCGCGCCAGGTCCAGGATGTCGTCGATGAGCAGCAGCAAGTGCTCCCCGCTGCGCTGGACCGTCATGATGCCCGCGGCGTCGCGTGCGCTCAGACCATCCGAGCGGCGCAGGATTTGCGAGTAGCCCAGGATCGCATTCAGCGGTGTGCGCAGTTCATGGCTCATGTTGGCGAGAAAGCTGCTCTTCGCTCGGTTGGCGGTCTCGGCTGTGTTCTTGGCCGACTCGAGGTTGGCGATGGTCTCCGCAAGGCGCGCCGTCATGGTGTCGAAACTGGCCGCCAACATGCCGATTTCGTCGCGCGTTTCAGTTCCCGCGCGCGCCTGCAGATCACCTGCTGCAATTCGCCCCGCAATCTGCGTCAGCCGCTGTACCGGTCCAACGATGCTGCGCCGCAACAGGAACGCCATCCCCACACCGAGCGCGACCGCCACCAGGCCGCCCGCCACCGTCTGCACGCGTGAGCGCTCCAGGCTCTGCTTGGCCCGCGACAGGTCAATCTGCAGCCGCGCCTGCTGCCGGGCGGTGACTTGCTGCAACAGGTCGACAAGTTGGCGTGCCTCTGGCACCACCTCCGTGCGGTAAAGGTAGAGATCCTCATAGGCTCGGTCGCCCTCGACGATGGCGCGAACCTGCAAGGCCAGTTCGGTCACCTCGACGCGGGCTTCGGCGATGCGGTCGAGGTGCTCGCGCTGGCGCGCAGTCAGCCAAGGGCGGCGGGCATTCAATGCATCCCAAAAGGCCGCGTTGGCGACAAGCTGCGGGCTGTAGGTCAGCTTGAAGTTGCTCTCACCCGATGCGCCGAACGCCATCACATTGGTGGCCAGCGCGTCGAAGGAAGTCTGGAAGGTGAAAATTGCCGCCAGCGTTTCGCGATGCACTTCGTCGGCGCCGCGGGCCTTCTGCAGCTCAATCATCGCCTCCGTCTCTGCCAGCACTCGCACGCGCCGTGACTGCACTTCAACGCGCGACAGCCGCAGCGCTGGCCGGTTGCGCAAGGTATCTTCGTGGAGCTCGAAGAGCTGCAGTGGGAGCTTCTTCCACTGTGCGTAGCGCGCGGTCAGGTCCTGGATGTGGTGGCGATCTTCGGGCTCCCAACTGCCTGAGAGCGCCTGCAACGAGGCCAGTGATCTCTCAAAAGCCTGCCGGGCTGCATGGTACTGCTCGACATCTTCCGCATCAGACAGCACCAGGTAACCGCGCAGATGAAGTTGCATGCGCAGCAACGCCTCCTGCGCTTGCGCCGATGCAAGCGAAGCCGGCGCACGCACCGCCTCGCTCACTTCGATGTCTCGCGTCGCCTCGCGCCCGGCCACAAAGGCAAGTGCGACCACCAAAAGCGTCAGCGCGGCAAGAACGCCGAAGCCGACGGTCAGCTTGGTGCCAATGCCTGGCGGCATGGCAAGAAACATACGGCCCATGCCTCCGTTCAGTTCAAAATCCCAGCGACGTTCGGTAGGCCTCGCGTTGCCGCTCGCGTCCAAGACGGATCGTGATGTCCTCGAAATCGACGGCGGTGGCTCGCAGCGCCTGAGCCGGACTGAGTTGGCCGCTGGCCGCCTCGACCAGGTGCAGGTCGAGCGCCAGCCAGTAGCTGTAGGTCCCTGGAATACGAAGGTAAGGGAACTGCTGCTTGTCGCTGAAGATGCGTTGAAAAGCGCTCAGGTAGTCACGCACGTCCGCTTCATCCCAGCCGGCGTTGAGGTAGGGCTCCACGCTGCCCGTTCCTTCAGGCGGCAGGAAGTGGAACCTGCGTCCCGGATCCACTCCGTCCCAGCCGCGCGCCGCGTAGATGATCGACTTTTCCTTGGCGGCCAGCAGAGACAGCAGGAAGTAGGTGGCTTCGGGCGCCTTGGAGTATTTGGAGATCACGCCGGCCCAGGACGCGCCCGTCGTGTTGCCCACGCGATTGATTCCCTCTGTCCTGATCCACTTCGCCTGCGCGATGTCGTAGTACTCATGGGTTCCCGGGATCGGTGCAGCACCGGTCTTGCCCTTCACCCGGCTGCCTGGCTGTTGCGCCAGCGCCCCCAAGTCGCCCCAGGTGAGCGCGAACGCAGCTCTCCCCGCGAGGAAGTGGTCCCAGCCCCGTCCGTGATCCCAGGTCAGCATCTCGCGCGGTCCGTGCTTCACCAAGTCGACGAACAGCTCCAGCGCCCGGAGGTGACCTGGACTGTCGATCAGCGGCTTCATCGTCTTCGGGTCGAACCAGTAGAGCCGGTCGTTGGTGGGGCCGATCAGATGCGAAGCCGACAGCGACATGTAGTTGAACATGCCCTGACTGCCGGGCTTGAGGGCCAGCACGATCCCGTGGTCCGGGGTGCCATCGCCGTTCAGGTCCTGGCCGGTGAAGTACTCCACGGCATCGCGGAAGTGCGCCCAGGTCTGCGGCACGGTCAGGGCGTACCCGTACTTCTGCCGGAACGCCGCCTGGTGCAGTGGATCATTGAGGAGGTCTCGCCGGTAGTACATCACCTGGCCGTCATGGTCATAGGGGACCATGTACTTCTTGCCGCCATAGGACAGCAGGTTCCGCGGGCCGGGCAGCACGTCATCGGTGTTCCACTTCGGAAAGCGCGGATCATCGTAGAACTTGTCGTAAGGCAGCAGATGGCCCCCAGCCACCATGTCTCCGAGCCACCAACCGCCGGCGATTGAAGCGTCGTATTTGCCGACGTGGTTGGTCATGTCGGAAATGATGGTCGGGAAGTGCTCCACGCCCGGGGCTCGCACGATCTCGAGCTGGGCCCCGGTGGCCGCCTCGAACTCTTGCTTCACTTCGAGCAACGCCAGGCTGATCGCACTCTTGGTGGCGATCACGGTGACCTTTTGGTTTGCGAACAGGCATTTCCCGGGGGTGCATGGCGGCAACACGCGCGGGACAGGCAGCTCATTGGGCTGGACAACCGTGACCGTCGTGCTTTCCGGCTTGCCTTGCGGGCCGCTGGCGACTTGCCCCCACGAAATCGTGTTCGCCAACAGCGCCAGGGAGGCAATGAGAAGACCATTCCGCAACATCTCGGTCCCCTATTGGGCCCGAATTGAGCCCAAATCCAGTATGTCCCGTTTCTCTGCTGCAGTGAAGAGGCGCAACCAGCAGTACCGCAGGGGCTGCGCCCTCTGCACAAGCGAAAGCGCCAGGGCCTCAGCCGAGTACAACGTGTTGGCCGTTCACGGCGCGGCCGGCGTCCGACACGAGAAATGCGATCGCCGCCGCGGCATCGGCCAGGGGCGTCCACCGGATTCGGTCTGTTTGGGGCATGGCCGCCCGGTTCGCGGGAGTGTCCAGGACCGTAGGAGCCACGCTGTTGACAGTGAAGCCATCCACGCGCAGCTCGGCCGCCATGGACTCCACGAGCCGCTGCAATGCCGCCTTTGATGCGGCATAAGCGGCCTTGTGGGTCTCGCCGTGCGCCGCGGCCGCGGCGGAGACGGCGACGATGCGCCCACCCCCACCCCCCCGCATGAGGGGCACGAAGTGCTTGGCGACATTGACGAACGACCAGGCGTTGAGTTCCATCATCCGATCCCAGCTCGCACGCGACAGCCCATGCACCGGCTCGCCCATCTCGAAGCCGCCTGCCACGTGCACGAACACGTCGACCTGGCCGAAACGCTTGGCCGTCAGTTCGGCCGCATGCGCCATGTCGGTGTCCGACGTGACGTCGGCCGCGAGCGACAGCACGCCATGGGGCGCCTGCGGGAGGACGCGGTCAATGAGCACAAGGTTCGTCCCATTGCCACCCAGTCCGGCTGAGACGGCCTGACCCAAGGCGCCCGAAGCGCCCGTGATCAAGATGGTGCGGGGAAAGGAGGTCATGGCGACGGGCATGTGGTGGTGAGAACCTGGTCATCCTAGGGTGTTTTGAGGAGGCGGACACGCCAGGCGGCCTATACCGACATCCGATGCCCCGACAATGGCATGGCAGAGGCGCCATTCCGTGGGAGGCGCAGGTGGCTTCAAGGCCGCGCTGGGAACGCTGCTCGCCCTGTGGTGCCCGGCCATGCTAATGGCCAAGCGCCTGCCGAGGATCCACGGCACTCGCCTGGCCGACGGCGTCGTGGGACTGGCCGGTCGCGGACGACGACCGTGCGAATAGCGTGCACGTGCGCTTGTTTTCCTGGTTTGGCCCGTTGACGCTGGTGCATGGGGACATCCAAACTGAAGTCACGCCCGGCAAGCCGTGGCGACCCGAGAGCCGCGGGAATTTCGCTGGCTCGTGCGTCAGCGGAAGTCCCATCGCCATGAAGTTCAACCTGTTCAAAGCGCTGGCCTGCGCCGTCATGGCCACTGGGGCCGCCATCGCTTCACCGTTTGCGTCCGCCCAGGATTTTCCGACCAGGCCCGTGCGCATCATCACCCCCTTTCCCGCGGGGGCCGGTCCCGAGGCGGTCGTGCGCCTCGTGGCCGAAAGGCTTCAAAGGAAATGGGGCAAGCCGGTCATCGTGGAGAACCGTCCGGGCGCAAACGGATTCATCGCCATCGACGCCTTCAAGCGCGGCGCGACCGATGGCCATGACCTGATGCACCTCGACAACGTGCACCTGGTCGCCTATCCGCACATGTTCAAGAAGCTTCCATACGACCCGGTCAAGGATTTCGATCCGTTGGCCCCGCTGTTTCGCACGTACTTCTTCGTGGCGGTCAGCAGCGCCGGCAAGTACAAAACGGTGGCCGATATCCTGTCCGATGCCAAAGCGCGTCCCGGGGCCTTGAACTACGGCTCATGGTCCGTCGGCAATCCTGTCCACCTCGGGTCGGCCTTGCTCGAAACGATGACGGACACGAAGATGCAGCACGTCATCTACAAAGAGACGTCACAGCTATACACGGGTGTGGCCACCGGTGAACTCGATTGGGCCTTGGGATCGGCCGCCACCGCCGGCCCGCTGCAGCGAACCGGGCGACTCAAATTCATCGCGGTCACCGGCCCCAAACGCCACCCGGCCTTCCCGGACGTGCCCACCGTTTCCGAAAGCGGCGGCCCGGCAAACTACGAGGTCACGGGCTGGACCCTGATTGCCGCGCCCAAGGGCCTGCCCAAACCGGTGGCCGACAAAATCCAACGCGACATCGAGGAAGCCTTGGCCGACCCCGAAATCAAATCGCGCTATGCCACGTTCGGGTACGACCTGTTCCCGGCCACGCGCGACCAGTTCAACCAATTCATCTCGTCGGAGTCCGCCAAGTACGCCGACGTCATCAAGCGCGCCAAGATTTCGTTGGAGTAAGCCTCACCGGCCGGCTTGGAGGCATTGCTCGCTGGCCACCCCTGCGTCACACCGGCGAAAGCCGGTGCCCACTGGGGCGGTGGGTCCCGACTTTCGCCGTGACGACGAGGGGTGGCGGCCAGACCGATGCGAAGCGAGCTGAGGCGGGTCGGCACGGCCGTGTCTCGTACGGTCACGGTGGCGCTGGAGACAGTGGTCGTGCGGGGGATTCGTAGCCGAAGCGCCTGAGCAAAATGCGTGGAAGCTGGTGTTCAAAGCGCTTCTTTGGATTACCTTTCTGGCGCGACAGAAAGGTAATTCGGCTGCCGGCCCGAGACCCGGCGCGGCCTCGCCAGAGAACAAGCCCCGCGCCAAGAAGAAAAAGCGGCCCGCGAGCCCAAGAACCGCAGACCCCCCCATCACCCATCCTCAGCCGCCTTCCTGAAGGCCTTGATGAAATCCGCAGCCGCCCGCGGCGACCGAATCCCCTGAGGCAACAGCGCCTTGACCTCCACGGGCACTTCCGGAAGCAAGGTGCGCACATGCAGATCGGCGGCCGAGGCGGCGCGCGCCGTGAACGAATCGATGATGGCCGGCCCGAAGCCCTCTTCGGCCAGCACCATGGCAATGTGGTGCGTCTGGACCGTGATGCCGGGCTGCGGCACGAGACCCAGCCGGGCCCACTGGTCGGCGAGGATGGTGCCGATGGGGTCGCGCTCGTCGATGTGAATGAATGGCGTGCGAAGCACCTCGGCGAAGGTGACCGTCGTGCGGCGGTCAGCGCCCGGCGTACCGGAACGTGACACGCAGACGAGGCGACCCGTGGCGAGCTTCTCCTCGGACAGCGCCGGATGGGGCATGCTGCCGTAGACGATGCCGACATCGGCCTCGTGCAGTGCCATGGCTCGCGCGATGTCGTTGGAATGCAGCGTGCGGATGGACACCGCCATCTCGGGATGCTTGCGCTTGAAAAGGCGCAACGCATCGGGCAAGGCACGCACCGCCAGTGACGGCACGATCATGATCCTGAACGTGCTCTGCCCGCCCTGCCCCAGGGCGCTGGCCATGCGTCGCACCGACTCCAGCTGTGCCATGAGCCGCTGCACCTCCGGGTAGAGGGACTGCGCCTCGGCCGTGGGCACCAGTCGGTTGCGCTGGCGCGTGAAGAGCGCATAGCCGAGCTGGATCTCCGCATGCCCCAGGGTCTGCGTGACCGCCGATTGGGTCACATGCAGCAGCCTTGCAGCGGCGCTGACGGAGCCGGTGAGCATCACCGCATGGAACGCTTCGATGTGTTTGAGCCGCATGGCGCCCGAAATTCCCCGAAAGACAAACCATTAGTTCATCTAATGGTATTCGGGCGAAACGGCGTGCACAACCACGGAGGCAATTCATACGATGCCTTCGTCACGTTCGACAGTGTTTTGCTTCATGGGAATCACCGATGTCTTCGATCAACAAGCTCCTGCCGCTCATCCTGTCTGCTGCCGTCAGCAGCACGCTCGCCCAGCAGTCCTCCACGCTCGACAAGGCCAGGGCGAGCGGTTCCATCACGGTCGGCTACCGCGAATCGTCGATCCCGTTCTCCTACCTCGCCGGTGAAGGCAAGCCGACCGGCTTTGGCTGGGAGATCTGCGGCAAGATCGTCGAGCAGGTGAAGAAGGCCACCGGCCGGGCGGATCTGCAAATCGCAGCACAGGCCGTCACGTCGCAGAACCGAATACCGCTGATCCAGAACGGCACCGTGGACATCGAATGCGGTTCGACCACCAACAACGTCGAACGCAACAAGCAGGTGGCCTTCAGCACCAACTACTTCTACACGGGCACGCGTTTCCTGGTGAAAGCCGACGCCCCCATCAACGGCGTCAACGACCTCAAGGGCAAAAAGGTGGTGTCGACCACCGGCACGAGCAACGTCCTGGTGCTGCGCAAGCTGATCCGGGAACAGAACCTGGGGTTCGACCTGTTGTCGGCCAAGGACCATGCGGAGGCCGCCCTGCTTGTGCAGACGGGCCGTGCCGATGCCTTTGGAATGGACGACATCCTCCTCTACGGGCTACGCGCCAGCGCGCAGAACCCGGCGGATTTCCGCATCATCGGTGATCCGATCCAGGTGGAACCGTACGCCATCGTGCTGCGCAAGGACGACCCGGCCTTCAAGAAGTTGATCGACGACACGCTGGCGGCCCTCATCCGAAGCGGTGAATTCGAAGCCCTCTACAAGAAGTGGTTCCAGTCGCCCATTCCCCCGCGCGGCATCAACCTCAACGCACCGATGAGCAAGGAACTGCGCGACAACCTGAAGGCGCTGTCGGACAAACCCGCCGTCTGACCCGGCACCTGATTCCAGGCAACCAATGTGATCAAGGACCAACCAGCTCCCGTCAGCAGAAACTTCGGTGTGGTGGGCGTTCTCGGCGGCATGGGGCCGCTCGCCACCGTCGATTTCATGCACAAGGTGCTCGAGGCAACGCCCGCTTCCACCGACCAGGAACACATCCCGGTCATCGTGAGTTGCATCCCTCAAGTGCCTGACCGCACCGAGGCATTCCGTGGCCACGGCCCATCGCCGTTGACTGCGATGGTCGAGAGCGCCCGGCGACTCGTGGCCGCCGGTGTGGGCAACATCGTCATGCCCTGCAACACGGCGCACCTCTGGTTCGATGAGGTGCAGGCGGCCATCGACAGGCCGATGATCCACCTCGTGGACGCGGCACTCGAAGAAGCGATGGACGCCGGGGGCGACAACGGCCGCATCGGGTTGCTCGCGACCGATGCCACCCTGGCGTCCGGGCTCTACGTGAACCGCGCTTCGCCGCGCTGCCCTGCTCACAAGGTGCAGTGGGTGCTGCCGACCGCAGGAGAAATGCTCGATCTGGTCATGCCGGGCATTGCTGCGGTCAAGGCAGGCAAGCTCGGCATGGCCGCGGATTTCCTCTTGAACGCCGCGCAGATGCTCCAGCGCAGGGGCGCCACAGTGGTCGTCCTCGGCTGCACCGAGATCCCCGTGGTGCTTCACGTGGCCAACTCACCCTTGCCGGTCATCGATGCCACCGCCTCGCTGGCGCGCAAGGCCGTCGCATGGTCCATGGGCCCTGGTCACACCGTTCCCGACTGAGGACAGCAAGATCCGCCAGCATGCCCAGAGCGTGATCGATTCCGCCGGCCAGGCCATCCCGAGCAGCACCTGAGCGGTGCGCGGCATTCAACTTCGACGATGATACGGACCGGCCGCGACACTCCATCCGTGTCGCCGTCTTGGACATTGAGAGAATGACTGCCCCCCACCCCATGTCATTCAAGTGTTTGGGTTGCTGGAGAACAACAAAGTGAAATATTCGCTCTTTGGGACGGCCTGCGCGGCCGCCTGCCTCGCCTTGGCCTCGACCGGCGCGGTGGCCGGAGCTGCGCTGGACCGGATCAAGAAGACAGGCAAGGTGGTCATTGCCTACCGCGACAGTTCAATCCCGTTTTCCTACGTGCCGCAACGCGACGGCCAGCCGGTGGGCTACGCCATCGATCTCTGCACCCGTTTTGCGAAGGCGATCGGCAAGAAGCTCGAGATCGGCAACATCCGCATCGAACACCTGCAGGTCACCACCGCCACCCGCATGGCCCCCATCGTGGATGGGCGTGCCGACCTCGAATGCGAGTCGGTGACCAACACCGCGGAACGGCGAGAAAAAGTGGCCTTCACGATCCCGCACTACGTGACAGGCGCACGCATCGTTGTCCTTGCCAACTCCAGCCTGCAGGAAATCAAGGATTTCCGCGGCAAGAAGCTCGTCTCCACGGCGAAGACGAACCCGTTGAAG